>Ga0335081_10000834_pt1 | contig 49807 bp, 44 predicted proteins | sample Lox_Sample_35_FD_206713 | JGI IMG/M metagenome (GOLD analysis project Ga0335081, IMG submission 206713) | Soil microbial communities from Loxahatchee National Wildlife Refuge, Florida, United States - Lox_Sample_3.5 | ecosystem: Environmental > Terrestrial > Soil > Wetlands | place: USA... | reverse complement strand
GTGCACAATGCGCTCGCTTAAGCTTCTGCTCTTTGCGGCGGCTCTGGGGCTTAGCCCCGCGGCCTGGGCACAGTCGCCGACCTATGGGTTGGGCAAAGCCCCTACCGCGGAAGAGGTCCGTGCGATAGACATCACCATCAGTCCGAACGGGAGCAATCTGCCGGCGGGACAAGGAAGCGCCAAGGAGGGCACTCCGCTCTTTGCGCAGAAATGCGCGGCGTGCCACGGGGCAGCGGGGTCGGGTGGTCCGGCTCCCATGTTGATCAAGCCTCCGAGCGGCACCAAGGTTTCCACGCCTTGTCTCAATCCTTGCATCAACGAGGGAAACGTCATGGCGCTGCATTCACCCTACGCGACCACGTTATGGGACTACATCAACCGCGGCATGCCTTATAAGCAGGAGGGCACGCTGAAGCCCGACGAGGTCTATGCTTTGACCGCCTTCATCCTCTTCAAGAACGGCGTCATCCAGGAGGACACGATCCTCGACGCTCAGAGTCTGCCGCAGGTCAAAATGCCAAATCGTGATGGATATGCTTTACCCGAGTGGAAGCATGGAATGCCGAGGCCATTTCCGAACAAACCTTAACTCCAGCCAGCGCTCGCACATCTAGCGCAATCCTCTCATACCGTCGCCAGGACCCAAGCCGCACAAGAGAGGAGCAGCAAGCCAAACGCGGCGTGTGACTTGGCTCACAGATCGACGACGTCCACGGATGCATCATGCAGCAGAGTGAGGAACGTTAGGCGAAATAGAGCTTTCGCCGGGCCGCAGCGCAATGCACGGCGGCACTTCGACAGTAACGTAAAGGATGTTCTTTCCGTCAATCACCGAGAGCCATGGAGAGGCAGGCAAAAGGTTGCTAAACATTAAGAAGATTCTTCTACCGCTCGATCTGGAGCAAATCGACTTGCCCGTTGCGGTTGTTCACGAAGCGGCGGCGCTGAAACGCCACTTTCAGTCGGAGATGCTGGTCCTGCATGTAGTGAAGCCACTCACCTATCTCGCGGACAGCGACACGGCGCGCCAGCAGCTCGAGCAAGCTGTCGCCAGACAGCAGGAGAATCTGAGCAAATGGCTGGGTCCTGTGCTGGACGGCCACCCCTTCAAGCGAATCGTAGTGAAGGGCGAGCCGGCCCGCGAAATCTTGCGCGTTGCCCGGGACGAAAAGATCGACTTGATCGTCATGCCCACCCACGGATATGGAGCGTTCGAGAAGTTCATGCTGGGCTCCGTGACGGCAAAGGTCCTTCACCAAAGCACATGCCCTCTATGGACCGGCGCGCATGTACAGGATGTGCCGGCCACTCAGTTCGCAATCCGCAATGTCCTGTGCGCCGTCGACTTCGGCCCGGTGAGCACAAAAGCGATACAGTGGGCGCACGAAGCGGCCACCGAATTCGGAGCGAAGCTGACGCTCGCCCACGCAACGCCAGCAATGGAGATCTACGGCCCCGGCGGATACCACGTCCTCGGCGAGATGAAAAAAGAGCTGGTGAATTCAGCGAAAGCGCAATTGGCCAAAATTCAGCAAGAGCTGGGCATCAACGCGGGCGTATTCGTTGGAAGCGGAGACGTGGCGAAGGTCATGGGCGATGCCGCCAAAGAAACAAAGGCAGACTTGATCGTTACCGGATCCGGCTCGGCAGCGGGCCGATTTGGGGACACCGCATACGCAATTATCCGCGAATCGCCCGTCCCGGTGGTCAGCGTATAGCCGTCACTCCGCGACGCGAACGTAACCGCGCAACTGCAGGTTGACCAAAGTCGTCAAGGCCCACAGATCGAGCTCAATATCCCGATTGATTGTCTTGGGGTCGATTTTGTGCGCCAAGACTGCCTGACCGCAAACGCGGAAGTCCACACCTGCTTCCTTCATCTGGTGAATCAGCGCAATATTGGGGTTGTCGTGGCCGTAGCGGGCCTTGAAGGCGTCGTTGTCCATGACCACGTCCGTGCCGTCCTGATGAAACACGACGGCGATTTTTCGATGGCCGGCGGGCACGCCATTCGCCGCGAGCGTATTCAGATAGCGGACGACGCCGGTTAGGCCGGGATTCACTTCGTTATCCTTGGGAGCGGCCTTGCCGATGTCGAACACCACTTTGTAATCCATGCGCGGATCGGGTAGTTCCTTGGCGCCGGGGATCTGTTGGGCGACCGGGCCATCCGGTATGGGCAAATGCTGGGCTGATTGCCCAAGCGCCCGGCCGTACAGGGTGGTCACAAAAGCCAGCGTCAGAGTGAGCATCCAAAATCGTTTCATTCGAGCCTCCAGATGTTTTTGATTCGGACTGCATTTCGGAATCGCATTTCAAAATGAAGATCCACGCTATTGTACAGTCGTTTCAACGCTTCGTTCGAGTTTGCCGCCTGCGGATAGATCGATCACGCCCGTGACGAGTTGATCTTCACTCGGCCCCTCGAGGCGAAACCCGGCGCTTAGAGCCATCTTCCGCATGGCGATATTTTCAGCCGACATGATGGCGAAAACGCGGTCGAGCCTCTCGTCTCTGGCAACGTCCAACAGGCGTCTCAGGAATTCACTCCCCAAGCCGAGCTTTTGACAATCGTCTCGGATCAGCACGGCGAATTCGGCTTCGTTTCGGCCATGCGATTTGCTCAGCCGGCCGACCCCCACGATCTCGCCATCGCAGGAAGGTGATGAGGGCCGCTCTGCCACCAGAACCATCTCCCGGTCGTAGTCGATGAAACAGATACGCGTGAGGCGTTCATGCGCGATGCGCTGTTCGAGCTTCATGAACCCCAGATAGCGCATGTAGACAGTGTTGTCCGACAGCTTCTTATGGAACTGGACCATAGCGGGTTCATCTTCCGGGCGAATGGGACGTATGCGCACTGCGGCGCCATTCTTCATCCGAAAGGGGGAGGCGTATTGCGCAGGGTAGGGCCGGATTACCGGTTGAGGAAGCTGAGATTCGTCCAGCACAGCGTTGTGGAGTAAGACGCGAGCGTCCAGGGCGATAATCTGCTCCTCCCAAACGAGCAATGGGTTGATATCGATCTCCTTGATCCAGCGCTGCTCGGCCACCAATTGGCTGAAGCGAACCAGGACCGATTCGAGTTTGCTCAGATCGACCGGCTTTCGCCCGCGGACGCCCTGAAGCGCCCGGTAGATGCGCGTGCGCTCCATCATCCGCAGCGCCAGCGTCGTCGTAAGAGGCGGCAACCCAAGGGCCCGATCGCGGAATACCTCCACCAGTTCACCGCCCGTTCCGAAGAGCAAGACCGGGCCGAATTGCGAATCGAGGCTCGAACCGACAATCAACTCATAGCCGTGCTGGCGTACCATCGGCTGCACGGTTACACCCAGGAAATGTTCCGCTCCCGCGCGTTGGGTCACCGATTCGCGAATTTCTTGAAAAGCCTGCCGGACTGCTTCGGGCGTGGACAGGTTCAGACGAACTCCGCCAACATCGGTCTTATGCGAAATGGTTTCCGAATGAAGCTTAAGGACGACGGGGTAGCCGGCCTGGCGGGCGATCTGCGCAGCCATTTGCACGGCTTCGTCCGCAGTGCGGGCCAACTCCGTTTGCACCGTGGGAATGCCGTAGGTTGAGAGAAGGCGCTTGGACTCCCATTCGGTGAGCAGGGTGCGGCCGCGCGAGCGAACCCTGCGCAGGATTTCAGAAGCCTGAGCTAAATCCAGATCGGAAGGCTCTGCGGAGGCAAGAACCGGCGTCTCATTGAGCGCGCGAAGATTGGCGCTGTAGTGCCAGAGAAAGGTGAAGGCGCGGGCCGCTTCGTCCGGAAAAGGAAACGTGGGGATCCCGGAGCGGCTCAGCAGGCGCATGCCTTCGGAAACCGTATCGCCTCCCATCCAGGCAGCCAGTATCGGCGCGGCGTGATGCTCCAGCCGAGGGAGTATCTGGCGGGCAACCTCGGTCGGCTTGGTCATCCCTTGAGGGGCCAGGGCTAGAAGACAGCCGTCGCTTCCGGGATCTTTCAAAACAATCTCGAGAGCCTTTCGATAGCGCTCCGGATCCGCATCCCCGAGAATATCGACCGGATTGGCGTGGCTCCAATGCGGAGGGAGCAGAGCGTCGAGGTCCTTTAGCGTTTCCGGCGAAAGTCCGGCCAGCTCGCCGCCGCTTCCCAGCAAGGCGTCCGTGGCGAGCACACCGGGGCCGCCGGCATTGGTGACAATAGCCAGGCGCGGCCCTTTTGGGCTGGGCTGCTTGCTGAGCACGTCGGCCATCTCGAACAGCTCTGCAATTCTATTAACGCGCAAAACGCCGCAGCGGCGGAAAGCGGCGTCCAGCACTTCATCGCTGCCGGTAAGGGCGCCCGTGTGCGAGGCGGCAGCCTTGGCCGCGGCTTCCGTTCTGCCCGCCTTGATCACGATGATGGGCTTGGCACGCGCCACCTCGCGCGCCGCGGACAAGAAAGACCGCGGATCGCCAATGGACTCCATGTAAATCAGAATGCTGCGGGTGCGGGAGTCATCTCCGAAGTAATAGATGAGGTCGCCCCATCCAACGTCGAGCATCGAGCCGGTGGAGACGAAGGCGCTGAACCCCACCGCTTCCGTGAGACTCCAGTCGAGAATGGCGGTACAAAGAGCGCCACTTTGGCTCAGGAACGCAACGTTTCCGGAAAGCGCGATGTTCTGCGCGAATGTGGCATTCAGGCCCAGCGTCGGATTCATGATGCCGAGGCAATTCGGACCGATTAGCCGGAGCGAGCCGCTGCGAGCTTCCTTCAGAATCTCCGCCTCGAGCCGCGCCCCCTCGGAGCCGATCTCCTTGAATCCCGCGGAAATAATCACAGCTCCCTTTACGCCGGCGGCCACACATTCGCGAATGAGGGCGGGAACCGTGGTTGCGGGCGTGACGATGACGGCGAGATCAACGCCGTCGGGAATGCTTCCTACCGCCGGATAGCAGCGCAACCCCAGCACCTCGGCTCGCTGCGGGTTCACGGGATAAACGGCGTGTCGCGAGCCCTCGTGCCGAAGATTTTCGATGACTGTGCGGCCAACGCTTCCTTGCCGGTCAGTTGCCCCGATCACGGCCACGCTTCGCGGCCGGAAGATGAAATCCAGCGGATGCCGCTCCGAGCGCAAAATATCGTGCGCGGGCTCTTGAAAGTTTTGGTTGTCATTCATCTGGTTAGGTCTCAGGCAGACGCGCGCCGGGGCTTGGAAGGGAATGGCATGAAAACTGACGTTGTGACCTGCCAAAAGTACGACTTTGCGTCAGGGCGAAGTTCATCCTGTAGGCAGACCGGCTTTAAGTCCAGCAATTTGTAGATGCGTATTCTAAAAGGGCTACAGGCGCGTAATTCGTGCGCTCGGTCACAACGCGGCGTTGCGAAGATCATATCGGCAGCTTGGACGCTGCTCTATAAATTCAGAAGGAGGTATTTATGGTCGAATACACGGTCGAGGCGCACAAGCCTTTTGACGAAGCAGTCAAGGCGATTGAGACGGAGACAGCAGCAAAAGGGTTCTCTGTTTTGCATACGCACGACCTGGCCGCTACTCTGGCGGCAAAAGGCTTTCGGCGCGAGCCCCTGAAGATCGTTGAAATTTGCAATGCGCGATTCGCGAACGAAGCGCTGGCAAAGGATGTCCGCTTGGCGGTGATGCTCCCTTGCCGCATTACCGTTTACTCGGAAAAAGGCAAGACGTTCATCAGCACCTTTCGCCCTTCGGTAATTTCCAGCTTCTTTCCAGAGGCCGGGGCTGAAGCAATTGCCGGCGAAGTGGAGAAGCTCGTTCTTGAGATCGTAAACAAAGCAAAAGAGAAGGGGAAGTAAGCGAGAGGAAGGGTTTTGGGGAGGTACGAATGGAAAGCCACCAATATACGAGCGAGGCTCGCTGGACGGCGAGACGAAGCGGGATCGTGAAGCCGGAGACGGCTGAGCAGCAGATCGCGTTTTCGGCTCCGCCTGAGTTTCTCGGGCAAGCAGGCTTGTGGACTCCCGAGCATTTCCTGATGGCGGCCGCAGCTGGTTGCTTCGTCACGACGTTTGTGGCGATTGCGGAGGCTTCGAAATTCGAGATGCTCTCTCTCGAAGTGTCCGCAACGGGAACACTGGAGAAGGGCGAAGGCGGCTTGCAGTTTACGCGAATTACCATCTATCCGAGGTTGACCATTGCTCGGGAATCGGATCGTGAACGAGCCCTCCGACTCCTGGAAAAGACGGAACGCTCTTGCCTGGTGGCGCGATCGCTACGAAGCCAGGTAATCGTGGATGCGACAGTGCTGGTCGAGGCGCCTATGGCGGCATAGCCGAGAGTCCTATGATCCGGCGAGGTGCGGGGAGACTTCGGTGTTAGGACGAAGCTGATCGGTGCCGCGCGTGGCGACTTGGTCTCCTTCATGGAGATTGCCAAAGACCTCGATGAGGTTACCGGACCTGGCGCCCGTAGTGACGTCGACCCATTCGGCGCGGCTCTGGCTTATGCGGATGACGAAGGTGCGTTCCAGATTGCTGGCTACGGCCGAGGCAGGGACGAACAAGGTCGGATAGGCCCTCCGGATGGGCCAGTCGACTTGGCAGAAGGTTCCCGGCACGAGTTGAGCATTAGGGTCGCGGACATCCAGTTCGACGGGCATCGTTCGCGTCTTCAGGTCGACATCGTGCGAAATGCGCGAAATGGGGGACCGGAACGGTTTGTCCGGAAACGACGGAACGGTGAAGCTCACCTCGGCTCCCTCGGGAACGCCAGCAACATCATTTTCCGGCACGGGGACCACGAGCCGGTGCCGGGTAAGCGTTTCAATGCGCACAATGGGCGTCGAAGAGGCTGCGCCTCCCGCCGGTCCTACCAGCGCGCCCGGGTGGACATATCGCGTGGTCACTTGGCCATCGAAGGGCGCGGTGATATTCAAGTAAGACTCGAGTTGCGCCACGGCCTTCAGGGATTGCTGGGCCGCGTCAGCGGTCTTCTCGAGCGCTGCGACGTTGGCCTCGTCTTCCTGGGTCGTTTTCTGCGCGATGTCCAGATCATTGCCGGCCACGGTGCCGGGAACCTTTGCCGCCACACTCATGTGCTGAAATGTCGCCTGGTCGGCGGCTAGCTTGACTTTGGCCGCCGCGAACTGTGATTGGGCACTTTGGTAGGCAGCTTCCGCTTGCGCTTGCTGGGCCACCAACTCGGGGGCGTCAAGCTCAGCAATCTTTTCTCCGGCCTTGACTTGGGAGCCGCGATCCACGTCGATCGATTTCAGGAAGCCGCTAACCTTGGCGTGGATGTCCACGCTCTCGTAAGGCAAGAGTTCGGCCGGCAAGACGACGGTGGTGTTGAGCTTTTGAGATTTGACCGGCGTAACTTCCACGGCGATGGGTTGGGCGGCGGCGGTGGAGGGGACGGATTGTGTTTGGTTGCCGGCTCCTTTTCCTCCACAGGAACACGCGAGGGAGCAGATTGCCAGAGTTCCTACCGCCACAAGACTCGACGGCCTCATGTGCTTCTGCGCGAACAAGTTCACGATTCCGTTATTCTTAAGTGGCGGCATAGCGGCTTTCCGGATCGTCGGGATCGAGCGATGGCGATGCTGTTCCGGCCCCTTGCTGAACAATGGAGACAACGAATGGCAGCACGGTGAGATTCGTGATCGTGGCTGCGAGCAAACCGCCGATTACGGCGCGCCCCAGCGGTGCGGTCACTTCGGCCGCCAGCGCCAGCGGAATCATTCCCGCGATCATCGCGGCGCTGGTCATCAGGATCGGGCGCATGCGCTCTCTCACTCCTTCGATACCGGAGGCCAAGGCAGGGGCGCCACTGCGCCGGTGCTGGTCCGCGAACGTTACGAGCAGAATGGCGTTGGCGGTTCCCACGCCGATGGCCATGATTGTGCCCATGTAGGATTCGATATTGAGGGTGGTGCGGGTCGTCAAGAGCATCAGGATGACCCCGCAGATCGTTGCCGGCGCCACGGTCAGGACGACAAATGCCAAGCGCAGAGACTCAAAATTCGCGGCCAACAGCAGAAAAATCGCAAGCACGGCGATGGGCAAGCCGAAAGCAAGATTCCTGAAGGTGTCTTGCATGGGCTCGATCTGTCCGCGCACTTGGACCGTCGTGCCCGAGGGGGGAGCGCCGACCCGCGCCAGGGCAGCGTCGATATCCCTCGAAACGCGGCCCAAGTCATGGCCGGCGATATTGGCCGAGAGAGTCAACATGCGGAAACCGTTTCGACGATCGTATTCGCCCATGGCCGTGCCGGAATCCACGCGCGCCAGGTCGCCGATCAAGGGATGCTGAGATGCGCCCGGCGCGGCGTTTGGCATAACCGGGATGTTTTGCACGTCCTGGAGCGAGGTGATTTTCGACTGCGGATATTGCACTTGCACCTGATAAGCGATGCCGGTGTTCGGATCGGCCCAGTAGTTGGGAGACGTGAACCTGCTGGAGTAAGTGGCGTCGGCGAGCGAGCGGGCCACTTGAGCGGCGGTCACGCCGAATTGCCCCGCCAATTCGCGGTCCATCTTCACGTCGACGCTGGGATAGTCGAGCGGCAGTTCGTATTTCAAATCGCGTAGCTCCGCAACGGTGTTCAATTCATTGCGCAAACGATCCGTAAAAATACGGCTCTCGCCAAGATTTGGCCCGATGACGGCGATCTCCACGGGTGTGGGAGCCCCGAAGTTCATGATTTGGCTGACGAGGTCGCCCGGCTCAAAAGAAAACACGGAGCCGGGAAATTCCGGCGGCAAGCTCTTTCGCAGCTTTTCTTCCAGCGCGCTCACGTCGATGTGAGCTTGCTGCCGGAGAGCGACGTCGATGACGGCTTCGTGAGGTCCGCTGGTCCACAGGAAAACGGTATTGATGGGATAGCTTGCGCCTTGCGTGCCAACGTATCCCAAACTGATGGTGACGTTGTCAGGGCCGGCTGCCTTTTGGATCTCGCCGAGGACGGCCGTGATCATCTGTTCGGTCTCTTCGGCTCGCGTGCCCGTTGGGGCGTCAAATCGCAGCCGGAATTGCGTGGCTCCGAGGGTAGGGAATAGTTCCTGGCCCAGGCGCGGCCCGAGCAGCAGAATCAATGCGACGACACCGGCGGCGTAAGCTCCTACGATGAGCCAGCGAGCCTTGCTGAGGTGCTCGAGAAAGGCTCCCCAGCGATCGCGAAACTTGTCGAAATCCCAGCGTCCGGCGATCAGAGCTTTGCGGCTTCGATCGACTTGGCGATGTACCCAGAGGAATAGCACCGGCAAAAATGAGCTCGACAGCAAGAACGAGGCAATCATGGAGAACATGACCGCCAAAGAGAGCGGCACAAACAGGCTCTGCGCGACGCCGCTCATCAGAAAAGAAGGGACGAAGACGGCGACGATAGAGAGCATGGCAAGGAGCCGGGCCAGGACCGTTCTTTGCGTGGCCTGGAGCACGCCGCGGGCGGGCGTGAGGTTAGGTTCGCGCTGCAGCGTGTTGTCGATATTTTCGATTTCGACCACGCCCTCGTCGACCAGAATGCCGACGGACAGCGCCAGTCCGCCGAGGGTCATGACGTTGATCGTTTGGCCTGCGAGCCACAAAGCGACGACTGACGTCAACAGCGCAAAGGGAATGGTGACGATCACAATAAAGGAGCTTCGCCAATCATTGAGGAAAAGAAGAACTACCAGGCCGGTGAGCGCCGCACCGATTAATCCTTCGCGAGCGACGGCGCCCAGTGCGCCGGTGACGTAGGGAGACTGGTCCATCTCGTAGGTGACCTTGACGTCATTGGGGACCAGCGACTGGAAATAGGGCAGACTTTTTTTGACCTCGTTGACGACGTCCACTGTGGAGGCGTCGGGACGCTTGGTCACGGGGATGTAAACGGCGCGGCGGCCGTTCACAAGCGCATAACCTGTGGGGATATCGCTGCTATCGGCGATGGTTCCGACATCGCGAACGTAAACCGCTGGTCCCGAGCCCGTTCTTACCGGGAGATCGGCGAGCTTCTGGATATTGGGCGCGACCGAATCGCTCTCGGCAATGCGGAGCAGGCTGCCGGTGCGGACATTGCCAGCGGGCTGCAGCACGTTACCGGTGCTGATCGCTTGCGCGACTTCGTCAGGCGACATGCCATAGGCCCGGAGACGGTCAGGATTGACGGTTACGACGATAGTGCGCTGGTTGCCGCCGAAAGGCGGCGGGGAAGTCAGACCTGGCAATGTAGCGAATACGGGCCGGACGCGGTTGAGCGCCAAGTCTTGAATCTCGCCCACAGTGCGCGTCTCGCTGGAGAAAACGACGTAGCCGACCGGCACTGTTCCGGCGTCGAAGCGAATCACGAAGGGCGACACCGTGCCCGGCGGCATGAACGAACGGGCGCGGTTCACATACGCAATGGTTTGCGCCAAGGCTTCGCTCATATTGGTGCCGGGGTAGAATGTCAGCTTCAGCAGCCCGTTTCCCTGAATGGATTTGTCTTCCACGCTTTGAATACCGTTGACGTAGAGGAAGTGGTACTCGTAGTAATAAACGAGGTAACCCTCCATCTGCGCCGGGCTCATTCCGCCGTAGGGCTGGGCCACATAAATGACCGGCAGATTTAAATTCGGAAGAATATCGATGCGCATGCGGCTGACGGCGAGAATGGACGCCAAGGCGATAGCGATGACGACCACCAACGTGCCGATGGGGCGTCTCAGGGCTGCTCGAATCAGCCACATCGGGACTCTCCGCGGCTTTGTCCTTTTATCGCGCTAAGGCGCGCACTATGGTTTCGGGAGTTCATCTCTAAGGATTTGGTTTTCGCAAGATATCCAGAAAAGGCTCCAAATCGCCATGCGCATAGGCCAAGCCAAAAAGGCCGCGCCACAAGTTAAGCCGCGCAACGGCATCGTCAAACTCCGCCTGCGCCAAGAGACCTTCCGCTTCGGCCACTTCGACAATCGTGGCCAGGCTCGCATCATAACGAGCGCGCGACTGCATCTCCGAAGCGCGCGCCGCGGCGAGCTCGATGGGAGTTTGCTGCGCTACCAATTGGGCCGTTTTTAGCTGAGCGAGAGCAGCTTGCGCCTGGCCGGTGAGGTCTTGGACGGCCTTCTCATAGGCTGCCTGCTGCGAACGCTCATTGGCTTTGGCCATCTGCTTTTCGGCGCCGAGCGCCTTCCAATCGAAAACATTGGGAAAGGCAATCGTGATTCCGGCGAGCCAGTTCCCTCGCGCCAGCGCCAAGCCATCGGCATTGCCTTCAATAACTCCGCCGTTGGGCACGCCGCTGCCTCGGCCGAATGCTTCCGCTTGAAGAAAGAGACGCGGATAATCGGTGCGGCTCAGCGCTTTTTCCTGCGCCTCGGTCTGCTTCACGATGGCCATTTGATCGCGAGCCAAAGGATTATTGGCCGCCGCCAGGTTAGGCAACGAATCCACCGGGGGAGGATTGAGCAGGCGCGCGCTATCCAATTTGATTTCAGCACCAGCCATGCCCATCAGCGCCGCAAGGGTGGCGGAGGCAACCTGTTCGGCCTCTTGCGCCTGATAGAGCCGAGTTTTTGCGAGCGCTAACTGAGCGTCGGCGCGTGAAGCCTCCGCGCCGGGGCGTAATTCGCTATCCACGAGCGTGTGCACCGACTTGTTGAACACTTGCCAGCGGTCCACATTCGCCTGCGCGGCCATCAGGGCTTGCTCGGCCGCCACCGCTGAGAGGAAATAATTACCGACGGTGCTCGCCACTTGAAGGCGGGTCACGGCCATATCAGCATTCATTTTGTCTACGGCCGATCTGGCCTGTCCCACGACAGATTGGCGCAAACCAAAATCAATCGGTTCCCAGGAGAAGAGAGCGGCCGCCTGGCTGCCCCAATAACTTTGGCCAGTGTAAGCGCCCACCGGGCCTTCGACTGTAGGAGTGATGGCTGTGGGGAGCCAGATTCCGGAAACCTGGTTCTGGGTGGCGCGGCTGTCCTGATAAACCCCGCTGAGTGACGGAAGGTATTGAGCCCGCGCGACGCTTATGCCCGCGCGCGCCGCGTTTGCTTGCTCCAAAGAGGCACGCACGGCGGGGTAGTGCGCGAGCGCATATTCGATGGCCTGGTCCAACGTGAATGTTTGGCTAGCCGAAGGCGGCGTTTGAGCAAAGAGCGAAGCGGAGGCGATTAGGGCGACGAGGCAAGAAGCGCGAAAGATGGCTGCCTGGCTGATTGCCTGAGGCATCGAAAGGTAGCGCATGCAATTTTCTCAGTGCGCGCCAAGAATCTCGCCAAAGAGGCTCGCGCGCTTCTTTGCGCCGAGCAGAGCACTACATCTTGGCAAGGACAGGAGCGGACTCACTTAATCTGCTGACGTTATCCTAATTCGTCATCGTCAAGCGAGTACAATCTAGACCCATTCGTAGAATTTTGTCAACCAGCTAGATAATTGAAGAAGAGGCGGCCCGGCTCAAGTGAGACACATCTCTTTGATCCCTTCCAGCTTCTCAGTAGGTGACTGTTTCGGCGGGTAGCCCCATGATCGGGCTGCCCGTGTGGTCGTTGTAGAGGAAGATACTTACGATGCCTCCGGAAGTTAGCATCTCGCGATTCGAGCAGTTTCTCGCTGACCATTCGGCGCTGTTGAAGTTTCTGCACGAGCAGGCGAAAGCGGCGCGCTGGAACCTCTCCTGCGAGGAGTTTGCCGCCGCGCTTTACCGCAGTGCGGCACATCATTTGGAGAACGCTCCCGCGGAAGCGGTGGAGAGTTATCTGGAGGCGGTTCACCTCGAGGACCTGGCATTGGCGTGCGCGCTTCGGAACGGATCCGAGCTCGCCTGGGAACAATTTGTATCCGAATACCGGCCCGTTTTGCGCGCGGCGGCCCGGGCAATTGTCGGCAAAGGAGGCGAGGAGCGCGCGCGAGAGCTGGCCGATTCGTTGTATGCGGAGCTTTACGGCCTCGATCGCAAGGGCAACGAGCGCAAGACCTCGTTGCTGGACTATTTTCACGGCCGCAGCCGGCTTTCCACGTGGCTGCGAACCGTGCTGGCACAGCGGCATGTGGATGGGCTGCGCGCTTCGCAGCGCACTCAACCGCAGGATGTTGAAGCTATCGAACGAAGTCGAGGATATGAACGCGGTAACTCCGAGATCGACGATTTAGACCCGGATCGCGCACGGCTCCTGCCGCTACTTGCGGCGGCCGTTTCTAAAGCGCTCGCGGCTTTGCCGGCGGCCGATCGCTTGCTGCTATTGCTTTACTATGTGCAAGGACTGAAGCTTGCTCAGATTGCACGCATGTTAGCAGCCCACGAGGCGACTGCATCGCGCCGGCTGCAAAAAATCAGGGCCGACTTGCGCCAGCGGGTTGAGGCCGTTCTCGCGGCGGGGAGCGCTGCGCAGAACGGCGGTCCGCCTGCAAAAGGACTTTCACCCGCGGAAGTGCGTGCCTGCCTGGATTATGCGTTGGAAGACTGGCCATTTGATTTGACGCCGTTGGCGGAGGACACTGCGCAAGAAACAAGCGAGAGGAAATAACTCTAATGGAGTGCAAGAAATCCGATTTGTCTCGTTCAAAGTTAAAAGGGCAAGCTTAGAGGGTGCCGATAGGAGCGGGGAACAGAGGCAAGAAAAAAATATGAAGTCCGACAAACCCAGTGATGGTTCTCCCCGGGATGCCGTATTAGCACGGCTGCTGGCCGAAGCACTCGAAGCGAAAGTGCCAGCGAACGCCAGTGGTTCTGCTTGCCCGGATGCCGAAGTCCTGGCCGCCTACGCCGAAAATGGCCTGTCGGCGCACGAGACATCCCGGTGGGAAAGCCACATTGCCGACTGTGGGCGCTGCCAGAAAGTCATCGCCGCCATCCTGGTCAGCGCCGAGAGCCTGGAGGGCGCTGAGTTTAAAGAAACCCGAAGCCCCGTATCGGCCTCGACCCGTCGAAGATCCGAACTGCGTCCCGCCCCGCTGGAGATTTCCCGGCGGCCTAAGCTTTGGCATTGGTGGGTGCCGGGCCTCGGGCTGGCAGCGGCCGTAGCGCTCTGGTTCCTGCTCCACCCTCCTGTCTCGACTTCGCCAGCGTCGCCGAGCGCTGCCGCGACCACTGCAACCTCTCAAAGCACAGGCCAAGGGAATACGGCAGCGTCTTCGGCAAAACCGGACGAAACACAGATGGCCCAAGCGAATGTGCCGTCACCACCACCGGCGGTCATATCCGGCGGCAACCTTCGCGATTCGGAACAGAGGCCAGCCAACGAATCTGCTGACGCATTGAAGAAGGCAGCTCCCAAACAAGAAGCATTGCAAAATGAAAGCCGGAAGTTGCCGGAATCCCCGGCAGTGTCTGAGGTCACTCGAGCTGACGCAGCACCCGCGGCGAAGGAGAAAGACGAGGCAGCCGCCTCGGAGCGCGAGACGGACAAGAAAGTGCAATCCACGGATGCGCTTGCGCTGGTACCGGCCGCTCCGACGGCGGTGCAAGCCCCTAGTCTGCAGGCCTCGCCTGAAGCGGGTCAGACGCAAAGTCTCACGCGGCAACTTGACAGAAACGCGAGATTTTCCGGAACCAATCAACTGAAAGCCTTGGCAACAGTTGCGAGCTCGCCGGTTGTGTTTGGTGCACCGGACCGCAGCGAGCTCTGGCGCGTGGGGCCCGGCGGGCTCATAGAAAGCTCAAGCGATCAGGGGCAAACCTGGCGGCCCCAGGCGAGCGGCGTGATGGCCGATCTTCTGGCGGGGGCCGCGCCGTCGCCAAAGATCGCCTGGGCCGTTGGCAAAGGTGGAATCATCCTGCGCACCGCAGATGGCGAGCACTGGCAGCGCATAACGCCTCCTACGCTGGCGCCAAACTCCGCGCCGCCGGACTGGACCGCCGTCGACGCTCGCGACGACTTGCACGCCACGGTTAGTTCGCGCGACCTTCACCGCTATGCCACCGCAGACGGCGGGCGGACGTGGGTTCAACAGCAATAAGGGTCACTGTTTCGCTGTTGCTTCGCCGCTTTTGCCGCAGTCGCAGCGAATTGCAGATCCCTCGGGCCGAACACCAAACCCCGCCCTCCTGATGGCAGCAACTTCCCCAGGACTCCGCAAGTGCAGCGGGCGCCTGGGTTGCAAACTCACGCGGACGGCGAACGACACAATCTCCTTCCAAGCCTGCAAGAAATCCGAGGCAGTTCGTTCTAAAGACGAGGACCAAATCATCCGGAGGAGATCATGCGAAACCTCGTACTCGATAGGACCATCGTCACCGCCGCTCTCGCCGCGCTATTGTTCAGCGCTTCCTTGCTGCCTCATACAGCGGCGAACCAGCGGATTAGCCCTGGGGCGCATCTCATGGCTCAAACAACGCCGCCGACCTCTTCCACGACCGCACTGAACGCCACGTCTCAAAGCGATCAGACCGATTTAAGCCTTACGGTTTACAACTCCGACCTGGCGCTGGTGCGCGACGTCCGTGACATATCGCTGCCCGCCGGCGATTTTCGGCTCAAGTTCATGGACGTGGCGGCCACATTAAATCCGGCAACCGTGCATTTCCGCTCGCTCGGCGTGCCCGGAAGCGTCAGCGTTTTGGAGCAGAACTACGAATATGATTTGCTCGAACCTCAAAAGCTGCTGGCGAAATACGTGGGACGCGAGCTCAAGGTCATGTATGGTCCAACCGAAGTCAGTGCGACGCTTTTGGCGGACAACAACGGGCCGGTGTGGAAGATCGGCAATGAAATCGTCACCGGTTTCAACCCGGGGGTTATGCACTTCCCCGAACTGCCTGCCAACCTTTACGACCGGCCGACGTTGCTGTGGACTCTCGAGAATCACGGCCCCGAACGCCAAAAAGTGGAAGCTTCGTATCTGGCAACGCGGCTGGCATGGAGCGCCGACTACGTTTTGACAGCGAATCGCGACGAAAGCACCGCCGACCTCGACGGTTGGGTGACACTCACGAACAATAGCGGCACGGCGTTTCAGAACGCGAAGTTGCAGCTGGTGGCCGGCGAACTGAATCGTGTCGTCTCGGCGCAACGCGTTTTCAAGGAACTAGAGGCCGTAAACGCACGATCGGACGCGGCTGCGCCGGCGTTTAACCAGGAGGCATTCAGCGAATATCACCTCTACACTCTGGGACGCCGGACGAGCGTGATGAATAACGAAAGCAAGCAGATCAGCCTGCTGGCGGCGACTTCCATTCCGCTGACGAAGGCCTACGAGGTGGACGGGCAGCAATATTATTACCGCAGCGCCATGAAGCCCGGCGCTCCCTTGAAAGACGCGGTGCAGGTTTACTACAGGATCAAGAACGAGGAGAAAGCGAATCTGGGAATGCCGCTTCCCGCGGGAACGGTGCGCGTCTATCAGGCGGACTCGGGCGGCAACGTGCTCTTCGCCGGGGAAGATCGCATCGACCATACACCTAAAGACGAAGAGCTCAACCTGCACATCGGCAATGCCTTTGACGTGGTTGCCGAGCGAAAACAGACCGACTACAAGACGGTGACAAACCAGGTGCACGAGATGGAGTACGAAATTACATTGCGGAATCACAAGGCGATTCCCATCAAAGTAGAGGTGAACGAGCCCATTGGCGGCGATTGGGAGATGCTCAACTCCACATTTGCGTGGACCAAGACGGCGGCATTCGCCGCGCAGTTCATCGTTCCCGTGGAAAAAGACGGGACGTCCGTGCTGCGTTATCGCGTGCGAGTGCGATGGTAGAGCCGAGGCGGGGAAAACTCTTAAGAACCAGGGTTTGATTTAGCGCCGTTCGCTCGAGAGCAATCCTTTCGGGCGAGCGGCGTGAATGTCTTGAGCCCGGGCGGGGTGCTATTCGAACTGCTTGAGGGTCTCCGCCATTTTGCGGAGGCGATCGTCGACGCGGGCAAAGACGCTATCGCGGGGGAATTGGCCGCGGCCATCGCGAGAGCCGGCTTCGACGCCGGTAAGAATCTCGATGCCTTCCTCGATATGCGCCACGGGATGAATGTGGAACATCCCTGCAGCGACCGAGGCGATGACGTCGTCGCGCAACATCAAATCTTCGACATTTTCCGACGGGATCAAAACGCCCTGAGTGCCGGTTAATCCGCGGAGGCGGCACACGTCAAAGAAGCCTTCCACTTTCTCGTTGACCCCGCCGATCGGCTGGATGACGCCCTGCTGGTTGACCGAGCCGGTCACGCCGATATCCTGGCGAATCGGCAGCTCCGAGAGCGCCGAGAGCAAGGCGTAGATTTCCGTGGAGCTGGCGCTATCGCCATCGACTCCCGAATACGACTGCTCGAAGCAGATGCTGGCGGCGAGCGACAACGGCTTATCCTGCGCGAATTGCGAACGCATATATCCCGCGATGATCTGCATGCCTTTATCGTGCAAACGGCCGCTGAGATTGGCCTCGCGTTCGATATTGATCAGGCCGGACTTGCCGAGCGCGGTCGAAGCCGTGATGCGAACGGGCTTGCCGAATACGTATCCGCCGATCTCCATGAGGCTGAGCCCATTGACCTGGCCGACCTGCGTGCCTTCGGCGTCGATCAGCAAAGTGCCTTCGGCGATCATTTCGCGAATCTTGGTTTCGATCAGGTTGTGGCGTTCGATGCGCGCCTGGCGGGCTGCGCGCAGGTGCGTGGCGTTCACCGGCGATTCGCCCGCTTGCTGAGCCGCGTAGCACGCTTCGCGCGCGAGATCAGCGAGATCCACGAAGCGCGATGTCACTTTATTGCGCCGGCCGGCCAGCCGCACTCCGTATTCGATCATCCCGGCAACGGCGGTACGGTCGAAGGGGCAAAGGCCTTCGTCCTGGCACAGCTTGTGCAAGCGTCCGCTGTACTGGCGGATGACGTCGTCGCTCATCTCCATCTCTTCATCGAACTCGACGCGCACCTTGAAAATCTTTTTAAACTCCTCCTCATAGCAGTAGAGCATCTCGTAAAGATTCCGGTCGCCGATGAGGATGATTTTCACCGTAAGGTCGATGGGCTCCGGTTTGAGAGCGGAGGCGCCGAACGGGAAGAGCATCTCCATGGGCTGAATTTCGAGCTTCAAGTGATTCAGCGTGCGCTTGAGGGTGCGCCAAACGCCGACTTCCGTGAGCGCGTCGAGCGCGTACATGATCAGGAAGCCGCCATCGGCGCGCAGCATGGAGCCGGCGCGGAGGTCCATGAAGTCGGAAGACCACACGCCGCGGGAATCATAGCTGCGCTGGATGGTGCCGAAGAGATTGGCATGGCTGGGTGTGGTCTCAAAGATGACCGGCGAGGTGTCTTGCTCATTGTGCCCGAGGAGCACGTTCACGCCATAGACGCGGAAAGGATCGCGTTCCGGCGCGGACATCCGTGGCGGAGCTTCGCCGGGCGGGGGCGGGCCGCCCTCTTCTTCCCCTTCGCGTTCCTTGAAGGGATCGAGATTGTCCAGGATGTTCTGCCGGACTTCCTCGAGGTATTCCGCGACGGTGGCCGTGTACTTCTCTTTTAGCTCCTCGATGAAGCCGTCCACGAGAACGGAGGCGGCTTCCTGTTCGAGATAGCTGAGCTCGCTGGCCAGTTCGCGCGAAAGGGTCAGCGTCTTGCGATAGACGACGGTGAACTCCTGCCGGAACTGCTCGTATTTGCGCTCGATCTCCTCCGCCAGGATGTTTTCGAGCTTGCCTTCTGTCACGAGCTTGGGGATGTCTTCGATGGGAACCATCTGACCTTCGAGAACGGGGAAAATTTCCGGCAGGGCCACGGCGCCCACCTGCATATGGCCCAACGCGAACTGCTCGCGCGCGATGCGCCGGGTGAAATCGTCCATCAGCTCTTTTTCGCGCAGCGTGTAGCGGTCCACGATGCGGCCTTTTTGCCGTTGAAAGGGTTCGCCCTCGAATACCTGCGGAATGCGCCGGCGCAGGAAGTCGACGCCCGACTGCATATCCTTTTTGAAGCTATTGGCTTGCCCGCGAGGCAGCGTGAGCAGGCGCGGCCGGTCTGGATTCTTGAAATTGTTGACATAGCAGCGGTCCGGCCCGGGCTCGGTTCGGGGCTGCAACTCCTCGATCATTTTCTGGATCATGCCGCCGCGGCTCGTGCCGGAGAGGCCGCAGACGAAGACGTTGTAACCGGGCGCGGCGAGTTCCACGCCCATGCGCAGAGCCCGCAAAGCGCGCTCCTGGCCGACGGGCCCTTCGATGGGCTCGGCTTGCGCCGTGGTTTCGTAGGGGATGCGCGCGGGATCGCAGCGCCAGGCCAGTTTCTCCGGCGGCAACTCCGTGAATCGAATGGCAGGCTTTGTAGCCATGGGGTGAATTCCGAGCGGTTTACTCTAGCACAAGCCGGAAGCCGCCGCAGAACTGGGCGTGCTATGATTTCAAAAAGGTGAAAACCCTCTGTGGGTAATTTCCGTGACCGAAATCCCCGCTTGCAAACACGTAACGACCCGCCTTATCGCTAAGGATAACGAAGCCGAGTACATCGAGTGCACGGCCTGCGGGACGATTCTCGAAACCCATGAGCTGGCCGACGCCAGGAAAACCTCAAACGTGGAAGGCTCGACAGCAGTGCCAAGCGAACCTGAAGCCGGCAAATCTGCTTCATTTGACGAGTCCCTCTCCGACGCCTAAAGGCCTTGCGGCGCTTTCGACGACCGTTCTGGCTGGAACGCCCAGCGTGAAGGTCGCGGCCGTTTTGGGGTAGGCTTATAACGATTGCGGATTTGCTGCATCAGACTCTTTGATTTCCAGCGCAAATCAGGGGAGAAGAAAACAATGGCGGAATCACAGAACTCCGTGCAGGGGCATAAGAAAATTAGGCCTGAATGTTTAGACCAATTATTCCAGGAGGCGCGCACACATTGGGTGTGGCATCCTGAACTCGTCCCCATCGAGTTGCTCAAGGAGGCGTATAGTCTGGCCGCGTTGGCTCCCACCAGCGCGAACTCCTCGCCCGCGCGCTTTGTCTTCATCACCACTCCCGAAGCGAAAGCGCGGCTGCTCCCGGCCCTGGCCCCTGGCAACGTAGAGAAAACCAAGACGGCGCCGGTTAACGTCATCATTGCGTACGATACCGAGTTTCATGAAAAGCTGCCGCAGCTTTTCCCCGCCCGCGATATGCGTTCGATTTTTGCCGGCAATGCCGCGTTGGCTCAAGAGACGGCTTTCCGCAACGGAACTTTGCAGGGAGGCTACTTCATACTCGCGGCGCGCGCGCTGGGGCTGGATTGCGGGCCCATGTCCGGCTTCGATCAGCAGAAAGTGAATGCCGAATTCTTCCCCGACGGGAAATGGAAAGCTAATTTTCTCATCAACGTGGGCTACGGCGATCCCAGCAAGCTTTTCCCGCGCAACCCGCGCCTGAAGTTCGAGGAAGCTTGCCGGGTGCTCTGATCGGGCGCGATCAGAGCTGGAAAAGCAGATTGATTACCCCTTAGCCACGAAATCGGCCAGGCGGTCCAGGGTTTGCTTCCAGCCTTCCGGCGCGCCGCGAGTGGCGTCGGACTGGAACGAATATGTTTGTTGCACGGTGATGCTGGTCTGGCCATTCTCTTCGGCAAACGTGACCGTGGTCCAGACCTGGTGGCCGGGCTCGTTGTGAATGATTCCTTGAAACACGATGCGCTCGGGCTCGACGATTTCTAGATATGCGCCGCGAAACGGGTAGTCCTTGCCGTCAGGCCCGCGCATTACAAAGCGAAGCCGCCCGCCGGGCCGAAACTCGATTTCACACTCGGGAAGCGTGAACCCCCTGGGCCCCCACCAGCGCACCAGGTTTTCGGGCTTGCTCCACGCCGCGAACACAAGCCCGCGCGGCGCATCGACGAGGCGCGTCAGGACGATCTCACGAGCGGGCGTCTCGGAGGCGGAGGTTCCTGGATCACTCGCGGCCACCTGACTTCTCCCAGCCTTCGGCCTGTAAGCAGATTTCTTTCGCAGAAGATCATCGCACGAAAAGGAGAAGCGCGGACTGGGCTATTGCGGGGTGAAGAATTGCAGGCTGCTGATGGCTTTGGCGATGACGTTTTCCTGAATCTGGATCAGGTCGGAGTTGGCCGAGGTCATTCCTAGAATCGTGAAGACTTCGTCGCCCCGCGCGAGTGTGGTGACGGTCACCGACCAGTCGTGGTCGTCAATGCTCCCATAAAAGCGCTCCTCGATGGCGGGCGCACCCGCCACGGTGATGCGTTTGTTGCCAAGCGGGCGGTAGTTCGAATAGACGTCGCGCAGGGCACGCTCGGTCGTTGCGGCGTGCTCTTGTAGGGAGTCGCTCAGAGTATCGCGGCCGATCACCAGCAGGGTCGCTTGGTCCTTGCTGCCCAACGCGCCGATGGCGTTTGGCAGTTCCTTTTGAGGATTCTTGATCACGTCCCATGCCGGGGGCTTATACATCTGAAGGCCGTAGCTCTGGTTCACGTAAACGTTGCCGCGCACCATCTCCTCAATGGGCAGGGCCCGCGCGTCCAGCGATTCCGCCGTATGCAGGGACTCCGAGATTGCCGCGAGCGACGCCGCGGTCGATTGAAGCATAGGCGCGGGCTGAACAAGGTTCGGGACAGTACCCGCGGATGCGTTCGCCGCATTCGTTGGTTTTAGCCGCGGCGCGGGCATGGGAACGACCGCCGGTTTCGCGTTTGGCGGCTGGGAAAGCGCAGCCGGTTTGAGTGCGGGGTTAGGCGGAGCCGACACTGGCGACGTTTTCTCACTGACGACGATTTCGGCGATGCTGTCCTTACGCACCATGGCGAAGCCGTAACTCGTTTGCACTTTGAAGGCGCCGTTCTCGTAGCCCACGATGCTGCCGACGATTTTGGACCCGTCGTTCAGGTGAAATTCATCGGCTCGCGCAACTAGCCCTAAGCCCGAAACGAGCGCAAGCCCGAGCAGAGGCGCAGCGATTCGGCGCATTCCGGGGATCATGAAAAGAGTATTTCAGACGGGCTAGGGCGAGACAATCCTATCGCGCCTGCCGTTGCCTCAACGTGCACGGCTCGCTCGCAAGCCGCGCTCTAACAATAGCTTGCGCGAGCGGCCGCGAGGCTAGTTAGTATTGATTGGTGGAAGGCCTCCCGGAACGAACCTGGAGGTTATCCACCACGGAGAAGACATTCGGCACGGACTTCGCTCGAATGTCAGCGACATTCTTGTCGGCTTCGTTATCGACGTAGCCGATGAGCGTAACGTGCCCGTTTTTCACGATGATGTGAATCGAGGGCATGGTTCCCATGGCGTAGCGTTGCAGTTGTGGTTCGCCATAGACGGCGTGGTACTCAGCGCGACGAATCTGGGCGTCCAGGGGACTTAGGGGCAGCACCTCAATCTTATCGTTCACTTTGGTGACGCCCTCAATGCCCTTAACGGCTTTCTCGGCGTCGTCCTTGGTCACCGGATTGACGACCTGGCCCAGAAGAGTGACCTCGGAACCCATGACCTGATATTCCAGGTTATCGAAGACGGTAAGCCAGGGCAGCAGATTCAGCTCGTGGCCCACCTCACGCGTCAGCCACTGTTCGTAAGCTTGGCCGCCTCGGTTTGATGGGGGCGGCGTGTTTTGGAGAGCGCCTCCATCGGAAGCAAGCGCGCGACTGCCAGTCATCACAACCAAACCGATGACCAAACAACTAATGACCACCCGGATGGAGCGTGTCCCGAGAAGACGTATTATTCTGGGCATTCCGTTCTCCGATCGTTTAACTTACTGATGATTCGATGCATTTGAGTTAGACGCAGATGCGACGCGCTGGCGAGCCGGCGGGCGGGGAATATGCGTCGGGACAGGAGCGAGGTTCGGAAGTGTGGGTGATAGCACATCGCGGGGCTTCCGGGTTTGCACCGGAAAATACTCTGGCCGCCTTTAGCAAGGCGGTGGAGTTGGGCGCGGGTTTCATCGAGACGGACCTGCAACTTTCGCGGGACGCGCGCCTGGTGGGCCTGCACGACGATACCCTGGATCGCACCACGGATGGTCGCGGTCCCGTTTCCGCTAGAACGCTGGAAGAGTTGCGGCGGCTGGATGCCGGCAGATGGTTCCGGCCATCCTCGAATCACGAAACAGCTAATTTCGCCGGCGAGCACATTCCGACCATTGAAGAGATCCTGGCCTTTGGCCGCGAGCACGAAATCGGACTGCATCTCGAGATCAAGGCCGAGGGACCCAGCGGCGCAGAACACGCCATCGTGGGCGCGCTGCATGCCTCCGGCGAAGTCGCGCGCAGCGTGGTGATCTCCTTTGACCTAAGCACGCTCAAGCGTGTTCGGCAGCTCGACCCGCTGGTCATGACCGGCTTCCTTTACAGCGACCGCGCGGCGGATCCGGTTGCGACCGCAGTCTCCGCGGGCGCGCGCCAGCTTTTGCCCAGAGCCGACCGCGTGACGCGGGAACTGGTTGGTAATGCGCACGCGCACGACCTCAAAGTCGTCGCCTGGACGGCGAATAGCCCTGAGGAGATGCAGAAATTGATAGCTGCGAGGGTGGACGGCATCATCACGGATTATCCCGACCGCCTCGTGGAATTACTTCGGGTGGCACAAACGCAGAAGCGCTGATCTCCCCGCACTATGGCGAATGTTCGCTGTAGAGCCTTCTCCGCAGGGGCCCGATCGCGGCAAAAATATGGGCAAATTGCCGGAGCCCGATCTCTTCTGCTCGGGCGCTTTCGGCTATTGCGCATTTTCGCAAGACCGACGCGGCTTGCTCCGACGTCACGAGCGCGCGAAGGTTATTGCGCAGAGTTTTTCTCTTGTGCGCGAAGCAGACCTTCAGGAAGCCGATAAATCCAGCTTCATCTTCGATGCCGAGGACCCTGCGTTGGCCGGGAGGACGCAAGACAAGCAATGCGGAGTCGACTTTCGGCGGCGGCTGGAAGGCGCCTGGCGGAATGCGCAATAGAATTTCGGCGTCAGCGTAGAACTGCGTGAAAGCGGACAGATACCCGTAATCGCGGCTCCCGGGGCGCGCGGCGATGCGAGCAGCAACCTCGAGTTGAACAACGAGGAGGGCGGCGTCCAAGAGATCGGCATGCTCGAGCAGCCGATGCACGATCGGCGAAGTGATGTAGTAGGGAAGATTGCCATACACGCTGAAGCGCTCATGGGCAGTAAGTTGGGCGAGATCGAGGGCGAGGATATCACCTTCGACGACCCTAACATTCGGGAGTGCCGCCGTCTGTTTCCGCAGGGTGGGGAGCAGTTTGGGATCGAGTTCGATGGCGAGCAAGCGCCGGGCTTGCCGGGCCAGAAGAGGGGTCATCTCGCCGTGCCCGGCGCCGATTTCGATCCAGACACCACCGTCCGCCGGAGTCCGGCCGTCGCTCTCGGGGTTAGCCGGTGCCGCCGGTGAGGCGGGCCCGGCGAAGACAAGCCGCACGATGCGCTCGCGCCATGCGCCTGCGAGGAAATGCTGGCCCAAACGTTGTGGTGACACACCGCGCAGTGTAGCAAGGCACGCGAGCGTTGCACTATCCGGGACACTCTCTTGACGCGCCCGGCGCAAGTTCAGTACCGTCAAATGTCGAAGGTCTAAGCCAATGCGCATTCTATTCATTGCTTCTGAAGGTTTGCCATTCTGCAAAACGGGCGGCCTGGCCGACGTCATCGAAGCGCTCCCCAAGGCTCTGGTGGCGCAGGGACACGAGGTCGCCGTGGTTCTCCCGCGTTATCGGAATACGCCGGTCAAGAGCATCGCGATCAAGAGCATGACCGTGCCCATGGGCGGCGATCTGCGTTTCCCCGCCATTGCCGACGGCGGGCGGCAAGGCGGCGTGCAGTATTTCTTCGTCGACGACCCTGAATATTTCGATCGCGATCAACTCTATGGAGTGGCGGGGAAGGACTATCCCGACAATGCCTTGCGCTTCGCGGAGTTCGCGCGCGCGTCGATAGAGCTGACGAAGCAAATCTGGCTGCCCGAGGTGATCCACTGCCACGATTGGCAGAGCGCCCTGGTGCCGGTGCTGCTGCGCACGAGCTATAAGTCGGATCCGCAACTTTCCGGCATCCCGGTGATTTTTACCATTCACAACATGGGCTATCACGGCCTGTTTCCGCGCGACATTCTGGCGCAGGTCGGCTTGCCGGATACTCTTTTTCGTATCGATGGGCTGGAGTTTTTTGGCCACGTGAATTTCCTGAAGGGCGGCCTGATTTTCTCGGACTACCTGACCACGGTGAGCCGCAAGTACGCGGAGGAGATCCAGACCACCGAATATGGCCATGGCCTGGACGGCGTAGTGCGCTCGCGCGCCGACCGTCTGGTGGGGATTTTGAACGGCGTGGACTACTCGGTGTGGAATCCGGAAGTGGACAGCCTGGTCGCGGCGCGGTATTCGGCAAGGGACCTGAGCGGAAAGCAGACCTGCAAACGGGACCTGCTGGCCCAATTTCAATTGCCCGAAGAAAACCTGCAGCGTCCCTTGATCGGCATCGTCTCGCGGTTTGCGGACCAGAAAGGCTTCGATTTGCTGGCGCAGACCGCCGACTTGCTGATGGAGCAGGACCTGGCCGTCGTGGCTTTAGGAGCGGGCGAAGCGAAACACGAGCGGATGTTCCGCGAACTGGCGCAGCAGTTCCCAAAGAGGCTGGCGGTGAAGATCGCCTACGACAATGTCATTGCTCACAAGATTGAAGCCGGGGCAGATATGTTTCTGATGCCTTCCCGTTATGAGCCGTGCGGGTTGAATCAGATCTACAGCTTGCGTTATGGTACCGTGCCGGTGGTTAGAGCGACCGGGGGGTTGGACGACACGATCGAGCCTTTCGACCGCGCTACGGGCCGCGGCACAGGGTTCAAATTCTCGGAATACACGGGTGATGCCCTCCTAGGCGCACTGAAGGAAGCCTTGACCGTTTATGCGGACAAAGTGCTTTGGCGGCGCGTCGAAACGAACGGCATGGCCAAGGACTTCTCCTGGAACGCCTCCGCGCTCGAGTATGGCCGGTTGTACGATGTGGCGCGAAAGGCAAGAATCCGAACGGCTGCGGTATCATCTAAATAGGCAGCTAATTCCAGCCGGATTCCCCTAAAGGGAACGTGCGGCGAAAGGGAACGTATGGCAGAAAATATCTCCAGCGTGACGGACAACAGCTTTCAAAGCGAAGTGATTGACGCTAGCAATGCGCAGCCGGTAATGGTGGATTTCTGGGCGGATTGGTGCCGTCCTTGCCATATGCTCGCGCCCACGGTGGCGGAGATTGCCAATGACTATGCCGGCAAGCTCAAGGTAGTGAAGCTGAACGTCGACGAGAACGTCAATTCCGCCGGCCGGTACAATATTCGGGGCATCCCGACACTCTTGATTTTCAAGGGCGGCCAGGTAGCCGATCAGATTGTCGGCGCGGTTCCCAAGGAACAGATCTCCAAGATCGTCGATCGACACACCTAAGCAAGCGCGGCTAGGAGCCGCAGCTTTGAGGCACGGCGCAGCTTCGAGTTTGCCGCCGTGCCTTTCTTATTTTCCGTCCGCAACCGATGTTTGATAGCTAAGCGTTTCCAGCCACTTGCCACCGCGCATTACGAACACGCGAGTGACCTCCAGAGGTTTGCCGTGTTCCGGCACGTGCCGCGAACGCATAACCGTGGCATCGCCAAATGGAAATAAGCGCGCGGAGATGAGCGGCGTGGGCGCCAGCCCGGCCATCGTCGCGTGACGCAACTCGTCCATGCGAGTGGGCTTATCGAGGAGCTTGTCGCTATTGGAGCTCGCTGCGGTGAACTCTTCTGCCGTGTGCGCGTCAAACCCTGGTGCGTCGTGGGCCATCGCTGACGTTTCCAGACCTTGATAGCTCTCGATCACGGCTCGTTCGGCCTGCGTTTTCGGCATGTAGCCCACGGATTTGCAGGGATTCCGGCACTCCTTGGCGGCGCTCGGCGTTACCTTCGGTGGCGCGTCGAGCGACTGTACTTCCTGATAGACGAGCGTGCGCCAGCCGGCAGGCCGCATCACCCACACGCGCAGAACGTGCTGCCGGTCGTGGTCGGTTTGCGTGACGGCTATCTGCCCGTAGTTGTGCAAGCGGACGGCTTCGGGGATCGAGCTATTCTCGATTGGTTTCGGGATGAGCATCTTCGGTATGGCTTTGAGCGTCTCGCCGCGGCCGCGCACGTGCCCGCTCGCGTCAATCCATTGAAAATCGGCGTCGAGCAGTTTGCCGAGCGCATCGGCATCGTCTTTTGCCGCTGCCTCTAAAAACGCGCCGTCGGCGGCCCGCACCGAAGCATCGTCCGCTGCCAAGGCGGGCCGGTATGCGGAAATAGCCAGAGCAGCACAAAGGAGGGATGCCGAGAGAGCGTTTGCTTTGAGAAATCTCATGGTAAAGAAGCCTCCGTCGATTCTAGTTTTACCACGTCTTCGCAAAGACAGAGGAAGGCGGCGCCAGGCAAACGTGGAGCGATGGGCGCGACTGGAGTAAAATGCTCGCGAATCAAAGCGCTTTTGCCACAGCGGAGAGACGCATGTCGCGCGATTACCTGCTCAAGACCGAACCTTCCGAATATTCGTTCGAGAATTTGCAGCGCGATGAGACCACCATCTGGGATGGCGTTTCCAACCCTGTTGCTTTGAGGCATCTCGGCGAAATGAAGCCGGGCGCCAAGCTGGTGATCTATGAGACCGCCGACCGCAAGAGCGCCGTGGGAACGGCTTCTGTCATTTCCGTCGATAACTCCAACCCCAAGAATCCCGCGGTGAAGATCAAGTCGGGAAGAGCGCTCTCCAAGCCCGTATCGCTCGCCGAGATCAAGGCCAACAAGCTGTTCGCCGATTCGCCGCTGGTTCGGCAAGGGCGTCTCTCGGTGGTGCCTCTCACGGCCGAGCAATATAGATTCCTGACCGGCGCTTGATTTTCCGTCAAATCTAGCTTAAGCGTGTGTTTTCTGTCTGATGTGCCGCCGGCATAGGCACGGGCCTTGCTCCCGCGCGAAAGGTGCAGGTCACGCTTTGGCGTCCTGCACGAGCTCTGGTGGTTGCCACAGGTGTACAGCATCGAGCAGAATGTTTAGGGATACGCCTACGCGTGGGGTTACCGCCGACAAGCGACCTCAAGCCTCAACATGTCAGAAGAGTCCATGCAGCCGGAGTCTGTCGTAACGGAGAGCGCTGAACGGCGCGACTCCGTACGCCACGCTTTCATCTGCCCCGCCGAATTGGTCGAAATAGGCGGCGGCGTACGCATCACAGCGCGCACGGCTGATTTGAGTTCAAACGGCTGCTACATCGATACGCTGAACCCTCTTCCTGCGGGCACTCGCCTTCGCCTATGGCTGACGAAGGACGAACGGCGCGTTGAATTCAGCGCTAGAGTAGCTTCATCTCATGCCGGTTTCGGCATGGGACTGCTCTTCGAACAGCTCTCGCCGGAGCAGAAGGTGACCCTCGAATCCTGGATCGTTGGAAAATCAGTCACCGCCGAACCCAAAGACGTATTCCGAGAAGCCATTGCCGCGAGTTCTGAGGCGGCTCCCCAGCCGAACAGGCTTTTTGCCACGCGGCTTCTGAAGATTCTGGAGCGCAAAGGAATTGTCACCCGCTCCGAAGCAGCCGAACTTCTGCGAGACCTCAACTCTTAACTCGGTTCCTTTTGAACCGCGACTGCATCCAACCCAGGCAGGCTGGGCATCATACGATTTCGGTCTTCTGCTGGGTGGAACTGAAAGGCCTTGGCTGTGGGCGATTGGAGGCGTCATGAGGAACATGACTAGGCTCGCCGCACTCATGGCGTTGCCGCTATTCTTCTCGTTTGCCGTTCTTGCGCAGCAGCGCGACGGCGGCGATCGCGGAGGAACTTCCTCGCGGGGGGGAGGACAAGCGCATTCACCTGCCGAAGTTGGCGGCGGGCACATTCCCGTCCGCGGCCCCGCGCCGTCATCCGGTCGTGCGCCGGCAGCTACGCCGAGTCGTCCGCCTGAAGGCAGCGCCGGTCGAGCGCCTGCTAACTCCGATCGGGGCGGGGCCCCCGCGGCGGGCCGGGCGCCTGCCGTCGAGAATCGCGGCGGCGCTCCGCAAAGCCAGCTTCGCGAGGGTCGCAGATACGACGAGCAGCCGGGACATCCCAACGCTCCTCACGTGGACGTCAAGACCAATCGCTGGGTTGGCCATGACGGCGGCAGAGGCGATGCTCGCTACCACCTGGATCATCCTTGGGAGCACGGACATTTCCCCGGGGCTTTCGGCGCCACTCATGTGTATCGGCTTGGAGGAGGAGGCCCGCAGCGCTTCGGCTTTGACGGCTACTTCTTCAGCGTAGCCGGCGCCGATATTGCTTTCTGCAACGATTGGCTTTGGGATAGCGACGATATCGTGCTTTACGCCGATCCGGATCATCCGGGCTGGTATTTGGCTTATAACGTCAGGCTAGGCACCTATGTTCACGTCGAATATCTTGGAGCGTAGGCACGTGGCGGCCCGCGGCGGCGCTTTAGCCCCTGGGAACTCTGCAGAGAAGATTGAGGCTGCATTGCCACTTCGCGCTGTTTCTCTATTTTCTCTCTAGTTTACAATCGTCTTAGGTCGATAGCGGCAAGATAGGTCTCGTCGTGCCGGTGGCTGAGAAGCACCAGACTGCGTAGAAAACGCCATTGTCCCAATAAAATGGGCACAAACGATGCCGCCGGAACTTATTGATTGCAGGCGGGTTCGATCCTTGAAGAGGTTTGGCTGGTTTGGCATCCGTTTTGCCCATATCGAGGTGCAGGCGAATAAGAGTGAACGTACGATGACAGCCCGCCTAAAGAACCAGTTTCGGGCTGGATGGGAGGATCAAATGAAAAGCACGAAAGCAGCGGTCGTCATCTTGGTTTCCGCGCTTGCGATTCTCGCTGTTATTCCGGTTTTTGCACAGGCACCGCCGCCTTCGCAGGCGCCACCCTACTTTCCGCCCACCCAACTGGACCAGATGGTGGCGCGGGTCGCGCTTTATCCGGATCCGTTGTTGGCGCAGATTTTTGCTGCCGCGACATACCCCGACCAAGTTCCCGACGCGGCCCGCTGGGCGGATCAGCACCATTACCTCACGGGGCAGGCTCTGGCCGACGCGATTGCAGCGGACCAGCTTCCGTGGGACCCCAGCGTCCAGGCGCTGCTGCCATTCCCGTCCGTGCTGGACATGATGGCTTCAGACATGGGCTGGACGACAGACCTGGGAAACGCATTCCTCGCTCAGCAGCAAGACATGATGGATGCCGTCCAACGAGAACGCCGCAAGGCTTATGATTTCGGATATTTGCGGACGAATCCACAGATCATCGTTAGCGGCGGCCCTTACATCACCATCGCGCCGGCCAATCCTGCTTTCATCGTTGTGCCGTACTACAGTCCGGCGGTCGTTTTCTTTGCTCCGCGGCCCGGATTCGTGGTGGGTGGCGCGATTCGCTTCGGCTTCGGCGTGACGATCGGTCCTGCCTTCCGTCCTTGGGGCTGGGGCGTGGGCTTTGCCCGATTCGACTGGGGCGGGCACGCGATTTTCGTCAATAACGCTCGCTGGGGACGAACCTGGGTCAACCGTGGCGTGTACGTTCACCCGTACCCCGAAGTCCGGCACTTTGCACCCGTGGGAAGGCCGCCGGAAGCCCATGTGGTCCATCCTGAAACGGCACGAGAGCGGCAAGCTGCCAGGGAAGGCCGCAGGGAGAGAGAAGAGCACCACGACCGTCGGTAGTGCGCTTCACGATCGATAAGCCGAAAGCTCTTCGCAGCGACTCGGCGGAAGCCATAATTCTGAGAAGCCGGCCGGTGAATTAAGCTCCGAGCCGGCTTCTCGGCTTCCTACGTAGAGCAAACCTAGCCAACTGTGGTATGGATATGGGCGGAGGCCCACATGCGCCGCCTTCCCACCGTAACTGCCTTCGAATTTCTATTGGTGCTCTCTATTCCGATTGGGGCCGCGCCCTTGCGCGGAGTTCAGCCTGCGCTAGCAGCCTCCGCCGCGCGGCCTCAGCAAGATCAACAGATGGGCGAGGTGCGCTTCACCGCCGATAACGAACAGGAGCGGGATTCCGGCGTTTGGATCGACGGCAAGTATTTCGGTTACGTGAAGGAGCTGAAAGGGAATAAGAAGGTTCTGCTTGCGCCCGGCGAACACGAAATTTCCATTCGCCAGGATGGATACAAGGATTTGGACAAGAGGATCGCCGTGGAAGCGGGCCAGGCGCAGACCGTCAACGTGGTGATGGAGGAAAATCCCCAAGCCATCTATCCCGGCGACGATGCCGCCGAACTGCGCCTGGATATTCAGCCCAAGCGCGCCGCAGTTTTCCTCGATGACACTTACGTCGGCCACGGAGGAGACTTCGGAGGGAGGTTCCACTCCATGCTGGTCAGCCCGGGAAAACATCAGCTCAAGGTCACTCTCGACGGCTACCGCGTGTACCAGACTGAGATTAATCCCGCCGCTCACGAGAAATCCCGCATGAAGATTGTTCTCGAGCAGGGAAGCAATCCGTCCAAATAGCGTGTCCTCTTTTCGCCCCGTATACATCGCGAGCGCAAAACAGCTCTCTTGACGTATACTCTGGGCTCGGGGATCAAAACTTGAGTGGTCTATGGGAGGATTTCGCATGAAGCGCTTTGCCCTGTTTGTCTTCGTACTTGTGGCAGTTTCCGTCAGTGCGTTCGCGCAGGATGATCTTGCCAAGGCGGTGCTCGCGGCTCCGGCCAATATGCGCGACGCCGCCACCGTCATCAAATGGAAGCCCGACTTTACCTACGACGTCTTGAAGCAGGGAACGAACAACATCGTTTGTTATGACAAATCGGGTTTTCCCGAGCAGCCGGCGTTCATGGTCGAATGCACCAGCAGCAAAGGCAACCTCGACCGCGTGGCGCAGAATCTGAAGGCCGAAGCGCTTGGCGACAAGAAGGCGACCCAGGCGATGCTCGATGCGGAGGAAAAAGACGGAACGCGGGTGAAGCCCGTCTATGGCTCGGTGTGGTATCACGCCATGGGAGCCGATAAGGACCATGTGCGCATGCACATGACCATCGCCGTTCCAGGCGCGACTACGCAATCGACGGGTTTGCCCGACAGCGGCAAGGATGGCGGCGTGTGGATCATGAATGCGGGCACCACAACGGCCCACCTCATGACTCCTGGCGAGTAGAGAACCTCTTCGCGGTGCTGGCGGGCCTGATCTCATCTGTGATTAGGCCCATGAGAATGCCCTCTCCGGCGGAGCAGTTTTGTCCGGTCGGCCGACGTTAACTGGATGAACGAGCGGTGATGAAATATCTGATCTCTGGCTTTGCTCTTGGCATTTGCGCGCTAAGCCTCGCTCTTGCGGCCTTATCCGCGCCTCCAGCGAAGCAAACCTTCTCGGGCACGATTACCGACGATATGTGCCCCAAAGCCGATCATTCCAGAATGCAAATGGGGCCGACCGATGCGGAGTGCGCGCGCGCTTGCGCCGACGTCCATGGCGCCTCGTACGTTTTGTACGACGGCAAAAACATTTTCATGCTGAGCGATCAACAGAAGCCGGAGAAATTCGCCGGTCAAAAAGTAAAAGTCGTCGGCACGCTGGACCCCAAGACGGACTCCATTCAGGTAGACTCGATCACCGCGGATAAGTGAGCAGGAGGAGAGTATGCTCAAGACTCATAGACTGACAACTTTCGGCGCCATCGCTTTGGCCTCCGCGATTCTGGGAGGCGTTATCGCATCGGTCGTTATTTTCGCGCGGCCCGCCAAAGCCGATCTGGATCCCAAGGCCCTTGTTTACACCTTGCCGGACAAGATCAAATGGACCGGCGGAGATGGCGGAGCGCAGCAGGCCATCCTCGAAGGAGACCCCTCGAAGCCCGGTCTATATATCGTTCTGACGAAGTGGACCGCGCACCATAATAGCCGCCCGCATTTCCATCCGAACGACCGCTACATCATGGTGCTTTCGGGCACCTGGTGGGTGAATACGGGAAGCAAATACGACCCCGACAGCATGGTTCCGCTGCCTGCAGGCACATTTGTGAAGCACGCCGGCAAGGAGATTCATTACGACGGAGCGAAAGATGGAGACACGGTGCTGGAAATCGTGGGCATGGGCCCCGCAACCGCGACCCCGGCGGAGACCAAGTAACATCTTGGCGATGAAAAAACCCGCTCGCTGGTTTTGGGGCCGGCGAGCGGGTATGTCTTGCAACTGCTATTGAGGGGAACTTCCAAGAAAAGCACCCGCGTGCCTCCTTTTGACAAGAGACATCAGGCGCGATTGATATGTGCGATATGCTAGCCAAAGCATGTTGTGGGGTCAAGGGTTTTAGGACAGCACCATTTGTGGGAGCCGGCACTCCTTGACATCATTGCTCTCAGAATGGTTCAATGTGATGCATACGCTGAAAGCCGTATCTCAAGCCGAATTTCCATTAGGGAGGCGCCACGTGGTCACCAGTAAGCTCTTAAAGCGGGCGGTTTTGGTTGTGGGTCTTCTGATAACGTGCGTGCCGGTATTTGCGCATCACGGCAGCGCGACCTACGACACCGCTAAGCCGGTTGTGGTAAAGGATGCCACGATCACGAAGTTCATCTGGGCGAATCCTCACTCCATTGCGATGTTCGACGCGAAGGACGCCAGCGGCAACGTCGTGCACTGGGCCGCAGAGGCGGGCAGTCCGTCGGCGCTCGGCCTGATCGGCTGGTCGAAGAATTCGTTAAAGCCGGGGGACGTCGTCACTGTGTATGTTTTCCAATCCAAGACCGGCAATCCGGTGGGACGGCTTAACAAAATCGTTCTTGCCGACGGCACAGCCTTGGCCGATAGCCAACTCGGCGGCGACAGGGGCGGCGAGAAGTAAGAATCCCTTCGAAGCGACGCCGCAGTTAGCGCCGGTTGCTCTTTTATCGGAGCCCAATTAACCACGCAATCTGTTCGGGCGTATACGCCACGCGAGCGGGAGCGCCGCTGCGCATCGCCACGTTCTCTTCCACTAAAACGCGAGCTGGAATTCAATGTGAATGGTGGCTGGAAAATCCACCGGCTTGTCGTCCTGGAGAGCAGGCTTGAAGTGGATTTGCTCTGCGGCGCGGACGGCAGCTTCGTCCAATCCGTGTCCTAGTCCATTCGTTACTCGAACGACCCGCACCGAACCCGAAGCCAGGAAAACGACCTCGACCGACACGTCACCCTCAAGGCGCAGTTTGCGCGCCTCCTCCGTATATGCGGGGTTGGGCTTCGACAAGATAACCACGGGTTGCACTGCGGGAGGGGTTTCGGCCTGCTTCGGTTTGGGCTCGTCGGGGGTCGCCACGGCTGATTCGAAGCCCCCAGCCTTTATCGCTTTGCGCGTCCCTTCGCCGCTGGAAGCGGCCGAAGATGCGACACCGTCACCAAAGCCGGCGCTTGCGACCGTGCCGCGAACTCCCTTCGCGCCACCGGTTCCGTTACCGAATCCGGGGCCGGGCAGCAGAGCGGGGGAGCCCGCATGGGCGATATTCGGGCGCACGCCGGACTTGCTATCTCCTGGCAGACCGTTGGGATCGCCAAATCCGCCGGTTTGAACCTCCGCGGCAGGCTTGTCTGTCGTCGCCGGCGTCGCGCCGCCACCGGCGAGCATTCCGGTCTTGACCGGCTCTCGCGGCTTCGCCGGCTCAGAGGGAGTCGCCTCAAATTTCGCTTCGGCCGGGACTTCGCTCAACGCCGGGACATCAACGGTGCTGGCGGGCAGGGGCTTGGGTTTGGGCGGAGCGAGCGCCTTTGGCGCGGTTAGCTTCGCGGCGCTTCGCGGCTGAAGCGGTTCCTCTGGCGATGGAGGTGCCGCAGTTATGTTCGGCTGAACCACTGGCTCCGTCGGCGGGAGCGCAATCTCCGTTTCGGGAGCAACGATAGGAACCACTTCGTACGTCTTGGTGGCCAGTCTATCCGGAAAGACCGCTGGAAGAACGACCAGAACGCCTGTCAGGGCAACTTGGAAAATCGTACTCGTCAATAAAGCGCTCCAGCGCGGTTTGGCCTTAGGCAGCGTTTCCAGACGGATAGAGGTGGGTTTGTCGCCTACGATCTTCTTCCATGCTTCAGGATTGGACGTCGCTCCCTCCGGCTTGGTCGCGAGGCGCAGACTCCCGCGCTCGATTCGCGTCACGGCGCGGATCACTTTATGTGCCGCCCCGTCCTCAACGTTAACCTTGACAGTCGCATCTTCCGATGGATATGCAAACCACATTGTTTAGTGAATTCGCGGATCCACAGTAGAGCGGAAGGCGTAAGAGAGCCAGCGGGTTTGCTTCGGGAAGATCGAGTCCACGGCGATCACACGCACGCTGCCCTCGGAAAAAACGGCCATCTCCCATCGCTCCAATTGCGGATGCATCCCAAAGCCCAATATTAGTCTTTCCAGGCTGATTCGCTGGAAGCCGGCATCGGACGTGACCGTCGGTTGCAAAGGAACCGCAACTTTCTGGTAAGCCTGCCACCACTGGGTATAGGCCTCCAAGGCCCTCCACACGTCCCCGTATATTCGGATGTAGTAGCGCTCCACGGAATGGCGCAGGACATTTTCGTCGCTTACGGTTTCGCCATGCGTGTCCCGAACGCAGCAGTCCAGGAACAATCGCCCGACGCTCGGCGCTTTATTTTTGGGAACCGACAGCGCCAGATGAGCGAGCAGCCGATTGAACTTCTCGGACGATTGAGTGAGGCTATCCGAAATCTCGAAATCATAGAGCTGGTCGGACTCCAGAGGAGAATTGCCCGCGACGACGACCCACAGTGAACCCTCGTCCGACGATGAGTCGACATCGTAGACGGAGTAGAAGGAGACGCGGCTACCGCTGGCGACCTGCGAAAGTTCCTCCTCCAGATCATCCCTCTCCGACATCAGCAACTCGTCGACGTTGGCGCCGGGCTCGGCAAGCTCGATCGCATGGCGAACGGCCTCTCGCCCTTGGCTATCGCGGTTACGGTTGGCTTGTGCCGCCTGTGCGGGAGGCAAAAAGAAAAAATGAAAACAAGCGGAGGCGAACAAACAAGGTAGCCAGGGAAAGTGTTGCCGGTCAAGTCTATTGGCGCCCATCTTGCAATGTCGCGGCTATCTCCCCTTCACTGCTCACGCGGGGCTTGCGACAGGTCTCCCGCCGTTTGACTTCTCATCGACTTTATTTCCTCTTCGCGCGTCAGATAGGGAAGCAAGGGCGTAATTTCGAACGGCATCTTCTCGCGTTCTGCGACCGAGCCCACTGGAGCAGCCTTGATCATTTGTAAATTATCGCTCCAGGGATCGACTTTGATGCGCCCGCCAATCGGCAACGCGATGATGAGCGGGTGCTGCGGCGTGGATGCCGGGGTTTGAGCCGAAGCCGCGCCCGAAGAAACCGACCAGTCCGTCGCGATGCGGTCGCCCAAATGAGGGCTGATGAGGTTGGGAATGTACATGGATCGGCTCTGAAGCGCCTGAATGAACTCCTGGGCTGCGGCCAGCTGATCCTTGTACGGTGATTTCTTCAGTAGATCGGTCGCTTTCTGGCGGGCGGCCTGCTCCTCTTCCGGCGTGCGCGAGAAACCGAAGTGGCGGAAGGTCTCCTTGTCGTCGAATACCAGTCGGTCAAAGAAGGCGTATTGGGCATCGATGCGGTGCCCGAGCGCTACGTGTTCGAGCTCGATGGCCAAGATTGCCGCGAGGCTGGCTTCATCGGGAAGGACGTCAATCAAGCCGCGACTCAGAACGATGGTGTGGCCTAAGGTGAACGATTCGAGAGTCGAGGTCATGAGCACGCGGCAGCGAATCTCAGGCTCGATGTCGAGGTCATTGGTAACTTCGAGGTTGTTGATCACCGTCTCCAGAACTTTGTCCACTTCGCCCGGGGGCGACAGCAATCCAAGCCGTTCCATGCGCTCGGTCACATTCTCTTCCGCATGGCGGTCCCAGGTGCGTTGCGCCTGGATGGGCGAAAGGTCATGTGAATCCGCAGTCTGATCTTCCACGGGCGTGGCGGATTCCACGACGACCTTGCTCAACTCTTGCTGCTCGTGATCTTGGCCAAGCTTATACCCCCACAGACGCGTCTGCGCCTTCAAGGTAAGCTTCTCCGTGATGGCATTGTGCAAGTCGCCTTGCTCGCTATAGATAAAGGCGGGCAGCCACTCGTTTCGGCCTGCGTTGAAGCGCCAGCTATCGAAATGGAAGTAGTGATTCGCCCTTGACGATCCTACAAAAGCGCCATTGAATCGCACAATGTGGTAGTCGCGGTCCTCGGCCCAGAAGCGGCCCACAAAGCGGCCTTTGCCGGGCTTTTCCAGGGGAGTTATGTCGAAAACCAGGCAGCGCACCTCTCCCAGGAATTCGCGCCTTACGTAATCGAACTTATAGTGCTGGCGGTCGAAACCATTCCTGTCCATGTAAATCATCTGCAAGAATTCGCGCAGGCCTCCCGACGATAGATCGGTGAAAGGCTCCAGCTTGACGGCCCGTCCCAGTTCGGCGTGTCCTAGCAAATACTTGTCGCCATTGGGCACCTCACCGAGATCGGTGTCCGGACGCAGATATTGAATGTAGGTCTCCACGAGCGGGGAGTATTGCTGCAGGGATTCCATTTCCCCGCGTTCTTGCGAGAGGATCTTGTCGATAATTTGGCCCAGGTTCATCGTCCGCGGCTCCTGTGCCGCTAGCCGGGGCGCTGCCAAGGCTAATAGGATGAAAAGAGCTGTTGCGGCACGCATGAAGCCTCCGAGGCTGGGGACGACTCCGGCCAGAGCTTCAACATCGAAGCTGTGGATTTCAGATAGGCCAGGGTCGGGCAGGTCTAAGCCGAAAACCTTACTTGAAAATTGATTTTACATCCGGGAACGGTAAGCATCCTAGCACTTATTTGCGTCGGGATTCGGGCGGCAGGGCCTTTAAGCAAGGCATTCCAACGAGGAGTTGAAATATGGGCTCCGCAGCGCGGAAGGCGGAGAAAGGCAAATCAGCATACCGATTCGCTGATACAATTTTGTTATTGCCTTCGGCTTCGGTTCCGCCGGGGAGGTCGCGGTGTTCCAATCAGAAGCGCCCAGATTGATCGAACGAAGGGGCTTCCTGTTCGCCTCCGGCGCGGCCCTGCTCGGGCTTGCCTACGGTCTCTACCGAATGGAGTCCGTTCACGCGCAGCCTGAGGCTCCCCTGGGACCACCTCAGCAGGTGAGAATCGTTGAATTTACCGACGACGGCGAACGGCGGGAAATCGTCTCGGTTCTGACGATTCAGAAGAGCGAAGCCGCCTGGAGGAAGCAACTATCCGCAGCGGCTTTCGAGGTAACTCGTCATGCTGGCACGGAGTTTCCATTTAGCGGAGCCCTGTTGAACGTGCACGACAAGGGAGTTTTCCGCTGCATCTGCTGCGATACGGCTCTTTTCGACTCAGCAACAAAATTCGACTCCGAAACGGGCTGGCCCAGCTTCTGGGCTCCGATAGCCAAAGAGAACATTGTCGAAGCAACGGACAATAGTTTGGGCATGGAACGCACAGCCGTCTCCTGCCGCAGGTGTGGTGCTCACGTTGGCCACGTGTTTGACGACGGCCCGCAACCAACAGGCTTGCGATACTGCATGAACGCGGTGGCCATGAGATTTGCCAAAGCTTCATAGAATCGTGCCTCGGCTCGTCAGACGGCGTAATGCCGTCGCCCACACGTCAAAGGTTCGGAGGCCGGATGAGCGTCCCAAGGTGCTCTGCGATTTTGAAGCGAGATAGAAGCTGCTGGCTTCGGTTACTGAACGTGATGCCACTCTGGGCCGCCGCCATTTGGTGCGCCGCCGGCGTCCCTTCGGCAGCCGCGCAAGTGAAAACCAAAATCAACCCTGCCGATGGCTTAACCTACGTGTGGATTCCCCCGGCTACCTTCCTTATGGGTTGCTCGCCGAACGATTCCCAGTGCAATGAGAACGAAACGCCCCACTCCGTGAAGCTGACCCATGGCTTTTGGATTGGCCAAACCCTGGTAACCCAAGCGGCCTACCAGAAGGTGACGGGGAAGAATCCGAGCGCGTTCAAAGGCGACCGGCTGCCGGTTGAGACGGTCTCATGGGACGAAGCCAAGGTTTATTGTCAGGCGGTGAAGATGAGGTTGCCGACGGAAGCGGAATGGGAGTATGCGGCGCGCGGGGGCAGCACAGCCGCTCGCTATGCGCCGGTCGCGCAGGTCGCCTGGTACAGCGCAAATAGCGACGGCAAGACGCATGATGTGGGCCAGAAGCAGGCCAATGCTTTCGGGCTATACGACATGCTGGGCAACGCTTGGGAATGGGTAGCCGATTGGTATGGCCCTTACGACAAGAATGACACCGTAGATCCCAAGGGACCCCGGACGGGACGCGTGCGAATCTTGCGTGGCGCTGCCATCGGCCTCGATGAAGCTTACGTCCGCGTCTCTTACCGCAGTTGGTACGATCCTGGATACCACAGCTATGGCGATGGATACGTCAACGGCTTTCGCTGCGCTGGGAACTGAATCGGATTCAGGACGTTCGCGTTAGCTCCTCAGATATTTGTTGAAGAAATCGAGCGTGCGCTGCCAGGCCAGCTTCGCGGCGGCCTCGTCATATCTCGGCGTAGTGTCGTTATGAAAACCGTGATTCGTCCCTTCGTAAATATATCCGCTATAGGTGACGTGGTTTGCCTTGAGCGCTTGTTCGTAAGCGGGCCATCCGCTGGTAATGCGGGTGTCCAGAGCCGCATAGTGAAGCAGCAGCGGGGCGCGGATCTTGGCGGCATCTTCTGCAGTTGGTTGCGTGCCATAGAATGCTACCCCGGCGCCGAGATCGGGAAGCCGAGTAGCGAGCGTATTCACCATTCTGCCGCCGAAGCAGAAGCCGACGGTGCCCAGCTTGCCGTTGCTGTCCGGCCGTGACTTCAGCCATGCCGCAGAAGCAAGGAAATCCTGGATCGTCTTATTTTCGTCTATCTTCATGAAAAGCTGAGCGCCTTCCTCGTCGCTGCGCGGATATTCGCCGGCCGTGGTCAGGCCGTCTGGAGCGAACGCCATGAAGTTGGCGACGGCTAGGCGCCGCGCGACGTCTTCAATATAGGGATTCAGTCCGCGATTTTCGTGAATCACCAGCACCGCCGGAATTTTGCCGGCGTCCGCGGGACGCACGAAGTAGCCGCGGACCTTGCCATTGCCCAGCGGCGAAGGCACGGTCAAGTACTCCGCCTTGAGCCGAGGATCATCCTTGCCGACTTGTTGAGCCCACGCGTAGTTTGGCCGGAGGCTTTCCCAGATCGCCATCGCCGTCATCCCGCCGACCGCATACTTCGCGGCCGCATCCAGGAACGCGCGGCGGCTGATCTCGCCATGAACGTAGCGGTCGAATATATTCAGCAGCTCCTGCGGATAGTCTGTCGCCTTGTTACGTTCCATCGGCTCACTCCTTTGCGAGGTTTCCGTCACAAAATACACCAGGAACGCTGTTGAGTTCCAATCAACTGGCATTGGAGTTTTGGCCCGCTCGTTCACTAAACTTTAGCTCGCTCGTAAACGAGCCGTAACGTTGCTCTCAGAGAGTGCGTACGACCGAGCACGCCCGGCGTCCCCAGGCCGGTTCGGCAATCTCTCTGACGAGGAAGTGCACCTAAATGAATAAGATAGCAGCGGCTTTGTGTCTTCTCGCGGCAACAGCGAGTACGGCTTTCGCTCAGAAGGAAGGTGCTGTTCCCAAGGGCATTCCGCACCTCGATCACGTCTGGGTGATCATGATGGAAAACCACGGCTTTAAGCAGATTGTCAATAATCCGAATGCGCCCTTCATCAACAACTTCGCTAAGTCTCACAATGCCAGCCTGAACTATTTCGCGGTGGGCCATCCGAGCTTTACGAATTATCTGGAGGTTGTCGGCGGCTCGAATTTCGGGATACGCAATGACAATTCGCCCAACTGGCACAGTGCGACCCCCTGCACGCCGAATATCGTCACCGGGACCCCTTCGCTCGAGGGCGCCGCTAACATTTGCCCCATCTCCGGCAGCGGCATGGATGCCCCGACGCCCGCGCTGGACTGCACAAACGAGACCACAGTCGCTCCACCCTGCACGATCACCCGCGGCGCATTGATCGACATCGTGAACGACCAAACCTCTTTGGCCGCCGCTTTCACAATCGGCAAAAGCATCGCCGACCAGTTATACGAGCGGGGAATGACCTGGAAGAGCTATCAGGAAAGCCTGCCGCCGAGCGGCGCGGATGGAGTGAATACAAGCGACGGCTTTTTCAGCAATCTCACTGATTTCACGCCGTTCATCAACGAGGGTTCGTTTGCTCAGTGGAGCGCGCAAGGTGTGAATATTCCTCCGGTGACCACGCAGTCTCAGGCGCAGGGGGACATCGTCAGCCTCTACGCCGTCAAGCACAACCCATTCGTCTACTTCAGGAGCGTGCAGGAAGGCCACGATTCCCGCAACAGCCTGAAGGATATCGCCGGATTCCTCGGTCCCGGCGGCCTGTATGCGGATCTGGGCTCCGGCGACGTGCCCAATTTCTCGTTCATAGCGCCGAATCAATGCAACGACCAGCACGGACGCGGCAATGACGGCCCGTTCTGCAATTTCGATGCGGTCGATAACGGCACGATGTCGGGACTGAACGAGACCAACATTCTGATGGGCGATATCACCGTACAGCAGATCGTGGGCGCCATTAAGCAATCGCGGGCTTGGCACGAGGGGCAAAACGCCATCGTGCTCCTGTGGGATGAAAACGACTACACGGCGACCCCCAATCAGGTACTTCTGGTGGTCGATACCAACTACGGTGTGAACGGCGTGCAGAGCAACAAGTTCTACACGCATTTCTCACTTCTCAGGTCGCTCGAGGCGGGCTTCGGCCTGCCTTGTTTGAATCACGCTTGCGATCCAACTACCAATGTCATGTCGGACCTATTTGGCGACGACCATCGCTGGTAACAGCCGGTCTGTCGCAGACCGCATAGCGCGCGTCGCGTGACAACAGAACGCCCCAACCGAGCTGGTTGGGGCGTTTGCCACTAGCCTTCTCGCTCCAGGCGTCGGGTAGTCGTCCGGGTGTGATGGAGAGTGAGCGAGTGATTCTACTTATACGCTCCACCGCGCAAACCGGCGTCAGCGCCATAAGTTTTCCCTTTCGGGTCGACCACCGTGACGATGCGGCCGAGCGGATTGCCGTTTTTCACCGGACTTAACGTGACCGTAACTTCGTCTCCCGGCTTGAATGCCAGCTTGCTCCAGCCGCCGTTGACCATGGTGACGGGATTTTGCGTCTCCCCGATCCAATGCACCACTTGTCCATGGTCGTCTTTTACGTCGAACCGCAGCAGGCAATGTGGATTGGACCAAAACCACTCGACTACGGTCCCTTTCAACGTCATTCTCTTCGTCTCATCGAAAGCGGCCGTTCCGTGATGTGCCAGCAGCGAAAGCGCAAAGCAGCTTACCAGAGCGACAGCCACCAAACCTGGGATTATGGTTCTTCTCATTGAGATTGCCTCCGTGCCAGATGGTCGCCAGTTCCAAACCAGCGCGTTCTAATAATAAAGTCTATTTCACTTGATTCACATTCCAGAATCGGAGCCTCACTTGCTCGCGGGTTCGGCAAATAGCTTATTATATTTTTCCATTTCAATAGGCGAGCAGTATTGCTCCATTACATCTCTGTGCGGGTCCTCCAAAAGCATCGGGAACTTGTTCATTGCAGTCCAGGGCTTGGTGTACATCTTCGGATCGTCGATGACCACCGTGAGTTCCATACGGTTGAAATTGACGCGATGGAACGTCTCGGTCACGTGCAGTTGATCGCTGATCGGCCGTCCGGCCGTATCCAGCCAAACCCTGTCCTCTCCCATCATCCCGATTGTATCGACGACCAATGTGGTATCGTCCACCCACTTGCCCACCGAATACCCGTAATAGCGCGGCTCCTGAAGTTCATCGCCGACCTGCACGCCGCCGTCGACCAGCTTGGGAAGGGGTCGCCCGTCGGTCCAGATCACGCGCCATCTCGTGTCGTACTCGTATAGGATCGCGACCTTATAGTCGTTCTGAAGAACTTGAATTTCTCGCAAATTATAGAAGTTGGCCCGCGGAAATCCCATGGGCTCGCATTTATCGCGTGGATCGTCGTAGTCGCCGGGCAGTACGGCGTCCGCGCCCTCCAGCGCGTGATGGGATTTGTACACCTGCAATCCATAAGGGGTGTAAGGCAGCTGATGTTCCGGCTTCCCATCGTTCGGCATGGCCGCAACCCCATTCGCTTGAATGCCATCGCCGACGCCGGAATTCCAGGTTCCGGAAATGTCATGCTTTGGCGCCGGAGGCGCGGGTGCCGTCGATTGCTGCTCGATGGGTCGAGGCTTCCGAGTGTTCTGAGCAAACGCCGGCGAAGCCAGGATAAGTGTCGAGATTACAAGAATCGCTGAGAATTTTGGATTCATTCGCATGATGTGGAACCCTCAAAAAAGAATCTTCAGCCCGAACTGAACCTTGCGTGGCCCCGGTCCGATCACCGGATTGCTGCCCGAATCCGGGGTAGCTGAAGACGCCCCAAATGACGCCGGCGCAGCAAGATTGGCATTCCAAGGAGCATAGATAACCTGGTTAATTATATTAAAGAATTCAGCGCGGAACTGTACCGAGTAACGCTCCCCGAATTTCCAGTTCTTGCTCATCGATAAGTTCCAATTCTTAAAAGGCGGGCCAAAGAGCGCGTCCCGCGCCATCGTGCCGTAGGTCCCCTGTGCGGGCGGCACGATCACGGAATTACCCATGGCGTAGCAGCCGAAGTTGGCAAGCGCCTTCAGCCCGGTGGCGTTTGCATCCGATGAAGGGACTGACGGGTTTGTCGGTTCCGCCGCCGCCGCGCTTTGGCATGCTGCCGGCATATTCGACACATACGCAGCGGTCCCAAGGACCGCTCCGGCCGGAATAGATACGCTGGTGCAATTCGCCGCTTTCGCGAAGCTGCTTCCCGCCACGCCCCAGCATGGCGCCGGCGAAGCGTTGCCAATCTTGAAATCGCTCGGTGTTCCCACAAGAGTCCAACGATCGACCAATTGTCCGGTCCCGCTGAGGTCGTTGCTTGTGTCGTCAGCGTTCACGGGACTGGCAGACTGATAGTGGTACGAACTGTTCACTTGCCAGCCTTCGAGCAACTGTCCCGGGGCCTTGCGTCCCGGAATCAAATAGGTCACCGCAAACGTGAGAACGTGGCGGGCATCGTTGCCAGAGTTGCCATAGTCCAATTGCGGGTCGTTTGCAATCATGTTTGCGCCACTGCCTGTATCCAGATTATGCGAATACGTGTAGCCCAGCGTGAAGTTCATCCCGTGAAAGACTCGCTGGGTCAGCGTCGTTTGCAGGGCGTTGTAATTGCCATAATTGAAATTGGATTGGAAATTTATGTTTGAGTAGAACGGATAGGTGCTGGTGTAAGGGCCCCGAGCGAGTTCAATCAAGCTATTGGCCGTCGTATTCTTCACCCCCGCGGTCGGGGCGTTCAAGTTGCCGAAGGAGATAATTCTTGGCGATTGCAATCCGACATATTCGACGTCCAGAGAAAGGCTGTTTGTGAATGCATGCTGTACCCCGAGGTTTCGCGGGATGCCGTAAGGGGTCAGCCAATTCGGATCGTCCGCGGCCAGTTGGCATGGCGCCGGATTCGTGCCGACGCCGTTTCCGCAGGTGAGCGCGCTGGTCGTAACGTTGAATATGGGCACATTGACGGCCCAGGGAATTTGGTTTGCCGGCACCGTTACGTTGCCCGTCAGAATGTTGCCCGGCCCGGCAAACGTCGTGCCATTCGGTCTATAGAAGGTGAAACCCGTAGGGAAGGCGTTGATGACTCCTCCTCCTGCCGCCCCGGCCATGAAATTTTTCAGGATGGGAGTCGAAGTGTAAAGCAGGCCGATTCCCCCGCGGACTACGGTCCTGCCGGTGCCAAAAACATCCCAGGCAAATCCCACACGAGGCTCGATCAGACCCTTTTGGGTACGGTAGACACTCGCGCTGCTTGTCTGCTGCACAAGCCCCGTGGCCGATGTCGAATTGGCCGGGTCGAAGTCGCCCAGAAGGCCGTTCTGTTCCCTGAGCGGCGAAGTATATTCCCATCGCAGGCCCAAGTTCACGGTAACTCTCTTCAGAGCCCGCCAGTCATCCTGTGCATACAGGGCATACGACTGTAGTTTGGTGTGGCGCAGCAAGTCGCCGACAAGAATCGTGCCATTGCCGCCCGGCACGCCGGTCAGGAAATCCTCGAGGGCCGTGGCCGCGGCGCACGGAGCGGCCACACTGCAGCCGGCGAGCGTCGTGCTTGCGCTCCAGGCCGCGGTCGTTCCGAAGGTCAACGTGCCCCGGTTATTTCGCAGCGCGTCGCCATTGAACATCATGGGACGGAGCAAGCCGCCGAACTTGAAGAGGTGCGTTCCCCTCGTGTAGGAAACGTTGTCAGCGAACGTGTAATACTGATTCGTGCGGTCGCTGCTGAACCCACCGAATCCCAGCGCCGTAAACCCGCTGATCGTCGTGCCCGGAAAACCGCCGTTCACTGGGTTGCCCGGATCGCAGGGCTGCGCGCCGGTAACCAAGCCCATCGCCGCATAGTTAGGCGCCTGGCCGGGATTCGCGCATTCGGGTTGATAGATAGGAGCTTTCAGATACTCATACCCGACCCGGACTTCGTTCACCCAAGCTGAGCCCGGCGTGTAGATCCAGACAATTCTGGCCATGTTGACCCAGGTGTAGTTGATCGTAGCCCAGTAAGGCTGCGGCACGCTCGCCGTGGCTACTTGCGTGCCGCCGCCGGTGAACCACTCGATGTTCATCGAATGGCGGTCATTGAGGTGGTAATCGAATTTTACAATCGAGTTGTCTGAACGGCCCGTGCCAATCAGGTCGGTGGCTTCGTTCGGATTCGAGCCAGAATTCCCAAACACGCCATTCGCTGCATTGCAGCCGGCGGCCAGTTGTGCGGTAGTGTCCGATTTCAGGACCGCAACCTGCCCCGCGGAGAGAATGCCCGCCCCGGTCACCGATCCTGTCGGCACCAGGCCCTGACAGCCTGCTATGTTCAAGCTCAGCGCGCTTGGTATTTTGGTCGTGTTGGCGGGATTGTTGAGGATGTCGAAAATCGCGTCGGGAATGCTGCTGGCCGTTCCGGCGCCCGCTGCGGTGGTCGGCTCTTGCGCCACTTTGGGATTCCCCACGTAATAACGCTGCCCTTCGTAATTCGCGAAATAAAACAGCTTATTCTGCTGGATCGGTCCGCCGAGGCTCGCCCCAAACTGTTCCATGGCCATGGGGGCTTTTGGCAAACTCCCGGTCAAGAATGGGTTCTTGGCGTTTAAGGCGTCATCGCGTCCAAACGCATAGGCTGTCCCATGTACGTTATTCGTGCCCGATTTCAGCCCGACATTGATGTCGCCGCCCAGCCGGTCGCCATATTCCGCCTTCGGATTCATCACCACGTTCATTTCCTGAATCGCATCCAGCGGCAGAATTGTCGCCTGATCCGCGCCAAGCTGCGTGCCGCCTACGATATTTCCGGGGCCGCCGAACAAGTTGAAGTCCGTCAGGCCGTCGATAAGGAAATTGGTGTCGTCAATCCCGGAGCCGCCGATCGTGAAGACATTCTGACCGCCCGTTTGCTTCATCAGCACGCCAGGCTTGTACTGCACTAAGTACATGAAATTCCGCCCGTTCACCGGCAATTCGTCCACGAGCTTGCTGTCGAGCGTTCCCCCCAACTGTGCGTTGGTGGTGTTCACCATGGGTAGATCTTCCGTTACCGTGACGGTTTGGGTTTGCGCGCCCGGAAGCAGCGTTAGATCGACTCGCACATCGCCGCCAACTCCCACCGTGATGCCTTTGTGCTCGGCGATCTGAAAGCCCTGCGCTTCGGCACGCACCGTATATGTCCCCGGCGTGAGCCCTGGCGCTGCGAACTCTCCCGCGGAATCGGATACCAGGTCTCGCGAAACGCCTCGTCCTTCGTCAATGACCGTGACTGTGGCGCCTACGATGACGCCGCCAGTTTGGTCCGTAATCGCGCCTAAAATCCGGCCCAAGTTGAGTTGAGCGAAGCTGGGCTTTACGAAAGTTAGTAAACCCAAGACCAACGCTAAAGATAGAAGAAGCTGCCTTCTGCGCGCTTGCAGCGAAGACCAAACACCGACCAAAGGATTCATGCCTGAACCCCCATCACCGGGCCAATTTTTCGAGAGCGAAAAACTGAGCGGGTAATACATCACGCGATGAAATCAAGTCAAGATAATTCTGGCATCGGCAAGCGATCCGAGAGGCTCTGCAGGACGTAAATTTACTTCATCGCAATCTTCGTTGGGTATCAATTGAGCGTTAGGCCGAATTCGTGGAGATTGCTGGCTTGCCGAGCCGCAGCTCGCGAGGGTCGAACGAGAAGAAAAATAGCCTGCCTTCGCCGGCACAAATTTGTGGGGTTGCTTGTACGTCGAGCCGAAGCCCGCACGCCGAGCCAAGCCGCTTGCGTATGGCCTGCCGAGCCGTAGCCCTGCAGTCGGGCGAAGGCTGGTGGGCCCTGGTTGACGATCTTAGAACTGCGAGCCTGCGTCAGTTGGGCTTGCCGGGGGCTGTGGCTTCCTGACCAAAAGCGGCGCTCATGATCCCCATCGTGGCGGCGAGCCACGGAATCACTTCTGCGCATATTTCATCGGCAAGCTGCGGTGATGAAAGGTTCTTTGAGACAGGGAATACAGGTGCGCCGTCCTCGCGAAGAATGACGTTCCACTTCGCACTCAGCGGATCGCCGTGCGTCGCGCTATTTAGCTCATGCGCGAAGCCCTTCAGCGAGCCGCATTTGTCCTTCAAGAGCTCCCTGTTTAGATACTCGACCATTTGTTGGAGCCTTGGCTCTTGTTGTACTCCCATCCGGCGTCCCAAATCTTCAAGGCGTCCGGATTTTTCGACAGATAGAGTATCGTGACCGCTCGCTCGGTGAGCGGGCGTACCAAAACCTTGGCCCCGAACAAGTAGCCCTGACGGACGAGCTCGCGGATCGACAGAGCCAGCGTAATGGTTTGCGGCACCAAAATGCAGAGCGCGTGTTGGAATCTCGACAAGGACCCGCTGTGCGAGGCTGGGGCGCACTTCGAATTTAGTTCCAAGCAGGAGCAAATGAGATTGTCGAACTGGAAAAGCAGTTCTCGCCCAAGGTAGGGCTCATTACCGGGTGTATAGATCGGCGATGACATACCATTCTCCGTTCCCTGGCATTATAAATTAGAGCACGTCTCTACTTCGGTTTGGCCTCCCGAGCCGGTGGTTGTGTGGGCTGCCGGCGAGCCAAGAGGAATGAACTGTGGCTGGAAGCCAGAGTTTATGGAATTATGTGCCCAATCAACTGGGACAGGTAACGGGGTTCTCGGGAAGTGTCAGCTTGGGACAGGCTAGCTTATGGCAACCGCTAAAGCTATCGGCAAGGCTCTGCTTAGGAGCGTCGTGTTTCTGGCTGTGCTATACGCTTGCTTTCGGTACCTGGGAGATTTTTCATCGCAACAAAGCGCGGTTCTTACTGTTGTTGCCTGGATGGGCTACGGACTCTATGAGAAGCTGAACGCTTCCCGCACGGTTTCAAACGTATTTTCGCCCTTCTGTGTTTCCGTCTACCCGAATTGGTACGAGCTCCTATCTGATCTCAAGCTCATCAACACTGAAGACGAATGGCACAAACTATGCAAGGCGGCAAACGAAACGCCGGAACGCGAGTACACAGTGTTCCGGCGTGGATTCACATTCACTGTGATCAAACCGCCTGCGGATGACGGCTTGCTCCCCGGTCTGACATTTTGGGACAACCGGAAGGCGTTCTTGGCCGAGGTCGAGCTCTCTGAACCCGTAATCGAGATCGAAGACGACTTTAGCCTACCTGGGAGGGGAGAAGAACACCCGTTCTTTCATCACCCCAAATGGTCCAGCCTGCCAAGGCTCTGCTTCAAGTGGGGAACCGGGGGATATGAGATTGGGTTGGAGGTTCAAGACGACTGGTGGGAGCGTCTCCGTCAAAGCACGGAAATCGGGGATCTCGCCAAAATCAAAGGGGACCGGGACCACCTCTGTGGAACAACTCGATTGATTGTCGCCACGCTTCCCTACTCCGAGTTCGGTCTCTACTACCAAAACGTTAACTACAACGACCTGAAGAAAGTCCGAGAGGCGATGGACAAGCAACTCGAAGCAAATGGATGGAAACGCAAGGTCGAGCAGGACTCCGAAATTCGCGACCCGTGGTCTCACGTTGAGCACAAGTATTTTACGGTTTCGCATCGGAGTATATGACCAGAGACTTCAATGAAGGGTGAACACAGGAACACACGCAGTGTTCACCGCTAAAGATAGGCGTTCCGTTCACCGAGGCTCCGCCGCAAGGCTCCGGCGAAGAACAGACTGCAGCGACTAGCCCTGAAAAAAGACCGCGGACGAAAACCTCGATTTGGGCGGGAGCGACCCGGGTGTTTGTGCGGTTTCGCTGCCCTGATTGTTTCGTGGGATCGCTTCGACTCTCGGCTCAAAAGTGCTTTTTGGCGAAAGCTCTGCCCGAACCAGACTTCAGGTACTTCTCAAACGCTAATGCGCGGTCCTCGTCGGCGAACGCGACATAACTCTTGATGCGCCAGGGCCGAAATTTGGAAGTGTGCGTCACCGCACCTAAATTGTGCTTCGAAAGTCGGGCGGCCAAATCATCTGCGATGCCTGTATAGAAGTGTTCGGCGTCCGCGATGCTCTGCAAAATGTAAACATACTTCATGAGGGGTCCGCCTCCGCTAAAAGCTACGGCGCGACAGCCTTCGCCCAGCCGGATTTTACATAGAGCGGAATGGACGGGAAGCCCCGGCCTGCCGAGCCGTAGCCCTGCAGTCGGGCGAAGGCTGGTGGGCCTGGGTTGACTCGAACAACCGACCTCACCCTTATCAGGGGTGCGCTCTAACCACCTGAGCTACAGGCCCGCTCCGCTGAAGGATCGTACCAATACTCCTGCGGGAAGGACTCCCGCTTTTGCGCCGCTTATTTTAGCATCTTC
>Ga0335081_10000833_pt1 | contig 49841 bp, 53 predicted proteins | sample Lox_Sample_35_FD_206713 | JGI IMG/M metagenome (GOLD analysis project Ga0335081, IMG submission 206713) | Soil microbial communities from Loxahatchee National Wildlife Refuge, Florida, United States - Lox_Sample_3.5 | ecosystem: Environmental > Terrestrial > Soil > Wetlands | place: USA... | reverse complement strand
GAGGTCGCGGAGGCCGACCGCCAGCGCTTCTGCCTGAGCGACGCCGACCTCGAGACGCTCGCCCGCCAGGCGCTCGTCATCGAGGGGCATTACGGCCGGCCGATGGACATCGAGTGGGGCAAGGACGGGGCCAGCGGCGAGATCTTCATCCTGCAGGCGCGCCCCGAGACGGTGCAGAGCCGCGCCGGCCGCACCATCCAGCGTTACACCCTCAAGGGCCGCTCGCGCGAGCTCGCGAGCGGCCGCAGCATCGGCCAGCGCATCGGCGCAGGTCCCGCGCGCGTCATCCGCGACGTGAGCGAGATCGCCCGGGTGCAGTCGGGCGATGTGCTGGTGGCGGACATCACCGATCCGGACTGGGAGCCGGTGATGAAGCGCGCCGCGGCGATCGTCACCAACCGCGGCGGCCGCACCTGCCACGCGGCCATCATCGCCCGCGAGCTCGGGATCCCGGCGGTGGTCGGCTGCGGCGATGCGACGCAGCGCATCCGCGACGGCCAGCCGGTCACGGTGTCGTGCGCCGAGGGCGACACCGGACACGTCTACGAGGGGCTGCTCGAGTTCGAGCGCAAGCAGATCGAGCTCGACTCGCTGCCGAAGATCCCCGTCAAGATCATGATGAACGTCGGCAATCCCGACCGCGCCTTCGACTTCGCCGGCATTCCCAACCATGGCGTGGGCCTCGCGCGCCTCGAGTTCATCATCAACCGCATGATCGGCGTGCACCCGCGCGCGCTGCTCGAGTTCGAGCGGCTCGACGGCGAGCTGCAGCAGCAGATCCGCGTGCAGATGGCCGGTTACTCCGACCCGGTCGGCTTCTACGTCGAGAAGCTCGCCGAAGGCATCGCGCAGATCGCCGCGGCCTTCGCCCCGGAGCAGGTCATCGTGCGTCTGTCCGACTTCAAGTCGAACGAGTACGCCAATCTCATCGGCGGCGAGCGCTACGAGCCGCACGAGGAGAACCCGATGCTCGGCTTCCGTGGCGCCGCGCGCTACACGGACGAGAGCTTCCGCCCCTGCTTCGAGCTCGAGTGCCGCGCGCTCAAGCGGGTACGCGACACCATGGGACTCACGAACGTCGCGGTGATGGTACCGTTCGTCAGGAGCGTGGCCGAGGGGCGCCAGGCCGTCGAGCTGCTCGCTGCCAACGGCCTGAAGCGCGGCGTCGACGGCCTGCAGGTCATCATGATGTGCGAGCTGCCGACCAACGCGCTGCTCGCCGAGGAGTACCTCGAGCACTTCGACGGCATGTCGATCGGCTCGAACGACATGACGCAGCTCACTCTCGGCGTCGATCGCGACTCGGCGATCGTGGCGCGGCTCTTCGACGAGCGCGACGCCGCGGTGAAGCGGCTGCTCGCCATGGCGATCACCGCCTGCCGCAAGCGCGGCAAGTACGTCGGCATCTGCGGGCAGGGGCCGTCGGATTACCCCGAGCTCGCGCGCTGGCTGGTCGAGCAGGGTATCGAGAGCATGTCGCTGAATCCCGATACCGTGATCGAGACCTGGATGTTCCTGGCGCAGCACCCTGCCAGTTGACTGGAAAAATCGCCTGCGGCGATTTTTCGCACATCAGCTTCCTCAGATGCGGGACCGGTCGCGTATGCGCGCCTCGGCGGCGGCGCGCTCATTGTCGTCGAACGGCTCCACTTCGACGTGCTCGATCGTGGCTGGGTCGAGGCAGCGCACGTTGACGCTGTAGCCGTCGGGGTTCGATCGCGGCACGTAGAAGGACTTCACGCCGCAGCGGCGGCAGAACAGGTGGCGCGCGGTACCGGTATTGAAGCGGTACTCGCTCAAGTCTTCGGCGCCGCGCAGCAGGCGGAAACGCGTGCGCGGCACGATCAGGTGCTGATAGCCGCTCATGCGGCAGATCGAGCAGTTGCAGTCGCTCGCCGTCAGTCGCGCCGGCGCGTCCACCTCGAATGCGACCGCGCCGCAGTGGCAACCGCCCCGATGGGTCACCAGACTCACGCGCCCGCCGTCCCGGCCCAGGCGGGCGCCAGCAGCCGCGCGCGGTAGTGACGCAACTCGCGGATCGACTCGTGGATGTCGGCGTGCGCGAGGTGCGTGCCCTGCTTGACGAAGCTGTCGGCGACCGCCGGCGCCCAGCGGCGCGCCAGCTCCTTGAGCGTGCTCACGTCGAGATTGCGATAGTGGAAGAAGCGCTCGAGCTCGGGCATGTGGCGCGCCAGAAAGCGCCGGTCCTGGCAGATGCTGTTGCCGCACATGGGCGAGCTGCCGGCGGTGACCAGGGAGCCGAGGAATTCGAGGGTCCGCTGCTCGGCCTCGCCGACGCCGACACGGCTGGCGCGCACCCGCGCCAGCAGTCCGGAGGAGCCGTGCTGGCGCTGGTTCCAGTCGTCCATGCGCGCGAGCACCTCCTCGGGCTGATGGATCGCCAGCACCGGCCCGTCGGCCAGCACCGTCAGCTCCTTGTCGGTGACGACCGTGGCGATCTCGATGATCGAGTCGGAGTCGGGCTTCAGCCCGGTCATCTCGAGATCGATCCAGATCAGGTAGTCCGCGCTCGGCATGTGGCGTCGGTGGTGGTAGCGTGTCGCTTCGGTGCGCGACCGAATGCAACGAGTGTAACAGACGCCCCGCGGCGTCCCCCCATGAGCGAGACAGTCGAGGCACGTGTAGTCGCCACCTTCGGCCGTCACATGACGGTGCGCGATGCCGCCGGACGGCGGCTGCGCGCCCGCCCCTTCGGCCGCTCCGTCACGGTCGTGTGCGGCGATGAGGTGCGCTGCCGCGCCGACCCGCGCCACGATGAACTGCACGTCGTCGAGATACTGCCCCGGCACGGCGCCCTGTACCGCACGAACGCGCGCGGCCACGCCGAGCCCGTGGTGGCAAACCTCTCGCACCTGCTCGTGGTGCTCGCGCCCGTGCCGGTGCCGGATCTCTTCGTCGTCGACCGCTACCTGGCCGCGGCGGCCTCCGCAAACATCGCGGCGACTCTGGTAGTGAACAAGGAGGAGCTGGGAGTCGATGCGGCTCTTGCGGCCGGCCTCGCGGCCTACGCCGCGGCCGGCTACACCACGCTGCGCTGCTCGGCGCAGAGCGGCGCGGGGAGCGAGGCGCTGCTCGAAGCGCTGCCCCCAGGCGCCGTCGCGGCGCTCGTCGGGCAGTCGGGCGTCGGCAAGTCATCGCTCATCGCGCGACTCCTCCCCGGAGAGCAGATCGCGATCGGCGAATTGGTGCGCGAGGAGGAAGGGCGCCACACCACGACCGCGGCGCGACTCTTCGATCTGCCGGGAGAGCGCGCCCTCATCGACTCGCCGGGGGTGCGCGACTTTGCGCCCGCGCTCGAGAGCCTCGAGCCGCGCAGCCTCGGCTTCGTGGAGGTCGAACGCCTCGCCAGCGAGTGCCGCTTCCTCGACTGCCGGCACATGCGCGAGCCCGGCTGCGCGGTGCGCGCGGCGGCCGAGGCTGGCGCGCTGCACGCGCGGCGCTACGAAAGCTACCGGCGCCTGCGCCGGTTGGGTGAGGACTTGAGCGCCGCGCGCGGTCCCGGGCGCAAGCGCTAGACGGATTGCCGGCCCGCGAGGGCGTGCGCCAGCGTACCCCCGTCGACGTACTCGAGCTCGCCGCCGACCGGAACACCATAGGCGATGCGGCTCGCGCGAATGCCGCGCCGTGCCGCGAGCTCACCCAGGTAGTGGGCGGTGGCCTCGCCCTCGACCGTTGAGTTGGTGGCAAGGATGAGCTCGCGGACGCTCCCCTCGTCGAGGATCGACTCGAGCTCGCGCAAGCCGAGCTGCTCCGGCCCGATCCCGTCGAGCGGCGAGAGGTGGCCCATGAGGACGAAGTAACGACCGCGGTAGCTGCCCGACGACTCGATCGCCACGACGTCGGCCGGGGATTCGACCGCGCAGAGGAGCGCGCTCTCGCGCTGCGCGGCGGCGCAGATCGAGCACAGCTCGGCCTCCGTGAGCATGCGGCAGCGCCGGCAGCGCACCACGGACTCGAGCGCCTCATCGAGCGCGCTCGCCAGGGCGCGTGCCCCGGGGCGGCCCTCCTGCAGCAGGTGGAACGCCATGCGCTGGGCGGTCTTCGGTCCGACTCCCGGCAGGGTGCGGAGCGCCTCGATGAGCTGCGTCAGATGCGGCGAGTGCTTCATCACCTAGAACGGCAGCTTCATCCCCGGCGGGAGCGAGAGGCCGGCGGTGAGATGGCTCATCTTCTCCTGGACGCGCGCCTCGACCTTGTGCACGGCGTCGTTGGCCGCCGCCGCGATCAGGTCCTCGAGCATCTCCCGGTCCTCTCCCGCGACCGCCGCCTCGATCTGCACCCGCTTCACCTCGTGGCGGCCGTTCATGGTGATGCGGACCATGCCGCCGCCGGCCTCGCCGACCACCTCGAGGCTGGCGATCTCGGCCTGGGCCTTCTGCATATTGGCCTGCATCGCCTGAACCTGCTTCATCATGTTGTTGAAGTTGCCAGCCATAAGCAAAGCCCGTCAGGCGCCATGCGCCAGGTCAGAAGTCACGCTCATTTTACCGGTCGCACCGTATCCGGCAGTACCGTCGCGCCGAAGCGTTCGCGCAGACCCTGCACGCCCGGGTCCGCCTCGAAGGAGCGCCGCGCCGCGGTGAGCTCCTGCTGCGAGACGCGCTGCGCCAGGAGCGCCGGCGTCTCACCGCCCGCCGCCCCGCTCGATTGGAACTCGAGGCGCAGCGGTGCGCCGAAGTAGCGCGACAGCGCCTGCGTCAGCTTCTCTTCCTGCGCCGCGGTGCGCAGCTGCTGATTGTGCGGGTCGAGCGCGAGGCGCACGACGGCACCCTGGCGCGAGACGAACGCGCAGTGGCTGGCGAGCTGGCGGGCCGCTCCGGCGAGCTCGAGTGCGTTCACGATCGCGGGCCAGGACTCGGGCGTTGGGGCGAGCGCAGCTTCTCCCGGGGCCGAAGGCGGCGTGGCGGCGGTGCGTGCGCCCTCGGCCGGCCGCGTCCGCGGTGGTGCGCCGGTGACCTCGCCGCGCCCCGCGGCGGGCGCGCGGGGAACGCCGCTGCGCCCGACCTCAGGCGCACGGGGAACATCGCTGCGACCGAGCTCAGGCGCACGGGCCGGCCGGAAGGCGATCATGCGCAGCAGCGTCATCTCGAAGCCAGTGCGCGGGTCGGGAGCGAGCGGCAGATCGCGCTTGCCGGTGATCGCCGCCTGGTAGAAGAGCTGCACGTCCTCGGGCGTGAGCGCGCGCGCGAGCCGCTCGATCACCTCCGCAGCGAACACCTCGTCGCCCTCGTAGTCCTCGACGGCCTGGCGCAGCCCGACGCGCACCAGCAGGCCCGCGAGCTCATCGAGCAGCTGCGCGTAGTCGGGCGCGAACTGCTCGAGCGCCGCGACGCCCTTGAGCAGCTCGGCGGGCTCGAGGGTCGCCAGGAGCTCGGCGATGCGCACCACGTGGTCGCGCGCCACCGTACCGAGCATCGCCCGCGCCTCGCTCTCGCCGGCACGGCCACCGCCGAAGGCGATCAGCTGATCGAGCAGCGAGAGCGCGTCGCGCATGCTGCCGTCGGCGGCCTGCGCCACGAGCTTCAGTCCCGCCTCCTCGCAGGCGATGCCCTCCTCGCCGAGGATGTGGCGCAGGTGGGCGGTGATCTCCGCGACCGGCAGACGCTTCAGGTTGAATTGCAGGCAGCGCGACAGCACGGTCATCGGCAGCTTCTGCGGGTCGGTGGTGGCCAGCAGGAACTTGACGTGCGGCGGCGGCTCCTCGAGCGTCTTCAGCAGCGCATTGAAGGAATGCGCCGACAGCATGTGTACCTCGTCGACGAGATACACCTTGAAGCGGCCGCGCGCGGGCGTGTATTGCACGTTGTCGAGGAGCTCGCGGGTGTCGTCGACTTTGGTGCGCGAGGCGGCATCGACCTCGATCAGGTCGACGAAGCGCCCGGCGTCTATCTCGCGGCATGCAGCACACACGCCGCAGGGCTCGGCTGTTACACCGGTCTCGCAGTTGAGACACTTGGCGAGGATGCGCGCGATCGTGGTCTTGCCCACCCCGCGCGTACCCGTGAACAGGAACGCGTGATGGAGGCGTCCGGTGCCGAGCGCGTTGACGAGCGCACGGCGCACGTGCTCCTGTCCGATCAGCTCGGAGAACCTCTTCGGACGCCATTTGCGCGCCAGCGCGGTGTAGCTCATGTGTCATCCAGGGCCAGTGGAGGCGGCCCGCACCAGCTTAACCTCCGGCACCCGACATCGCCGCTGCCGCTGCTGCCTTCCGGCCCTGACGGGATTCACGACTGGTCGTCGCGGAGAAGCCAATGCGGGCCACCACATTCTCGCAACGGACGCGAGTCTGGCGGAGAGGGTGGGATTCGAACCCACGAACACCGGTGAAGATGTTACTGGAATTCCAGTCCAGCGCCTTCGACCGCTCGGCCACCTCTCCGATCAATGACCTACGACCGACTCCTCGAAAGGGCTCAAGTCGAGCCACGCCTCAAAAAAGGCGGCGAATGATAATGCATGACGGCGGGAGGCGCACCCCACCCCGCGGCCGCGCCGTGCGCGCCCCCTCAGGCCTGCGGCGCCTTCGGCACCTTATAGGGTGGCGGCTCGTCCAGGCAGGGCTCGTGCCCCTTGCGCGGCGGCGGCGGCGGCTCGTTGAGCGGGGGCAGGTGCAGCGCATTGGTCGCATCGGGCGGATCCATCCCCGGCGGAATCTTCAGCGGCGCGATGCTGGTCGCCTCCATGTAGGCCTGCTTCTTGTGGCAGGAATAGGTGTAGTTCTTGAACGGATTGCAGCCCGCCGCGGTCAGCAGCAAGGGCGCGAGCCACAGGAACGCTCTCGCCGCCCTCATTCAGAAAGTCTCATCGTCCGCATTCTCAACTCCATCAGCTCAGGTGAGCGCCCCGGCGGCGCGCAGCGCTGCCCGCACGGTCGCGTGATGCGCCTCCGACAGCGGCGTCAGCGGCAATCTTAGCGCACCCCCCATCAGTCCCATCTGCGCCAGTGCCCACTTCACCGGGATCGGATTCGACTCGACGAACAGCTCCCGGTGCAGGCCGGCGAGCGGCGCGTCGAGCTCGCGCGCCCTGGTCGCATCGGCGGCGAGCGCCGCGCCCACCATCTCTGACATCGCGCGCGGCGCCACGTTCGCCGTGACCGAGATCACCCCGCGCGCACCGCCCCCGATCGCCTCGCGCGCGGTCGCGTCGTCGCCGCTCAGGACGACGAAGCCCCGGGTCGCCGCATCGACCAGCTCACGCACCCGCCCGGTCTCGGGCAGCGCCTCCTTCACTCCGACGATGCGTGCGACCCGCGAGAGGCGCGCGACCGTCGCCGGCTTCATGTCGACCGCCGTGCGCGAGGGTACGTTGTAGAGCACGATCGGCTTGCGCGCGGCGGCCGCGGCCGCCGCGAAGTGCTGGTACAGACCCTCCTGGGTCGGACGGTTATAGGCCGGCGTGACCAGCAGCAGCCCGTCGATCGGCAGCTCCGACAGCCAGCGGACGCGCTCCACCGTCGCCGACGTGCTGCTGGTACCCGCCCCGACGATCACCGCGAGCCGTCCGCGCAGCCGCTCGCAGGCGCGCAGCGCCAGCTCGCGCAGCTCCAACTCGCGCAGTGTCGCCGACTCGCCGGTCGTGCCGCCGACCACGACACCACTCGTGCCGTTCTCCGCATGGAAATCGAGCAGCCGTGCCCAGGCATCCAGGTCGACGGCGCCGTCGGGGCGCATGGGGGTGACGATGGCAACCAGGCTGCCGGAGAAGGACATGATGCTTTCAGCAGAAGACGAGAAAGCCGCGGATGGTACGAGCGGGACTCCCGCGGAGGCAAGCCTCACGGAGCCCGCGCGATGCCGGAGGTCGCAACGGACCGGCGCTCCCGGTACACTCGGGACCGCAGGCCGGCAAAAGCACACCGCCACGTACAGATGAAGCAGCACCTGGCCGTTTCGGCGATCGGAAGCGACCGAACGGGGATGGTCCACGAGCTGACCCGCGTCATCAGCGAGTCCGGCGGCAATATAAGCGAGAGCCGCATGGCGAACCTCGGCACCGAGTTCGCGATGCTGCTGCTGGTCTCGGGCAACTGGCACGCGCTCGCCAAGCTCGAAACCGAGCTGAAGCGCCTCGCCGAGACCAGCAACCTCAGCATCCATCTGCGCCGCACCGAGCCGCGCGCGCCGCGCACCGACATGCTGCCGTACTCGATCGACGTGGTGTGCCTCGACCAGTCGGGCATCGTGTCGGGGCTGGCGGGATTCTTCGCCACACGCGGCATCGACATCGCCGAGGTCTCGACGCGCAGCTATCCCGCCGCGCACACCGGTGCGCCCATGTTCGCGGTGCAGATGATCGTCAACGTGCCGAGCCGCATCCACGTCGCGCACCTGCGCGAGGAGTTCATGGAGTTCTGCGACTCGCTCAACCTCGACGCCATTCTCGAACCGGTCAAGTCCTGAAAGAGATGCGAGAGATCACGACGGGGAGCAAGGTGCCGGACTTTTCCCTGCCCGCGACGGGCGGCGGCACGTGGAGACTGAAGGACGCAGCGGGCAGGAAGCTGGTGATCTATTTCTATCCGCGCGACCTGACCCCGGGCTGCACGCGCGAGGCGCAGGATTTCCGCGACTCGTACCGGGCCTTCCGCAAGGCAGGTGTCGAGGTAGTCGGAGTGTCGCGCGATTCCGTCGCCTCGCACGACAAGTTCGCGAGCAAAGAATCGCTCCCCTTCCCGCTGCTCGCCGACAGCGACGAGCGCGTATGCCGGCTGTTCGACGTCATCAAACCGAAAAGCCTTTACGGCAGAAAGTACCTCGGCGTCGAGCGCAGCACCTTCCTGCTGGATGGCACGGGGGTGTTGCGGCAGGTATGGCGCAAGGTGAAGGTGCCCGGTCACGCGGAGGTAGTGCTTGAAGCAGCGCGGAGTCTATGAACCCGGTCCCACGGCGGCCTCGGGCGAGGCGCGCGCAGTGAAAGGCAGGCCGCGCGGGGGGCGGCGCCTGTTCGTGCTCGACACCAACGTGCTCATGCACGACCCGACCGCAATCTTCCGCTTCGAAGAGCACGACGTGTACCTGCCGATGGTGGTGCTCGAGGAGCTCGACGCGCACAAAAAGGGCCTCTCGGAGGCCTCGCGCAACGTGCGCCAGGTGAGCCGCTTCCTCGACGACATGATGCGCGATGCCACCAAGGGGCAGATCGACCTCGGGCTCAAGCTCCCGAGCGGCTATTCCGGCAACCACGGCAAGCGCCCCTCCAGCGGGCGCCTCTTCTTCCAGACGCGTCAGCTCACCAGTGCGCTGCCCGAGAGCCTGCCCGGCCAGAACGGCGACAACGCCATCCTGGCGCAGACACTCGCGCTGCAGAACGAGCACCCCGAGGCGCGCGTGATCCTGGTGTCGAAAGACATCAACCTGCGCATCAAGGCCGCGGTCCTGGGCGTGCACGCCGAGGACTACTACAGCGACAAGACGCTCGAGGACAGCGATGTCCTCTACAGCGGCATGACGGCGCTGCCGGTCGACTTCTGGGAGCGGCACGGCAAGGACATGCGTTCGTGGAAAGAGGCCGACCGCACCTTCTACGAGATCACCGGCCCCGCGGTGCGCGAATGGCACCCGAACCAGGGCGTGTTCGAGGACACCCAGGCGGGCATCGAGGGCATCGCGCGCAAGATCAGCGGCGACACCGCTACCATCGAGCTCACCCGCGACTATCGCAACGAGCGCCACAACGTCTGGGGAGTCACCGCGCGCAACCGCGAGCAGAACTTCGCGCTGAACCTCCTCATGGACCCGGAGATCGACTTCGTGTCGGTGCTCGGGCCCGCCGGCACCGGCAAGACGCTGCTGGCGCTCGCCGCCGGTCTCATGCAGACGCTCGAGACCAACCGCTTCGTCGAGATCATCATGACGCGCGTGACCATCCCGCTCGGCGAGGACATCGGCTTCCTGCCGGGAACCGAGGAGGAGAAGATGGAGCCGTGGATGGGCGCGCTCATGGACAACCTCGAGGTGCTCACCGGCTCGCAGGAGGGCGGCAACTGGGGTCGGGCCGCGACCAACGACCTGCTGCGCAACCGTATCAAGATCCGCTCGCTGAACTTCATGCGCGGCCGGACCTTCCTCAACCGCTTCCTGATCCTCGACGAGGCGCAGAACCTCACGCCCAAGCAGATGAAGGCGCTGATCACGCGCGCCGGACCCGGAACCAAGCTCGCCTGCCTCGGCAACATCGCGCAGATCGACACGCCCTATCTCACCGAGATGACCTCGGGCCTCACCTATGCCGTGAACCGTTTCCGCGGCTGGGCGCACTCCGGGCACGTGACGCTGGTGCGCGGCGAACGCTCGCGCCTCGCGGATTTCGCCTCGGACATTCTTTGAGGGCGCCGACGGCGGGCCGCCGCCAAAGTCGGCCCACGGGCGCCGCAATCGGTGTACGCTTGGGAGTGCCTTAACGAGGCTGGCGGGACGCCCTTTGTAAGCGTCTGTAAATCCTCGGAAACTTGCCGGTTCCGATCGCGGTCAAAACAGGTCCATGCGTCCTCTCCTGACCCTCCTGCTGAGCGCCCTCCTCGCCTCGGCGGCCGTGAGCTTCGCCGGCGAGCCGCCGATGCCGAGTACGCGCGTGCTCGCCGGGCCGACCGCCGGCTCGGACCTGCCGGACCTGGGCAGCCCCGCGGAGACCGCCCTCTCGAAGAGCGATGAGTTCCGGCTCGGCGCCATGGTGGCCAAGGAGCTGCGCGACCAGAACGTGCTCCTCGAGGACCCGGAGGTCAACGAGTACATCAACGACATCGGCAAGCGCATCGCCTCGCAGAGCGAGATGGGTGGCGAGTACTTCCACTACTTCATCGTCAAGGACCACACCATCAACGCCTTCGCCGTGAGCGGCGGCTATGTGTTCTTCTACGCCGGCCTGGTGCTCGCCAGCGAGAACGAGTCGCAGCTCGCGGGCGTCATCGCCCACGAGACCGCGCACATCACCCAGCACCACATCGCACGCATGCTCGCCGACCAGTCGCGGCAGAGCCTCACCACCGCGGCCGCCATGATCGGCGCGATCCTGCTCGGAGCGCTCGGCGGGGGCGGCCAGGCGGTCGAGGGAGGAATCGTCGCGGCGCAGGGTATGGCGGCCCAGCATCAGATCAACTTCACGCGCGACAACGAGTGGGAAGCCGACCGGGTCGGCATCGGCTACCTCGCGGGCGCAGGCTTCGATCCCTACGGCATGGGCTCGATGTTCGAGGCCATGGCGCGCCACACGGGGCTCGCCCAGACCTACATCCCGGCGATGCTGATCGACCACCCGGTGGACTCGGAGCGCGAGGCCGAGCAGCGCGCGCGCGCGGCGCAGTTCCCGCCCCGCAAGGGCCAGGACTCCCTCAGCTACGGGCTGATCCGGGAGCGGGTGCGGGTGCTGACCGCCGTGGGCGACACCGACCTGGCCGATGAGTACCGGCATAAGATCGCCAACGGCGGCGACAACATGGAGAACCAGTACGGACTGGCGCTCGCGCTGATGAATACCGATCACGCCGGCGCCGAGAGGGCCGCAGCGATCCTCGCTCACCTGGTGCAGCAGCACGAGGGACTGACGGTGCTGTACCCGGCCCTCGGCCAGGCGCAGGCCAAGGCCGGCCACGTGAGCGAAGCGCTCGCGACCTTTGCGCGCGCCGAGACGCTCTTCCCCCGCAACGTGCCGGTGACCGTGCGCTACGCCGAGACGCTCATGGCCGCGGGCCGCCCGGGCGAGGCGCACCTCATGCTGCTCGATCTGTTCAACATCGTGCCGCCGACCCCCGACCAGATTCGTCTCACCGCGCTCGCGGCCAGCGCCGCCGCCGATCCGGGCGATGCGTACTACTACATGGGCGAGTACCAGCTGGCCAACGGCGACCTGCTGCTCGCCGTACAGCAATATCAGCTGGCGCTCGCTTCTCCGCACATCTCTTCGATCCAGCGCTCGCGCTACCGCGCGCGACTCGACGAGGTACGTGAGTTCTTGATCAGCACCCGCAAGCCGCGGCTCTCCGACAACGGCGACCAGGGACAGGGCCAGGGGCGCGGCGGCGGGCGCGGGCACTGACCGCATACGGTCGAGGCATTCTCGGTCCCTCTGAGCGCGCGCGCGTCGCTGCTACAATGCCGGCCGGTCCCCGCTCCACCGGTGCCATGCAAGCCACGATGCGCGTCTCCCTGGCGGGGCTCCTCCTGTTGCTCGCCGCCTGCGCCAGCCAGGCGCCGACCCGCAGCGACCCGCGCGATCCCTGGGAGCGGATGAACCGCGCCACCTATACCTTCAACGACAAATTCGACAAGGCCATCGCCCGGCCGGTGGCGCGCGGTTACCGCGCCGGCGTCCCGCACGTCGTGCAGACCGGCATCCGCAACGTGTTCGACAACGTCGACACGACCATCACGATGCTGAACGACCTGCTGCAGGGCGAGTTCACGCCCTTCATGCACGATACCAGCCGCCTGCTCGTCAACACGGTCATCGGCCTCGGCGGGCTGCTCGATCCTGCGACCGCGATGGGAATCGACAAGAACGACCGCGATCTCGGCCAGACGTTCGGTAAGTGGGGCGTGCGCCCGGGACCGTACCTCATGTTGCCGTTCCTCGGACCGAGCGACGTGCGCGATGCCTTCGGCCGCCTGGGCGATGCCTTCAGCACGCCGCGCAGCTACATCGCCAACAAATACTGGAACTATGGGTCCTGGCTGCTCGAGAAGGTCGACACGCGCTCGCGGCTGCTCGACACCGACCAGCTGATCGCCAAGGCCTACGATCCGTACGCGTTCCTGCGCAACGCATACCTGCAGAACCGCCAGTTCAAGGTGCGCGGCGCAACCTCGCACAACGAGGAAGAGGAGGAGCAGAAGATGCTCGAGGAATCGGGTGTCGAGCCCTCCCCGCAAGCGCCGAAAGAGCCCGAGGAGCAGCCCCCGGCGACCCCGCCGCCAAAGTAGGCGCCCGGGTGCGCGCGGCGCGCCTAGACCCCTCGTTCGATGAGCTCGCTCACCTCGCTGATGCGCGCCAGCGTCGCCAGCCCCTGCGGCACGTGTGCGAAGCGCAGCGTCCGCCCGCGGGTGCGCGCGGCCGCCAGCCAGTCGAGCATCACGGCGAGTCCCGCGCTGTCGCAGGCCGTGACCCCCTGGCAGTCGATCTCGAGCGCACTCTCCGCCGCGGTCTGCTCGATGGCCGCGAATCCGAGCTGACGCGCGCCGCGCGCGCTCGCAAAAGTCAGCGGGCCCGCGGCGAGGAGCCGCCCGTCCTCACCGGCGGCCAGGGTGAAGGGACCGTGGGTCGAACGCGCCGGCACCGTCAGCTCGTCTGCTTGGCGATCTGGCCGGGCTTCTCGCCCGCCTCGAGCCGCTTGATCACCGTCTCGAGGCCCTGGCTCTCGATCTGTGCGCCGAAGTCCTCGCGGTAGCTCTTGACGTAGCTGATGCCGTCGATCACCACGTCCCAGGCCTTCCAGCCCTGTGGCGTCATGCGCATCGAGTAGTTGACCGACACACGATCGCCGTTCTTGCGTCGCACCTCGGTACGCACCGTTGCCGTGGTGGCGCCGGGCTCGACGCGGCTCGGCAGGACCTTGATCCTGTCCGAAGTGAACTCGACCAGCGCGTCGCCATAGTTGGCGAGCAGCGAATGGTAGAAGGCGTCGATGAATCGCTGACGCTGCTCCGGGGTGGCGCTGCGCCAGAACTGGCCGAGCACCACGCGCGCCGAAGTCTCGGTATCGAAGTGCGGCATGAGGTATTTGTCGACCAGGCCGGCAACCTTGGCCGGATCGTGCCGGTAGGCGTCCCGGTTCTTGTCCAGCTCGCTCAGCATGCCGTGCGCCGTCGCCTCGACCAGTGCCGCCGGATCGCCGCTATCCTGTGCCGCGGCCGGCACCGCCGCCGGCGCCGCCGTGGCAGGGGCGCCCTGCGCCCCGGCTAGCGCCGCCGCGCACATCCACAACAGCGTCAATGCAACGCTCGAGACTCTCATCGCTTCGGTTCCTCCTTGCCCTGGCCCTTGGTCTGATTGCTGCTGCCCTGGCTGTCTCCATTGTCGCCCTTGCTGGCGAAGCTCGCGAAGAACTTGTTGACGAGGGTCTCGAGCACGATCGCCGACTGCGTCTGGTCGATGCGGCTGCCGTCCTTGAGATAGGTGTCGAGCCCGCCAGGACTCAAGCCGACGTACTTGCCGCCGAGCAGGCCTTCAGTCTGGATGCTGGCGAAGCTGTCCTCGGGAATCTCGTTGTATTGGGGATCGATGCGCATGCGCACCACGGCCCGGTAGACCCTGGAATCGAACCGGATGGAGGAGACCTCGCCGACGCGCACGCCCGAGATGGTGACGGGGGAACCGACCTTGAGATCGCCAACATTGTCGAACTGCGCGGTCACGTGATAGCCCGCCTTCTGTCCGCCGAACTTGACGCCGCTCGCCGGCAGCTGCGTGGTGAGAAACAGCAGCGCCGCAAATCCCAGCAGCACGAACAAGCCGGTACCGATCTCCAGGGTTCGATTGCTTTGCATAGGTCGGAGTTCCTCTCAAAGGAAAGCCGCGGTGAGCACGTAGTCGAGCAGCAGCGTCATCACCGAGGAGGCGACCACCGTGCGCGTGGTCGCGAGCGCGACCCCTTCGGCGGTGCGCTCGGCATGATAGCCCTCGTGCACCGCGATCAGGCTGCAGGCTATGCCGAACACGAGGCTCTTCACCAGGCCTTCGTTGACGTCGTGCAGGTCGACCGCCTCCTGGGTCTGGGACCAGAACACGCCGGCATCGACCCCCATCAGCTGCACGCCGACCAGCTGCGCGCCGTAGAGCCCGATCACGCTGAAGATGGCGGTGAGCAGCGGCATCGCTATCGCTCCGCCGAGGAAGCGCGGCGCCGCCACGTAGCGCAGCGGGTCGACCGCCATGATCTCCATCGCGGTCAGCTGGTCGGTCGCGCGCATCAGGCCGATCTCGGAGGTCAGCGCCGTGCCGGCCCGGCCCGCGAACAGCAGCGCCGTGATCACCGGCGCGAGCTCGCGCAGCAGCCCGAGCGCCGCCGCGACGCCGAGCGCCTCCTCCGAGCCGAAGCGCCGCAGCAGGTCGTAGCCCTGCAGCCCCAGCACCATGCCGACGAACAGTCCCGACAGCATGATGATGATGAGCGAGCGGGCGCCGGCGTTGTAGATCTGCATGACCAGGAGGCGCGGCCGGCCGAGCGCCGGCACGCACTGCATGATGAGTTGCATCAGAAAGATCGTCACCGAGCCGACGCGACGTACGCCGCCGAGGAGGTAAGTGCCGGGGGGGCGGGTCTCGCTCATCGCTCGTCCGCCTCGAGCAGCTCGCTCACGTAGTCCCGGGCCGGATAGTGGAACGGCACCGGGCCCTCGGCGCTTCCGGTCATGAACTGGCGCACCGCCGCCGAGTCGCTCGAGCGCAGCTGCGCCGGCGTGCCGGCGGCTGCAACCCCGCCCGCGGAGATCAGGTAGCTGTCGTCGGCGATGGTGGCGAGCTCGTGCACATCGTGCGAGACCACGACGCTCGTGATGCCGAGCGCCTGGTTCATGTGCTTGATGAGCCGCAGGATGAAGCCGAGTGAGATCGGGTCGAGACCCACGAAGGGCTCGTCGTAGAGCAGCAGCTCGGGGTCCATCACGATGGCGCGCGCCAGCGCGACCCGCCGCGCCATGCCGCCCGAGAGCTCGCCCGGCATGAGGCGCGCGGCGCCCCGCAGCCCCACCGCCTGGAGCTTGGTCAGCACCAGCAAGCGCACCAGCGGCTCGGGGAGATCGGTGTGCTCGCGCACCGGGAACGCGACGTTCTCGAAGACGTCCATGTCGGTGAGCAACGCGCCGTTCTGAAACAGCAGCCCCATGCGCCGCCGCAGCGCGTAGACCTCGCTGCGGCGGAAAGTCGCGAGATCCTGACCGAAGACCGTGATCTGCCCGCGGTCGGGAGCGACCTGAGCCGTGATGAGCCTGAGCAGCGTCGTCTTGCCGGTACCGCTCGGGCCCATGATGGCCGTGATGCGGCCGCGGCGCACCTCGAGATCGAGCCCGCTGAAGATCGGCCGCCCGCCGGCGGCGTAATGCAGGTCGCGCACGGCGACCACCACGTCGCCCGCGGGCGCGGTGGACGCGGGTCGGGCGGATGCGGTGCTGGTCACGCGAGCGCGGTGCCGCCGCCGTGGCCGTCAGGCGGCCCGGCTCTCCATCTCCGGCGCATAACGCCCGGTGGTCGCAGCTCCGTTGAGCAGTGCGCGGCGCGCAAATTCCTTCTGGCCGGCGGCGAAGGTGGCCGGCGCCCCACCCCAGGCCTTGAGCGCAGTGTCCTGCAACGCCCGTCCGTAGCTGAAGGTGAGCGCCCACGGCAGCGACCCCAGGCGGTTCATGAGCGAGAGGTGCAGCGTCGCCTCGGTCGGGGACTGGCCGCCGGACAGAAAGGCGATGCCCGGAACCGCGCTCGGCACGTGGCGCTTCAGCACCCGCACCGTCGCCTCGGCGACCCTCTCGGGAGATGCCCGGTCGCTCGCCTTCTTGCCCGAAATCACCATGTTGGGCTTGAGCACCATGCCCTCGAGGGCGATCCGATGAGCGAACAGCTGGTCGAACACGGTCGCCAGCACTTCCTCGGTCACTTCCGAGCAGCGCTCGAGCGAATGACCCCCGTCCATGAGCACTTCCGGCTCGACGATCGGCACGATGTCGTTTTCCTGGCAGAGCGCCGCATAGCGCGCCAGCGCGTGCGCATTCGCCTGGATCGCGAAGCCGGTGGGGATGCCGGCGGCGATGTCGATCACCGCGCGCCATTTGGCGAAGCGTGCCCCGAGGCCGCGGTATTCGATCAGCCGCTCGCGCAACCCGTCGAGCCCTTCGGTGATGGTCTCGCCGGGGAAGCCGGCCAGCGGCTTCGCGCCCATATCGACCTTGATGCCGGGGATCATCCCCTGCCTGGCGAGGTACTGGGGAAACGGCGTGCCGTCCCTGGTCTTCTGGCGGATGGTCTCGTCGTAGAGAATGACGCCGCTCACCGCCTCGGCGGCGCCGGGGGCGGTGAACAGCATCTCGCGGTAGGTGCGGCGATGCTCCTCGGTCGACTCCAGCTTGATGGCGTCGAAGCGCTTCTTGATCGTGCCGCTGCTCTCGTCGGCGGCCAGGATGCCCTTGCCCTTGGCGACCATCGCGTTGGCGACGCGATTGAGCTCGGTGAGATTCATCGTCCACTCCTTAGGGCGATCGACGTGCGCCCTTCCGGTATTCGGGGCGCCCTTCGTGACCGCAAGCCTTTGAAAATCGGATGGCCAAGGATAGCAAAAACCCGTGGCGCCCTTTGTTCCAGGAGCCAATTAGTACTAAAATAGTCCTACTTTCGGAGGGGTGTTCATGCTGCGTATCAGCCGGCTCACCGACTACGCCACGGTGCTTCTTGCCACGCTCGCGGGCGAGCCGGCACGGGTGCAGACCGCGACCGCGCTCGCGGAGCAGACGCATATCGCCGCCCCCACGGTGAGCAAGCTCCTGAAGCAGCTGCAGCGCGCCGGGCTCGTGACCTCGACCCGGGGACTGCACGGCGGCTACCAGCTCTCCCGTCCGGCGACCCAGATCAGCGCCGCCGCCATCCTCGATGCGCTCGAGGGACCGATGGCCCTCACGGACTGCGCCGCGGGGCACGGCCACTGCGAGATCGAGGAGAGCTGCCGGGTGAGCCGCGTATGGCAGCGCCTGAATGTCGCCATGCGCCGCGCGCTCTACGACGTGAGCCTGGCCCAGCTCGCCGGGCTCGATGCGACCCCGGCACGCCTGCCCGGGCTCGAGCGCGAGATGAAGGCGGCCGCCGGCCGCACGCAGGTCCGCTCATGAGCGAGACCGCCAAAGAGCTCGAGAGCCTGATCGGACGTGGCTACAGCCACGGCTTCGTGACCGAGATCGACTCGGACACCGTCGCGCCGGGGCTCAACGAAGATGTCGTGCGGCTCATCTCGCGCAAGAAGGGCGAGCCCGCCTTCCTCACCGAGTGGCGGCTCGAGGCGCTGCGCCACTGGCTCACGATGAAGGAGCCGCACTGGGCACACGTGCGTTTCAAGCCGATCGACTACCAGGCGATCTCCTACTACTCCGCTCCCAGGTCGAAGAAGGACGGCCCGAAGAGCCTCGCCGAGGTGGATCCGAAGCTCCTCGAGACCTACGAGAAGCTCGGCGTGCCGCTGCATGAGCGCGCGCGTCTCGCAGGCGTCGCGGTGGATGCGGTGTTCGACTCGGTCTCGGTCGCCACCACCTTCAAGGAGCGCCTCGCCGCGGCGGGCGTGGTGTTCCTGCCCTTCTCCGAGGCAGTGCGTCAGCACCCGGCGCTCATCGAGCAGTACCTCGGGAGCGTCGTCCCCTACACCGACAATTTCTTCGCGACGCTCAACTCCGCGGTGTTCTCGGACGGCTCGTTCGTCTACGTACCGAAGGGCGTGCGCTGCCCGATGGAGCTGTCGACGTACTTCCGCATCAATGCACTCAACACCGGGCAGTTCGAGCGCACGCTCATCATCGCTGATGTTGGCAGTTATGTCAGCTACCTCGAAGGATGCTCAGCCCCGATGCGCGACGAGAACCAACTCCACGCCGCAGTGGTCGAGCTGGTCGCGCTCGATGACGCCTACATCAAGTACTCCACCGTGCAGAACTGGTACCCGGGCGATGCTGCCGGCCGCGGCGGGATCTACAACTTCGTCACCAAGCGTGGCGAATGCCGCGGGCGCAACGCGCACATCTCCTGGACCCAGGTCGAGACCGGCTCGGCGATCACCTGGAAATATCCGAGCTGCGTGCTGCGCGGCGACGGCTCGATCGGCGAGTTCTATTCCGTCGCCACCGTCAACAACCATCAGCAGGCGGACACCGGCACCAAGATGATCCACATCGGACCGCGCACGCGCAGCACCATCATCTCCAAGGGCATCTCCGCCGGACACGGGCAGAACACCTACCGGGGACTCGTCAGGATGCTGCCGAGCGCGCACGGCGCGCGCAACTTCACCCAGTGCGACTCGCTCCTCATGGGCGGTGAGTGCGGCGCGCACACCTTCCCGTACGTCGAGGTGAAGAACCCGACCGCGACGGTCGAGCACGAGGCGAGCACCTCCAAGATCAGCGACGACCAGCTGTTCTACTGCCTGGCGCGCGGCATCTCCGCGGAGGACGCCGTCAACATGATCGTGAGCGGCTTCTGCAAGTCGGTATTCAAGGAGCTGCCGATGGAATTCGCGGTCGAGGCCCAGAAGCTCCTGGCGGTGAGCCTGGAAGGCGCGGTGGGCTGACATGACCCGCTCCACACCGATGCTCGCGATCCGCGACCTCTCGGTCACGGTCGACGGCAAGCAGATCCTCGACGGCCTGTCGCTCGCAGTCGCCTGCGGAGAAGTGCACGCCATCATGGGCCCGAACGGCTCAGGCAAGAGCACGCTCGCACACGTACTCGCCGGGCGGCCGGGGTACCACGTCGTCTCGGGCAGCGTCACCTACGAGGGACGCGATCTGCTCGCGCTCGCACCCGAGGAGCGCGCGCGCGCCGGCGTCTTCCTCGGTTTCCAGTATCCGGTCGAGATCCCGGGCGTCAACAACGTCTATCTCCTCAAGGCGGCCCTCAACGCGCAGCGCAGGGAGCGCGGGCTTCCCGAGGTCGACGCCTTCGAGTTCTTAGGGATGGTGCGCGAGAAGATGCAGCTCATGCAGATGGAGGACGGCTTCCTCTCGCGGGGCGTCAACGAGGGCTTCTCGGGCGGCGAGAAGAAGCGCAACGAGATCCTGCAGATGCTGGTGCTGGAGCCAACACTCGCGGTCCTCGATGAGACGGATTCCGGGCTCGACATCGACGCGCTCAAGATCGTGGCGGCCGGAATCAACTCGCTGCGCTCGCCCGAGCGCTCCTCACTCATCGTGACGCACTACCAGCGGCTGCTCGAGTATGTAGTGCCCGACGTGGTGCACGTGCTGGTGCGCGGCCGCATCGCGCGCAGCGGCGATCGCACGCTCGCGCTCGAGCTCGAGCGCCGCGGCTACGACTGGGTGAGCGGCGAGGCCGCCTGAGGCTTCCGATGAGCAACCCCCTCGCCGCCCGCATCGCCGAGGAGCACGCCGGGATCGAGCGCGCCCTGCCGCCGCAGCTCGCCGGCGCCGCACGCCGCCGCGCGGCGATCGCCCGGCTCACCGCCGAGGGCCTGCCGCAGGGCCGTGACGAGAACTGGAAGTATGCAAACCTGCGCCCGCTCGAGCGCCAGCGCTTCGCCCCGGCGATGCTGGCACGGCCCGCGGCTGCTCTCCCGGGCGCGCCGGGCGGGCTGCGGGCGGCGCTGCCCGGCTTCGCGCGCTACTCGTTCATCGACGGGCTATTCGCCGCGGAGCTCTCGGACGCGCCCGCTGCAACTTACGCGCGCGTAGCGCCGCTCGCCGCCGCGGACGGCTCGGACGCCGCACGCCGCCCGCGCGCGGAGCGTGGCGCAGATCAGCGCTTCGCGCTCCTCAACGAGGCCTTCGCGACCGACGGTGCCGCGATCTCGGTCCCCGCGGGTGCCGAGTCCGTGCGGCTCGAGCTGCTGTTCCTGGCGAGCGCCGACGCTCAGGCCGGTGCCTCCTATCCGCGCGTCGAGCTGCGTCTCGAGCCGGGTGCCCGCATGGTGCTCATCGAGCGCCACCTGAGCGTTGGCGGCACCGCCAGCTTCGTCGCGAGTGCCGCGAGCGTCGAGCTCGGGAGCGGCGCGGTGCTCGAGCACTATCGTGTCCAGGAGCTCAGCCCCCGAACGATCCTCTTCGATACCCTTGACGCCGCGCTCGAGCAGAATGCGAGCTACCGGTTGCGGACCATCGCGAGCGGGGCGCAATCGGCCCGCTCGACGCTGCGGCTCGAGCTCGCCGGGGAGGGTGCGGAACTGTCGCTCGCGGCGGCTGCGGTCGGCAGCCGCCAGCAGGTTCAGGACACCTACGCGGTGGTAGAGCACCGCGCGCCGCACACCCGCACCGAGCAGACCTTCCGTGGAATCTCGGCAGGCCGTGCCCGGGTCGCCTTCAACGGCAAGATCGTGGTTGCGCGCGAGGCTCACGGCACCGACTCGCGCCAGTCGCTGCGCGGGCTGCTGGCCGGCGGAGAGGCCGAGATCGACGTGCGGCCGCAGCTCGAGATCCATACGGACGAGGTGCGCTGCAGCCACGGCGCGACCGCCGGCAAGCTCGACGACAACATGCTCTTTTACCTGCTGTCGCGCGGACTGGACCGCGAGACGGCGCAGCGCGCGCTCAAGTGGGCTTTCCTCGAGGACGTCATCTCCCGCATCGACGTGCCTGCACTGCGGCGCGAGATCGAGGAGCGCCTCGCCGGGGAGCTGCACGACGGAGCGGCGCTGCGGGAGCTCCTCTGATGGCAGCCACCCCCTCCCCCCTCGCTGCGGCCCCCTCTTACGATGCGGCACGCGTGCGGCGCGACTTCCCCATTCTCGCAAGCCAGGTGAACGGCCACCCGCTGGTCTACCTCGACAGCGCCGCCTCCTCGCAGCGTCCGCTGGCGGTGTTGCGTGCGGTCGAGGACTACGAGACCCACTCGCACGCCAACGTGCATCGCGGCGTACACGCCCTCAGCCAGGCCGCCACGGCGGCCTTCGAGGGCGCGCGCGAACGGGTACGCCGTTTTCTCAACGCGCGCTCGACCCGCGAGATCGTGTTCGTGCGCGGCACGACGGAGGCGATCAACCTCGTCGCCCAGGCCTACGCCCGGCCGCGCTTCGGACCCGGCGACGAGATCCTCATCACCGCGCTCGAGCATCACGCGAACATCGTGCCGTGGCAGATGGTGTGCGAGCAGACCGGCTGCCGGCTGCGGGTGGCGCCCATCAACCGCCGCGGCGAGCTGATCGCCGAGGAGTTCACGCAGCTTCTCGGCCCGCGCACGCGGCTGGTGGCGGTCGCGCACGTCTCGAACGCCCTCGGCACGGTGCTGCCGGTGAAGCGCATGGTCGACGCCGCGCACGCGCACGGGGCGGCGGTGCTCATCGATGGCGCCCAGGCGGTGCCGCACTCGCGCGTCGATGTGCGCGCGCTCGGCGCGGACTTCTACGCCTTCTCGGGCCACAAGCTCTACGGCCCCACCGGCATCGGCATCCTGTACGGCCGCGAGGAGCTGCTCGGCGCGATGCCGCCCTGGCAGGGGGGCGGCGAGATGATCCGCACGGTCTCGTTCGAGAAGAGCACCTGGAACGAGCTGCCGTGGAAGTTCGAGGCCGGGACGCCGAACATCTCCGGCGCCGTGGGGCTCGCGGCCGCCATGGACTACCTGGAGAGCCTCGGCATCGAGGCCGTGGCCGCGCACGAGTCGCGCCTGCTACAGCTCGCGACCGCGGAGCTCGCGCGGATACCGGGCATCGAGCTCGTCGGCACGGCGGCGCACAAGGCCGCGGTGCTCTCGTTCACGCTCGCCGGCGTGCACGCGCACGACCTCGGCACGATCCTCGACACCGACGGGATCGCGGTGCGGACCGGGCACCACTGCGCGATGCCGGTCATGACCTTCTTCGGCATCCCGGCGACCGCCCGCGCCTCCTTCGGCTGCTACAACACCGAGGAAGACGTGGCGCGGCTCGTCGCCGGCGTCGGCAGGGCGCGCGAGGTGTTCGGCTGATGGACCTGAAGGAGCTCTATCGCGACGTGATCCTCGATCACAACCGCCATCCGCGCAATTTCGGCCGCCTCGAAACGAGCGGCGGCGAGGTGCTGCACGCCGAGGGGCACAACCCGCTGTGCGGCGACCGCCTGTCGGTCTACGTGGTGCTGAAAGGCGATCGCGTCGAGGACATCCGCTTCGAGGGCACGGGCTGCGCCATCTCGACCGCCTCGGCCTCGCTCATGACGGAGGCGGTGAAGGGCAAGGAGCGCGCGGCGGTCGCCAGGCTCTTCGATGAGGTGCACACGCTCCTCACGCGCCCGGACGCTGCGGCCGAGGCCACGCTCGGCAAGCTCGCCGCCCTCTCGGGCGTGCGCGAGTTCCCGGCGCGCGTCAAGTGCGCCACGCTGAGCTGGCATACGCTCAATGCCGCACTCGAGCGCGGTGCGGCCACCGTATCTACGGAGTAGCGCGTGCGCCGGCACGAGAACGAGCCCTTCGTCGTCAACCGCGAGGTACGCGCGGTGGTCGTCCCGGCCGGGCAGGAGGTCAGCCTGAAGCCCGGCCAGGCAGGCTACATCACTCAGGCGCTCGGCGGCAGCTTCACGGTGTACCTCGAGGGGAACCTCTTCCGCATTGCCGGCGAGGACGCCGACGCCATCGGCCAGGAGGCGGTCAAGCCGCCCGAGCTGCCGCCCAATGCCACCGTCGAGGACGTGCGCAAGCTCGCCTGGGAACAGCTGCGCAGCTGCTACGACCCTGAGATCCCGATCAACATCGTGGATCTCGGACTGGTGTATGAATGCGACGTGAAGGAGCACGAGGACGGCACCCGCACCGTGGAGGCGCAGATCACCCTCACCGCGCCAGGCTGCGGCATGGGCGAGATACTGGTGGACGACGTGCGCGACAAGCTCGAGCGCATTCCGACGGTACGCGCGGCCAACGTGCAGCTGACCTTCGACCCACCCTGGAACCAGTCGATGATGTCGGAAGCGGCGCGGCTGCAGACGGGGATGTTTTGAGCGAGTGGATCGACATCGGACCCGTGAGCGCCCTCGGCGAAGGCGTTCCCTTCGGCGCCGAGGTCGACGGCGTGCCGGTGGTGGTCGTACGCTGCGGCGCCGATCTGTACGCGGTCGAGGACCGCTGCACGCACGACGGCGAGTCCTTCGCAGGTGCCCAGGTGGAATCCTGCGAGCTCATCTGCCCCCGGCATGGCGCGCGCTTCGACCTGAGGAGCGGCGAGGCGCTCACCCCGCCGGCTTACGAGCCGGTACGTACCTACGCGACGCGCGAGGAGAACGGCCGGGTGCTGGTGGAGCGGCCCGCGTGAGGCGGCAGGCATGAAGCGCCTGACCGTGATGCGCCACGCCGACGCCCGCTGGAAGGATGCAGGGACCGACGATTTCGCCCGGCCGCTCAACCGCCGGGGTATGGCCGGGGCGGAGGCCATGGCCAAACGGCTGCTCGAGCTCGAGCTCGTCCCCGACCGGCTGCTGGCGAGCACCGCGCGGCGCGCGGAGCAGACCGCCGACATCGTGGCACGCGAGCTGTCGTTGTCGATCCGGCACGTGCAGCGCGAGGAGGCCCTGTACCTGGCGAGCGCCGCCGACATGCTGAAGCTGATTCAGGACACGGGCCCGCGCATCGCGCATCTCATGGTGATCGCGCACAACCCCGGAGCTTCGGATCTCATTCATCTGCTGGTGCCGCACGGCGGCATCAGCACGCTCAGCACCGCCGCGTGCTGCTCGATCGTGTTCGCCGTGGAAGACTGGCGTGTGATCGGCGCGCCAGCCGTGCAGCAGGTGCAGCACGAGGCGCCGCCGTCGCGGCTCTGGGGGCTGCTGCGCTGATTGGCGGAAACGGCCTGCGGCCCGGCCGTCAGCACTCCGGAACGTTCACCGCCAGCCCGCCCTGCGAGGTTTCCTTGTAGATGGTCGACATATCGGCGCCGGTCTGGCGCATGGTCGCGATCACCTGATCGAGCGATACCTTGTGCGTGCCGTCGCCGCGCATCGCGAGCCGCGCGGCATTGATCGCCTTGACCGCCCCCATGGCGTTGCGCTCGATGCAGGGAATCTGCACCAGTCCCGCCACCGGGTCGCAGGTGAGCCCCAGGTTGTGCTCCATGCCGATCTCGGCGGCATTCTCGACCTGCTCGTTGGTGCCATGGAGCGCCGCGACCAGACCCGCGGCAGCCATCGAGCAGGCCACTCCCACCTCGCCCTGACAGCCCATCTCGGCGCCCGAGATCGAGGCGTTGCGCTTGTAGAGCATGGCCATGGCCGCCGCCGCCAGCAGAAAGCGCAGCACGCCCTCCTCGTTCGCGCCGGGCTCGAAGCGCCGGTAGTAGTGGAGCACCGCCGGCACGATGCCGGCCGCTCCGTTGGTCGGTGCGGTGACGACGCGCCCGCCGGCTGCGTTCTCCTCGTTGACCGCGAGCGCGTACGCGTTGACCCAGTCCATGACGTCGAGCGGCTTCGCCGTGCCGCCGCTCTCGGTCAGCTGCCGATAGAGACGCGGCGCGCGGCGGCGCACCTTGAGCACTCCGGGCAGTACCCCGCTCTGGCGCAAGCCGCGCTCGACGCAAGCCTGCATGACCTGCCAGATGTGCAGCAGCTTCGCGCGCACCTCGGCCTCCTGCGCCCAGGTGCGCTCGTTCGCCAGCATGAGCTCGAAGATCTCGAGCCCGTGCTCGCGGCACGCGGCCAGCAGCTCCGCGCCCGAGCTGAACGGGTAAGGAGGCGCGGCGTGCGCGCTGGTCTCGCGCGCTTCGGGCTCGTTGCCCCGGACGATGAAGCCGCCGCCGATCGAGTAATAGTCCTCCTCGCGCAGCACACCGTTGCCGGCCCCGAGCGCATCGAAGCGCATGCCGTTGGAGTGGCGCGGCAGCCGCTCGTGATGCATGAACAGGAGCTGCATCGGCTCATCGAAGGCGATCTCGTGCTCACCGAGCAGTCGGATGCGCCCGCTCGAGCGGATGCGCTGCACGGTCGTCCCGATGCTGTCCGGATCGACAGTCTCGGGCTCCGCGCCCTCGAGGCCGGCGAGCACCGCGCGGTCGGTGCCGTGCCCGAGGCCGGTGAGGGCGAGCGAGCCGTAGAGACGCACGGCGATCTGCTGCGTCGCCGCGAGCTGCCCCACCGCCTTCAATCCCAGCACGAACTCGCGCGCCGCCCGCATCGGACCCATGGTGTGCGAGCTCGAGGGGCCGATACCGACCTTGAAGATGTCAAACACGCTCAACGTCATAAAGCAAACCTCGGCGCGCACGGCGACGCTGCCGCGCAGCGGCGCCGTTGCAGTCTGCAACGCCGCCATGACGCCCACATGCTTTGCGGCGACCTCGGAGGGCTCAAATGCGACCCCGCAGCCGGCGCAGCTGCCGGCGGGCGCGCTTGTCCGGCCGCTCCACGGGGCGGGGCGTCAGGGCCGCGGCGAGCCTCATGCGCTGCGCGAATTCGGCGCGCCGGGAGGTGCTGGCCGCCGTCTCCTCGTAGCAGCGCGCGGCGGCGGGCGCCGGCCCGCGGCGCGCCGGGATGGCCCTGACCGTACACTCGAACTCCAGCGCGCCGCGTACGAGGCTCAGGCGGTCGCCGCAACGCACCTCGTGGGCCGCCTTCACGCGCTCGCCGTTGAGGTGCACGCGACCGCCGGCGACGGCCTGCGCCGCGAGCGAGCGCGACTTGAACAAGCGCACGGCGAACAGCCAGCGGTCGAGGCGCGCGGTCCCGGGGCCGGCGGCGGACTCATCGGACATACGGCCTCCAAGTATAATTACCCTCATGAATCAGGCCGTCATCGAGCGCTTGCGGGGCGAGCTCGCCGCCCTGCGCGAGCAGGGTCTCTACAAGAGCGAGCGTGTGCTCACCAGCCCCCAGGGCGGCGTGGTGCGCGCCGGGGGGCGTGAGGTCGTCAACCTGTGCGCCAACAACTATCTCGGCCTCGCCAATCATCCGGCGGTGCGCGCCGCCGCGCAGCAGGCCCTCGATCGCTACGGTTATGGCATGGCCTCGGTGCGCTTCATCTGCGGCACGCAGGAGCCGCACAAGGAGCTCGAGGCGCGTCTGGCGCGGTTCCTCGGGACGGAGGACGTGATCCTGTACTCCTCCTGCTTCGACGCCAACGGCGGGCTGTTCGAGACGCTGCTGGACGAGCGCGACGCGGTGATCTCGGATGCGCTCAATCATGCGAGCATCATCGACGGCATCCGTCTCTGCAAGGCGCAGCGCTTCCGCTATGCCAACCGCGACCTCGCGGAGCTGGAGAATTGTCTGCGCCAGGCGCAGGGGGCGCGGACGCGCCTGATCGCCACCGACGGCGTCTTCTCCATGGACGGTTTCATCGCCGAGCTGCGCGGCATCTGCGACCTCGCCGAGCGCTACGACGCGCTGGTCATGGTGGATGACTCGCACGCCACCGGTTTCATGGGGCCGACCGGCCGCGGCACACACGAGCATTGCGGGGTGGCCGCGCGCGTCGACATCCTCACCGGCACGCTCGGCAAGGCGCTCGGCGGCGGCAGCGGCGGCTACATCGCCGCACGGCGCGAGGTGGTCGAGTGGCTGCGGCAGCGCTCGCGCCCCTACCTCTTCTCCAACAGCATCCCGCCGGTGGTGGCGGCGGCGAGCCTCGCAGTGCTCGATCTGCTCGAGGGGAGCTCGCAGCTGCGCGAGCAGCTGTTCGAGAACGCGCGCTTCTTCCGCGCGGCGATGAGCGGGGCCGGCTTCGACCTGAAGCCCGGCGAGCACCCGATCATCCCGGTGATGCTGGGCGATGCGGCCCTCGCCACGCGCATGGCGGATGCGCTGCTCGAGCGCGGGGTGTACGTCATCGGCTTCTCCTATCCCGTGGTGCCCAAGGGGCAGGCGCGCATCCGCACGCAGATGTCGGCCGCCCTCACCCGGGCGCAGCTCGAGCGCGCGGTGACGGCGTTCACCGAGGTCGGCCGCGAGCTCGGCGTACTGCGCGCATGAGTCGCAGGGCGGGCCTGGGCCGGCGGCTCGGTCCCGTGCTGCTGCTGCTCCTCGCGCCCGGCGCCGCAGGAGCCGACGGCCAGCCGCAGGTCACGCTGTCGATCGTCGGGACCGATCCCGAGAGCCCGGCCACTCTCCACGGGAACGACAACGTCTACGTGCACGTCCACTACAGCGCGAGCGCGCCCGTCAAGATCTGGGTGCGCCCCTGCTTCAAGGGACGCAGCGCGGGCGCGATGACCATGGGCTCGCCCGTGTATCCGGCCGGGGAAGGCGAAGCCTTCGGCTGGTTCGCGTTCCGCGGCGCAGGCCAGGTGGACTCCATCCATCTGCAGGTGGCGACCGGGAGCTCCGGATACCCGTTCACCGAGCAGTCGTTCCCGGCAGAGTTCACCTGGGACGGCGCGCCGGGTGAGCGGCACGAGCCCGCCGCCTGGGTGGCACCGTTCCAGGAGCAGGAAAAGGCGCGCGAGAAGGCCGCCTATGAGCGCTACGCGAGCCAGCCGGTCGGTGCGGTCGGTTCCATCGCTCTGGCGGTATTCGGCTTCATGGTCCTTGCCGCGCTCGTCGCGGGATTCCTGTGGCCGCTGTGGGCGCTCCTGCGCTGGCGGGGCAGATGGCGGGCGCTCGCGGCGATCCCGTTCCTGTTCGTGGTGCTGTGGGCCGCAAAGGACATCGTGGAGATCTCCGCGGATCCGACCTCGCACAATCTCCTGCCCTTCGAGCTGATTGAAGCAGCCGTGCCCGTCGCCATATTCATGAGTATTCTGTGGGTATTGCGGCGCAGGTCACTGGCTGCGGCGCGATAACCGCTCCCCTGAAAGAGATCGTGCCATGAAAGCTCTGGTCAAACAGCAGGCGGCGCCCGGGATCTGGCTCGAGGACATCCCGGAGCCGAAAGTCGGGCACAACGACGTGCTGATCGAGATCGCCAAGACCGCGATCTGCGGCACCGACATGCACATCTACAACTGGGATGCCTGGGCGCAGAAGACCATCCCGGTGCCCATGGCAGTCGGGCACGAGTACTGCGGCCGGATCGTCGAGGTGGGCTCGGAGGTCAAGGGACTGAAGGCCGGCGACCGCGTCTCCGGCGAAGGCCACATCACCTGCGGCTACTGCCGCAACTGCCGCGCCGGACGCCGTCACCTGTGCCGCAACACGGTCGGTGTCGGAGTGAACCGGCCGGGTGCCTTCGCCGAGTACCTGGCGATCCCCGCCGACAACACCTTCAAGCTTCCCGACTCGATCCCGGACGACATCGCCTCGATTCTCGATCCCTTCGGCAACGCCACCCATACGGCGCTCGCCTTCAACATGGTCGGCGAGGACGTGCTCATCACGGGAGCCGGCCCGATCGGCATCATGGCGACGGCGATCGCACGCTTCACCGGCGCGCGGCACGTCGTGGTCACCGACGTCAACGACTACCGGCTCGAGCTCGCCCGCAGGATGGGCGCGACCCGCGCCATCAACGTTTCCAGAGAGTCGCTCGATCAGACCATGAAGGACCTCGGGATGCAGGAGGGGTTCGACGTGGGACTCGAGATGTCGGGCAACGCGGCGGCGTTCCGCGACATGCTGCGCACGATGCACCACGGCGGCTCGGTCGCCATCCTCGGCATCCCGCCCGGGGACATGTCGATCGACTGGAACCAGGTGATCTTCAAGGGTCTGACGCTCAAGGGCATCTACGGCCGCGAGATGTTCGAGACCTGGTACAAAATGGCGAGCATGCTGCAGTCGGGGCTCAGGATCGAGCCGATCATCACCCACCACTTCCCGATCCAGGAGTTCCAGAAGGGCTTCGAGACGATGGGGTCGGGGAAGTCGGGGAAGGTCATCCTCGACTGGAGTACTTTGTAGACCTGGCGCTCCGGGCCTTAGGTTCGAACCCTCAACGCACTTCGCAGAAGCAGTAGGCGTACACGCGGTTCGGCACGCTGAAGCGGCTGAGGCGCGCCGCCTCGCGCGCGATCGGGTCGAGGCGCTGCGCGAGTTGCTCGAGCGCGGCCGGTCCGGAGAGGTCCGTGCCAGCGAGCAGCCGTGCCAGGCGCGTCCTGAGCGCCATGGCCAGCTCCTGCGTCCAGGTGAGCTCGGGCTCGAGAAACTCGGGCGCATAGTCGGTGAGCTTGGCGCGGTGCGCGGCGGCCTTCACCGCCTCGTCGAAGGAGCCGAGCTGGTCGACCAGACCTAAGCGCTTGGCGTCGGTGCCCGCCCACACGTGACCCTGGGCGATGGCGTCGATCTCGGCGCGGCTCTTCTTGCGTCCGCTCGACACGCGCTCGAGAAACTCATCGTAGCCGCGCTCGATCTGCGACTGCAGCAGCGCGCGCGCCTCGGCGCCGAGCGGCCGGTCGATGCGCAGCTGGCCCGAGAGCGGTGTCGTGCCCACGCCGTCCACGCTCACGCCTACCTTGCCGAGCGTCCGGTCGACCGTGGGAATGATCGCAAAGATACCGATCGAGCCCGTGATGGTCGCGGGGCTCGCCCAGATCTCGTCCGCGGGCGCCGAGATGTAGTAGCCGCCGGAGGCCGCGTAGCCGCTCATCGAGACCACGACCGGCTTGCCGCTCGCCCGCAGCGCCTTGAGCTCCCGGTAGATCTCCTCGGAGGCCATCACGCTCCCGCCGGGACTGTCGACCCGCAGTACCAGCGCCTTGATGTCGGAGTCGAGTCGCGCCTGACGGATGAGACGCGCGGTCGAGTCCCCGCCGATCGTGCCGGGCGGCTGGTCGCCGTCGAGGATCTCGCCGGCGGCGACGATGACGCCGACATGGCTCTTGCCACTCGCCTTGAGCTTTTTCTGCGCCCGTGCGTAAGGCAGGTAGTCCCCGACCGATACCGCGCGGAACGAGCCCGACGACTTGTCCTCGCCGACCATGCCGATGAGGACCTTCTCGACCTCGAGCTGCGTCCTGATGCCACTCACGAGGCCTGCCTCGAGCGCCACGTGCGCGGCGTTGCCCCCGGCTGCCGGGACCGTCTGCGCCAGCGAGCCCACATACTTCGCCACCGCGTCCGGGGCGAGCTTACGGGCGCCGGTGATCGCCTGCTGGTAGCTGGTCCACAGCGCGCCGAGGTAGGCAGTGCTCTCGGCGCGGTCTTCCGGCGACATGTTGGTGCGCGTGTAGGTCTCGACCGCGCTCTTGAACTCGCCGACGCGAAACACGTTGATGTCCACGCCGAGTTTGTCGAGGGCCTCCTTGAAGTACATGCGATAGCGGTCGTAGCCGTCGATCAGCACGAAGCCCATGGGGTCGATGTAGGTGTCGTCGGCCTGCGCCGCGAGGTAGTAGCCCTCCTGGTCGAGCTCGTCGCCATAGGCGACGACCTTCTTGCCGGTTGCACGGAATTCGCGGATGGCGTGTGCCAGCTCCTCGAGCGTCGGCTGTGTGCTGCCCTCGAACTTGTCGAGGTCGAGGGCGATTGCCTGGATGCGCCGGTCGGCGGCGGCCGCGCGGATCGAATCGGTGAGGTCCCACAGGAGTGTCTCGCGGCGGCGCTCGCCGGGGGATACCTGCAGTGCGCGCGTCAGCGCATCGCCCGAGAGTTGCTCGACCAGCTGCCCCTCGGGCTCGATGAGGAGAGCCGCCTTCGCGGGAATGCGCGCGGTGCCGGAGAGCAGCACGCCGACCACGGCCCCGAAGATCACCAGCAGCACGATCAGGTGCAGCACCTTGCGCAGGCCATCCAGGCCGCGCCACAGGCCGGCAAAGAACGAACGCACGTTCACGGACACACCGCTCCGGCGCGGTGAGCGGCCGGCACCGGCCGCCGCGCGCGCACTTTCAGATCTTCTCCTCGATCCTCGCCGCCTTGCCTGCGAGATCGCGCAGGTAGTACAGCTTGGCGCGGCGTACGCTGCCGCGCCGCTTGATCACGATGTCGCTGATCGCCGGGCTGTGAGTCTGAAACACGCGCTCCACCCCCTCGCCGTGCGAAATCTTGCGCACCGTAAAGGAAGAGTTGAGTCCGCGATTGCTGCGCGCGATCACCACGCCCTCGTAGGCCTGCACGCGCTCGCGGTCACCCTCGACCACCTTGACCTGCACGACCACGGTGTCGCCCGGCTTGAAGTCCGGGACCTTGCGGGTCATGCGCCGCTTGTCCAAATCCTGAATTATCTTGTTCATGTCACTTACCTCGATCCTCGCCCCCGGCCGCCTGTGCGGCCAGGACCTCATTTAATGCCCGCTGCGCCTCCGGCGCGAGCGTGCCCCTCGCAATCAGGTCGGGCCGGCGCCGCCAGGTGCGCTCGACCGCGCACTTCAGGCGCCAGCGCCGAATGCCCGCGTGATCGCCCGACAGCAGCTCCGCCGGCACACCGAGGCCCTCGAACGTTTCCGGCCGGGTGTAATGCGGCCAGTCGAGCAACCCCTGCGCGAACGAATCCTCCTCGCTCGAGCGCTCATCGCCGAGCGCCCCGGGAAGGAGCCTCGCCACGGCGTCGATCACCGTAAGCGCCGGCAACTCCCCACCCGAAAGCACGTAGTCTCCCACCGACAGCTCGCGATCGATACCGAGCTCGATCACGCGCTCATCGATCCCCTCGTAGCGCCCCGCCACGAGCAGCATGCCCGGCAGCCGCGCCAGCGACCGCGCCACGCTCTCGTCGAAGGGCTCACCCTGCGCCGAGAGGAAGATCCGCGGGCTACCGGGCGGCAGCCGCCGGTGTGCCGTGCGAATCGCCGCGAGCAGCGGCTCAGCCTTCATCACCATGCCCGGGCCGCCGCCGTACGGCCGGTCATCCACCGTACGGTGCAGGTCCTGCGTATGCGCGCGCGGATCCTCGGTCCCGACGGCGATCAGCCCGCGCTCGATGGCGCGGCCCACGATCCCGTACTCCAGCGCTCCCGCGATCATGCGCGGAAAGAGCGTGACCACCTCGATCTTCATCGCCGTCCGAAGCTCCGACCCGGTCATTCGAGCTCAACGGGCCAGTCCACCACCACAACGCCTGCGGCCAGGTCCACCGTCCGCAGGTGCTTCGGCGATGCGAGCACCCAGTGCTCGCGCCCGCCCGGCTCCCTCGTCACCATCACGGCTCCGGCCGGTGCGTCCACGAAATGACTCACCGTTCCGAGCATCGCTCCCTCGAGGTTGCGCACCGCGAAGCCCGCGAGGTCCGCGCGGTAGTACTGATGCTCGCCCGCCGGGGGAAGCGCCGTGCGCTCCACCTCGACGCATGCTCCCGTGAGCGCCGCCGCACCGTCGCGGCTCGTCACGCCCTCGAGCTGCACGACCAGTCCCCGACCATGTCCCCGTCCGACGGCGACCCGTCGGGTGGTCCGCTCCCCGCTCGGGAGCCGCAACGCCCATTCGCGGTATTTGAGCAGACCGTCGGGCGGGTCGGTATACGAATAGACGTGTACCCAGCCCTTGGTGCCGTACGGAGCGCCCAGTCGGCCAAGCTCGATCGAGGCCACGGCTGCTCCGGCTTGCGGTACGTCCGCGCGGACGCACCGCCCCGAGACTTCAGGCCGTAGCCTGTTTGCGATAAGAGGCGACCAGCGTGCGCACGCGGTCGGAGGGATGTGCGCCCTTCCCGACCCAGTAATCGATGCGCGGCAGATCGAGCTTGAGTTTCGTCTCGCTCCGCCGGGCGATCGGATTGAAGAATCCGACGTGCTCGAGGCTCGGGCCGCCCTGGCGCTTGCGGCTGTCGGTCACGACGACGTGATAGAAGGGCTGATTGCGCGCCCCGCGCCGGGTCAGGCGAATGGTAACCATGGTCGTATTCCTGGCTTCAGGGCCCCCCATCCGGAGGAGCCTCCCAAAAAGAGCGCGGATTCTACGCAACGCTTCAATTCTGCGCCAGTTTTTGGCGATCCGGACCCCGCCCCGGCCGACCCGCCGCCGGGGACCTGGACCGGCTGGGAGGCGGGGAGGCCTCAGCGTCCGGGGAACCCGGGTGGCAGCCCCCCCTTGAAGGCTCCCATGAGGCGGCCCAGGCGGCCCCCTTTCATGCTCTTCATGACCCGCTGCATCTCCAGGAACTGCTTCAGCAGGCGGTTCACGTCCTGGACCTGAACTCCCGAGCCGGTCGCGATGCGCCGCCGGCGCGAGCCGTCGATGATCCCGGGATTGCGCCGCTCGCCGGGGGTCATGGAATTGATGATGGCGATCTGGCGGCGCAGGTCCCGATCGCCCTGCTCGGCCGAGACGGCGCCCTTCTTCACCACGGCGCCCGGGAGCTTGTCCATCAGGGCACCGACGCCACCCATCCTCTGCAGCTGCTCGAGCTGGCCACGCAGGTCGGCCAGGTCGAAGCCCTGTCCCTTCGTCACCTTACGCGCGAGCCGCCCCGCCTCCTCGACATCGACCTGCCGGTGCGCCTGCTCGACCAGGCTCAGAACGTCCCCCATGCCGAGGATGCGGGAGGCCATGCGCGCCGGGTCGAAGGACTCGAGCGCATCGGTCTTCTCGCCAACCCCGATGAACACGATCGGCTTGCCGGTGATCTGCCTCACCGACAGTGCGGCGCCGCCGCGCGCATCGCCGTCGGCCTTGGTGAGGATGATCCCGGTCAGATCGAGCGCCGTGCCGAAGGCGCGCGCGGCGTTCACCGCGTCCTGTCCCGCCATCGCGTCGACGATGAAGAGGCGCTCCGCCGCGCCCACCGCCGCGTCGATGCGCCGCACCTCCTGCATCAGCTCCTCGTCGACGTGCAGCCTGCCTGCGGTGTCGACGATGAGCACGTCGAACACGCCGTTGCGTGCGCCCGCGAGCGCCGCGGCCGCGATGGCTTCCGGCGCCGCTCCGGCCTCGGGAGTGAAGTATCCGGCGTGCACCTGGGCAGCGAGGCGCTCGAGCTGCAGCATCGCGGCCGGGCGGCGTACGTCGGTGCTGACGAGCAGGACGCGCTTGCGCTCGCTCTCGATGAGGCGCCGCGCGAGCTTCGCCGCGGTCGTGGTCTTGCCGGCCCCCTGCAATCCCGCGAGCAACACGACCACCGGCGGCTGCGCACGCAGGCTGAAGCCCGCTCCCCCGCCGCCCATGAGTGCGATGAGCTCCTGGTGGAGGATGCCGATGAACGCCTGCCCGGGGCTCAGGCTCGCGGCCACCTCGGCGCCGAGCGCCTTGCCTTTGACGGCCTCGATGAAGGACTTCACCACCGGCAGCGCCACGTCGGCTTCGAGAAGCGCTACACGCGTCTCGCGCAGCGCCTGCGCGATGTTCTCGTCGGTGATCCGGCCGCGGCCGCGCAGGCTCTCGAGCGTCGCAGCAAGGCGCGCGGTGAGTTGGTCGAACATGCCCCGAGGATCCCCGATTCCCGCGCGCTATGCTAGTCGCTCGGGCGTCGCCGCCCGACCGATCGGAGAGCCATCTTGAACCTCGCCTCGACCCCGCTGCCGCAGCTGGCGCTGTTCGCCCTGCTCGTCGTCGCCGCCTTCTCCTCGGGTGCCGAGGCGGCGATGCTGTCCGTCAACCGCTACCGCATCCGCCACCGCGCTCAGGCCGGGCAGCACTCCGCGCGCGTTCTCGAGCGACTGCTCGCCAAGCCCGACGAGTGGCTGGGAGCAAACCTGGTGATTCTGGCTCCGGCCAGCGTGTTCGCCTCCGCCATCGCCACCATCCTCGCCGAGCGCAGCGGCTACCCCTATGCCGTGCCGGTCGCGGAAGTGCTGCTCACCATCGTGGTGATCGTCTTCTGCGAGCTCACCCCGAAGATCTACGCCGCCTCGAACCCCGAGGCGGTGGCGCTGCACGCCGCCGGCATCTATCGCGTGCTGGTGATGCTGGCGCGGCCGGTCCTCTGGCTCACCAACCATATGGCCTACGGGTTTCTGCGCCTCTTCGGCGTCGGGCGCGGCGCCAGGAGCAGCCAGGCACTATCGGCGGATGAGCTGCGCACTGTGGTGACGGATGCGGCGCCGGTCATTCCCGCCCGTCACCGGCAGATGCTGCTCTCGATCCTCGACCTCGGGCGCATCACCGTCAACGACATCATGATCCCGCGCCAGGAGATCGCCGGGATCGATGTGAACGAGAGCTGGGACGACATCCTCGATCGGCTCAAGGAGACCCCGCACACGCGGCTGCCGGTCTACGAAGGCGAGCTCGACAACCTGATCGGCCTCCTGCACATGAAGCGCGTGGCGCGCGAGCTGGTGCGCGGCACGTTCACCCGCGAGCGCCTGATCGAGCTCGCGCGCGGGCGCGAGTCGTACTTCGTCCCGGAGGGCACCGCCCTCAACGTGCAGCTCACGCACTTCCAGCGCAACCGCCGCCGCTCCGCCTTCGTGGTGAACGAGTACGGCGACATCGAGGGCCTGGTGACGCTCGAGGACATCCTCGAGGAGATCGTCGGCGAGTTCACCACCGATCCGGCCACCATCACCCACAAGGACGTGCACACCGAGCGGCCCGGGGTCTTCATCGTCAACGCGAGCGCCACGATCCGCGCGCTGAATCGCGCGCTCGGCTGGCAGCTGCCGACCGGGGGACCCAAGACGGTGAACGGACTGCTGCTCGAGCATCTCGAGACGATTCCGGACACGGGCGCCATGGTGCGGGTCGGCGCCTACGAGTTCGAGGTGCTGCAGATCGCGGACAACGCCATCCGCACCGTGCGGGTGCGCGCCCCCGCGGTCGAGAAAGCGGCCGCGGCACCCGCCCCTTGAGTCCCGCGACGGCGCTGTGGCGCTCTCAGCCGCCCGCGGCGAACGCCGCGGCCAGAGCCTCGGCGACGGTACCGACCGCATGGACGGTGAGACCCGGCGGCGGCTTGCGCGGCGCATTGTCGCGCGGAACGAGCGCCACTCTGAAACCCTGCGCCTGCGCCTCGCGCAGCCGCTCGTCGCCGTAGGGCACCGGGCGCACCTCGCCGGTGAGCCCGAGCTCGCCGAACGCCACCAGCTGCGCCGGCAACGGCCGGTTCCTCAGGCTCGAGGCGAGCGCGATCACCACCGGCAGGTCGGAGGCCGTCTCGGTGATCTGGATGCCGCCCACGACGTTGACGAACACGTCGTACTCCTGGAGCGCGACCTCCGCGTGCCGGTTGATCACCGCGAGCAGCATCGCCAGGCGATTCGCATCGAGCCCCTGAGCGATGCGGCGCGGGGCGCCGAAGCGCATGCGGTCCACCAGCGCCTGCAGCTCGATGAGGAGCGGCCTCCCACCCTCGCGCGTCACCGTGACGATGCTGCCGGCAGCAGGCTGCGGCGCGCGTGCCAGAAAGATCGCCGCCGGATTCTTCACCTCGCGCAGCCCTGTCGCCGTCATGGCGAAGAAGCCAAGCTCGTTCACCGCGCCGAAGCGGTTCTTGGTGGCGCGCACGATGCGGTAGCGGCTGCCGGCCTCGCTCTCGAAATACAACACGGTGTCGACCAGGTGCTCGAGGAGCTTAGGTCCCGCAATCGCGCCTTCCTTGGTCACGTGGCCGACGATGACCACCGCGGCGCCCCCGGACTTGGCAAAGCGCACGAGCTCCGCGGTGCACTCGCGCAGCTGCGTCACCGCCCCGGCGCCGGCCGGCGTCGCGCCCGACTGCAGCGTCTGGATCGAGTCGACGATCAGCAGCGCCGCTTGCCGCGCTGCCGCAAGCGAGAGCACCGCCTGGCAGTCGGTCTCGGCCACCACGCCGAGCGCCTCGGCCGCCACACTGAGGCGCTGCGCACGCAGCCCCACCTGCGCGACCGACTCCTCGCCGCTCGCATAGATGACCGGCCGGGAGGCGGCGATGTGCGCCGCCACCTGCAGCAACAGGGTCGACTTGCCGATGCCGGGATCTCCCCCGAGCAGGATCACCGACCCGGGGACGATGCCTCCGCCGAGAACCCGATCGAGCTCCGCCTGACCGCTCGTCAGCCGCTCGCCACCGCCCGTCAGGGCGGCGCCCGCAGTGAGACTGACCGCCGCCGCGGGAGCTGCGGCGCGGGCCCGGGTGGCGCGCCGCTCCTCGAGCGAATTCCACTCGCCGCACAGCGGGCACTGCCCCTGCCACTTGAGGGTCTCGCCCCCGCAGGAGGTGCATAGGAACGTGAGACTCGGGCGGGCCATCAATGCGCCGTCGGGCGACTTTCGGCTAGGATTCGCGCCGTGACTTCACTGAAAAGCACCCTTTTGTGACCGATCACCGGGACACCCCCACAGCCGATGCTAGCTTATGCCAGCTCGAATCGGGGACGGGAAAGTGACGCGTATCACATTCGCTGGGCCACAGCTCGGTCAGGACGCAGCATGAGCTTGCGAAACAAGCTCCGCTGCGTCGGCGCCACCGATACCGGAAAGGTCCGGGAGCACAACGAGGACACCATCGCCGTCGACCCCGACATCGGCCTGCTGGTGCTCGCAGACGGAATGGGTGGCTACAACGCCGGAGAGGTAGCGAGCGGAATCGCAGTGAAGACCATCGTCAATCTGGTGCGCGAGCACGTCGAGCGCGAGGACCTCTCGATCGCCGATCGCGAGTCGGGCCTGTCGCGTCCGAACATCATCCTGCGCGACGCCATCGTTCGCGCCAACAAGATCATCTATCAGACCGCGCGTACTCAGCCGCAATGCGAGGGCATGGGCACCACGGTGGTGGCGGCGCTGTTCTTCGACAACAAGATCACCATCGCTCACGTGGGCGACTCGCGTCTGTACCGCCAGCGCGGCGACCGGTTCGAGCAGGTAACCATGGATCATTCGCTTCTCCAGGAGCTGGTCGACCGCGGCTTCTACTCCGCCGAGGAAGCGCAGCGGGCGTCCAATAAGAACTACGTGACCCGGGCCCTGGGGGTCGAGCCCCAGGTGGACGTGGAGATCCAGGAATACCAGGTAAACCGGGGCGAATTCTTCGTGCTGTGCTCGGACGGCCTTTCGGATATGGTCGAGGATGAAGATATCCATTTAACCATAAACACCTTTAGTGCTAATCTGGATACGGTCGCCAAACAGTTGATTCAGCTGGCTAATGACAATGGAGGCCGGGACAACATCTCGGTGGTGATGGCGCACATCACGGACGCGTTCCCGGCTCGCACGAAGATTTTCGACAAGATCCTCAGTTGGTTTGGCTGATACGACGCGATAGGGGCTAGCAATGGCAAGGTTGGTCTTGAGCCTGGACGGCCAGGTGATGGCGGAATACAACATGAACAAGGAGCGGTACACCATCGGCCGCCTCCCTGACAATGACATCCGCATCGACAATGCTGCCGTCAGCGGCCACCATTCGCTGATCATCAACATCCTCAACGATTCGTTCCTCGAGGATCTGAACAGCACCAACGGCACCTACGTCAACGGCAAGCTGATCAAGAAGCACGCGCTGCAGCACGGCGACGTGATCACCGTCGGCCATCATCAGCTGCGTTTCGTCGAGGACGACGAGGCCCAGGACGAGTTCGAGAAGACCATGGTGATCCAGCCCTCCGCGCGTCCGGTGGAGAAGGTACGCGCCGCGACCGAGGGCGCGGACAAGGTGTCGACGTCCCTGACCGCCACCGGCCGCTCGCGGGCACTCTCGGACGGCGCCGCGGCGGTGAAGAAGGCGAAGCTCCAGGTGCTCTCCGGCGCCTTCGCCGGCCGCGAGGTCGAGCTCAGCAAGGCGCTCACCACGCTCGGCCGCCCCGGGGTCCAGGTGGCGGCGATCACGCGCCGTGCCGAGGCCTACTACATCGTGCACGTCGACAGCGGCAAGGAAGGCGACTTCCCGCTGCTGAACGGCACGCCGATCGGCGCCCAGGCGACCAAGTTGAACGACAACGACGTCATTCAGCTCGCCGGGGTCAAGATGGGCTTTTTCTTGAACTGAAGTTCTGCGCGGCCTTCAGAGCCGCGCGTACGCCCGCACCGGGAATGAGCCCATCCCGCGCACGGCGGGCGGCACCGCACTGAAGGTGAATCCCGCGAGCGGCAGCTGCTCGAGCCCGCGCAGGTGCTCGACGATCGGGATCCCCGCGCCGAGCAGCGTCGTGTGCACCGGGCGCTCGCCAGTCGCCGTGTCGTCGATGTTCAGCGAATCGATTCCCACCAGGCGCGCTCCCTGATCCTTGAGCCACGCGGCGGCCGCCGCCGTGAGGAACGGGTGACCCTGTCCGTAGCGCTCGGTGCGCCAATGCTGCGCCCAGCCGGTGCGCACCAGTACCGCCCTGCCCCGCACTTCAAGATCTGCCAGGGCCGGCACGTCGATCGAGCGCGTGCCTTCGATGCGCAGCACGACCGCCGGAAGGTCGGCGAGCTCCTCGACCGTCAGTTGCGCGATATCGCGTCCTTCCTCGTAGCGATGGAAGGGACTGTCGAGGTAGGTGCCGGTGTTGGCGATGAGCTCGATGCGCCCGATCTGAAAGGTGGTCCCCGCCGCATAACGGGCGCGCGAGGCTTCGCGGCTCAGGAAATCGCACACGTGCGGCGCCGGAAACCCGGGGTAGGTGATCATGCCGTCTTCGATCACGTGACTCAGATCGATGAAGCGTGGATTGCTCATGGAGCGGCCTTTCAGCCGATGTGGTCCCCGTCAGCGCAGCTCGAGCGGGACGCGCTGGCTGACGCTGCAGAGCAGCTCGTAGGGAATCGTGCCCGCGTGCCGTGCGATCTCCTCCACCGGGAGCCCCGGGCCCCACAGGAGCACCGCGGTGCCCACGTGCACTTCCGCAAGCGCCGTGACGTCCACGGCGATCATGTCCATCGACACCCGGCCGACGAGCGGTGCGCGCACGCCGCCGATCAGCACCGGCGCACCCGCCGGGAGCCCCCGTGGCAGGCCGTCGCCGTAGCCGGCGGCGATGATCGCGATGCGGGTAGCGCGCGGCGCGGTCCACGCGGCGCCATAGCCGACCGTCTCACCTGCCGTGACCTGCCGCAGCGCGATCACCGAGGACTCGAGGCTCATCACCGGCTCGAGTCCGAGCTGCGCCGCGCTGCGGTCCGTGAACGGCGAGGCCCCATAGAGCGCCAGCCCCGGGCGCACCCAGTCGCACTTGAGCTGCGCACTGCCGAAGATGCCGGCTGAGTTGGCGATGCTCACCAGGTAGTCGAGGCCGCGGGTCGCCTCGCGGAAGCGCGCGACCTGCTGGTTCGTCATGCGATTGTCGGGCTCGTCTGCGCAGGCGAGGTGCGTCAGCAGCCGGATCTCGAGCGGCGCGGGCTTGAGGCGCCGTACCCGCTCGAGCGCGCCCGCGAACTCGCGCGGCGGGAAGCCCAGACGATTCATGCCGGTGTCGATCTTGATCCAGAGCACGAAGCGGTGCGAACCGGTCATCTCCTCGAGCAGCTCCACCTGCAGCCCATCGTGTACCACCAGATCGAAGCCGTGGCGGGCCGCTTCCAGCAGCTGCTCCGCCGTGAACACGCCCTCGAGCAGCACGATGGGTGCGCTGATACCCGCGGCGCGCAGCGCGAGTCCCTCCTCGAGCCGCGCCACCGCGAAGGCATCCGCCTCGGGCAGGGACAATGCGGTCGGCACCAGGCCGTGCCCGTAGGCGTTGGCCTTGACCACCGCCATGACGCGCGCGCGGCGGGCTCGTTCGCGGACGGTGCTGAGGTTGTGGCGCAGGGCGCGTGGTTCGATGACGGCCCGGATGAGCCGGCTCACCGCAGCACGCCCTCGGCGTAGGAGTCCGACACGTAGTTGGCGAAGCGGGTGTACTGCCCCTGGAAGGTGAGCAGGAAATTGCCGATCTCGCCGTTGCGATGCTTGACCAGGTCGATCTCGGCGATGCCCTTCTTGGTGGTGTTCTTGTCGTAGACCTCGTCGCGGTAGATCAGCAGGATGATGTCTGCATCCTGTTCGAGGCTGCCCGAGTTGTGAGAAATGATGCCGTCCGCGAGCCAGTTTGCATGCCCCGGAACGGTCAGGTCGAAGACCTCTGCTTCACCGTCCTCCGTGATCGAGACCACGCGGTCCCAGAAGAGGTCGGAAGTGGCCCACTGCACCAGGTCCGAGGAATGAAGTGCGTCCGCGTAACTTGCTAACTGCTTCCGAGTCGGAGAGAAGGCGAAATGCGCGGATCCCGCGTAGCGAGTCCCTCGCAGGCGCGCCATCTCGCGCGGGCTGATGCCCCGTGCCTGCATCGTCGCGCGAACTGCGGCGAACGCCTCTTCCGGCAGCGTGTCGACGTTCGGATTTGCTCGGACGTCGCGCAGGGCTTCGTTCAGACGGTCCGCCGGCGCCCTGCGAGGCCCAAATGCCCCGACCTGATGCAGGAATGCTCTCTGGGACTCGGCACCACTCACCCAAACCATGTGAACAGGTCGCGCGTAGCCGCTCTTGACAGAGTGAATTCGCGCCACAATACCGAGGCGCAACAGAAGCGCCGCAACATCATCGGCCAGCCGACGGCTGCACGTCGAAAAGTGCACTCCGTGACTGCCTCGCTGCCCCGGCTTGCGCGCTGAGATGGTGCCATCAGTGGCCCACAAATGGCGCAGCAACAACGCGATCTGGCTGTTGGGCAGCGAGAACACCTCCTTGGGCAGGTGCTTCTGGTGTGAACGCTGCCCGAAGATTCCAAGGTCCTTGAGCCATTTGCCGACACCGTGCGGTGACCACCGGTTGCCGTTGCCGCTGATGACCAGCTGGTGCCAGTTGCCGACCCCCTCGTAGCGCGTCACCCGACACCCGAACATCTCGGCCGCACCGCGAACGGCAGCACTGTTCTCCTCCGATCCGGTTGTGTAGCGCAGTGGCTGGTGCACTGGGTAGCTGCCATCGCCGACGAGGTGGCCGAGCAGAACGAGCCAGTGATCAGGCCAACTTCGCGGCTCGGCCGGTTCGGGGAGGCGCCTTGAGAGCGCGAGTCGGTCGCCCTCCCTCAGCTCCCTAACGGTAATCCAGCCGGAGCCTGCATAGACGCGGTGCTCCGCGGTTGCACGAATGGAGCGCCCGCTCGCCAGCTGCACCTTGTACACCGGACGCCGGCCAACTTTCCAGACCTTGTCCGAACGCGCACGAGTCAGGCGCTGCTCGCCATCGACGGCCCACACCTCGGGCTCGGTCCCGACGAGCTCCGCAATCGGCACGCGGCGGCCGTCCGTCAGGCACACCAGCGTATCGCCCGTGACGCACTCACGAAGATCCGACATCACCGGCCTCTTGTGCTCGCGCTGCTCGACGGCACGATTGAGCTGCGAGAGTGCGATCACGGGCACTTGCAGCTCCTTCGCCAGCGCCTTGAGCCCGCGCGAGATCTCCGCGATCTCGGTCGCACGGTTCTCCTGCGTTCCCGGTACCTGCATCAGCTGCAGGTAGTCGACCACGATGAGATGCAGGCCGTGCTCGCGCTTGACGCGCCGGGCACGGGCGCGCAGCTCGGTGGGATTCAAGGCCGGCGTCTCGTCGATGAAGATCTTCGCTTCCGAGAGCTGGCTGGTCGCGCCGGTGATGCGCACCCAGTCGTCATCGGAAATGCGGCCGCTGCGCAGGCTCGAGAGCGGCACCCCGTGATCACCTGCTCGGAGGGCATCTCCATGCTGAAGAGCGCGACCGAGGCGCGAGTCCCAGGATGCACCGCGGCGTATTCCGCCATGTTGACCGCGAGCGTCGTCTTTCCCATCGAGGGGCGGCCGGCGATGATCACGAGGTCCCCGCCGCGCAGGCCCCCCGTGATCTTGTCAAACTCGGTGAAGCCGGTCGGAAGGCCGCGCAGCTTGTCGGGGTTGGTGTGCCACTCGTCGATCTGGTCGATGACCGCGGGGAGAAGATCGCGCACCGCCCGCGCGCCTTCGCGGCCGCGGAAGGACCCTTCGGCGATCTCGAACACGCGCTGCTCGGCGCGGTCGACCAGATCGCGCGCGCTCGTGCCGTCGTTGTTGTAGACGGCGGAGGCGATCTGCGTGCCGGCCTGGATGAGCTGTCGCATGAGCGAGCGCTCGCGCACGATCTGCGCGTAGGCGCGCACGTTGGCGGCGGTCGGCGTATCGCGCGCGATGGAGCTCAGGTACGCAAGTCCGCCCGCCTTCTCGAGCTGCCCGTTGCGCTCGAGATAGCCCGCAACTGTGACGGCATCGCAGGGCTTGCCCTCGCCGGAGACGGCAGCGATGGCGCCGAAGATCAGCTGGTGATCGGGGCGGTAGAAGTCTTCCTGGCGCACCACGTCGGCGACCTGGTCCCAGGCCACGGGGTCAATGAGCAGGCCGCCGAGCACCGCCTGCTCGGCCTCGACCGAGTGCGGCGGTGCGGGCGCGTCAAGCAGTGCGACCGAGTCCGAATCACGCGCCTTGGCGGAACCGGCCATCGGCTGCCCCGGAACTACTCTTCGGGGACGATCGCTACCGTCAGCTGCACGTCGACGTCGGCGTGCAGGTGCAGGCTGATCACGTGCTCGCCCAGGGTACGCAGCGGTCCGGTCGGCAGACGCACCTCGCTGCGCTCGATGTTGAAGCCGGCCTTGGTGCACGCCTCGGCGATATCGGCGGTGCCGATCGAGCCGAACAGCTTCCCTTCGGTACCCGCCTTGGCGTGGATGGTGAGCTTGAAGTCCTTCATCGCCTCGGCGCGCTCGCTCGCCGAGGTGAGATGCTCGCGCGCCTCGCGCTCGAGCTCGGCGCGGCGTGCCTCGAAGCGCGCGATGTTCTCGGGCGTGGCGAGCGTCGCCTTGCCCTGCGGCAGGAGGAAATTACGCCCGAAGCCGGAGCGCACCTTGACGCGATCGCCGATGTTGCCGAGGTTGGCGACCTTCTGTAGCAGGATGACTTGCATCGGCTTCGCCTCTAGTGCTGGTCGGTGTACGGCAGCAGCGCGAGGAACCGCGCCCGCTTGATCGCGACCGCGAGCTGCCGCTGGTAGAAGGACTTCGTGCCGGTGATGCGGCTCGGAACGATCTTGCCGGTCTCGGTGACGTAGCCCTTGAGCGTGGCGAGATCCTTGTAGTCGATCTGCTTGACGCCCTCGGCGGTGAAGCGGCAGAACTTCTTGCGACGTGAGAAACGGCTGCCGCCGCCCCCACCGTGTCCTCTGGACATTGCCATGGATCAGATCCTCGGAATTGGTTCAGTGTACTGTGCTTCGCGTGGGCGCGGGATGGCACATTTAAGCGTTGTCGGACGCCGAATTGTCGTCGTCGTCGCCGACGGCGGATTCCTCGCGGGCGCGCTCGCGCCGGCGGCCGCCGCCCTCGCCCTCCTCGTCCGCGGCCTTGGCCATCGGCGAGGGCTCGGTCACGGCGGAGTCCATATTGACGACCAGATGCCGCAGCACTGCGTCGCTGAAGCGGAAGGCACCGGTCAGCTCATCGAGCGTCTTCTGGTCGGTCTCGATGTTCATGAGCACATAGTGGGCCTTGTGCACCTTGGCGAGCGGATAGGCCAGCTGCCGCCGCCCCCAATCCTCGAGCCGGTGCACGTGGCCGCCGCCCGCGGCGATCATGCCCTTGTAGCGCTCGATCATGGCGGGCACCTGCTCGCTCTGATCGGGGTGCACGAGAAAAACGATTTCGTAATGCCTCATCTAAGTCTCCCTACGGGTTGAGCTGCCCGGGGTTAAGGCTGTCCCGGTGCAGCAAGGAGTAGCGTCGTCGGACCTACGGCCCGCCCGGACGCCCCTTTCGGTAAAAAAGGGGCGCGAAGCATACTCAAAGCGCACCCTCGCTGCAATGCCGCCGCCCGTCGCAGACGCTTTCCGATCAATGGCTTGGATCGGGTCTCCGGATCAATGACTTACCTCCGGCATGCCCTGGCGGCCGTCCCGGCTCACATATATTGAGGAGTGCGCGCCCCGGGGCGCCCCTGCTCGAGCTCAGCCCCCGAGACGCTCCTCGACCTGCTGCCAGGCAAGCTCGGCGGTCTCGCGGGCCCTCTCCCCCGCTTCGCGCGCATGGCGGCTCGCCGCGGTCCCCTCGAGGACGCGCTTCATGATGCCCTGGCGGATGCAGGCGATGCGGAACAGGTTGTAGGCCATGCAGAACTCCCAGACGCGCGGCTCGATGGGCCCGCGGCCGGTGCGCCGGCAATAGGCGGCGACGTACTCGGCCTCGGTGGGGATCCCGAGGGAGGCCAGGTCGATCCCCTTCAGTCCCGGGATCTCGCCCGCGCCTACCCGCCAGAGCATCACGTGATAGGAGAAATCCGCGAGCGGGTGCCCGAGCGTCGACAGCTCCCAGTCGACCACCGCGAGCATCCGCGGCTGATCGGGCGCGAAGATCATATTGTCGATGCGATAGTCGCCATGCACCAGCGTCGTCTCATCGGCCGACGGGATGTTGGCCGGCAGCCAGGTGAGGAGCCTCTCCATGGCCTCGATGCGCCCGGTCTCAGAGGCTCGGTACTGCTTGCTCCAGCGCGCGATCTGCCGGGCGAAGTAGTTGCCGGGCTTACCGTAGTCCGCGAGCCCGAGACGCGCGAAGTCCGCCATGTGCAGCGCCACCAGCACGCGATTCATCTCATCGTAGATCGCGGCGCGCTCATCGTTGGTCAAGCCGGGAAGCCGCGGGTCCCAGAAGTTCCGTCCGCGCACGTAGCCCATGACGTAAAACATCGTGCCGATGACGCTCTCGTCCTCGCACAGGCAGATCGGCTCGGCCACCGGCACCCCGTGCCCGAAAAGCGCACGCGTGATGCGGAACTCGCGGTCGACCGCATGCGCCGAGGGCAGCAGCTGCCCGGCGGGCTTGCGGCGCAGCACGTAGTGCGCGCCGGCGCCGCTGGTGAGGAGGAAGGTCGGGTTCGACTGGCCGCCGCGGAACATCTCGACCGTGAGCGGGCCCCTGAAACCTGCCACCCGAGCGCTCAGATAGCGCGCGAGTGCCGCCTCGTCGAAGCGCTGCCGGTCCGGAACCGGCATGGTGCCCGCGAATTCCTGCCCAAGCGTGTCAGGCATGCTTTGCGAGCTCGAGCTTGCCGATCTGGTTGCGATGCACCTCGTCGGGTCCGTCGGCGAGACGGAGGGAGCGCGCGTGCGCATAGGCGCTCGCGAGCTCGAAGTCGTCGCATACGCCCGCGGCACCGTGCGCCTGGATCGCCCAGTCGATGACCTGGCAGGCGGTGTCGGCGGCGGCGATCTTGATCATGGCGATCTCGGCGCGCGCCGCCTTGTTGCCGACCGTATCCATGAGGTACGCCGCCTTGTAGACGAGCAGCCGCGCCTGATCGATGCGGATGCGCGACTCGGCGATACGCTCGAGCGTCACCGATTGCTCGGCGACGGGGCGGCCGAAGGCGATGCGCGCCTTGACGCGGCGGCACATTTTCTCGAGGGCGCGCTCGGCGACGCCGATGACCCGCATGGCGTGATGAATGCGTCCGGGTCCCAAGCGCCCCTGTGCGATCTCGAAGCCCCGCCCCTCGCCGAGCAGGAGGTTCGCGACGGGCACGCGCACTTCGCGGAAGTCGATCTCCATGTGCCCGTGGGGCGCGTCGTCGTAGCCGAACACCGGCAGGTTGCGCAGGATCGTGATGCCGGGCGTCTCGCGCGGCACCAGGATCATCGACTGTTGGCTGTGCTTGGGTGCGCCGGGGTCGGTCTTGCCCATGAAGATGAAGAGTCGGCAGCGCGCACTCCCCGCGCCCGACGTCCACCATTTGCGCCCGTTGATCACATAAGAGTCACCGTGGCGGACGATCGAGCTCTCGATGTTGGTGGCATCGCTCGAGGCGACGCGCGGCTCGGTCATGGCGAACGCCGAGCGGATTTTCCCTTCGAGCAGCGGCTCGAGCCATGCTCTCTTCTGCTCGGGCGTGCCGTAGCGCTCGAGGGTCTCCATGTTGCCGGTGTCGGGGGCCGCACAGTTGAAGACCTCGGGCGACCACGCGACCCGCCCCATCACTTCGCAAAGCGGCGCGTACTCGAGGTTCGTGAGGCCGGCGCCATGAGTCGAATCGGGCAGGAACAGGTTCCACAACCCCTGCGCCCGTGCCTTGTGCTGCAGCTCGCCGATGAGCTGCGGCTCCTCCCAGCGACCGCCTCGATCGAGCTCCTCACGGTAGCGCTGCTCGTTCGGATACACATGCGCGTCCATGAAAGCGCCGAGGCGCTCGAGGTACTCCTTGGTCTTGCGGCTGAATTCGAAGTCCACAGGTCACTCCTCCCGTTGCCAGCTGCCGCGCTGCCGTGCTGCCTCGTAGAGCAGCATGCCGGCGGCCACCGATACGTTGAGACTCTCCACCGCGCCGAGCTGCGGCAGCCGCGCGAGGAAGTCGCAGTTCTGCCGCGTGAGCTGCCGCAGTCCCGCCCCCTCGGCGCCGAGCACCAGTACCACGGGCCCTTTGAGATCGACCGCATCCGCGCTCTTCTGCGCTACGACATCCGCTCCCACCACCCACAGTCCCGCCTCTTTCAGGAGCTTGAGCGTGCGCACGAGATTGGTCACGGCCACTACCGGGGTGGTCTCCGCCGCGCCTGCGGCGACCTTGCGTGCCGCGGGTGTCAGTTGCGCCGCGCGATCCTTCGGCACGATCACCGCCAGCACCCCGCAGGCATCCGCGGTGCGCAGACAGGCGCCCAGGTTATGCGGGTCCTGAACGCCGTCCAGCGCAAGCAGCAGTGGCGCGGATGCGTTCTGCAGCGCAGCGAGCAGCTCGTCCTCCGTCCAGGGCGGGAGCGGCGTGATGTCCGCCGCCACACCCTGATGCACGACGTCACCGAGCAATCGCTCGAGGGCGTGGGTGTCGAGGCGCTCGACCGGCCGCTGCTGTTTGCGCGCGAGGTCTTCGATGGCGCGCACCCGCGGGTCGTCGCGCCGCTCGGCGAGGCGCACGGTGAGCACGCGCTCCGGATGGCGCACGAGCATGCTGCGCACCGGATGGAGGCCGAAGATCGTTTCCGCGCTCTTCATCGCCGCACCGTCTCGCGCCGTGCTCAGTCCTCTTCCGCCAGTGCGAGGTCGATCAGGCCCTCGATCGGGTTGACCGCCGTCACGACCACCCGCGCGTGGCTGCCGGTACGCAGCCGCCGTCCCGTGCGCTTGCCACGCCAGGCGTGTCCATCATCCTCCATGATGTACTCGTCATCGCGCAGGTTGTCGAGGTGCAGCAGGCCGTCGACCGCGGCATCGAGGATCTGCACGAAGCAGCCAAACTCCACCACCGTGGTGATGAGCCCGCGGAAGCTCTGTCCGATGCGTTCCTTCAGATAGGTGCACTTGAGGAAGTTCGAGACGTAGCGATCCGCCTCGTCGGCGCGTTTCTCGAGACGCGAGGTGCTCTCGCCCAGCGCGCCGAGGTCGGCGGGGACGTAGCGCACCGCCGCTCCGCCCTGGTCCCCGATCAGAGCCTTGAGCGTGCGGTGCACGACCAGGTCGGGGTAGCGGCGGATCGGCGAGGTGAAGTGCGCGTAGTGCGTGAGCGCGAGCCCGAAGTGGCCGATGTTGGTGGGCTGGTAGATGGCCTGCGGCATGGCGCGCACCACCAGCGATTCTACGAACGCGCGCTCGGAGGCGTCCGGCACGCGCCGCGCGATCGCCTGCAGATCGCGCGTGCTCACCGTTTTCGGAATGCGGGCGTCGATGCCGAGCGCCGTGAGCGTAGCCGCCAGTCGCTCGAGCTTCTCGTCCTCCGGGGTGCCGTGCACCCGGTAGAGCGTCGGCACGTGCGCCCCCTCGAGCGCGTGCGCCACCGCGACGTTGGCGAGGATCATGCATTCCTCGATCAGACGATGCGCCTCGTTGCGTACGCGCAGGTCGATGGCGCGCACGCGCTCGGCCTCGTCGATCACGAACTCGGCCTCGGCCGCGTCGAAATCGAGCGCGCCGCGGCGGCTGCGCGCCCGGTGGAGTGCGCGATAGACGTCCACCAGCACGAGCAACCGCTCGGTGAGGGACCCGAGCTGCGCGCGCGCGGCGGGCCGCCCTTCGAACAGCGCCTCGTTGGCGAGCGTGTAGGTCAGACGCGCCGCCGAGCGCATGACCGCCGGGTAGAAGCGCGCCTCACGCAGGGCACCCGATTTGCTCACCACCATGTCGGCGGCGAAGCACAGGCGATCGACATACGGGGCGAGCGAGCACAGGTGATCGGAGAGCGCAGTCGGCAGCATGGGCAGGACGCGCGTCGGGAAATACACCGAAGTGCCGCGCTTCTGCGCCTCGGCATCCAGCGCCGAGCCGAGTCTCACGTAGTGACTCACGTCGGCGATGGCGACGATGAGGCGGAAGCCCGCCGGATGGGGCTCGGCGTATACGGCATCGTCGAAGTCGCGCGCATCCTCGCCGTCGATGGTGACGAGCGGCAACGCGCGCAGATCGACGCGCGCACTGGCCTCGCGCGGGTCCACCTGCTCGCCGCAAGCCTGCGCCTCGCGCAGTGCGGGCGCCGGAAATTCATGCGGCAGGTCGAAGCGCGCGATCGCCGACTCCGTGCCGAGCTCTACGGGGCGATCCGGGTCGAGGCGCTTGACGATTG
>Ga0335081_10000832_pt1 | contig 49940 bp, 43 predicted proteins | sample Lox_Sample_35_FD_206713 | JGI IMG/M metagenome (GOLD analysis project Ga0335081, IMG submission 206713) | Soil microbial communities from Loxahatchee National Wildlife Refuge, Florida, United States - Lox_Sample_3.5 | ecosystem: Environmental > Terrestrial > Soil > Wetlands | place: USA... | reverse complement strand
GTTCGTGCAAAGCTGGTTCGTGGCTGTCGTCACCGGAGAACCAAATGTTCCGTCCCCATTCCCGAGCAGAACGCCAAGAGCTCCTTGCTCCACGCCAAAGACGTCCAGCTTGCCATCGTTATTAAAGTCCCCGACCGCGACCGGCCCCGACATTCCTGAGCCGTACAGCACGGGCGATTGAAATGTGCCATCCCCGTTGCCCAAAAGAATGGAAATCCCTGGCCAAAGTCCACCCGGTTCGCCACCTCCGGAGAACACCACGTCCGCATGCCCGTCACCGTTGAAGTCCCCCGTGCTTAGATAGGCATTCGAGACTCCCATCACATTCGCTTGTACCTGGGTGATTGTCGCAGGTGAGAATCCCTGGTTGTTGTTGAGGAGGGTGTCAACCTCGAACGTGTTAAGGGTTCCCTGGCTATTCACATCGACAGTGTCAATACCAACTGCGACATCTTGCTTGCCATCGCCGTTAAAGTCTGCAGTTCCCATCTGACCGACACCCATAGAAACCGGGTAGGAAGGAAAATTGGCAAACGATCCATCTCCGTTCCCACGGACAACTGTCACGTATCCCGTCTCGTAGCTCCCAAACTCAAGCGCAGCTGGTGCGATCAGATCAAGTTTTTGATCGCTAGTCAGGTCCGCCAAGGCGACCGTTAGTTGCGCATTTGCCGGAGAGGAAGGATACGCCAACTCTACGCCCGTCATTGTTCCTGCCGTAAATGTCCCATTCCCGTTGTTGATCAGAGTTATCAGCGATGATGGGAGTGTTGGCGAGCTCTCTGTCGCTCCAATCACATCGGGCTTGCCGTCTCCGTTCAGATCGCCAGCAGCAAGTGGGATCTCTTCTATTGGCAAGACGGATGCAGCAAATGTGCCATCGCCGTTTCCCAGGAGTACGGTGAGATCTGAGGTATTGGCTGAAGCTGTCGCGGTGGCAATGTCCAGCTTCCCATCCTGATTGAAATCTGCCAACACCAGCCCAGCCGTCACCTGGTTCACCTTCGTACCCAACGCCGCCTTAAAGGTGCCGTCCCCTTTACCAAGAAGTACGGAGATTGGTGCTGTTCCATTGCTGCTGACGCCGGCAGTCACAAGGTCCAGCTTCCCGTCACCATTGAAGTCCGCGGCAGCAAGCGAGATAGGTTGTGCTGGAAGCGGATAAGTTACGGGAGACTGAAACGTCCCGTCGCCGTTTCCGAGCAAAACCGTAGCGTTGTATTGGCCAACCTGAGCCGAAGGCGTCGAGATTGCCACATCAAGCTTGGTATCTCCGTTGAAATCTCCGACTGCCAGGAAGGATAACGAACCTACTGGCAATGTCACTGTCTGTTCAGTTTGAAACGTGCCGTCTCCATTGCCCAGGAGTATCCCAAGCGTTCCGTCGGCGGAGTTAATGAATAGGAGATCAAGCTTGCCGTCGCCGTTGACGTCGCCCATCTGCAGCGATAACGGTCGTTGGCCTACGGCGTACGATACGGCCGGCTGAAACGTGCCGTCATTATTCTGGACAAGAACCGAAACGTTGTTCGATCCAAAGTTGGCGGTTGCGATATCGGGAAAACCATCACCGTTAAAGTCGGCGACCACAACCGACTCCGGCCCGGTGCCCACTACGTAGTCTCGTGGACCATTGAAAATACCAGTTTGCGCCAGCACCGCGGATGAGGCGCACACGAACAACAATGTGGCGACTGCAAAAGGAAATGAGAGTAGAAAACCAGCAGAGCGGAGACCTACGCCGGACACAAGCACCTCGCTAAAAGATCGGTAACCGAAAAACTTCCTTGCTTGGAAGCTGAAATACTATGCTTCAAAACGCGCGCCGGTCAAAAGGTTCGATGTGACCGACATGACTTCCCCGTCGGGCATGCGCCGCTTACCTCGGCAACGGATTCTTCATATTCGTCAGCGCGTATCCCATCACAGCCATCGCTGCCGCGTTCTCGCGCAGCTCGCTGGGCACAACCTTATCTAATGTGTCCGCGGCGGTGTGGTGATAATTGAAGTAGGTACGTCCATCCTGCATCAAGCCAAGGGTGGGAACCCCTGCTTCCGACATGCCCGAAATATCCGCTCCCGGCGCATAAGCGCTGGCCTGCAGCGCGCTCGCTCCGAAGCTCTGCAGAATATTCAGCACCGGGCGCAGAAGGTCTGTAGCACTCGTGCTGATGCGCGCCTCAAACCCCAACGGATGCGCTGCGCCACTGTCACTCTCAATCGCCGCGACGTGCCGTGGAAATTCGTTCTCGTGATCTTTCGTGTAAGTCTTGCTGCCGGAGCCTCCGGTCTCTTCGTCCATCCACGCAATGACGCGTAGCGTCCGCTTCGGATGCAGTCCGAGTTGATGCAGAACCTCCGCGGCTTCCATTGCAACCGCGACGCCGGCAGCGTCGTCGATTGCTCCGGTCCCCAAGTCCCACGAATCGAGATGTCCGGAGACGACTACGATCTGTTCCGGGTGCTCGCTGCCCTTGAGATCGCCGATGACGTTATAGCTGACAGCGTCGGGAAGTTTCTGTGGAGTGAGTGTGAGATGCATGCGCACTCGTCCCTGCTTGAACAGGTGAGCAATGAGGTCCGCATCTTCGGCAGTGACGGCTCCGGCGGGAATTCCAGCAGGTGCGCTGTAGCCAGTATGTGGCAGCCGATAATCCGCATTGCCAACCGATCGGACCAACGAAGCGACCGCCCCAAGTTCGGCGGCCGCCTTCGCTCCCGCACTGCGATAACGAACAGCTTCTCCATAGGCAACGAACGCCAATCCACCCGCCGCCTTCTGCTTATCGAAAATTTCGTTAAAAAGAACGATCTTTCCGGCGATCTTTTCCCGGCCGAGCGCTCTCAGTTCCTCGAAAGTATTCACCACAACTACATCGGCGTTAATGCCGTCGACAGCCGTGGAGGTGCTTCCCCCGAGAGCAGTGAGCACGATTTTTTGGGTCGTGCCTGCTACCTGCCCGGCGTATTCAATTAACTCCGCACTCTCCACGCCCCGCACCCAGTGTGGAACGTGGACCTCTTCTAACTGGACATCGAGACCAAGTTTTCGAAGTTCAGCCGCTACATAGTCGACAGCAGCCTTGGCTTGGGCCGACCCACTCGCCCGCGGCCCGATATTGTCGGTGAGATGCGCGACTTGGTGGTACGCGTAGTCGTCCGCCAGCGCCGACAGCTTGATCGATTCGAGTTCATTCAGCAGCTGCGGAGGGAAGTTCTCCTGCTGTGCCGTAGTCATCTGTGGAACGCTTGAGAACGGCGACGGCGTCGGATTTGGTTGCTGGGCGAAAAGGGCAAAAGCAGAGAGCACACACAACAGAACAGCGGCGCGGAGTTGAGTCATGATCGGAGAACAAGTGTAACGTACCAGCGAAGAATTCCCCATCGCTCTCAACTGGTAATGGAGCAGTCTGGCTAAACTGTCCGCCCCAAGTACTTTGGCGCCCAAGTCATCCCAGGAACTGTGTCATTCCGACGAGTCGCGTGGCGACGACGGAGGAATCTGCTGTCCTGGCCTCTATCACGGATGCCGACCATTCAAAATAAATCATTCGGTATAGTGGCCGGTTTAAACCACAAACGATGAGCCTGCTTGGCCGTCGAACACCGCAACGCCGCTATTTCTCGTCCTTTAGCGGCTGCCACAGCTCGATTTTGTTGCCGTCGGGATCGTATATCCAGGCGAAGCGGCCGTAGCCCTCGTCCTGCCGCTTCGGATCGATCCGGACCCCTTCTTTCGCCAGCCGGTCGAGCAGCGCGTCGAGATCGTCGACGATATAGTTCACCATGAACGACGCTTGGCTGGGCTCGAAATATTTCGTGTTACCGGGGAAAACGCTCCAGATTGTCATCTGCTCATTTTCAGGATTGTCTTTTTCCCGCCACGGCAGCATGACGCCATAGCCGCTATCCGCGAAGCCGAGATGCTTTGCGTACCAGTCTTTCATTTGTTGCTGGTTCGCGGACTTGAAGAAGATTCCACCGATGCCGACAATCCGGCCTTGCTCGCTCATAACTGTCTCCTTATTCTGTGACCGTATATTTCCTTCCAGCTCGGCTTCAACTGTGCAGCACTCTCTCTTGCTCCGGACCACCCGGAAGAATTCAACCTACAGTGACAGCCGCCGTCTTCTTTCGTAGTATCCCCGCCGAAAGCAGTGTAATCGCCAGAAAGACAGGGAAGACTTCCAGGAAAGTCATCCCAATGTTGTAGGCAGGGTTGTGATAGTTGCGGGCAAACTGCTCGGCCTGGCGGGTAGTCTGGTCGATCTTCTGCTGGCTGGCTCCCGACGCCTTGGCGCGCTCGACCATCTGCGCGGCATATTTCTCCGCGAAGTCTGGCATGAACTTGTAGTATGTGACTTCCCATGTTCCGACATAGAAGCAGCAGGAGATCAGGGAGATGAGCAGTCCGACGGCGAACGCGCGCACGAACGTCAGTTTTCCGCCGTTCACATTTTCCCGGTAGGAACGAACGCCGAAAAAGATTAGCAGCCCGGCCAGGACCATTGTCGTGTAGCCAATGATCAGGCTCTTGTCTTCGCTCACCTTATGAAAGAAGGTAAGGCTGGTGATCATCATCGCTGCCAGGATCAGTCCCGAAATGATCCCGAAGGTCAGCACGATCTTCTTCATATAATTTCAGTCTCCTCGTAAGCGGCTTGTCATGCTCAGCGAGAGTTGAGCTTCGCGAAGGCGAAGCTCAATCGCGACCGAAAGCACCCTGCTCCGGTCTCGAAGAACGCGGATCCCAAGCGCGCCCAAATGCTTCTCTGTACCACGGCCTGATCCTCTCGTGAGACCGGAAGATTGTCGTCATACCTTCGGGTGATTTTCCTCGAAAATCCAAAAAACTTGCTTTCGGGGGACAGTTCACGGAATCAACCGAGCTTCTTTTCCGAGTTGAACGGCTTGGGTGCGTCGCCGAGCCCCGAGCTTGTCGAACAGGCGGCTCGAATGAGTTTTTACGGTGTTCTCACTGACGAAGAGCCGTTCGGCAATCTCGCGGTTGCTGAGCCCGGCCGCAATCAAGCCCAGAATCTCAAGTTCGCGTGCGGTGATGCTGAGCGCCGCCTGGCGCTGCTCATCGACCACAAACGGCGTCACCGGCCGTTGAATGATCAGCACCTTCTTGCGCGTAAGGGTTAGCCCGAGCCAGATCCCCAGCGCAGCAAAGAGGGCTGCGATCAGTCCTCCATAGATTTCCGTCGAGTGCTCCACGACAAGAAAGCGATACTCAGTCAATTTGAGAATGGTGATCAGGACTCCGCCAGCAAGCCCAAATAAGAGAATTTCCCGCAATGCGCGGCGCGAGTTACGCACGGGTTTTGCGCTAGAAGGCATCCGAGCCGCCATGATAATGCAAAGTTGGAGCTCTCCTCCTGTCTGCGTTAATCCGGAACAACTTGCTTTTCGGGCGCAGTGAAGGATCTCGCGCCGCGAATCCACAAAAGTCAGATCCAGTCCAATAAAAATGGCCCCTTTCGGGGCCACGTTCAAGAGGCGAATATGGTGGGCAATGTCAGGAAAGGCTAAGCTTGACGCCGTTCCGCCAGCCAGAACGGCTTTTCGGGAAGTGACGCTCTACGCAGAGAGTGAAGGTCATAAAGAGTTTGCGGCCTCTTAGTACACCTCAATAAAGCATTTCCCGCGCCAAAGATCCAAGCGCTCGTGCGCTCCATCACATCTGCCGCTAAGTCGCTTCAAACGTTTGGGTTAGGAGCGGCCGTTTACAGCTCACAAAGAGCCGATCTGCCAATTCAACTGAGCACAAGTGCAGAACAATGCACATTCCGTGCAGGCGGGTGCCAAAGCAAACGGCCCATGGACGTTCCATGGGCCGCTTTTACAAATCCCCGGATAATGTTAGCTATTCCCGGCGACGGTGCGGAGCTTGCCGGGCAGGAAGTGGTACGGCGGCCACGGGCCGCTCACCGAGACCTCACAGTTCTTCAACTGCTTGGCCGCAGTGTTGTAGCGGTTTTGATACTTCTCTACGCTCTTGTTGTCGATCAGGTGGGCGATATCGATCAGCATCCCCTCCGGAGCGACTTTCTTGCAGCTGACTTCTTCCTCGAGCGGGTTGAACAGCTTGTGGACCTGCACGGAAAGGGCACGAGCCTTCGTCTGGCGCTCACGCTCGCGCGACGCCTTTACACGCAGCTTCGAGAGGTAGTCGCCACCAACGGTGTCGGGCAGTTGGATGTCGATCATGGCCTCGCGCAGCGATCCGTCCCGAACCACCAGCTTGATGTGCATTTCGGACTTGCCGCGGAGCTTGGCCACGCTCTGCCCGAACGCGCGCCGATTCACGCGGACGGCCTGGCGGAGTGCGTCATCGCTATCGAATATTGTTCCAAACTTAAATGGGAGGACGGTGGAGTTGCGGAAGCAGTTACTAACTACCCGTGCATGTTCGATGGCCGCCTTCTGATCGAGCTGGCCAGCTGCGTGGTCGTATTCGCTCACAATGACCGCGAATTCACCACTGGGATAGCTCAGAACCGCGGCGCCATTTACTCCTTGTACACCTTCGAGAAGGAAAGGGCGGCGAGTGCGGGTTCCATTTGGGAGGGTTTGATGCTCGGTAAGACAGTACGCGTACCACGCCATGTTGAACTCTCCGAACCGGGATGAGGCGGACGGATCCGCTTCTTGCGTCGAGTTTTTCGCCAAAGCTATAAAGCGATATTGGGTGTGAAGAACCGGGCGGTACAGGGCTGCTACATCGTTGGAAACGCTTTACTGACGCGCCTCCTGACTGCATATTACTTTGGGCATGGTACAAAATGCAACTTTTTCTTTGCGATAAGCATCGGTGGCTTTCATTTCCTGTCGTTTGAACGAGTTGGACCGACATCAGGTTTTCAACAGCCGCGCGATTTTGTGATTTCGTAGAGCGCGATTTTGAAATTTGGGCTATCTTGCTTATCGAGCAATTTGAAAACGTTTACGGACCTCGAAGCTCGTCCAGATCGATCTCGCCGACTAGGCCTTTCCGCGAGAGCGAATCGGCTCTTATCACCCTACTCACAGCTGGACACATCAAAACCGTGACAACCATCATTGTGGTCCAAAAGCTCCGAGGCTTCCCAGCGAAACTTATCCAGCCAGGCTTGCGGCTGCTGGCGCGGCACCGATCGAACTGCAGTGCCCGTTGCAGCGCGCCATGAAAACGCTCCACTTTGCCCTGCGTCTGCGGATGGCGATAACCACTCCAATGGAGTCGAATACCCTGCTTCATCAGCCACACCGTCAAGCGCGTGGCCCCACTCGGCGACTGCTCGCTCCACCACGGGATGCCGTGATCCATCAACATCGCTTGCAGTACACCACACGTTGTGAAAGGGTGGGAGATTCCTGCTGCGGTGCATTACCTCCGACGCCTTCCTCGATCATTTTCAATTCAAAACTTCACGGTTCATGTCCTGTAGGGACACCTCACAATAGCCCGGCGTTTCCAACGCCGGGTCTAGCAGTCAAGAAAGAAGCGGCGTCCCGGAGGGACGCCTGATCCCCAAAGGAAACATTTCGGTGGGAGGTCCCCTACTTCCTTGCGGTCGCTGTGATTTCGATATGACCAGGCCCCACCAGTTTGGCGACCACCACAGTGGTCCGGGTAGGACGCGGTTCGCTGAAGAACGTTCTGTAGACAGTATTCATCCGCTCGAAGGTTGCGCCGTCGGTGAGGTACACCTGGACGCTTACGACATCCGACGGTGTCATACCCCCAGCCTTAAGAACCGCATTGATGTTGTCCAGCGCCTGCTTTACTTCCGCCTCGAAATCGGCCGGAACTTTTCCGTTCGCATCTTCACCGCCCATGCCCGAGACATAAAGCGTGTCGCCCACGAGAATTCCATGGCTCCACGACGGACTCGGTTTGGCTCCTTCGGGGCGGACGACCTTCTTCTCCGCAGCAAGAGTCACAGCAGAAAACAGAAGAAGACAACTGACAACAACAAGAAGTTTTCGCATTTCATCACCTTTCGGGAATGTAACGTTCATTCGTGATCAGTCTACAACCGGTCGTATCAACACTTTTCCAGAACCCGCACCCAATCACACGCCAGCGTGATCCCAGTCCTTGCGGTGGACGATCCAGCGAGCTCAAACTAACCAAGACGTGAGCGGTATGCAAGAGAATCAGTTAAAGCGAGCTAAGTGCTTGCAGCTCAAGATTTTACCCGCAAGTTGTTGAGCGCCATAGATTATTTCACAATTTCGCCGTAAGTTGATGATTCCAGAGATCCGAGGGGGAGGGGGGGTACCCCAATCCATCGTAAAAAGCTGCCTGCGGTTCAGCGCCTTCTGCTTTTCCGGCGCTTTCGGCACTCGCGGGCGAGGGTGCGCGTGCCACCCCACACGACTTGGCAGCGCCCCTTCACGCCAATTCTTCTTGTTGTCGGTTGCTAGAACGTGACCGTCGCGATCGACGTCGCTGCCGCTTTCGACTTCAGAGGCAGGTTGCCCAGAAACTTCAGCGTCCCATTTGCTGTCACCCGCAGAACTCCCATCGATGGCGCTGCGCCTGTGCTGAAATCGCCCGTAAACACGAGTCCACGCGAAGCGCTCGCCGCCATTTGCGATGGTTCGTCGACGAAGCCTTCGCCATCGTTACTCATGTCGATGAACGTCAGACCTCCCGTCTGAGAATCCACGCTGAGCGAGATCACATTAGCGAAGCGCTGATTCGTGAAGAGCAACATCTTTCCGTTCGGGCTGAGCAGCAGGCAATTGCTGCTCCCGGGAATTCCCGCGGGATTGTCGATCCCATTGAAGACGACGTTGGCCACGTAGGTCAGACTTGCACTTTGGCCGATCTCAATAACCTGCACCGCCGAAGAGCCTCCTTCACCGCCGTTGCCGACGTACACAAACTTGCTATGCGGGTCGATCGCGATGCCATCCGCTGCCGCGACCGTAGTGACCTCCGAAGCGAATGTCACCTTGCCGCTCGCAGCATCAATGATGTACGACTGCACCTGGTTCGTGGCGCTCGGCTGCGTAACGATGAGCACCTTCCCGTTCGGAGCGATTGCCAGGCTCGACAGGTTGGCAGGCAGATTCACCGTTTGCACTGCCGCGCCCAGGCTTCCATCGCGATTGATCGGAAGCACGACGAGCGTGGACTGCCTGTCACTGTTGGTCGCATATAGAAATCGTCCGTCCTGCGAGATGGTAATTCCCAGCCCAAACAGGCTGCTGCCTTGCGCAGGATAGTTGGCGACAAACGTCAGCTTGCATGACGAAGCGTCGATATTGAACAGCGCAATGTCGTTGGTGCCGCTGTCGCTCGCATATAGATGAGTAGTGCCCGGCGCGATCGCAATCAACGGCGTGCCGAAGAATGTCGGATCATTCTTCGCCGAACCGCTGCCGCGCGTTCCTGTCGGCCCCACATGCGTAGCCGATTTTGCCCCGATCTTGTATCCCTCCACGCCGTTTGCGGCAGGAAGGTTGTCATTTACGTAGGCACAGGTCAGTTGTGCTCGTGCCACAGCTGTGCTGCTGATGAAGCCAAGAAGCGCCACTCCCGCGAACAGTGCTGGCTTCAATGTTGGTTTGATTGCTTGTATCATCTTGATGTGCATTGCCATGACGTTCTCCAACGATGCTCGGTACAGAGTTTGCCTGCTTTGCAGGCTACCCAAGCCTAGGAGAGATAGCCGAGGAAGCTGTCAGGAAATTGTGAAAAGGTGGTCAAATTCGCGCGCGGAAGCGCGCCACACTAGCGAGCGTGGGCTTTTGCGCGTTCGCGTTCGCGCTCTTGCAGCGCGAGCAGGACGACGCGCAGCATTTCGTCCCACGGCGCGGGCTTGCCGGTCCAGATCTCGAATTGGCGCGCAGCCTGGTGCACGAACATCTCGATGCCCGGGATGATCTGCGCTCCGCGCTCTTTGGCCAGCTTCAGCAGGCGCGTTTCGGCAGGATCGTAGACCATGTCGAAGACGTAGCGCGCGTTGATCTCTTTGTCCTGAAGCGGCGTCTCCCGTGTGTTGCCCATGCCGACGGGAGTTGCGTTGATGATTACGTCGAACGCGAGCTTCTTCAGGTCCGGACGCTTCACGATCCGGGCGCGAGCCTGGTGCGCAAGCTTCTTCGCCGAGGCCAGCGAACGATTCAGAATGTAGACCTCACAGCCTCGCTCCTTGAGTCCGAAGACAGCGGCGCGGGCTGCCCCTCCAGCGCCGAGGACGAGAATCTTCGCGCCCTCGAGGGTGTTGAGGCGGCGTTCGAGTGGGCGAACGATTCCGGCAGTGTCGGTGTTGAATCCGTAGAGCTTGCCGTCCTGTGCGCGGACCACTGTGTTGCATGCGCCGATCTTCGTTGTGTGCGAGTCGGAGTTGTCCAGATAAGGAAGGATGGCTTCTTTGTACGGCATCGTCACGCTGATGCCATGAATCGGGATCTCGCGCACGCAGGCCAGGAAATCTTTCAGCGTTTTCGCGTGCAGAGTGAGATAAACGCCATTCACGTTCTCGCGCCGGAAGGCGGCATTCATGATTGCCGGCGAGAGCGAGTGAGCGACGGGATCTCCGACGACTCCGTAGACTTTGGTCGCGACGTCGACCTGGTCGATGCGATACACGTTGCGCAGTTCCTGGGCAGTGACTTGTCCGGGAGCGGTTTCCTGTCCGGCTCCGGCAGAGGCGAAGGTGAAGAGACTTCCGGCGCGCACGCCGAGCACCCGGCTGATGATGCCTTGCTCCCCCATGCACATGCCGACCATGGAATGGCGGTCACCTTCCCGCGCGAGGAACTTGATCATGGTGACGTTGTCGGCGAGCGTGGTCGCGGTGCTCACCACTTTGTAGAAATCGGCCGGGTAGAGCAGCATTTTCTCGAGCGTCTCATCGAGCTTCTTGGTCGCGCGAAAGTCGTGGAACGAGAGAATGAGCCCGGCTTTGGAGCGGAGTTTCTGAAGCTGCTCGGGCTTGCACTTTATGGCGGTCTGCAGTTCGACGTCGACCATCTGACATCCGGCAGCCGTTGCCTTGTTGAGCACGTCGAGCTGGGACGCGATCGAGCCGCGGAATTTGCCGCCGCTGGCCACCCGCCGGCAGGTAGCGATGGCGGTGATTCCATGGTGAGACTCAAAGAAGCGCTTGATGCGCGGCATCGCCAGACCTGGCTTGGCAAGATAATCTAACCTGAACTCCAGAAAGGAGTTATCGCGTACCAAGGTTTCGGCCTTTTCGGCCATTTCGTTGGGGTCGGAGCCAATCACCGCCACGCACACGCGCGGCAGCCGATACGGTAAGAGACGCGGCGTGAATGGGGGGGCAGAGTTCATTTTTCGCAGGGGCGCAACCGCTCGCTCCAACAAGGGAACGAACGGCGAATTATTACAGGCACTTAATTATTTATGCAACAAGGGATTAAGAATCGCTTGAAAAAGCTCTACCCAGAGTTCCCATCACCCTCGTAACCTTGACCCTCCCTTACCTGCTTGTTACCTTCCGCTTGAAGCCTTTCTTTTCTGGCATTTAACTGGGGAGAAGCACGCCAAGTGTAGGTCTTCTCCGGAGGTAACATGAAGAAAACAGGAGTGTTGGTGTTACTGCTCGCAACTGTTGGCTGGGCGCAAAGCAACCCCCAAGACAGGCCGCCCGAGCAGGCGGCGCAGACCGCGCCGGCGTTGAGCTCTATCCAGGCGCCGGAAGGAACGGTGCCGACTTCGGCCAGCTTCCCGATCGAGCGCATTCCCACGCCGACCTACGCGGATCTCTATTGCGCAGGATTTATCAGCAAGCATGTCCTGCCGGACGCAAACTTCATCGAGGGCGGCCTTGAGACGCCGACCACGACCAAGTTCGTGCGCGGGGACGTCGTCTACATGCGAGGGAGCAGTTACACCGCCGGCGCGGAGTACGAGATTGTGCGTGCGCTGCAGGATATCAACCAGTATGAAATGTACGCCGGGCAGCAGAAGGTCATGAAGGAGACGGGGCAGCCCTACGAGGAAGTGGGCCGGGTAAAGGTTATCGACACGCGTAACAAAGCCGCGATTGCCCTGATCGAGTATTCATGTGACGGCATCAACCCCGGCGACACGGCGATCCCGTTCGCCGAAAAGCAGCGGATCACACCCCACGGTCCAATCCGTTTCGATCGCTTTCTTCCGGCTAGCAGCAGCAAGGTTTCAGGGCGCATCGTCATGGCCAAGGATTTCGATTCGCAGGTGGGAACCGGCGGCAAGGTGTACATCAATCTTGGATCGAACCAGAACGTCAAGATCGGCGACTTCTTCCGCGTGGTGCGTTCGTATGAAGCCGATCTGAGGGATCCTGTCGATTCACTGTCGTTCCGCGCTGCGATCGCCGAGGACACGCAAAAGAAAAGGCCTTCGTTCGATCCGCAAATGTTCGAGAAGGAGAATGGTCCTGTGATTCACGTTCGCGATTTGCCGCGCCGCGCGGTGGGTGAGATCGTGATCCTGGGCGTGACCGATACCACGGCAACGGGCATGATCGTTTTCGCGAACGAAAGCGTAGTGCCGGGCGACGGGGTGGAGTTCGATCAGATCAACAACTAGTTTTCTCAGCTAACAGTCCCAGACCGGAGACGGAAGACCGTCTCCGGTTTTGTTTTGGGCTTCTGGAAATACTTCTTACCACGGGGAGCACAGAGGACCATCGGGTGAATTCAGAGACCGTGTTTCTCACCAAACACTTCGGCGGTGAATGCTTCGATGGTGGCGCCGGATTGCCAAGCGTCGGTGGGAAGTCCTGCTTTGCGGCAGGTTTGCTCCAGGAAGGTGATGCGATCCCATTGATGTTCGATGGGGACCTGGGGCAACAACAGTCCGCGGCGGAAACCTGCTGTAATGAGCAAGCCGTGGCGTCCAACTTCAATTTCTTCTGCGGAAATGGGGCGCGGAACCGACAGAATGCTGAGTTCGATTTGAAGGTGGCGAGCTTCATCCAGGGTTACGGAATAAAAGCGGTTGTCTTCAAACGCCGCGGCCCGAGCGGTTTCGGCGACGGCGCGATATACGGGACCGATCGGCAGAACATAGCCGACGCAGCCGCGCAGATTGCCAGCCAGATACAGTGACGTGAACGCGCCACGCGGTTCTGCCAGATGAGGAGTCGGAGGCTCCAGAGTGATTTCTCGATTTTCGAGCGCAGAAATGATGGACTCGTGCGCCAGTCGTAAAAGAAGGCTGCGCTCTTCTTGCGAGAACTCACCTGAAACATGGCTCGCGGAGACGTCAGTCGGACTAGGTGGAGGCAGCGACATCACGGTCGGCCTGCGGCGGTGTCACAGGTTTTCTGCGGCGGCTCAGAATGAAAGCGCGACGGCGGCGCCGCTTCACCACGCGTCGATCAATCTTTGACCAGAAAGCGACAAAGTAGTCGATTGCCGAAGCCAGGGAGACGAACACCATAAACCAGATCGCCAGAAATGCGATCCAGTGAACGGGGAAGAAGTAGTTGCCGTAGACGGGCCATTCTTTCCAATGATGATCGAGAATGACCGCGACGACAGCGACGATCTGAACCACCATCTTCAGCTTGCCAAGATCGCTGGCTTCGATGGTAAAGCCTTCGGAAGCGGCGATCGAACGCAAGCCGCTGACCAGAAATTCTCGACCAATAACGATGATCGCGACCCATGCCGGCACGAGGCTCGGGTTCAGTTGGACTAGGGCAACGAATGCCGCCGCGATAAGAAGTTTATCGGCCAGTGGGTCGAGCAGAATGCCCATAGTAGTGATCTGGTCGCGCTTGCGCGCAAGATAGCCGTCAATTCCATCAGTCATCGCAGCTGCGATGAACAGCGCGGACGCCAGCAGTTCCTTCTCGCCATTAGCGCTGGGGAAACGGGAACTCGACAGAATCCAGATCAGCAAAGGGATGCTGAGAATCCGGCTGAGCGTGATGGAATTGGGCAGGTTCACACTACTGGGAGGATTCCGGCGGCCTTACCGGAGGACCTCGACTGATTATGCTCCACGGCGCAGGGGAACGCAATGCGGGATCCTGGGGCCAACAAACGGCACGAACAAAGGCACAGAGACACGGAGCAATCTATTTCTAGTTTTCTGCGTGACTCTGTGTTTCGGTGGTTAAGAGTTATTACTTCGTTGCCGGGGCTGAAGTCGTCGATTGCTTGGCGACGATCATGTCCTTGATCTTGTCGTAGACGGACTCCGGAATGATCTTTTTCTGGACGAGTTGATTTTTCGCACGGTAGGGGCGTCCAGCGACGATTTTTTGCGAATACGCATCACCGATGCCGGGCAATGCTTTCAGTTGATCGAGAGTGGCCGAGTTGATGTCGAGCTTTCCAGCCATGTTCTTGGCGGTATCCATGGCGGACCCCGCTGTCGTGGGCATGCTGGTCGACTGTGCGGCAGCGGTTCCGCTGACCAGCGACAAGGCGAAGACCAGGACTGCGATCTGCGCGATCAGTTTCTTCTCTATCGATTGCATTGCAGCTTCTCCTTTGCCGAAGTGGGAAATGGCTAGGCGTAAATCCCGCGCTGGCGGATCGTATATGCCACGCGGTCGATCGCCAACATGTAGGCGGCGATGCGGTTGTTGACGTGGTGAGTGTCGGCGTAACGAACAACGTCGTCGAAGGATGACTTCATGATCGTCTCCAGTTGCTCATTGACGACCGATTCTTTCCAGAAATATCCCTGACGGTCCTGCACCCACTCGAAATAGGAGGTGGTAACGCCGCCGGCATTCGCCAGAATGTCGGGGATGACGAATATGCCTTTCTCGGCGAGTACGTCATCGGCGGCCGAAGTGGTGGGGCCGTTGGCGCCCTCGGCGAGGATCCGGCACTTCACACGATCGACGTTGCGACTGGTGATGACGTTTTCCGTTGCTGCGGGGATCAGGATTTCACATTCTGCCGTGAGGAGCTCGGCCGGGTCGCACTTTTCGGCGCCGGGGAATCCATGCACAGTGCCGTTCTTCTGACGGAATTCAATCAGAGCTTTTATGTCGATTCCATTCTTGTTGGAAAGGCCGCCGCCAACTTCGGCGATACCAACGATCTTGTACCCGGCTTCGTGCATGAGTTGTGCGGCGTTGGAGCCGACGTTACCGAATCCTTGCACGATGACGCGGGCGCGGGCGCGGTCGATGTTCAGCTTGCGGCACGCTTCATCGCAGACCACCATAACGCCGCGACCGGTGGCTTCGCGGCGTCCGCGAGATCCGCCAATGTTGATCGGCTTGCCAGTCACGACGGCGGTGACCGTCTGGCGCATGTGCATGGAGTAGGTGTCCATCATCCAGGCCATGACTTGTTCGTTGGTGTTGACGTCGGGAGCAGGGACATCTTTTTCAGGCCCGATGAATTCGATGAGTTCCGATGTGTAGCGGCGAGTCATGCGTTCAATTTCACCCATTGACATTTTGTGGGGATCGCAGATCACGCCACCTTTGGCGCCGCCGAAGGGAATGTTGACCACCGCGCACTTCCAAGTCATCCAGCTGGCGAGGGCGCGGACTTCATCGAGCGTGACATCGGGAGCATATCGGATGCCTCCCTTCGCCGGGCCCCGCGCAATGGAATGCTGCACCCGGAAACCGGTAAATACTTCAAGATGGCCGTCGTCCATCTGTACGGGGATATAGACCGTGACTTCGCGATTGGGATAGCGCAAAACACGCCACAGGCCTTCGTCAAGGTTCAGCTTTTGGGCGGCAAGATCGAAGCGGGCGCGCTGCGACTCCCACGGATTGGATTCTTTGTCCACGTGGGGAGGTGTCGTTATTGTCGTAGTCATAAAGATAGTCTCCGGAATGATGGCAGCTGAGCAGCACTGCTCTGCGAGGTTCGTTGCCGGGCAAAAGTGGGCAAACGTTCAGAGTATATGAGGGTCTGAGGCGGGGAAGCAAGCTACCGACTGGGGAATCACGCCTTGTATAATCGCGAACTATCGAGAATCCACAATGATGACGCCGGCTCGCGAACTTCTCTCGGAGTCTGGAATACCCCGCTCTCTTCGCTGCATAGGCATCACGTTGAGCAGCTTGGCAAAAAGACAAGGAATGTTGCTCGATGGCCCGGATGCCGAGGTCAGTGGCTTCGCCTCATTGTCAGGGCTTTCTGGGCGGGGTCGAACAGTCGTCACATATCTTTCGTCTTCCCGATACGCCGACGAACTCCGGGAGGGTAGCGATGTCGCGGTGGTCACACGCCCTGAGTTGCAATCGTTTCTCAAGGAAGGAAACGCAGCGCTTATCACTAGCGGAAATCCCCACGACATTTTTTACAGTGCGTTTGCAAGCGTTGTCGAAGATGGGTGCTACGAGCGATTGCATAGATTCATCAGCCCGCAAGCGAAAGTTGATCCCATGGCGTCGATTGCGGAAAACGTGCACATCGAAGCGGGAGTAGTGATCGGGGCGGGAGCAGTGATTCTGCCAAATTCTTACCTTGGAGAGGGCGTCGTCATCAAGCCGAACGCCACCATCGGAGGCGACGGCTACGAGAATGCCATGATTCGCGGTCGGCGTGCGATTGTGCCTCATGCCGGCGGTGCATGGCTGTGCGAAGGCGTGCAGGTCGGATCTTCAACCTGCATTGACAAGGGCCTGTTTGGCGACTTCTCCTTCGCGGGGTCGTACACCACCATGGACAACCTAGTTCAGTTTGCGCACTCAGTACGAACGGGAACGAATTGTTCGCTCACTGCCTGTTGTGAGCTTTCAGGGGCGGTTGTCTTGGGAAACGGGGTATGGCTGGGGCCTAATGTTTCAGTGAACCAGGGACTAACGCTCGGCGATCACTGCTATGTGGGTACGGCGGCCACTGTGAAGAAGAATTTTCCGCCTCATTGCGTTGTAGATGGATCACCAGCGAGGTTGATTGCCTATGCCTGCGCGTGCCGCGGCAAGTTAGATTTTGAAAATGGTCTGGCTACCTGCGGAGCTTGCGGTGAGAAGTATCACCAGAATGAAGGGGGTTTGATCCAGCGTGCATAGTGTCGAGAGGTTCTGGGGACGCATTGCCACCGAGCCGGTATTCGTTCTAACCGCAGATCAGGACTGGGCACCTGAGTGGGCCAACGAGATCTTCCTCGAGAAAGTCGCGAAATGGAAGGTCCCCGCGCATCTGTTTCGTACGAGCCCTTCGGAGCGGTTGGATGACGCGGTTCGCCGCGGCTCAATCGAGCAGGGCTGGCATCCGAATTTTCTTCCAGGCTCGTCGCATGGATCAACTGTGGATGAAGTGGTCGACTACTGTAAAAGGACATTCCCGGGCGCACGGACTGCTCGCGGACATTGTTTTGCGGAAGATTCTTTTCGCATGCGTGCGCTGGCCAAAGCGGGAATCATTGCGGACTCGCAGAATCCGACGCCCTGCCAGGGATACCTGATGCCGATGGTGCACGTGTCTGGAATCCTACGGTTGCCAGTCTATTTCGAAGATGACGTAGCGTTTGACGCCGTGGATCGAGCTTTTACTGTTGATGTCTTTCGGAGAACACTCTTTACGCCCGGCCTAAAAATTCTGAACTTCCACCCGACATTCGTTGGCTGTAATACGCCTTCTCTGGCGCATTACACTGAGGTTCGGGGAAAAGTGTTCGGCAGTGCCGAACCGGCCGCTGGAGTGCGTTGGGAAGGGCGCGGCACAGACAACATGTTTGAAGAGATGATGAACGAGATTTTGTCGGCAGGTTACATCTTTTCTTCCTTCCACAGCCTAGTTGATGAAGCTTGGGGTACGGTGAATCAGGCAAGCGATCTCTTTCCGCGGGGTTCATTGTCGGATTTCGGAAAGTAACTTCTTGCCCTTGAGCGTGAACCCTGGACTGCGCGTGCAGATTACAATTCCGGCAGTTACCTCGGTTGGGCTTCCAGCGGTCCGCTGAGACTCAGGTGCTGGGCTGGCTTATCACCGACCTGGACTGCCACGCCGCGTTTCGCATAGGGCAAGATCAACTCCGGTACTGCCCAATCCAGATCCCAGCCGTTCTCGATTGCGACGGCGGTATATGATCCGGGAATTACGTCGTGAAATACGAAGGTGCCGTCGAGGTCGCTCTGATCGCGCCGGAAGAGATCATGGTTTCCGCCTGGATCCCGAGGCACGAGCACAACCATTGCGCCGGCGACCGCCTTGCCTGAGCGCTTTACTACGCCTTCGATCTCCGCAGTTCCCTTCATCGCAGAAATCAACAAAGTTGCCGAGGCGCCCGAGGTCAGACTGACTGTGTGTCCAGTTACAGTTGCGCCCTCGGCCTGGAGTCTTCCAACAGAAAACCGGGCGCCTCTACCGAAGACAAAAACTTCATACCGCCCCGGCGAGACATTCTCGAATTGCGCCTCGTTTTTTGAGTCGAGCGGGCGGCCAGCATTGATACGGGAGGTACTGCTTTGCAGCATCACACCATGCGGCCCCGTCGGACTCGCATCCACATAAGAAACCGATACTTTTACGCTGCACATCGGCTCGGCCGTCGATGTGTCGAGTTCCGGAGTCGAGGCGTCGATGTTGACTCCATTGATTTGGCCCGCAGAATTTTGTCCCATGAGGCGGACGTTGTACTTTCCTGCCGGAATGCCGCTGATCTCCCATGTACCCGGCGTGATCATCCGGTTCTCGGTCCTTTGCACAGGCACTGATCCTTCGAAGCCCGTCTGCTCAAACTGAGGGAAAGGGAATTGGTTGTCGCCGGAGCTCGGGACATGGACGATCACGTGAAGTGATGGCACGGGATTCAGGTGGACATCGAGTTGCAAATGCTCACCACCGTGAATGGAGATTGGCGTGGCGCTCTCGGCGTCGGTGACGTCGCCGTAGTAAGTGGCCGGATAGGTAACGTCAAGGGAAGGATCAAAGGCCGCCGAGCGAGCCATATCCGATGGAGGGTGCACCGCGTACCACGGTTGCGCACCCGCCGAAAGGAAATAGGTTCCCGGTGTCAAATTGGGGATTTCGAACTCGCCGAGGTCGTTCGTTTGTGCGCCGCGAAAGTGCTGGATCCGATTGGCGCCTTCGAAATGGTTATCACGATACAAAGCGATCGTCGCATCGCGCACGGGCTCTCCCGCTTCGTCCAGGACCTTGCCTGAAATCACAGAGTCCGAATCAAGTTTCAATACAAGGTGCTCTGTATCGAGACCGGCGCCGGTTACGATTGCGGTCGAAAACTGATCGTGCTGATCGTAACCAGCGGGGATGAATCCGCGTTTGGCGCCGCTGAGCGAGTACTTGCCTGCAGGAATGCCGGTGAATTCGAACTTGCCATCATCCGACGTCACGACTGATATCGGCTGCGGACGCGCCTTGGTGTCGGCAATTGCGACCTCCGCATTCGCGAGGGGATGGCTGTCGACCTTGCTGACCACGGTTCCTGCAATTCGGAAGGTTCCGGCGGAAGTCGTCGGCGCCGTGCTCACGTTCTGCGCCGGGGCATGCAGCGCCGCAATTGACAATGCGGTTGCGATGAGAATGCCGGCGGCGCGTAATCGGATCACTGTTCCTCCGAGATCACCTGAAGTTGCAGGTTCGCCTGTTGGCCAGGTTCCAGATGGATGACCTGGCCTTTGGTCTCGTAAGCTTTCATCGCTTGCGGATCGCGATAGGGAAGATTTGGATGCGCGCCGGGAATCGCCAGCACACGGTAGCCGCCGGGGACCAGTGAAATTCTGCCGATGTTTCCGTCGGGGCCGACGCCGATTTCCTGGTATTGCCCTGCGCCTTCACCCAGAGGCACGAAGGCTACCGTCGTGTAGTTGTTTGGCGTTTTCGGGGAGGCGGTGTTCTGAGCCGTGACAGTGCCTTCCACGAACGCGTAATCATCGCGCATCGTGATGTCGACCATGCCTGCGCCGCCTGCGGTGACTGTCAATGGCTGATGAAGCAAGTCAGGCGCTCCCATGGTGGCGGACGCAACGTATCCACGGCCGGAATTCAAGCGGAGCCAGTAATGCCCCGGAGGAACGCTGGCGAGGACGAGTGTGTCGTCGTTCGGCCCGAGAGGAGGGCGAAGCGCGTGGGGGTTACCGCTGCCGAAATCGTCGGCAGGCTCGAGATTCGCTTGAAGATAGGCACGAGGCCCGCGGATCGCGAGAGATCGAGTGCCGGCTCTGCGGCCGCCCATAACGGTGATCGTCATCTCTCCAGTCGCCGGCTGGTTCTGGCTGCTGAATTCTTCTTTGACATTCAGAACGATTCCGCTGTTCGGAACCATCGTCAGCGTATTGCCATTAGCAGGACCTCCGGCGACGCGCAAGCTTGTCGTTCCTGAGGCAGAGTTCTCGCCGTAGGTAATCGCATCGACCACGTAGTTGCCATTCGGGAGCATACCCTCGATTCGGTGTTCGCCAGCATTCATTCCGAGCGAATAGCCGGGCCCGCGATGACCTTGCGGCGAGACGACGATCATTGCGCCACCGCTGAGATCGCCATTTACGGGAATCCGCACCTGGTAGTACGGCTGGCGGGTGAGCGAGAGATCGGCCTCGACGGTCTGTCCGGCGGCAAGTTGGATTGTGCCCGCCGTTTCAAAGTCAGTGGCGCCCGGATAGAAGACGGGTGGAAAGCCGTACGCCTGGGTCCGCGCGATCATCGCTGCGGGGTCGTTGTCGAGCGTCTCCGTTGTTGACAGCTTGTACAAGCCGGGATGCAACCCTGCGAAGCGAAACTCTCCGGCGGAGTTTGCGGTGGTTGAGCTTTGCTGCAACCAGCGCGGAAGGCCCTCTTGCGTTTGTCTTTCGTAGAGCTCAAGCGTGACGGCGGAGGTGGTGTCAGGCGTTGAGAACGCGACGCGTCCTACGATGAGAGCTTCCGGGGTGAGCGCGATGGTTGCTTCTTGGCCCGGAGTTGCCGTCACGCCGTTATCTCCTTCGGTGAGGAATCCGGGCTTGCGAGCGGTGAGCCAAACCTGCTCTCCAGCGGCTAGTACGCGCTCGTTGTAGGTCGTGGTCGAGAATGTATCGGCAGTCTCCTTCTCCACATTGAACTCGAAGTGTCCCGAGCTATCGGTCAGCATTGCGTATCGACTGTCCGGGCTTGATACAAGAGCCCGCGGGACTGGTGCGCGTGTCACTGCGTTGATCACCGTGCCAGTGATCGTGTTCTTCTGCGATCCACTATCGAGCGTTTGCGCCGAGGCAGGCCGCGCTGCGAGCGTCGCCATGGCAAGAATGCTCGGTATGGCAACGGCCAGGCTGGAGCCAGAAATACGACGCGCGGTACCAAGCACCGCGGTTGCAAGTCTCTCTAGATGAAGCTCAGAACGCATGCAAAGCACTCACTGCAATTTGGAAGGATGCGTCACAGGTCACTTTTCGTTGCAAGAGTCCGGCGGATCATGCCTCGCGTCATCGTGGTTCCCGGCGAAGCAGAAATCCTTCGCGAAGCTGCCATAACGGGCCTTGATTTCATCCGGCAAGTCATTCATTCCCAGCTTTACGAATTCAAAATTGATCTCACCGTTCGGCGAGACGCTGCCTAATAGATAGCCCCAGGCATCCGTCTGCGCCTTTGTTTTTGCCATCATCTCGGGGGTGAAGTCGGGTAAGGGATAGCGCCGGGCTCCCGCAGTGCCGACGATCCAGCCGGGTAGGACTGCGCCTCCATGTGCAGGATTCTTCCAATAGGCGGTGTCAAAGAGATCCTGCATGAAGAAATGCGAGTGGCTGGCGAGAACATAAACGAACTTGCCCGAGTCGTGACGCCACTGCACGAGATCGTTGTAGGCGCGGCGTCCGCTTTCAGTGCCCTTGATGCTGGGTTTGTTTTTGTCGCCGTTCATGCTGTGCCCGCAGGCCAGGCTGTTGGGTAGCGCGCGATGCATACCAACCACCACGCTCTTGATCGCCGGATCATTTTTATCAGTGCCGAGCACCTGCTCGAACCATTGCGCCTGCACATCCTCGAATCCGTTGTCGCCAGAGTTGTCGAGATAGATGAAGTCGACAGAGCCTTCTTTCCAGTGGTAGTACAGGCGCAGGTTGCCGTCGGGAAATTCTTTTATCCGCTGCGCGCGAAGTTCGGGCGCGTCGAGCCAGTAGGCGAATGTCGACAGGTAGTCCGCGGGAGTCTTGTTGATGAGTTCATGATTCCCGATGCCAAGCCGGACCGGTACGAGTCCGAATGGGCGGACCTGGTTGTCAATGAAGTCGGTCCATGCAATCTGGAGATACTCGGGCATCGGTAGCTTGGTGCCGTAGGCACGCTGCATGTCTTCGTCGACGTCGTACATGGCGCGAAAATCGCCAAGGTGCCAGTAAAACGCCGCGTGCTTTGCAACGACACTTTTAGCGATGGCCGGCATCACCACATCGCCGCAATTGCGGGAATCACCGGAAACGGCGAAGCGCCATTTTCCGTCAGAAACTTGCTGAGCCACTGTTGAAGAAACGATGATGAGCGATACGATGCAGAGAGCGAACTTCTGGAACATACAAGCCCTCCCAAGGGTGGGCTAAAAGAATACCCCAAATTACTCGTCCGGTTCAGGGGCGGGCGCGGCGTTCGGATCGGATTGCGGCTTCGCTGCGAGGATGGCCTGCCAGTTGAGGATTGCATTCCACAGCAGTCGCTGATCGCCGCGGTTCATATCGCGGTGCATGGGATTGAAGTTGAACGCGACGACGTGTCCTTTACCAACGGGCATATCGAGAATCGCCGGACGCCCGATCAAATTTTCTTCTCCCCAGGCCTGCCCGCTGACGACGAAATCTTTGTTGTCGTGGTCGCCCCACTCCATGACGATTCCGCTGCGATCTTCGGGACCGTCGAGGCATGTTGTGCAATACGCCATGCGCAACCAGCGGCGTGGGATGTTATAGAGCGGGAAATTTTGCCTGAACACCCACGTGTGGACGGGATATCCATAGCCGATGGGATGATTGGGACGATCGAAGGTGACGCGCACATGTGCCCCGGGAGTACGGGTCGCGGCTTGTTGTGATGCGGAAGAGGAAGAGCCGCCGCCTCCCGCAGTGCTGCGCGGGACTCCTCCAGAAGAGCGGCGTACGAACCGCACGAGTCCGCCTTCGAGTGCGAGCATGCTGCCGCTGCCAAGTGTGACCATCAGGCCTCCGTCGTCGACGAAGCGCTGGATTTGCGCAAGGCCTTCGTAGCCGATTCCGCCGGTGATGTCGTCGGACTCCGCCGGAGTGCCGAAGCTTGGTGTCTGCGGAGTTTTCTTGAATGGCATCGGGGACCACGCCTTGGGCAGTCCCTCGATCTGCTCGGCGAGTTCGAGATCGACGTGTCCGTAGAGCAGGACATCGATTTTGTCATGCAGATTTCCCGCGCGAATGTCTTCGTCGCGCAGGTAGGTGTATGGAACTTTGCGCTGGTCGAGCGAGTAGCGAATCCAGCCGATGGAATCGGTGTCGGCCCACGGGACCCAAACTCCGATGCGTGGAGCAGGAGCTTTATGATGCGGGATGTAGGGAACGCTCGCCGTTTCGGTGAAATCGAGGCCGAGTTCCTTTGCAGTCGATTCGACAACATCGTGCAAACCGGGCTGGTCGGAGAGAATCCACGAGCCTGCGGGATATTTCGCTCCTCCGGATTCGAATTCTTTCTCTGCGATCTGAATTTCAAAGTTCGCGAGGCGATATCGCGCCGCGAGAAGCGATTCCTGCCCGGTATCTTTCAGCAGATAAGTTGGTCCACTTCCGCTGACATGACCGGCAATCTGCGGCGGCTGGGTCAACGTAGTTAATGAAGCTTCGCGGATTGACGGATCGGCAGTGGAAAACGCTCGCAGGTGATAGTTCGCCGGCAGTTCCCACGAAACGTCGTCGTAGGGAGGCTCGCCGTCTTTTGGGTAGCGTTGCGGCGTGAGCAGGTCGACAGCATAGTTTCGATACGGCTGATCGAGGCGAATGACGTAAGTTCCTGCAGGATAACTTCCGTCTTTGAGCTGAATGGAGTTTTGAGCGCGTGAGACTTCGATCTGTTGTCCCATCAACCGCGACACCATGGCGCCAACTCGTGCGGGATCGCCTTGATCCTGCGGGATCAGAAAGGCGTACGGCGGCTGCGTGAGTCCCTTCTGCCACGAGTCCCAGGACTTCTTGTAGAAGTTGCGGAGCATGTCTTTCGCGTGCGTCGCGGCGTCATCGAGCGCAATCAGCGCGCCGGTTTCCTGGTAATTCAAATTGTCTCGGGCGGACCAGGTGACTTCACGTGGCGGAGGCATCGGACGGTACCACTCCATTGTGGTTGCACCAGGCGAGATCGAGCGCTTCTCGGTTTCTGCGCTTCCGTTGCCAAAGGTCTCGTAACCACGCCCGATGCTGTTGTGATTCATCGCCACGGAATCGAGATAGAGATGCGCGAAGGCTTCGCCGAAATTCCACGTAGACACGCCTGGCATCCCCATGGCCGTCATCGCTTCCACTTCACGCATGCTGAGCTGGAGAAATTCCGTATACGTAATCGGATCGATGTTCGGGTTGTAGGGGCCCGTACCATTCCATGTCATCATTAGTGGCACGCCCTCGTGCAGATCGTGCACGACCGTCGGATGCCACTCGTGAAACATGCGGTGAACGGCCTTCGTAGTCTCGTGCGTCTGCTGGTGCGTGTCGCGATTAATGTCGACGAATGTGTACTTCGACCAATACGGCGGCGATTGGCGCGGCAGAGTGTTGCGGTCAGTCTTGCCCTTGAGATAGCGATAGAACCAGTCAACCATCTTGTCGCGTCCGTCGGGATTCGAAATGGGATTGATGAGGACGACTAGATTTTCGCGAATGTGCTGGATCATCGGCTGCTCTGAAACAGCAAGGCGGTAGGCGAGTTCGAGCATAGCCTCCGTGGATCCCGTTTCATCGGAGTGCAGAGCAGCGTTGAAGTAGTAAATTGGCCGCGACGCAGCGATAAGTTTCTCGGCGGCGGCTTGATCAGTGCGTCGCGGGTCGGCGAGCGATGCGGTGGCCGCTTTCAAACGATCGAGATCGCGAATGCCTTTTTCATCGGCGATAGCGATTAGAACGATGTCGCGTCCTTCTTCGCTTTTTCCGATGGTGAATACACGGACGCGCGGGCTGGCTGCTGCCATTGCTCGCGCGTAGGCATACGTCTTCTCGGTACCGGTGAGTTCGCCTGGTGCGCCCATGATGCGTCCGAAGAACTTTTCCGGCGATGGCACCTTGTCCGACTGCGGCACATAGTTAACCAGTGGCGAGATGAATTGTGGATCTGTCGTGGCGGCGGCGATCGCTTCACTCGCCCCGGGCTCAGGCATGTCAGGGGCTTGGGCGTTCGCCGCGGCGAAGGTACATAGCAAAGCTGTCCATAGAAAAGTGAATCGGAGCATAGGGCCCTTGAACCTCAATCGAGGCGAGAGTTTAGCACGTGGGGCAATCACAACATGGCAAATGAAATCTCGCCGGGAAGTTAGAGTCGTAATTATTTGGTCACGTGATTGATGGCCACGAATTTGGGAGAGTCCACTCCCAGCACTTTGAAAGCTTCGCCCATCGTCCGAACAATGTGCACGTTCTTGCGCGTGCTCTCTGTGAGCGTCTGGAACATTCGGCTGGTGCCATAGACAAGGTCAGATGGTGCGACGATTACGCGGGTCGGCAGATCTGGCGAGTGCCGTTTGGCAAGCGTGTTGACTGCTCGGGGAGAAACCGAAAAGCGAGTCACGGCGGCCGTATCGACAATCAATCTGCTTGAGGAGTAGGAAGCCGCCAAAGGTACTCCTACTGTCCAAAGGTCCAACACAGCCTGATCGGTCATCTCGCCAGTCAGCGTGAGGCGCAGAATATTTTCTGCTTCGGCGAATTCAAAGCGGAATTCCATGACCGCGGGTCTTTTTCCGATTCATCATGACAGAAAAGTTCAGGGCTGTAGTACCATTTCGCGTCTCGATTTTCACTGTTTGAAGTGACCCAACGAGCCCTGGAGAATCAAATGACAAAGAAGCTCGCTCTCGTCGTTGCATTCGTCTGTTTCACTCTCGCCCCTGCAGCATGGGGACAATGGTCCTCGAATCCATACCTGAATCTCCCTCTTGCCGACGACGCCAACGGCAGCGATCAGGTCCAGCCAAAGGTTGTATCGTTCGGCAATCTCGGAGGCTACGTCAGCTGGTTTGACGCGAACCCTGACAGTCCTCCTCCGATCGGATACGACGTTTTTTATCAACGCCTGAACGAGCAGGGCTACGAGAAATTACCGCACGGCGGCAAGATAGTCGCTGATTTGAGCAATAGTTCGACCGAAGACTACGGGCTTGATGTTGATAGCAAGGGGAACGCGCTGCTTGCCTTTCTGGATACACGCGAAGGCTCGAACCAGCAGGTGACCGCGGCGAAAATGAATCCGTGGGGAACGGCACTCTGGGGAAAAAAGGGAGTGCAGTTGACCAGCGGTTCCGATTCCAATGCGGTTCCGAAGATTGCAGCAACGTCGGACGGCGGTGTTGTCGTCGCCTGGACCAGCAACAGCAACGTGGTCGCGCAGAAGCTGGATGCGAACGGAAACCCGCAGTGGGGCACTGGCGTTGTCTTCTCAGAGTCGCAATATAGTTACGTTCTTGCAGATCTGCACGCCGCCGATAACGGGAGCGTGATCATCTCGTGGGTGCGAGAGCAAGGCTTCCTTGGCAACAAAACTTTGGTTGCGAACAAGATTTCCACTTCCGGAACGCTGCTTTGGGGCGCGAGCAACGTCCCCATTTTCACCAACGGCTCGCTGCAATTTGGAAACTTCCCGCATTTCATTCCAGATGGCAGCGGAGGCGCCGTTTTTGCCTGGTACACCAGCAGTCCGTCATTGCAGTGTTTCGCGCAGCACATTCTGGCGAATGGCAGTGCAGCATTCGCAGCCGGCGGTGTGGCCGTTTCCACGGATGTCGTGGATGTTCGCGTCTCTCCCTCTGTCGCATACCGCGCTTCCACACGGGAGACGTTTGTTTTCTGGACTGAGGAGGATTCCAACCAGTTCACCAACGGAGTCTCCGGGCAGAAGCTGGATGCTACTGGTAACGCGCAGTGGGGACCGACTGGACTCGTGCTGGTTCCGCTAGGAGCGGATACGCAGGATTTCGTCACGGCTGTACAGGTCGGGACAGGAGCGCTGGTTTTCTGGGTGGATACGGTCAGCTACGGAAATGCGAGCATCCAAGCTACCAAGCTGGACGGATCGGGCAACGCCGTTTGCCAGCAGTTCGTGGTCTCTTCGGCTCCCGCGAACAAATATGCGTTAGTCGCGACGACGAATCAGAACAATGCCACGGCTCTGGCGTGGACTGATGACCGCATCGGCAACAACGGAATCTACATCCAGAACGTGAACGCGAACTGTTCGCTGGGATTGCACTAAGTAGTTTGGTGGGCGGGGCGGCGGAGACGCCGTCCCGTATAAAACCAAGTTGCTGGCTTAGCGCGCTGCCGTGCCCATTTGCGAACCCAACTGAATCATCATGCCTTCCGCAGCTGCGCGTACGCTGGGATAATAATTGCGGGCCTCCGCGACGACTTTGTCGACAATCGCGTCGGTGTGGTCCGGATCATGATGGTACAGAATTAATTCCTTCGAGCCGCTTTCCATCGCGATATCGACGGCTTCGCGCCAATGGCTGTGTCCCCAGCCACGGCGGCGAGCCTTATACTCTTCGGGCAGATATTGCGCGTCGTAGATGAGCAGGTCCGCACCTTCAGCCAATTTCCGCACGCCTTTGTCGAATTCCGCATCACCCGGTTCGTTGTCGGTGGCGTAGACAAGTACGCCGTCTTTCGTTTCGACGCGGAAGCCCAGGCATCCCTGCGGATGGTTCAGCCACTGGGTCGTGATGTGGACGCCGTTTTCCATATCGAGGCATCCGTTCTCGATATTGCAGAAGTCACGCTTGGCACGCATCATCCCGAGATCGACGGGGAAATATGGCGACGCCATCTGCTCAGCCATTACCTGCTGGATTCCGCGAGTCTTGCCGGAAGAGTGGAACGAAAAACGGCTGTGGGGACTCTCGTAGAGCGGACGGAAGAATGGCATGCCCTGAATGTGGTCCCAGTGAAAATGCGAGACGAAAATGTGGGCGGCAAAGGGGCGGCTGCCGAATTCGCGGTTGAGTTCGTGCCCCAGCATGCGGAATCCGGTGCCACAGTCGAAGATGTAGATCTGGTCTTCGACGCGCACTTCGACGCACGAGGTATTTCCCCCGTAGCGAAGATTCTCGGCCTGTGGAGTGGGCGTGGAGCCGCGCACGCCCCAAAACTTAACTTGCATAAACCCCGGTAGTGCCAGTTGAGTTCGTGGTCATTCCCCTGTCATGTCAATCGTTTACGGCCTTGCCATCGCGGGGCACTCTCGACCGTAAGAAAGCCATAGAACACGGGATATTAACGATTTTAGTGATTATGGTGATGGTAACAAGTGACCAAAGTTTGTTAAGGCGGGCTTCAGACTGCCGGCTGCCGATGCGGGATGGCGAATCCGCATATCTAAAGACCTCAACGGGAAGTTGGACGCGAGCAGCCTTATGCAGGAAGCCCAAAAGCCGGGTGACGGGAACTGGCCAAATGCTCTCTCCCCATATAATGAAAGCCCAACATCATGCTCCAGCCTGATTTCAAAGAGTTTTCCCGGCTTGCGCGCGAGGCCACCCTGGTCCCGGTGGTGAAGTCGGTGAGTGCCGATCTGCTGACCCCAGTCAGCGCGTTCTTGGCGATTGCCCAAAAAGAGTCACATGCCTTCCTGCTGGAATCCGTGGAGCGCGGCGAGCAGATTGGACGCTATACCTTCCTCGGTGCGAACCCATACATGCGGGTCCGGGCACGCAAAGGCAAGGTCGAGATCGAGCGCGGACGCAAGCGCGAGGTCATCGAGGACAACGTTTTTCAAGTGGTCAAGCGACTGCTCCGGGAGCATCACCCTGCGACCGTTCCGGGATTGCCTCCGTTTTTGGCGGGCGCAGTGGGATACTTCGCCTACGACGTAGTCCGGTTGCTCGAGAACATCGGCGAGCACGCAAACGATGATCTCTCCCTTCCTGACGCCGAGTTGATGTTTTTCAATCGTTTACTGGCGTTTGATCACTTGCGTCATCAGATTCACATCGTCGCCGCTGCGGATGTGCGGGGCGAAAGTCCCAAACGCGCCTACGATCGCGCGCTGCGCGACATCAAGTCGATTGAAAGAAAACTTGCGACAGGATTGAGCCCGGCCCTGTGGCGCAATTCCGGGAAGAAGAATCTTGGGAAACTGCGGGTTCACGCCTGCACAAAGCGTGACGCCTACATGAGTTCGGTGGCGCGTTGCAAGGAGTACATCGCTGCCGGGGATATCTTCCAGGTCGTGTACTCGCAACGTCTAGAGTTCACACCTGAAGTTGCACCCTTCGATCTGTACCGTGCGCTGCGGCAAGTGAATCCTTCTCCATATCTCTATTTCCTGAGGAATGGCGACACTCACATACTCGGGTCGTCTCCGGAGATGCTTGTACGAGTTACAGGACGGAAACTCGAGTACCGCCCGATTGCTGGGACACGTCCTCGTGGAAGAGACGAAGCAGAAGATGCGCGCCTGGAACAGGAAATGCGGCATGACGAAAAGGAACGCGCCGAGCATGTGATGCTGGTCGATCTCGGCCGAAACGACCTGGGGCGAGTGAGCGAATACGGCTCGGTCAAAGTGAAAGACCTGATGTATGTCGAACGTTACTCGCACGTGATGCATCTGGTTTCGGCGCTGGAAGGAACGCTCCGAAAAGATCTCGATGCGCTGGATGCGTTCGCGGCATGCTTTCCGGCAGGAACTTTGAGCGGTGCGCCGAAGGTGCGTGCCATGCAGATTATTGAAGAGTTGGAGCCCACGCGCCGGGGAGTTTATGGCGGATCGGTACTCTACGCGGACTTCGCCGGAAATCTCGACTCCTGCATCGGTATCCGCACGATGCTGATGAAGGGGAAGAAAGCGTATCTGCAGGCCGGCGGGGGAATCGTGGCCGATTCGAATCCGGCGGCGGAGTTTCAGGAGTCGATGAATAAGGCCGGCGCGCTGCTTAAGGCGGTGGAAAAAGCAAGGAGCGGGGAGTAATTTCGCCAGGACGTGCCTGCCACTCGGCCTCGCAATGCGCGAGCCCTGCCAAGAATTCTTTTGATTGACTCCCCGGCGATCGGGTCCTAGCATGATCGACCAGTCATGATCGGTCAGACTGTGTCGCACTACCGGATTGTTGAAAAGTTAGGTAGCGGCGGCATGGGTGTGGTCTATAAAGCCAGAGACGTACGTCTGGAACGTTTTGTAGCGCTCAAGTTCCTTCCCGATGACGTTGCGCAAGATCCGCTAGTTCTGAGCCGCTTTCGGCTTGAGGCCAAAGCAGCATCCGCCCTTAATCATCCGAATATCTGCACAATTCACGATATTGGCGAGCAGGACGGCAAATTATTTATCGCAATGGAACTCCTCGAGGGAATGACATTGCGGGAGCGCATCTCAGGCAAGCCTCTGGATACGGGTACCGCGCTGTCACTGGGGATTGAGATTGCCGAGGCGCTCGAAGCAGCTCACGATGCCGGTATCATTCATCGCGACATCAAGCCCGGGAACATCTTCGTCACCAAACGAGGTCATGCCAAAGTTCTCGATTTCGGGCTTGCGAAGATTACCGCTGTGCCGGATCCAAGAGGTTTACTTGAGGTCTCTCTGCGGACGCAGAGCGAGGACCAGTTGACCAGCCCGGGAGCAGCCGTCGGCACGGTTTGCTACATGTCGCCGGAACAGGTGAAGGGCAGGAACCTCGACGCGAGAAGCGATCTGTTTTCATTCGGTGCCGTGCTTTACGAAATGATGACAGGGATCCTTCCATTTCGTGGAGAGAGCACGGCCCTCGTCTTTGACTGCATTCTCAATCGAACTCCAGCAGCTGCATTGAGGCTGAATCCCGACATCCCCGCAAAGCTGGAGCAGGTGATCGACAAAGCACTGGAGAAGTTGCCCGAGCTTCGATATCAGCATGCGGCTGACATTCGTGCAGACCTACAGCGGATTAAACGAGATCTCGAAAGCGGAAGTGTTTCTCTCTCCCACCCATCACCGCAAGAAACCTCCCTGGCGGTACTCCCGTTTACGTTCCTCAGCCCTGTAAACGAAGGCGAATCTCTGTCCTTGGGTTTTGCGGATTCCCTGATCTCCGTGCTCGGCTCGCTGCAAAACTTCGTCGTACCGCCGACCTCGAGCATTTTGAAATACGCCGGCGGAGCCGACCCTTCTATCGTAAGCCGCGAGCTTCAGGTGAGGTACGTGCTGCAGGGGAACATTCAGAAGCTGGCTTCACAATGGCGGGTTTCGATTCAATTGGTCGATGCGGAAAGGCGGAGGATTGTTGTTTCTGAAACATACAACCTGACGCTGGACAACATTTTCGACGTGCAGGATGAGATCGGGCGTCGCGTAGCCAGTTCTCTGGAAGCGCGGTTGATTACCCCGGAATTCAGGGTCCGGGATCGCTACAGCGCTGATCGGTACGCGTACGAGGAGTATCTGCAAGGTCTCAGGCTCAGCTTTTCGGATCAAGAGCCCACGATGGATCGAGCTATTGAACATCTGACTAAAGCGGTAGAACACGATCCAAGGTTCGCCCTGGCTCATGCCGCATTGTCACGCGTGTGTGTAGACAAATATCGGACGATTGACGGACGCAGCACACTGGCTGACAAAGCAGAGCATCATTGCCGATGTGCGCTGGAGATCGATCCGAATCTGGCTGAGAGTCATATCGCTAGAGGCTACATTCTCTGGAGCCAGGCCAAGAACTATCCGCATCGTGAAGCGATCGCGGAATTCCAAAAAGCCGTGTCGCTCCACCCCAATGTCGATTGCGCCCACGGGCAGCTCGGACTCATCTTTGCGCATGTGGGACGGATCAAGGAAGGACTAGCGGCATTTGAAAAGGCACATCGCAGGAATCCGCAAAACGCCTGGGCGCGTTGGGCTGGTCTGGCTCACCTATGGGATGGAAACTTCGATACCGCGAATCTGGAGGCGGAAGCGTGGATGAGGGAGAGCCCTGGCGCGAAGTACGCCCTTTGGCTTCGCCCGCAACCGCTATTGCTGATGGGAGACTTGAAAGCAGGGGAAAAGATTTTGCGCGAGACTCTGATTCAGTATCCCAGTGAGCCGCTGTTCATCTCCATGATGGGTATCCTCCATGCGATGAGAGGCGAGGAAGAGCGCGCTCTTGATTGTGCAAAAGCGGCCTGCGAGTCTCCGCGCTCGTTCGGGCATACCCACCATACGGTCTATCAGGTCGCCTGCCTTCATTCGCTCTTGGGACGCAAGGAAGATGCCATGGCTTGGCTGGAGCGGGCGGTCAGTACGGGATTCCGCTGCTGGTCATTGTTTCGAACGGATCCCTGCCTCCGGAATCTTCAAGAACTGCCCGAGTTCAGGAGTTACGTCGCAGAGATTGAGGAGGATTCAAAGAGTATTCCGATCCCCGAAGTTTGACAGAGTTTTCGGATTCCATCGAACCTTCAGATTCTCAGAAAATTCTCGATCAGTTTCTTTCCCGCATCGGTCAGCACGCTTTCCGGATGAAACTGCACGCCTTCCACCGCGCACTTTTTGTGTCGCAGGCCCATGATGGTGCGCGTGCCATCTTTCTCGGTCGTCCACGCGCTGACTTCGAGATCGGAAGGTAGGTTTCTCTCTTCCACGATCAACGAGTGATACCGTGTCGCGGTCATCGGCATGGGCAGGCCTTGGAACAAAGTCTTGTTATCGTGCATGACCGCGCTCGTCTTGCCATGCATGAGGTGCGGGGCTCGGACCACCCTGCCGCCGAAGGCTTCCCCAATCGCCTGATGCCCGAGACACACTCCGAGGACGGGTACCTTGCCGGCAAAATGCCGAATCAGATCGATGCTGATCCCGGCCTCGTGCGGGGTGCACGGGCCTGGCGATACTACAATTTTTTCCGGCCGCATGGCCTCGACTTCCTCGACTGAGACTTGATCATTGCGGCGGACTTCGACTTCAGCGCCCAGTTCGCCGAGGTACTGGACGAGGTTGTAGGTAAACGAGTCGTAGTTGTCGAGAACGAAAACCAAGCTCAGCTCCAAATATCAGAGTACACCGAACGGCAGTCGCCGGCTGTGACGGATCTTTGCAAGGCGGTAGACCCACGTCGTCTTCGGAACCTGAAGTTTCTGTTTTGAACCAACCATAACCGTCCTTGTTTCGCCTTTCCTCCCCCTAACGAGCCAGTGACCTACACCACGGTGGTATTGAAGAAAAGGCAAACAGAGCGCATTCTACTTGCAGTCAGTATTGCGGGAATGCAGCACGCGCCACTTTGGAGGACGTATGTCCCAGCCCCAGGAAGAGAAGAGGGGTGCACGTCGGTTCGCCTTGCGCGTACCGGTAACCGTTAAACAAATCGGAAATAATGGCCACCAGCCCGAATCGGTTCAGCTTCGGGATGTCAGCGCACGCGGCATCTGTTTCTATGTAGATTCTGCGATGTCGCAGGGCGCACCGATTGGATTTACACTGACCCTTCCGCCCGAGATCACGCTCACCGAGAGCATCCGCGTGCAGTGTAAGGGCAAGGTCGTTCGCGTAGAAAGCGGAGCACCAGACGGTAAGGTCACAGTGGCCGCTGCGATCGAAGAATACGAATTCTTACCAGAAGCGTAAGAGCAGGGAGTAGGGATTAGGGACCAGGGGCTAGGGTTCATTTACACCTAGCTTTCCAGCGTCCATTTTCCTGCTGAGTTCTAAGAATCTCGGATCAACTCAACCCGAAATACGCTAACGAATCCTAGTCCCTAGCGCTAGCCCCTAATCCCAGACACCTGACCTCTGGCCCCTGACCCCCGGCCCCTGATATGTTTTCATCATCAATCTATTGACGACTCCCGTGTCGCGCCCTCGCCTGAAGTTCGCATGTGTCGCCATGCTCGCTGGGGTCCTTGTCTGCCAACTTTCGGCACAGAACTTCGGACCTCCACGTCTGGTCAAGAGTGTCCGTATCGTCCACGACAAAGGAGTGCCGGCGGTCGAGATTCTTGCCACAGGCTCGCTTGTCCCAGAGATTCAGAACCTGGATTCTCCTCCGCGTCTGGTCATCGATCTCCCGAATGCGCGCATGGGATCGACACCGAAGAAAATTGAAGTCCAGAAAGAAAACATCAAAGCGATTCGCGTCAATATGTTTCAGAGTAATCCGCCGGTGACGCGGATTGTGCTCGACTTGGTCGCGCCTTATGGGCACTCGTGGGATGGTGAGGGGAATCGGCTGATGGTGAGGTTACGACCTCCGGAAGATACCGAGGCGGGGAACAAGAATGCATCGGCAGAGCCTCCAGCGGCCGTGGCGGGATTCACGCTTACCAAGGACGCCGACGTGATTCCCATTTCGTCGAATACAGGGTCGGCGGTTATGGCGAGTGGGAAGCTGGGCTCGGGATCGTCAATCACCGCTGGCACGGACACCACGGTTCTTCATCTACAGCGCGGCGGAGAAGTGCGGGTATGTCCAGGCACGACCGTCTCGGTGAGCCCGTCACAGAGCAAGCGCGACCTCATGTTCGGCATGAGCACAGGAGCAATCGAGACTTACTACGAACTTGGCGCTTCGGCGGACGCAGTGCTGACGCCGGATTTCCGCATCATGTTCGCCGGCCCGGGAGACTTCCATTACGCGATCAGCGCCGATTCTCACGGCAACACCTGCGTCCGCGCATTGAAGGGAAATACCTCTTCTGTGATCGTCTCCGAGTTGATGGGCGACCGCATTTACCAGGTCAAGCCCACCGAGCAAGTCGTGTTTCGATCAGGGCAGATCGACAAAGTCGACATGAATGTTCCGCTCGAGTGCGGCTGTCCCGCGCCTCCGCCCGTGGTGCGAACACAATCGCAACCCATGCAGCGCGTCCCGGATTCGGCACTCCCTTCGAATATCAGCCTAGGAGCGGGCCAAGGCGGAAGTGGAGGGACGGGCAACTCACAGAGCACTGAGCCTCAAGGGACGCGACTGAGCAATGGCCCTGAAACCGCTCCCCTGCCGGCATCGCAAGCGAATGACGTTCATGTGCAGATTGATGCTCCGTTCGTTTTCAGTAGAAAGGATCGCGAGGCGGCGAAGGCGGTACCCCCGGCTCCTGTGGATGCGACCCGGGAACTGCCGCTTGATGACGCTGCCGAGCGCCAAGTCCATGTCGATCCTGTAATTCAGCCGCCACCTCCTCCAGTCGAGCCGCAGGCCAAGCCTGAGCATCGAGGCTTCTTTCGGAGTATCGGCCACTTCTTTTCAGCAATCTTCAGCTAACCTCGGATATCTTTTTTCGGCTTCAGCGCGTCTTACGGCGCAGTGCGGTCAACTTCCGTCGGCAGGAGCGTCGCATGACTGCTGCAGCATCGGATTCCGGGCCCGATCTCTTCTCTGCGTTTGCGACTCACAAAAACGATGGCTATCAAATGCGCCGGGAGGCCTTTGTCTTTTCCCTGGCCGGACAAGCTGCAATACTCGCCATCATCGTTTACTTCACGAGCTGCGTGATCCGCACTCCTGCACCTGACCTGGTGCGCCGAGTTGCATCGCTGGATCTTCCACTAATCTTTTCCGGGCATGACGGTGGTGGTGGCGGGGGACTTGATCCTCTGCCCGCATCGCGCGGAAACCTTCCGCGTGCGTCGCTCGATACGCAGATTGTGCCACCGACGGTAGTCCTCCCAAAAGAAATGCCGAGGCTTCCGATGGACGAGACCGTCGTGGTCGCGCCGGATATCAAGTACCCGCAAGGAGGGCAGATCGGCGATCCCTCGTCGCCATTCTCGCGCTGGCTTTCGAATGGTCCCGGCGGCCCGGGCGGCATTGGAACCGGCTGTTGCGGTGGCATCGGCGATTCTGTCGGGCCGCACGTGGGCTCAGGCCCACCGGGAATCTATCCTGCCGCAAAGGGCGGAGTGACGGTGCCACAGGTCATTTACAGCCCAGAGCCAAGCTTTTCGGACGAAGCGCGTAAATCGAAGACGCAAGGCGTAGTGCTGCTGATGGTCGTCGTGGGAACGGACGGCAAGCCTTACAACATTCGGGTACAGCAAAGTTTGGGCATGGGACTGGACGAAAAGGCAATTGAAGCCGTCAGCCACTGGAGATTCCGTCCTGCAACGTTTGACAGCCAGCCCGTTGCGACGCAGATTGCAGTGGAAGTGAATTTCCGGCTGTATTGAAAAGCAGAAAATAGGGATAGGGATCAGGGTTCAGGGAGACATTATTTTTGAAACTATTGCGGATCCCGGAGTTCCTAACCCCTAATCCCTAGGCCCTGACCACCAGTCCCTGACCCCTGATTTTCTAGCTTCTGTTAATCGCTTTGCGAAGAGGTTCAACCCTTTCGCGAAGGTCTTCCGCGAATTCGGCGCCCCGAACGGCGGCATCGCGCACGCGATCACCGACTTCCCGAACTCGATCTTTCGCATCTTCGGCCCAGTCGCCAAAATTTTCGCGAGCTTCTTCGTAGCCTTTGCGCAGGTCACGGCGTAGTTGCTTGCCAGTTTTAGGGGCGAGCAGCATCCCGAGCAGAGCTCCCGCGCCCAGCCCGATCAAAAGAAAAGTAACGGCAGTGCCGACGTTGCTGCTTTCCGATTCATAACGTCCAGTTGTCATATAAACCTCGTCCTTGTGCCCCACATCAGTGTGTCCACGCGGCGGGGCACTTCTGCGATTGTAGTCCCGGCTGCGAAGTTCGTTCTATCCAGATTTCTACCTACACCTGGAGTGAGCCACGGTTTCCTTTCCGGTGCAGCTCCGTGTAAAATAACGTGTTTAGCCCCTGTGGCGGCGGAACTTGTGGCTTGCCCGCCTTCCGCCGGCTTCAACCAGCAATCGTACAAGGAGAGTTTTAGCGATGTCGATCCCTGCCACACAACTGCGTCCCGGCATGATCATCAAGCACAACAATGATCTGCATTCCGTATTCAGCGTGGAGCACCGCACCCCGGGCAATCTGCGCGCGTTTATCCAAGCGAAGCTGCGGAATCTGCGCACCGGCGCCATGTTTGAGCACCGCTTCCGCTCGCCCGATCCGATCGAAAAGATCAATGTCGATGAAGTCGAGATGGAATATCTCTATAACGACGGCGACAGCTACTACTTCATGGACACCTCGAATTACGAGCAGACTCACCTGACCAAGGACACTCTGGGCGATGCCGTTGACTACCTGATCCCGAACCTGCAGATCAAAGTGGAGTTCTTTGACGGCAAGGCGGTCGGGATCGAGCTGCCGCAGACCGTAGAACTCACTGTCATCGAAACCGAGCCGGGCCTGAAGAGCGCGACAGCCTCGAGCGTTACAAAGCCTGCCAAGACCGAGACTGGATTGATCGTGCAGGTGCCGCCCTTCATCAACGAAGGCGAGAAGATCAAGGTCGATACCTCGGAAGGGGCGTATCTGTCGAGAGCGTAGAGTTCTGTTCGGAGACGGAGTTCGGTCATTCTGACCGAGAAACTCAAGGATTTTGTCATCCTGAGCGGAACAAGAGCTCGCACAGCGAGGTCTTGTGGAGTCGAAGGATCCCTGCCCAGTGTTTGACTGTTTGATTGCCGCAAGGCATTCTCATCGAGTTGTCGAATGGAAATTCCCTAAAACTGTAGGGACAGTGCAAATTGATAGGGATCCTTCGACTGCGTATCAGCCTCGCGTTCGCGAAGCTGATACTTCCGCTCAGGATGACACTTCGGAGAAGATGATTTCATCAGACAAACCGATTCAAGCCCGCCGCTACATGGTTCGCGGGCGTGTCCAGGGCGTCGGCTTCCGCTGGTTTGTGGAGCGCGAGGCGCACATCCTCGGCATCGCCGGCTGGGTCCGCAATAACCATGACGGCACAGTCGAAGTAATGGCACAGGGAACGCGCGACCAGCTGGCCGGACTGCATTCGCGCCTGCGCGAGGGCCCACGAGCCGCCCGCGTCGATTCTGTCGAGGTGTCCGAGGAAAGCCCCACTCCCAGGCTCAGTTCTTTTGGAATTGAGGGAGCGCCGTAAAGCAGTTTCGAGTTGCAAGTTTTGAAGTTTCGAGTTCCATGTATCAACTTCAACCTTAGTCCGCTTGAAAAACTCTAAAACTCGAAACTTGAAACTGGAAACTTGAAACTGTTTCGCAAAGGAGCGACCCGATGTCGGCCAGCAAGCCTTCCGCAGTCACAGCCCAAGAAATCGACCAGCTGAAGAAACTTATCCGAGAAGTCCCCGACTTTCCCAAGAAGGGAATTCTCTTCTACGACATCACCACGCTCCTCAAAGACAAGACGGGTCTTGCTACGCTCATCGACAAGTTTGCCGAGCACTATATGGCGCAGGATGTCGATCTCGTCCTCGGCATGGAAGCGCGTGGATTTATCTTTGCACCGGCGCTGGCCTATCGGCTGAATGCCGGATTCGTCCCGGTTCGCAAGCCGGGTAAACTTCCCGCCGAATGCGTCAGTTATGACTACGCTCTCGAATACGGCAAGAACACCCTCCAAATCCACAAAGACGCAATCCAGAAAGGCCAGCGAGTTCTGATCGTTGACGACCTCCTCGCCACCGGAGGTACGGCCGAAGCGACAGCAAAGCTAGCCGAGCAGCTGGGTGGAAAAATTGCTGGGCTGGGCTTCGTCGTGGAACTGGAATTCCTCAATGGTCGCGACAAGCTGAAGGGCTACGATGTGATGTCGCTGCTCAAGTACGACCAGTAGAAGTAGAAGTAGAGGACAACGAAAAACGGGGCCAGCGCTGGTTGACGCTGACCCCGTTCTCTTTTCGATCGATGAAACTTGGTTATCTCAGCGCTTTCGCCACCAGCAGCCCCAGACCGACCCAGAATCCGCCGCCGATTGCCATTGATATCGCCAGTCCCGAAATTGCTCCCCAATTCAAGTGCCGCTTCTCTCCAACCAACGACGGCTCGGGGTCGATGTCCATCCAAACCGGTAAAAATGTCGTGCCACGCGAATATTCATAACTTCGAGTCCAGCGCTCGGGCACGGCTCGCATGCGCACGCGGGTGCTCGCTTCGGGGGAGAACTGCAACAACTTAAAGCTCATGAAGCACCTCCTCGCATCGGATTGCAACTCGTCTGCCACTTCTCTGCCTGGCGCAAGCGCGCTGAAAATAAGAGGAACAATCGCGCGCCTGGGTTGCCGTCTGCCAGAAGTGTGTCAAAAAACGCATCTATGCCAGACAATTCGTTCAAATTTCCGCTATTTTCGACGAACAATACACGAGTAAAAACACTCCTGTCCACATGAAGTTTCGACAGGTTTTCACTTCTCCGAGACCAGTAGGGGCGAGTCTTTAGGCAGATACCCTTTGCGACGAAACCACTCCTCCATGGATTCCCTGAGTTGATCGAGGGGAACTCCCGATCCGATCTCCATTTCCCCATCAGAAATTGGTAGGGTGTCATCGAAGACACTGTAGTTCGTGAAACTGCGCATGGAGAAGGAATCGAGCCACTTCAATGGGCAGGGAACCCTGCGGCCGGCGTCTTCGTACTCGACGCGAATCTTGCGGGCAAACATGAGGAAATTGTCGATTCTCGATTGACGATTGTCGATTGAAAAATATCAGGGCATCGGCTTTCGTTAGATCAGAAATTGCAAATCGGCAATCGGAATTCGCAATTATTTCTGGGATTTCGGCCCCGCGGCCTTCACTTCCGGCGGCGCGTCGAAGTTTTCGAAGTTTTTCGCGAACCGGTTGCGCAGGTCTTCGGCCGCCTTGTCGTAAGCAGACTTATCTGGCCACGCATTGCGCGGATTGAGCACCTGCGGAGGCACGCCGCGGCAGAATTTCGGGATGCTGAATCCAAAGGTCGACTCGATCTCGAACTCTTCGTGGATGAGTTCGCCCTCGACCGCGGCATCCACCATGGCCCTGGTGTAGGGTATGCTCATGCGGCGGCCTACCCCATACGGTCCGCCCTGCCATCCTGTGTTCACCAGCCAGCATTGCGCATTGTGCTCGCGCAACCGGCGTCCCAACATTTCGGCGTAAGTCTTAGGCGGAAGTGGCAGGAATGGCGATCCGAAACAGGTCGAGAACGTTGCCGTCGGCTCTTTTATGCCGGCTTCCGTCCCAGCAACTTTCGCGGTATATCCAGACATGAAGTGATACATCGCCTGTTCCGGAGTGAGTTTTGAGATTGGAGGCAAAACTCCAAAGGCATCGGCGGTCAGGAATACCACATTGCGAGGATGCCCACCGATCCCGGGAATCACCGCATTCTCGATGAATTCCACCGGGTAGGCCGCCCGTGTGTTCTCGGTTTTGCTGTCGTCCTCGTAATCCGGGACTCGCGTTTGCGAGTCGAGAGTGACGTTCTCCAGCACGCAGCCGAAGCGAAGCGCGTTCCAGATCTGCGGCTCATTCTGCTTCGAAAGCTTGATGCACTTGGCATAGCATCCGCCCTCGAAGTTGAAAATGCCGTCGGCGCTCCATCCGTGCTCGTCGTCGCCGATCAGGTCGCGCGACGGATCTGCCGAAAGCGTGGTTTTTCCAGTCCCGGAAAGGCCGAAAAAGAGCGCCGTAACCCCATTGCTCCCGACGTTCGCCGAACAGTGCATCGGAAATACATTGCGCGGCGGCAATAGAAAATTCATCACGCTGAAAATGCACTTCTTCATCTCTCCGGCATAAGAAGTGCCCCCGATCAGCACCGTACGTCGCATGAAATTCAAGAGAATAAATACTTCGGAGTTCACTCCATCACGCTTGGGATCGGCTTTGAACTCAGGAGCAGAAATGACGGTGAATTCGGGATGATGATTCTTTAATTCTTGCGCATTAGGACGAATAAATAATTGCCGAACGAAAAGATTGTGCCAGGCGTACTCATTCACGATGCGAACGGGAAGCCGGTAGGCGGGATCAGCGCCGCAGAACAAATCCTGCACGAAAAGCTCCCGCCCGCGCAGATGCTCCATCACACGGATGTAGAGGGCATCAAACTTCTCCGCATCGAAAGGCACGTTGACCGGACCCCAGTTGACGCTGTGATCGGTCATTTCGTCACGCACGACGAATTTGTCCTTGGGGGAGCGCCCGGTGCGGTTGGTATATCCGACGATGGCGCCGTTGGATGCCATCTTGGATTCGTCCCGCCGGATCGAGTGCTCGACCAACAGTGCTGGGGAAAGGTTAAAGTGCGTTCGACCTTCGCTCAGCAACTCGGCTACGTCGCTGACGTGCATGGTGGTAGCCATCAATTTCTCCTGAGATGATCCCCAAAACGCGTTCCAAGCAAAAAACGTTCTATTCTGCCTTAAATCCTTGGGTCTTGCCAAGGAAGCGGATCGTGAATTGTCCTAACTCCTGCAGCGAAACGTTATTGCAACGAGACCTGGATTTTCGTGGACCAACTAGGACAGATGCGAAAGAGCGCGAAAAGTGTTGTCGCGGCAAACTTGCAAGATCCTGCATATCCGCACGAGGCTGCACGATCGCGAACGGCATTCGGTTCTTTAATTCAGTCGGCGGTCTTGTAGTCACACGCTGTGCGACAGGGTTCGCAGTACATCAGCCCGTCTGTGCAGATGCGGATATCGATGACGGACTGGCACAGACAGCAATACTTCTCGCACTGACACTCCGATTCGGGTTGTTCACACTGCGCGCAGCGATATTTCGCGGGACCGGCAGAAGTGCTCATGCAAGGAATGCTAACGCGACCGGCAGGAACGACGAAACGTGACCGAGGTAACGAAAGGCAGGGCAAACCCAAAGCTTGATCCGATAACGAGTAACCCTGATCTCCTATAATTCCGGTGAATGACTTTCCAACATCTGCTGGAGGGGGCGGAGTTTCTCAGCCAGAGCGGGAACCCGGACGTCACGGGTGTGGAATACGACTCGCGCAGGGTGAAGCCAGGCTGCGTCTTCGTCGCCATGCGTGGCGAGACCTCCGACGGCAACCGCTTCATCGATCCGGCAATTCGGGCGGGCGCTGTCGCCGTCGTTACAGATTCTCCAGCCGAGAAGCCGCGCGAGGGTGTTGCCTGGGCCCTGGTTCCACACGGGCGTCGTGCTCTGGCGCGCATCAGCGAGAATTTCTACAAGCGTCCGGCAGAGCGAATCGCCATCACTGGAATTACGGGTACAAACGGAAAGAGCACGACAGCGTTTTTGATTGAGTCCATTCTCACTGCCGCTGGCCGGAAGAGCGCCTTGATCGGAACCATCGAATACCACGTCGCCGGCCGCGTCTATCCTGCGCCACATACGACGCCCGAGGCGCTCGAACTGGCGCGTCTTTTCAGCGAGGCGCTAGGGCAGGGTGCAACCGATGCGGTGATGGAAGTTTCTTCGCACGCGCTGGCCCAGCAGCGTGTATTCGGCGTGCCGTTCGACGTTGCGGTGTTTACAAACCTCACCCGCGATCACCTCGACTATCACAAGAGCATGGAAGAATATTTTTACGCGAAGCGGGTACTGTTTGAAGGCTGCGGCACAGATCCTCCGCGCGCCGCAGTAACGAATCTCGATGATCGATACGGCGCGGAACTGGCAGACTTCAGCCGGAAGCGCAGCTCTGTTGTGTTGACCTATGGCTGGACGAAAGGAGACTTCCACGCTGAGAATGTGGAAATCACTCCACGTGGGACTCGCTTTGACATCGTTACTCCGCAGGAAAAGCTTGCAGTTTTTTCGCCGCTCATCGGGCGCGTAAATGTGTACAACATCCTTTCAGCCAGCGCGGCCTGTTTTGCTCGCAGCTGCAGCGCCGACGCAATTGCGAAAGGCGTGTCTGCGCTAACGCATGTGCCAGGGCGATTTCAGCGGGTGGATTGCGGCCAGCCGTTCACGGTTGTGGTCGACTACGCGCACACGGACGACGCCCTGCGGAATCTTACTGCCCTCGCGCGGGAATTCGTAACGCGTAACAGCGGACCGGCGCGCGTAATCACGTTATTCGGCTGCGGGGGTGACCGGGACCGCGCCAAGCGTCCTCTGATGGGCGAGGCGGCCGGACGAGGAAGTGATTTCGTTGTACTCACCTCCGATAATCCGCGCAGCGAGGATCCCGCCGCTATCATCAACGATGCGCTCGTTGGCCTCCAGAAGACGGGAGCGAAGTACATTGTGGAGGTCGACCGGCGCAAGGCGATTGCACTTGCGATAAAAGAGGCGCGTCCCGGCGATCTCGTCTTGCTCGCCGGAAAGGGACACGAAAAGGTGCAAGTGACCCGCGATGGCACGCATCCTTTCGATGACGTTGAGGTCGCGCTCGAATCGTTGCGTGTAGCCGGATATGAATGCAACTCCGCTGCGGGAGGCCAGGCATGAAACTGGCTCTTTCCAAAATCGCGGAGTTTATAGGCGCCGCAGGCGATTTCCCGAGGGATGATGTTGCGCAAGCCTACTCCATCGATTCGCGCACGGTGCGTCCAGGTGAGCTTTTCTTCGCTGTTAAGGGCGAGCATTTTGACGGGCATGAATTCGTTCCCTCGGCGCTGGAAAACGGCGCGGTCGCAGCTGTAGCAAGAAATGATCGGTCTGATCGCTTCTCCGACAAAAATCGCCTGCTCTTTGTGGACGACACGCTCGTTGCCCTGCAAACCCTCGCCACTGCGGTGCGCAAGGTTTGGGGCAGGCCGTTGATTGGCGTTACAGGGTCAGCAGGGAAAACGACGACCAAAGAGGCGATCGCGCATGTCCTGAGTTCTCGGTATCGCGTCCTCAAGTCGGAAGGAAACTTCAATAATCACTTCGGACTTCCGCTGATGCTCCTCAAGCTCGAGCCCGAGCATGATCTTGCCGTCATCGAGATGGGCATGTCGCACGCGGGCGAGATTCGTACTCTGGCAAAGATCGCGCAACCGGAAATTGGCGTCGTCACCAACGTCGCACCGGTGCATCTCGAATTCTTCGATTCCATCGCAGGAATCGCTCGCGCAAAGTACGAATTGGTTGAATCGCTGCCATCGAGCGGCACCGCTGTCCTGAATGCCGATGACGAATACGTTTCTCAGTTCGGCCGTGACTTTCGCGGCAAAGTGATCAAGTACGGCATCAAGTCGATGGCTGATGTCCGCGCCGAAAGCATCGCATCGCGCGGGATTGAAGGTTCCGAGTTCGATGTGATCGTGGGTGAAGGACGCGAGCATGCGGTCCTCCAACTTGTGGGCGAGCACAACATCCTGAACGCACTCGCGGGAATTTCCGTCGGATTGGCATGTGGAATGAGCCCCACCGAGTCAGTTGCAGCTCTCGCGTCACTGGCGCCAGCTGACAAGCGTGGACAGGTTCTCCAGTTGGGTAACATCACGGTGGTAAACGATTGTTACAATTCGAATCCGAAGGCGCTCAACGCCATGGTCGATGCTTTGGCCGTAATGAAAGCCGAGCGCCGCATCGTGGTAGCGGGAGAGATGCTCGAACTTGGCCCCGCAGGCGAAGAACTCCATCACGCTACGGGGCGCCATATTGGCGAGAAAAAGATCGACGTGCTGATCGGCGTGCGCGGTTTGGCACAGGCGATCGTGGACGGCGCAAAAGAGATGGGAACGAAAGCCATTTTCGTCGCGACGCCTGAGGAAGCCGGCGAGTGGCTGGCCCGCGAAACGCAAGGCGGAGACGTCGTGCTACTGAAAGCATCGCGAGGCGTCAAGCTGGAAAAAGCGCTGGATGTTTGGCGGACGAAAACCAGCGTTTAGCTGGTCGGTGTTCACATAGTGCAAGTGAGAGTTGATAGTTTTGCTGAAAGCTGACGGCTGAAAGCCGGAAGCTGCAGTTCGGAGGCTGATTGCTCTACTGGCTGTTGTTCCTGAAGCTGCAACACTACGTCGGACCCTTCCGTATTTTTCGTTATGTCACCTTCCGCACCGCATTCGCCAGTCTGACTGCGCTCTTTACCGCGTTAATTGTCGGTCCGCTCGTCATCGGTCGCCTGCGTGATTTCCAGATCGGCCAGTACATCCGCGAGGAAGGCCCGAAGGCCCACCAGAAAAAAGCGGGCACGCCGACCATGGGCGGCCTGCTCATCGTCATCGCGATCATCGTTCCGACCTTACTTTGGGCCGATCTCAGCAATCGCTTTATCTGGATCGCTGTTTTCTCAACCTGCGCTTTCGCTGCGATTGGCTTCACGGACGACTACACGAAGGTGACGCGTCGCAGAAATCTCGGTCTGACGGCACGTGCGAAGTTAGGCCTGCAAATCGCCACTAGTATCGTGGTTGCTTCGATGCTGATCGCGATGCAGACCTACGGGCTGTATTCGACGAAACTTATCGTCCCATTCTTCAAGCAATTTCGGCCGGATCTGGTGGTCGCAGCTTGGGAGCATCTTCCGCATCTCTGGCCTTTGGCTTTTGTGTTCTTCATGGGATTTGTGGCCCTGGTGATCGTAGGTTCTAGTAACGCGGTGAATTTGACGGATGGTCTGGATGGCCTGGCGATCGGCTGCACGGTGATTGCCGCCGGTGCATTGACAGTGTTGACATATGTCAGCGGCCACGCGACATTTGCGACGTATCTCGAATTGCAACGCATGCCACAGGTTGCCGAACTGACAATTTTCTGTGGCGCGATGGTCGGCGCCTCAATCGGCTTTCTCTGGTATAACGCGCATCCCGCCGACGTTTTCATGGGCGACGTAGGATCGCTTGCGCTTGGGGGCGCGATCGGTACAGTTGCTGTGATCATCAAACAGGAACTGCTCTTGCCGTTTATCGGAGGGGTCTTCGTAATCGAGGCGTTGTCGGTAATCCTGCAGGTAGGTTCTTACAAGCTGCGGAAAAAGCGCATATTCAAGATGGCGCCGATCCACCATCACTTCGAACTGCTGGGTTGGTCGGAATCGAAAGTGATCGTGCGCTTCTGGATTGCATCGCTGATTTTCGCCCTCTTCGCGCTGACGACTTTGAAACTCAGATAGACTCACCTCGGAGGCACAGAGGCACGGAGTAAATTCTTTCTCTCAATCTTTCTCCGTGACTCCGTGCCTCCGTGGTGAAATAGACTTTGATGGAACTGAACGGAAAACGCGCTCTAGTAGTGGGCTTGGGGAAGTCCGGTGTAGCGTCGGCTCTTTTCATGAAGGCGCATGGGGCACGCGTCACAGTCTCTGATACGAAGAGTGGCGATGAACTGCGCAATGAGATCCCCGTACTGCTCGACCATGGAATCACGGTCGAAACCGGCGGACATGGCGATCGCACCTTTAGCAATCAAGATCTGATTGTGGTCTCGCCCGGCGTTCCGGTAGACGCCCCACCGCTCGTGCAAGCGCGCTCACTCGGCGAGGCCGTAATCGGCGAAATAGAGTTGGCGGCGCAGTTTCTTCCCGGACCCATCGTCGCCATTACAGGATCCAACGGCAAGACCACCACGACGACATTGACTGGTGAAGTGATGGCCGCTGCCGGATTCCCGGTCCTGGTAGGCGGCAATATCGGTACTCCCGCTATATCGCTCGCTGGCCGGGCCAAGCCTGAAACGATCATCGTGCTCGAGGTCTCGAGCTTCCAGCTGGAAACGATTCAGACATTCCGGCCGAAGGTCGCCGTCATTCTGAATATCACTCCCGATCATCTCGACCGGCATCGTACATTCGAGATTTATGCGAACGCCAAGGCCCGAGTTTTCGAGAATCAGGAATCATTGGATTTCGCGGTACTCAACGCAGATGACCCGAATTGTGTCGCCATGGGCAAGCGCACGCGGGCACAAGTATTTTGGTTCAGCCGTCTGAAAGAAGTCGAGCAAGGGGCATGGGTCCGCGACGGCAATATCGTTTTCCGCGATGGGAAAGGCCAACGCGAGATCCTGCAAGTCTCCGAGATTCCGCTCAAAGGCGCACACAATCTGGAGAACGTGCTTGCTGCGGCCTGCGCCGGAATCCTGATGGGTTGCGCCCCAGACAAAATCCGTCAGGCCGTCCAGAATTTCAAGGCCGTCGAGCACCGCCTGGAGTTCACAGCCACCATCAACGGCGTCGACTACTACAACGACTCCAAAGCCACCAACGTCGACGCCACCGTAAAGGCCTTGGAGTCATTCCCGGCGAATATCCATCTCATCCTCGGCGGGAAGGATAAGGGGAGCCCCTACACCGTCCTCAACGATCTGATCCGCCAACGCGTGAAGCGCATTTACACGATCGGAGCGGCCGCTGCGAAAATCGAATCGCAGGTGAAGGGCGCGGAAGTCGTGCACGCAGAGACTCTGGAGAACGCCATCCGCAAAGCGCACGCCTCAGCCAAACCGGGCGACATCGTCCTGCTCGCGCCAGCGTGCGCCAGCTTCGACCAGTTCAAGAGCTACGAACATCGAGGCAAAATATTCAAAGAGGTGGTGAAGAGCTTGTCCGCTTCGCAATCGTAATGGATCGTATTTTTCTCCGTGTCTCAGTGCCTCCGTGGTCGAAGTACCGCCTGTACCAAAACAATCAACAATCAAAAATCGAAAATCCACAATGACTTACGCGTACGCCGTGGTGAAATAAATGTCCCATGGCGAAGCGCGTGAGTGTCGACCGCTGGCTTTTTTCCGTCACTATGCTGCTGGTTTTCGTTGGCCTCGTCATGGTCTTTTCGGCCTCTGCCGTCATGGCTCGCGAGCGGTTCGGATCGCCTTATTCATTCCTCTCCAAGCAGTTGATCTGGGCCGTCGCCGGGCTAGTCGCCATGACAGTCACGATGCGGCTCGACTACAAGCGCTACAAGCATCCGGCGCTGGTCTTCTCCTTCATGGGCGTGACCACGCTGTTGCTGATCTCCGTCTTTTTTCTCGACCGCTCGCACAATACGCATCGTTGGATCCATGCCGGAGGCTTCTCCTTCCAGCCGTCAGAACTCGCCAAGCCGGTGCTGATTCTTTTTCTCGCGTATTTCCTCGAGACGCGCGCGAAGACCATGGACGACATCCGCAACACCCTGCTGCCCGCGGCTGCACCGGTCCTTGTCTTTCTCGGATTGATCGTGGCTCAGCCTGACCTCGGTACAGCGATCGCTTGCGCGGGAATCGCTGCATGCATCCTTTACGTCGCGGGAATGCGCCTGCGTTACTTCGGATACGCATTCGCTGCCTCGCTCCTACCACTCTACTTCCTGATCTTTCACGTGAAGTTCCGCCGCGACCGGATCCTGGCGTTTATCAATCCCTATGCGGATCGCCAGAAGGCCGGATTCCATATTATTCAGTCCCTGATCGCGGTCGGCACCGGCGGAATTACGGGCACGGGCCTGATGGAAGGCAAGCAGAAACTTTTCTATCTTCCCGAGCCGCACACGGATTTCATCTTTGCAGTCACAGCGGAAGAATTAGGCCTGGTCGGTGCGACCTTTGTCGTGGCACTGTTTGCGATCTTTCTCTGGCGCGGCATGCGTGCCTCGTGGCGAACCGATGATCTCTTCGGACGCTACCTCGCCGTCGGCATCACCAGCATGGTGGTGATGCAGGCCTTCATCAACATCAGCGTCGTGCTCGGCATGATGCCGACCAAAGGCATCCCGCTCCCGCTTGTGTCGTACGGGGGATCATCGCTGTTCGTGACGCTGGCCTGCATCGGGGTGCTGCTGAATATCACCAAGCAGGCTGAATAGAAAGGTCTTACTCTTTCCGCTTTACGTGCCCCCGAATCCAGTCCAGAATTGTGGCAAACCGAAATTCACTTCTCGCGATCGATCCTTCGATGAAACTGTATCCCTCATCGGCCGCTACATCCAGGTAGAAACCGTTTAGTCGCAGGAAGACATCAGCAGCCGCGAAGGCGATGCGTTTATTCCCGTCGATGAACCCATGGTTCATTCCCAACGATTCCATCAGTGCCGCAGCTTCTTCTTCAGCGGAATCGTAATAGCCGGTCTGCGGACGAAAAACCGCCGCTTCGATTGCGCCCGCATCTCGTACACCGTGAAGTCCCCCGAATAGGTCAATGAGGCGATGCTGCATCCGGTACACTTCGGCTACCGTCAGGTACTCACTCATCACTTGGCCAAGCGCTCAAGCAGTTCACGATTGCGCGCTACTGACTCATCGAACGCGTCCATGACCGCGCGGCGCACTATGTGCTGCGACGGCACAACGTTTCGCAGATAGAACCGAAGAGCTTCCTCTAGCACATGTCTTTGAGTTTGTCCGTTGCGCTTGGCTGTTTCGGCTAGCTCTGTGTAAAGGGCAGCATCGATCTCAGGCGTGAACTTCTTGGTCGCAGCCATGGAATATCCCTCAAATTTCAATTATAGCGAAGTATCTTGGCAAATCAAGATATATCAAGATTAACGTAGATAACTGAAAACGGATGGTTTATAGTCACCACATGCGCGCAATCCTGGCGGGGGGAGGCACCGGCGGACACGTCATCCCCGCGCTAGCCATCGCCAACGAACTCAAGAAAAGCTATGCCGCGGAGTGCCTGTTCATTGGTACGGCGCGCGGTATCGAGAATCGACTGGTGCCCGCCGCGGGATATCCACTAAAACTGGTTCGTGTTGGCGCGCTCAAGAACGTCAGTTTGATAACGCGCTTAAAGACCGCCTTCGATCTTCCCCGGGCCTTGTGGGATGCAGGTGGCATGATCAACGAATTCGCTCCCGACGTCGTGATCGGGGTTGGCGGATATGCCTCGGGTCCCGCCATGTTGTCGGCGGTGGTGAAGCACATTCCCACCCTTGCCTTCGAGCCCAACGCCGTCCCCGGATTTGCTAACCGCATGGTGGCGCGGTTCGTTTCAGCGGCTGCGGTTCACCTTGAAGAAACCGCGCAATATTTCCGTCACGGAGAAGTCACCGGCGTTCCCGTTCGACAAGCATTTTTCGAAATCGCTCCCAAGCGCGGCGGCACACCAACGGTGCTCGTATTCGGCGGCAGCCAGGGCGCCCATGCCATCAATGAAGCCATCTTCCGCTGCTTGCCGGTGTTGCAGCGCGAGGCGCCCGGGATTCACATCATCCATCAGACGGGAGAGCGCGACTATAATGACGCGCTGGCCGCATATGGATCACACAACGAATCGGCTGAGGTCTTCAAGTTCATCGAGGACATG
>Ga0335081_10000831_pt1 | contig 49946 bp, 48 predicted proteins | sample Lox_Sample_35_FD_206713 | JGI IMG/M metagenome (GOLD analysis project Ga0335081, IMG submission 206713) | Soil microbial communities from Loxahatchee National Wildlife Refuge, Florida, United States - Lox_Sample_3.5 | ecosystem: Environmental > Terrestrial > Soil > Wetlands | place: USA... | reverse complement strand
GCCCTCGCCGGCATCATCGACAATCTGTGCAACGGCGGCGCGCGTCCGTTGTTCGGCTGGATCTCCGACAATATCGGTCGCGAATACACGATGGCGATCGCCTTCGGCCTCGGCGGCATTGCCTATTGGCTGCTCGGGACGTTCGGCCACACGCCATGGGCCTTCGTGGTCTTCGCGGCGATGATCTTCCTCACCTGGGGCGAGATCTTCAGCCTCTTCCCGTCGACCTGCACGGACACCTTCGGGACCAAGTTCGCGACGGTCAATCTCAGCCTGCTCTACACCGCGAAGGGCGCCTCGGCATTCCTGGTGCCGGTGGCCAACATCGTCAAGACGGCGTATGGCGGCTGGCATATCGTGTTCGTCGTGACCGCGATCATGAACTTCATCGTCGTGGCGCTCGCCCTGTTCGTGCTCAAGCCCTTGCGCGCGCGCACCATGGCGCAAAGCGGCTAAGCGCAATCGGGTGCTTGGGCGCCGAGGCCAAGCCTCGGCGCCCACCCTGCGGGGGCGGGGCGCTGGCACCCAACCCGATGGCACTGCTTCACTTCTCGGTGTGGTCTGCAATGTATGGGCTGCCGTGGGGCTGGCTGCTTGAAGTGCCTGGTATAACGTATTATAGAGGCGCCACTTCCAGTGGATCGCGTGATCGATGACCGAACTTCCAGCCCGTAGCCGCAGCAGCGGCGAGCCCCGCGTCGCGCTCGCCCCCCTCGTGGACACGTCGACCTTCGCGGACCGTGCCTATGCGGCGCTCAAGAACGTGATCCTCTCCCTCGATATCTATGAGAAGCCCAGCGAGGTGCGGCTCGACGAGCGTCAGCTTGCGAGCGACCTCGGCATCAGCCGCACGCCGGTGCGCGAGGCCATGGCCCAGCTCGAGCGCGAGGGGTTCGTGCGCTCGGTGCCGCGCCGCGGCATCTACGTCGTGCGCAAGACGCGCGCCGAGGTGATCGAGCTGATCACCGCCTGGGCGGCGCTCGAAAGCATGGCGGCGCGGCTGATCACGCAGAAGGCGACCGATCAGGAGATCGCCGAGCTGCGCAAGATGTTCACCAAGTTCGAGAACGGCGAGCTGCATGCGCGGCTCGACGAATATTCCGAGGTCAACATCGAGTTCCACCAGACCATCATCCGGATGAGCCGCAACCGCGTGCTCATCGACCTCGCCGAGAACCTGTTCACCCATATGCGCATGATCCGCCGCAAGACGATCGGCGAGGAGGATCGCGCCGACCGCTCGATCCGCGACCACATGAACATCATCCACGCGCTCGAGGCGCGCGACACCGAGCGCGCCGAGGATCTCGTGCGCAATCACGCGCTCGGCCTCGCCGAGCACGTCGCCCGGCACGCCGATCATCTGGACTGAAGCAAAAACCCCTGAATACGAGGGAGGCCGCCCATGGCCGACGCCGCCGTCAAGACCGCAAAGCCGGAAACGCCCGCGGAAGAGCGCGAGCTCACCGATGGTTTTCATCTCATCATCGACGCGCTCAAGCTCAACGGCATCAAGACGATGTATGGGGTGCCGGGCATCCCGATCACCGATTTCGGCCGCATGGCGCAGGCCGCCGGCATCCGCGTCATCTCGTTCCGCCACGAACAGAACGCCGGCTATGCGGCCTCGATCGCCGGCTTCTTGACCAAACGGCCCGGCGTCTGCCTCACGGTGTCGGCCCCCGGCTTCCTCAACGGCCTGACCGCGCTCGCCCACGCCACCACCAACTGCTTCCCGATGATCCTGATCTCCGGCTCGTCGGAGCGCGAGATCGTCGACCTGCAGCAGGGCGACTACGAGGAGATGGACCAGCTCGCGATCGCCAAACCCCTGTGCAAGGCGGCCTACCGCGTCCTGCACGCGCAGGATATCGGCATCGGCATCGCGCGCGCGATCCGCGCCGCGGTATCGGGGCGCCCGGGCGGCGTCTATCTCGACCTGCCGGCCAAGCTGTTCGGCCAGGTGATGGACGCGGAAGCCGGCCGCAAATCGCTCGTCAAGGTGATCGATCCGGCGCCGGCGCAGATCCCGGCGCCCGACGCGGTCAAGCGTGCGCTCGATGTGCTCAAGGGTGCCAAGCGCCCGCTGATCATCCTCGGCAAGGGCGCCTCCTATGCGCAGGCCGACGATGCGATCCGCGCGTTCGTGGCAAAGAGCGGCGCGCCGTTCCTGCCGATGAGCATGGGCAAGGGTCTGTTGCCCGACACGCATCCGCAATGCGCCGGCGCGGCGCGCTCGACGGTGCTCAAAGACAGCGATGTCGTGGTGATGATCGGCGCGCGACTCAACTGGCTCCTGTCGCACGGCAAGGGCAAGACCTGGGGCGACGCGGCGAAGAAGTTCATCCAGATCGACATCGAGCCGAAGGAGATGGATTCGAACATCGAGATCGCCGCCCCGGTGGTCGGCGACATCGGCTCGTGCGTCTCCGCGCTGCTCGCCGCCATGGGCACGTGGCCGGCGCCGCCGGCCGACTGGACCGGCGCGGTCGCCAAGAAGCGCGACGAGAACGTGGCGAAGATGGCGCCGCGGCTGATGAACAACAACTCGCCGATGGACTATCACGGCGCGCTCGGCGTGCTGCGCACCATCGTCAAGGAGCGGCCGGACGCGATCCTGGTCAACGAAGGCGCCAACACGCTCGATCTCGCGCGCGGCATCATCGACATCTACCAGCCGCGCAAGCGTATCGACGTCGGCACCTGGGGCGTGATGGGCATCGGCATGGGCTATGCGATCGGCGCCGCGATCGAGACCGGCAAGCCGGTGCTGGCGATCGAGGGCGACAGCGCCTTCGGCTTCTCCGGCATGGAGATCGAGACCATCTGCCGCTACAAGCTGCCGGTCTGCGTCGTCATCTTCAACAATGATGGCATCTATCGCGGCACCGACGTCAACAAGGCCGGTTCCGACCCGGCGACGACCGTGTTCGTCAAAGGCGCGCGCTACGACAAGATGATCGAGGCGTTCGGCGGCGTCGGCGTCAACGCGACGTCTCCGGACGAACTCCGCCGCGCCGTGAACGAGGCCATGGATTCGGGCAAGCCGACCCTGATCAACGCCGTCCTTGATCCGGGCGCCGGCAGCGAGAGCGGCCGTATCGGCAACCTCAACCCGCAGAGTGCGCTGAAGAAGAAATGACCCGCGGCGTCCGAGCGGATGCGGCGCAGGGCGGTGCGCCGCACATCCGAGCGCGCCAACGATACCAGACAAGTTCAATGGGAGATTGAAATGGCAACCCGCACGAAGGCCAAGGCGGCGAAATCCAAGGCGACTGCGAAGAAACCCGCCAAGAAGATCGTCAAGCTCAAGACGAAGAAGCCGCCCGCGAAGGCCGCGGCGGCGAAGAACGGCAACGGCCTGCCGCGGCCGTCGACCAGGGCCTACGGGGCGGCCGGCAAGGCGCTCGAGGGCGTGCGCATCCTCGACTTCACCCACGTGCAGTCGGGCCCGACCTGCACGCAGCTGCTCGGCTACATGGGCGCCGACGTGATCAAGGTCGAACGCCCCGGCATCGGCGACATCACGCGCGGCCAGCTGCGCGACGTGAAGGGCGCGGACAGCCTCTACTTCACCATGCTCAACGGCAACAAGCGCTCGATCACGATCGATTCCAAGCATCCCAAGGGCAAGGAGATCCTCGACCGCCTGATCAGGCACTGCGACGTCCTGGTGGAGAATTTCGCGCCCGGCGCGCTCGATCGCATGGGGCTGACCTGGGACTACATCCACAAGACCAACCCGCGCATGATCGTCGCCTCGGTCAAGGGGTTCGGTCCGGGCGCCTACGAGGACTGCAAGGTCTACGAGAACATCGCCCAATGCGCCGGCGGCGCCGCCTCGACCACCGGCTTCCGCGAGGGCCCGCCGCTCGTCACCGGCGCGCAGATCGGCGACTCGGGGACCGGCCTCCATCTCGCCTTCGGCATCATGTGCGCGCTCTACCAGCGCAACCGCACCGGCCGCGGCCAGAAGGTGTTCGCCGCGATGCAGGATGGCGTGCTCAACCTCGCCCGCGTCAAGCTGCGCGACCAGCAGCGCCTCGCGCACGGCCCGCTCACCGAGTACAGCCAATACGGCGAGAACATCCCGTTCGGCGTCGCGGTGCCGCGCGCCGGCAACGACTCGGGCGGCGGCCAGCCGGGCTGGATCCTCAAGTGCAAGGGCTGGGAGACCGACCCCGACGCCTACGTCTATTTCATCACCCAGGCGCCGGTGTGGGAGGCGATCTGCGACCTGATCGGCAAGCCGGAGTGGAAGACCGATCCGGATTACGCCAAGCCGCCGGCGCGGCTGCCGCGGCTCAAGCACATCTTCGCCACCATCGAGCAGTGGACCATGACCAAGACCAAGTTCGAGGTGATGGACATCTGCAACAAGCACGACATCCCGGTCGGCCCGATCCTGTCGATGAAGGAAATCGCCGAGGACCCGTCGTTGCGCGCGACTGGCACCGTCGTCGAGGTCGATCACCCGACGCGCGGCAAGTATCTCACGGTGGGCAACCCCGTGAAGATGTCGGACTCGATCACCGAGGTGAAGCGTTCGCCGCTGCTCGGCGAGCATACCCAGGAGATCCTCGGCAAGGTGCTGGGCTATTCGGCCGACGAGATCGCGGCAATCCAAGCGTCGGGCGCGATCACGGCGTCCGAGAAGCCCGCCGCCGCGGCGGCCTGACCCGTAGGGTGGGCAAAGGCGCGCAAGCGCCGTGCCCACGTGACGGCGCGGTGGGCACGCTTCGCTTTGCCCACCCTACGCCGCAACGCCTGCGCGGTGTATGACGCCCGGAGGAGATGGAGGAGATTTTCCATGCGGATCGTCGTCCACGGCCAGCAAGCGTTCGGCAAGGCGGTGCTCGAGGCGCTGCTCAAGCGCGGCGAGAACGTGGTCGCCGTCTATGTGGCGCCGGAGAAGCCGGGGCAGAAGGCCGATCCGCTGAAAGAAGCGGCGCTCGCCGCCAAGCTCCCGGTCTATCAGCCCGCCTCCTATCGCAAGCCCGAGGTGTGGGAGGAGTTCCGCGCGCTCAAGCCCGACCTGCAGGTGATGGCCTTCGTGACCCTGTTCGTGCCGGAGGAATTCCTTAACATTCCGACCCACGGCTCGATCCAGTATCATCCTTCGCTCTTGCCCGCCTATCGCGGGGCGAGCGCCATCAACTGGCCGATCATCCTGGGCGAGAAGGAGACCGGCCTGTCGATCTTCTGGCCCGACAACGGGCTCGATACCGGCGACGTGCTGATGCAGAAGAAGACGCCGATTTCCCCGACCGATACGCTCGGCTCCGTCTATTTCGACCGGCTCTTCCCGATGGGCGTCGAGGCGATGCTGGAGTCGGTCGATCTGGTCAAAGCCGGCAAGGCGCCGCGCATCAAGCAGGACGACGCGAAGGCGACTTATGAGGGCCGCTGCGGGCCCGAGAATGCGCACATCGACTGGGCGAAATCCTGGCGCCAGATCGATCCCTTGATCCGCGGCTGCAACCCGGCGCCCGGCGCCTGGTCGACGCTCGACGGCAAGACGCTGAAGATCTTCGACGCCAGGCCGCTGCCCGCCAAGGACCCGAAGGGCATCGCCGGCAAAATGGGCGAGATCGTCGCCGTGGAAGCGGACGGCTTCACGGTGGTATGCGCCGACGGGCGCTTCAAGGTCACGCGCGTGCAACCGGCGGACGGCAAGAAGATCGACGCCGGCGAGTTCATCGCCGCGACCAAGCTCGCCGTCGGGGCGCGCCTGATCTGATTCTCCCGCCGGGAATTCACCCCCACTTCCACCCGCTCGCTTGCAACGGAAACCTCCCATGCCCGCCTCGCAGCATCAGTCGCCGAAGTCCGACATCGAAATCTCCCAGTCCGCCAAGAAGCGGCCGATCATCGAGATCGCCAAGGAACGGCTCGGGATTGCGGCCGAGAACCTCGAACCTTACGGCCACTACAAGGCCAAGGTGTCGATGGATTACGTCAAGTCGCTCGCCGGCAAGCCGAACGGCAAGCTGATCCTGGTGTCGGCGATCACGCCGACGCCGGCCGGCGAGGGCAAGACCACCACCACGGTGGGCTTGACCGACGCGCTCAACCATATCGGCAAGAAGGCGATGCTCTGCCTGCGCGAGCCCTCGCTCGGCCCCTCCTTCGGCATGAAGGGCGGGGCGGCCGGCGGCGGCTACGCCCAGGTCGTGCCGATGGAGGACATCAATCTCCACTTCACCGGCGACTTCCACGCCATCACGTCGGCGCACAATCTGTTGTCCGCGCTCATCGACAACCACATCTACTGGGGCAACGCGCTCGCCATCGACTCGCGCCGCGTCGCCTGGCGCCGCGTGATGGACATGAACGATCGCGCGCTGCGCGAGATCGTCTGCTCGCTCGGCGGCGTCGCCAACGGCTATCCGCGCGAGGCCGGCTTCGACATCACGGTCGCGTCCGAGGTGATGGCGATCTTCTGTCTCGCCAAGGATCTCGACGATCTCAAGAAGCGGCTCGGCAACATCATCGTCGGCTATACCCGCGACCGCAAGCCGATCCGCGCCGGCGACCTCAAGGCGCACGGCGCCATGGCGGCGCTGCTCAAGGAGGCGATCGCGCCCAACCTGGTGCAGACGCTCGAAGGCACGCCCGCCTTCATCCACGGCGGCCCCTTCGCCAACATCGCGCACGGCTGCAACTCGGTCGTCGCCACCACGACGGCGCTCAAGCTCGCCGACTACGTGGTGACCGAATCGGGCTTCGGCGCCGACCTCGGCGGCGAGAAGTTCCTCGACATCAAGTGCCGCAAGACGGGCTTGGCGCCCGACGCGGTGGTGCTGGTTGCGACCATTCGCGCACTCAAGATGCACGGCGGCGTCAAGAAGGAGGACCTCAAGAGCGAGAACCTCAAGGCGCTCGAGGCCGGCATGGCGAATCTCGCCCGCCACGTCGAGAACGTGCAGAAGTTCGGGCTCGTCCCGTTGGTCTCGATCAACCGCTTCTCGGCCGACACGCCGGCCGAGATCGACCTCGTCAAGAGCGCCTGTGCCAAGCTCGGCGTCGAGGCGCTGATGGCCGATCATTGGGCGATGGGCGGCGAAGGCGCGGCCGACGTGGCGCGCGCCGTCGTCAAGGTGGTCGACAGCGGCAAGAGCAAGCTCAAGCTGCTCTATCCCGACGAGATGCCGCTGTTCGAGAAGATCCGCACCATTGCCAAGGAGATCTATCGCGCCAAGGACGTCGCGGCCGAGAAGGCGGTGCGCGACCAGCTCGCCGCGTTCGAGGCCATGGGCTACGGCAAGCTGCCGGTGTGCATCGCCAAGACCCAGTACAGCTTCTCGACCAATCCTGATGCCAAGGGCGCGCCGGTCGACCACACGATTCCGCTGCGCGAGGTGCGGCTCTCCGCCGGCGCCGAGTTCGTCGTCGCGATCTGCGGCGAGATCATGACCATGCCGGGCCTGCCCAAGGTGCCGGCCGCCGACTCGATCGACGTCGGCCCCGATGGCAAGATCGTCGGATTGTTCTGAAAAACGCGGCCGCCATTGCGAGGCGCGCGTAGCGCGACGAAGCAATGACGGGTAATTTCAATCGAGCTCGATCGGCGACCACGTCAGCGCTGCATTGAACATCGCCGTGCGCACGCGGCGCACGCAATGCGGGTCGCCAGACAGGCGCAGCGTTTCCTTGCTGCGGCCCTGCACCACCACCACGGCGGCGGCCTGGTCGCCTTGGCGTGACAGGGCGCGCTGCCGCATCCGTTCGGCGAGATCGTCGATCTCCGCAGGATCGAGGAACTGGTCGAGCACGCGCACCACGTGGATGACCTTGCGCGGCCGATCCTGCACGGTGCCGTGCAGCAGCTTCCAGGTCATTTGCGTTCGCCGCCCTCCGTCGGATCAGCCGGGGTAAAAGGAAGCGCCGCCTCCGTCGCGTGCGCGAGGGAAGCGGCGCCCGTCGTCGATGCCCCCCCCTATTGGAAGAGCTTCATCGCGTTCTTTATCGTCTCCGTCACGCCCCAGGCTAGCGGGCCGCCCACGAAGGCCCAGGCGAGCGCGAGCTTGATCACGAGCATTGGCGTCGTCGATCCGTCTCGTTGAGTGCTGGCAGTCATGGTGGTGTCCTCCTATGCGCCGGCCGGCTCGCTGACGGCGCCGACCGCTATCTGGGCAAGCTCGGCGTCATGATCCGGCTTCATGTGGAAGCGGTGGTGCACCGCCTTTACCACGAAGTTGCAGATGAAGCCGATTACCAGCAGCCCCGCCATGATGTACATGGTGACGTTGTAGGCCTGCGCCTTCGGCACGCCGTGATCGATCTGGTACTGGCGGATGTAGTTGACCAGCACCGGGCCGAAGATGCCGGCCATCGACCAGGCGGTAATCAGCCAGCCATGGATCGCGCCGACGTAGCGCGTGCCGAACATATCCTTGAGATAGGCCGGCACGGTGGCGAATCCGCCGCCGTACATGCTGATGATCACAAGGAAGCAAGTCACGAAAGCCGCTACGCTGCCGATCGATCCGGTCCACGGCACGAGCGCGTAGAGGACGGTGCCGATCGCGAAGAAGCAGAAGTAGGTGTTCTTGCGGCCGATATAGTCCGAGGTCGACGCCCAGAAGAAGCGGCCGATCATGTTGAACAGGCTGAGCAGCCCGACAAAGCCCGCAGCCGCAACCGCCGTGACGTGGCCGGGGAACATCTCCTGGCTCATCGCCGAGGCCTGTCCGAGCACGCCGATGCCGGCCGTCACGTTAAGGCACAACACCCACCAGATCAGCCAGAATTGCGGCGTCTTCAGAGCATCATAGACGAACACGTCGTTCTTGGTGATGAGCTTTTGCGCGACCACCGGCGCGACGTAACCCTCCGGCTTCCAGCCTGGCGATGGAATGCGCACGATCGCCGCGCCCACCCACATGAAGCAGAGATAAATCACGCCGAGGCAGATGAATGTCTCGGCGACGCCGATGTGCGTCGGCGTCGAGAACATCGACATGAGTCCGACCGACAGCGGCGACGCAATGAAGGCGCCGCCGCCGAAGCCCATGATCGCCATGCCGGTCGCCATGCCGGGGCGATCGGGAAACCATTTGATGAGGGTCGAGACGGGCGAAATGTAGCCGATGCCGAGACCGAGGCCGCCGAAGAATCCATAACCGACATAGACGATCCACAGGACATGCGCGTAGACGCCGATCGCCGAGATGAAGAAGCCGACCGCCCAGCACAGGCCGGCCGTGAACATGGCGCGCCGCGGGCCGCCTTCCTCAACCCAGCGTCCGAACACGGCGGCGGAGGCGCCGAGGAAGAAGATCGCGATCGAGAAGATCCACCCTAGCTCGGGGATGTTCCAGTCGTTCGGCGTCGAGTGCGTGATGCCGAGAAGCTTCGTCATCGGCAGGTTGAACACGCTGAATGCGTAGGCTTGGCCGATGCACAGATGGATGCAGAGTGCGGCCGGCGGCACCATCCACCGGCTGAAGCCGGGGCCGGCGACCGAATGGCTGCGGTCGAGAAACGACATCGCGCAATCCTCCCTTTGGGGGGCGTGGATTTTCGTTTTTGTCAGACTGCGGATGAGCGCCCCCCGTGCCCACGTCTGATAAGTGCACTGTGCGGACGGGTATTTCTCGAATCAATAAAGCGATTCCTATGGGTCGATAGGAATCTTGAATTTCGCCATAGCGAAACGCTATGCGATCTGCACCGGACCCCTGTTTCCGCGTCATCATGCGGCGAAAACGAAGCGCGTCTGCGGCAAATTAGCGCGAAATCTCACGCGCACGCATTGATGCAATCAGACTTTCGTCGATGATGGGAATGCGCATGGGGCGCGCGCTCAATCGCCGATCGTTGCGGCAACGCGTCGCGCCTCGGCCATCAGCGCGGCGTTGAGCGGCGTCATCGGCTCGCGCGCCGGCAGCACGAGGCCGATGGTGTGCGTCGATTCGGAGCCCTCGATCGGGATCGAGCGCAACACATCGGTCAGCCCGAGCGTCGCCGCGAGCCGCGCCGGCATGACGCTCGCCCACCGGCCGGTGCGCACGTGCGAGTAGAGCAGGATCATCGAATCCGATTCGAGCGTGATGTTCGGCTCGACCCCGGTCTCGCGCAGCAGCCGTTCGATGATGCGGCGGTTCTGCATGTCGGGGGTGAGCAGGCAGAGCGGCACCTGCGAGACCTCGCTCCAGGTGACGCTGTCGCGGTCGCCGAGTTCGCTGTCGGCGGCGGTGAGCAGGCGATAGCGCTCGCGATAGAGCGGCACCGTGGTGACGCGGCCGAGCGGCTCATTGTCGAGATAGGTGAGGCCGGCGTCGATCTCGAGGTTCTCCAGCAGCGTCAGGATCTCCATCGAGGTGCGCGACAGGATGGTGAACTGCACGTCGGGATGGCGCGCCCGGTACGGCGTGGTCAGCGGCTCGACCATGGCGAGCGCAGTCGGGATGGCGGCAAGCCGCAGCCGTCCGGCGAGCCCATGCTTGAGCGCGTGGATTTCCTGGCGCATGGCGCGGGTGTCGCCGACGATACGGCGCGCCCAGTCGAGCACGCGCTCGCCCTCCGGGGTGAAATCCTGGAAACGGGAACCGCGGTTGACCAAAAGGACGCCGAACGTGTCCTCGAGCTGCTTGACCCCGGCCGACAGCGTCGGCTGCGTCACCCCGCAGGTCTCGGCAGCGCGGCCGAAATGGCGTTCGCGCGCCAGCGCCATCAGGAATTCGAGCTTATCGATCACACCGCTTGATCTCGGAACGATTTGTCCAATCGGAATAGTCGGATTAATAGAAATTTTCAATCGTCGGATTAGAACTAAGGGATTGTATCTACCGGCCGATCACGTCACTCTAATGGTATGCCAACGACAACTCATTCAAATACTGAGACAATTGCCAAGTCGCCGGAGGGCCGGCGGCGACCGCGCCGGACCCCGAAGGGCCGCCAGGTCGATCCCGCCGCGCTCGATGAGGTTCGCGCGCTTCTCATCGAGCGTCCGCGCCGACGCGACCTGCTGATCGAGCACCTCCATCTCATCCAGGACCACTACGGGCATCTGTCCGCCGCCCATCTCGCGGCGCTCGCGTACGAGATGAAGCTCGCGCAGACCGAGGTCTACGAGGTTGCGACGTTCTATTCGCATTTCGATGTCGTGAAGGATGGCCCGCCGCCGCCGGCCGTGACGGTGCGCGTGTGCGACAGCCTCTCCTGCGCCATGGCGGGCGCGGAGGCGCTGCTCGCGCGGCTTCCGGCAATCCTCGGCAAGGACGTGCGGGTCGTGCGTGCGCCCTGCATGGGCGCCTGCGACCGCGCGCCGGTCGCCGCCGTCGATCACGTGCAGACGTTTGCGGCGACGCCCGACAAGGTCGCGGCTGCCGTCAAGGCGAAGCCGCACGCGCATCCTTACAAGCCCGGCGCCGACTTCGCCGCCTACCGCCAGGATGGCGGCTATGCGCTGCTCGCCGATTGTCTCGCCGCCAAGCGCACGCGCGACGACTTGATCAAGATCGTCAGCGACGCCGGCCTGCGCGGCCTCGGTGGCGCCGGCTTCCCGACCGGCCGCAAATGGTCGCTGGTGCGCGCCGAGCCGGCGCCGCGGCTGTTCGCCGTCAACGGCGACGAAGGCGAGCCCGGCACGTTCAAGGACCGCTACTACCTCGAGCGCGATCCGCACCGCTTCATCGAGGGCATGCTGATCGCCGCCTGGGTGGTGGAGGCGGCCGAGACCTATTTCTACATCCGCGACGAATATCCCGAGCTGCGCCTGATGCTGATCGACGAGATCGCCAAGGCCGAGGCGGCCGGTCTGTCGCCGCACACGAAGATTCACGTCCGCCGCGGCGCCGGCGCCTACATTTGCGGCGAAGAGTCGGCGATGATCGAGTCGATCGAGGGCAAGCGCGGCCTGCCGCGCCATCGCCCGCCCTATGTGGCGCAAGTCGGCCTGTTCGGCCGCCCGACGCTCGAGCAGAACGTCGAGACGCTGTTCTGGATCCGCGACATCGTCGAGAAGGGCGCTGGCTGGTTCACGTCGCATGGCCGGCACGACCGCAAGGGTTTTCGCAGCTTCTCGGTTTCGGGCCGGGTGAAGAATCCGGGCGTCAAGCTCGCGCCGGCCGGCATTACGGTGCGCGAACTGATCGACGAGCTCTGCGGCGGCATGGCGGACGGCCACACCTTCAAGGGCTATCTGCCGGGCGGCGCCTCGGGTGGGATCTTGCCCGCCAGCATGGCCGACCTGCCGCTCGACTTCGGAACCCTGGAGAAATACGGCTGTTTCGTCGGGTCGCACGCGGTTGTGATCCTGTCGGACAAGGACGATATGAAGGCGGTGGCGCTCAACCTCATGAAGTTCTTCGAGGACGAGAGCTGCGGCCAGTGCACCCCGTGCCGGGTCGGCACCGAGAAGGCGGCGGCGCTGATGGCGCAGGGCCCGTGGGACGACAAGCTGCTGAACGAGCTCGCCGATGCCATGCGCGACGCGTCGATCTGCGGCCTCGGCCAGGCGGCGCCCAACCCGCTGGTGAGCGTTTTGAAGTATTTTCCTGAGGAGCTGAAGAAGCCGCTGGGGAGATGGTGAGGTGGAAAAGCTCGAATGTCCGAACTGTCACCAGAAGACGATCCCGGTGTGGCGGAAGATGTTTCTGGGTCCGGCCTCGCGGGTGACGTGTTCGAACTGCGGATCGCGGATCAGCGTTTCGTACGTGGCACTGCTTGCGGGCATTCCGTTCCTGATCGCGCTCGTCGCCGCGCAGATAGTCGGGTCGCTCGCCGTGGCGGCGATCTTGTTGGTCGTCGGGGCTCTGGTGATGTCCTGGATTCACTACAAGTTCGTCCCGCTGATCGTGAAATGACGGCACGAGGTTAGGCCATGAGCACGAACGGCACAGGCAAGCGCATCACCTTCACGCTCGATGGCCGCGAGGTCGAGGCGCACGAGGGCGAGACCATCTGGCAGGTGGCGCAGCGCCTCGGCACCGAGATCCCGCATCTTTGCTACTCGCCCGAGCCCGGCTATCGCGCCGACGGCAATTGCCGCGCCTGCATGGTCGAGATCGAGGGCGAGCGCGTGCTCGCCGCAAGCTGCATCCGCAAGCCGGCCGCCGGCATGAAGGTCAAGTCCGCCTCCGACCGCGCCAAGACGGCGCGCAAGATGGTGTTCGATCTCCTGATGTCCGATCAGCCCGACCGCGCGACGCTGGCGCACGATCCCGTCTCGAAGTTCTGGTCCTGGGCCGACCGCATGGACGTCAAGGTCGGCCGCTTCCCGCGCGGCCACCGCCCGACCGCCGACCGCAGCCATCCCGCCATGGCGGTCAACCTCGACGCCTGCATCCATTGCAATCTGTGCGTCCGCGCCTGCCGCGAGGTCCAGGTCAACGACGTGATCGGCATGGCGGGCCGCGGCAGGGCTGAGAAGATCGTGTTCGACTTCGACGATCCGATGGGCGCCTCGACCTGCGTCGCCTGCGGCGAGTGCGTGCAGGCCTGCCCGACCGGCGCATTGATGCCGTCGACGCTGGTGAACGACAACAACGTGCGCACCGCGGCGCACATGCCCGACCGCAGCGTCGACAGCGTCTGCCCCTATTGCGGCGTCGGCTGCCAGCTCGCCTACCACATCAAGGACGACAAGCTCCTCTACGTCACCGGCAAGGACGGCCCGGCGAACGAGAACCGCCTGTGCGTGAAGGGCCGCTTCGGCTTCGACTACGTGCACAGTCCACAACGCCTGCTCAAGCCGATGATCCGCCGGGACGGCGTGCCGAAGATCCCGCACGAATTCATCGATCCCGCGAACCCGTGGACGCATTTCCGCGAGGCGACCTGGGACGAGGCGCTCGATCGCGCCGCCGCCGGCATCAGGAAGATCCGCGATCGCGACGGGCCGAAGGCGCTCGCCGGCTTCGGCTCCGCCAAGGGCTCGAACGAGGAGGCCTATCTGTTTCAGAAGCTGGTGCGCACCGGCTTCGGCACCAACAATGTCGACCACTGCACGCGGTTGTGCCACGCCTCGTCGGTCGCCGCGCTGATGGAAGGCGTCGGCTCCGGCGCCGTGTCGGCGACCTTCAACGAGTGCAAGAACTCGGAAGTGATCGTGGTGATCGGCGCCAATCCGACCGAGAACCATCCCGTAGCCGCCACCTTCTTCAAGCAGGCGGCGAAGCGCGGCGCGACGCTGATCGTCATGGATCCGCGCGGCCAGGCGCTCAAGCGCCACGCCACCCACATGCTGCAATTCCGCAACGGCACCGACGTCGCGATGCTCAACGGCATCCTGAGCACGATCGTCAACGAGAAGCTCTACGACGAGCAGTACATCCAGACCTATGTGGAAGGATTCAAGCAGTTCGCCGAGACCGTGAAGGAATTTTCCGCCGACGAGATGGCGCCGATCTGCGGCATCGATGCCGACACCCTGCGCACCGTCGCACGCAAGTTCGCGCGCGCGAAGTCGGCAATCATCTTCTGGGGCATGGGCGTCTCCCAGCACACCCACGGCACCGACAATGCGCGCTGCCTGATCGCGCTTTCGCTGATCACCGGCCAGATCGGCCGGCCGGGCACCGGGCTGCATCCGCTTCGCGGCCAGAACAACGTGCAGGGCGCCTCCGACGCCGGCCTCATCCCGATGTTCTTCCCCGACTACAAGTCGGTCGAGTCGACCGATATCCGCGCGAAGTACGAGAAGGCCTGGGGGACGAAGCTCGATCCGAAGAAGGGCCTGACCGTGGTCGAGATCATGCACGCGATCCATGACGACGTGATCAAGGGCATGTACATCATGGGCGAGAACCCGGCGATGTCCGACCCCGATCTCAACCACGCGCGCGAGGCGCTCGCGCACCTCGAGCATCTCGTCGTGCAGGACCTCTTCCTCACCGAGACCGCGGTCTATGCCGACGTGGTGTTGCCGGCCTCCGCCTGGCCCGAGAAGGACGGCACCGTCACCAACACCAACCGGCAGGTGCAGATGGGCCGCCAGGCGTTGCCGCTGCCGGGCGACACGCGGCACGACTGGTGGCTGATCCAGGAGCTCGGCCGCCGCATCGGGCTCAAGTGGAACTACACCCACCCTAGCGAGATCTACACCGAGATGGCGTCATTGATGCCCTCGCTCGACAACATCGCGTGGGAGCGCATCGCGCGCGAGGATGGGGTCACCTATCCGTCCGACGCCCCCGACAAGCCCGGCCGCGACGTGGTGTTCGACAAGGGCTTTCCGCGCCCCGGGGGCTTCGGCAAGCTGGTCGCCGCGAAGCTCACGCCGCCCGACGAGGTGCCGGATCACGAGTATCCGTTCATCCTCACCACCGGCCGCCAGCTCGAGCATTGGCACACCGGCGCGATGACGCGCCGCGCCACCGTGCTCGATGCGCTCGAGCCGTCGGCGGTCGCCTCGCTGTCGCGGGGCACCTTCGCCAAGCTCGGCATATCGCCCGGCGACATGGTGCGCGTCACCACGCGGCGCGGCACCGTGGTGCTCACGGCGCGCCAGGACGACGCGGTGCCGGACGGCGTCGTGTTCATTCCGTTCGCCTTCGTGGAGGCGGCCGCGAACCTGCTCACCAATCCCAAGCTCGATCCGTTCGGCAAGATTCCCGAATTCAAGTTCTGCGCGGCGCGGGTCGAACCGGAGCCGATCGTGCGTGAGGCGGCGGAGTAGGGGTGAGGCCGCGCACCGCTAAAAGGCCGAGAGTGCTGGTCCCGGAGGAGCAAGCCGACGCTTTGAGTTACCTTTAGTGAATGTTGGCACATCGGTTGTGTCGACAGTTGGAACGCAATTACTCCTGCGATTCACTGACTATGAGTTTCAATTATTGGGCCCATCTAGATATGATCTAAAGCTCATTCAGATGGTTGACAGCGTTATTGGCCTTCGGCATACTGCCTAAAATGGCTTTGCTATAACTGCATCATTGTTTTTTCATCCGCGTTCGGATATGTTAAATCCGAGCGCCGATATTTTTTGCGCTCGTCCGGCAAGCAGGACGAAGCGATGCATTCAACTCTGAAGCGGCCCGGTCGCAGATCTGATGTCGAGGTCGAGCGCTTGCAGATCACGCTCGCCAAGGCTGACGTCGCGCAGCTCGATCGCGTCGTGAAAATCGGAAAATTTGGCCGCAACCGAAACGAGGTTGCAGCGCGCATCATCGGTGACTGGCTCCATGATCGCTCGTCAGCAGAGCTCGATGCGTATCTGGCGCGTCTTGAGAGCGCGCGCAAATTTGATGAGGCCATGCGTCAGGTGGAGGACACGACTGAAGATTTTCTCGGCGCATCACCCTTGAGCGGGAGAGCGGACGATGACTGAGAGTTCACACCGCGAGGGGGCCCCCGGAACCACGAGGGGCTCGGACGACGGCAGAATCTGGGGTGTCTGCATGGGTTTCGGCGCGGCCGTAGAGATCGCGCTCACCATCATCGAGGGCACCGTCGGCTGGGGTCCTGTTGGCGGCTCGCATATTGCGCAAATGGGTGCGGTGTTCGGTACAGCGGTGGTTGCCGCGATGACGATCACGATTGGGCGTGAGGTCTCGAAGAGAAGCGAATAGCCCCGCCAGCTTTAATCCGTTCGGTTATGCGGAGGCGGGCGCGAACCTGCTCGCCAACCTGAAGCTCGATCCATTCGGGACGAGCCTCGAGTTCGATTTCTGGGCCGCCAAGGTCGAGCCCGGGCCGATCGCGTACGAGGCGGCGGAGTAGTTTTCCGCTCTACGTCGCCGCCGCGACCGGCACCACCCGATCCTCCCGCCGCGTCGGCCCGCCGGCGAAGATCTGCACCGCACCCGCCGCGAACCCGACGAGCGCGCCGATCTGCCAGGCCCGGTCGTAGGAGCCGAAGAGGTCGAAGATCAGCCCGCCGCCCCAGGCGCCGAGCGACGAGCCCGCCTGGTGCACCACGAAGGACAGGCCGAGCAGCGTCGCCATGTAGCGGGTGCCGAAGATATCCGCGACCAGGCCGCCGATGAGCGGCGCGAGGCCCGGCCACCACAGGAGGCCCATCGCGGCGGCGAACATGAGCGTGCTCGACGGCGTCGGCGGCATCACGAAATAGGCCGCGATCATCACGGAGCGCAGCATGTAGAGCAGCCCCAGGATGATGTGCTTCGGATATCGTCCGCCGAGCCAGCCGGTCGTCAAGGAGCCGATCGCGCTCACGCCGCCGATGACCGCCAGCGCTTCCGCGCTCAGCATCGGGTCCTGGCCGCAGATTGCGAGATATGCGGGCAGATGCGTGGTCAGGAAGACGAGGTTGAGGCCGCAGACGAAATAGGCGCCGGACATCACCAGAAACGGCCGGTTGCGCACCGCCTGGCCGAGCACCTCGCGCATCGAGGTGGTGGCGGCGCTGTGCGCCGGGATGCGGTCGGCGCCGCCGGCCCAGAACGCCGCGGGCAGCATCGCGACCGCCATCATCATGAAGACGAACGTGCCGACCTGCCATGGCTCGTGTTTCAGCAAGGCCTGGGTGGCCAGCGGCACCACGAGGGTGCCGATCGATCCGGCCGCCGAGACGAGACCGAGCGTGCGGCTGCGCCGCTCCGCCGACACCGCTCGCACCGAGGCGGTCATCGCCAGCGAGGTCGCGGTGCATGACAAGGCGATGCCGATCAGCCCGCCGGAGACGATGAGCGCCGGCTCGCCGTGGGCGCCCGCCATGATGCCGAGGCCCGCGACGTAGATCGTCGCGCCCGCCATCATGGTGACGCGCAGGCCGAAGCGGTCGGCGATCGCGCCGACCACCGCCTGCGACAGACCCCAGACGATGTTCTGCACCGCCAGCGCCAGGGTGAAATCGCCCGCCGTCACACCGAGGTCGCGCGTCACCGGCGTCAGGAACAGCCCGAAGCTCTGGCGGATCCCCATGCCGAGGGTGAGCAGCAGCGCGGTTCCGATCAGGATCGGCCGCGCTTGGCTGGCGCTCGGGGCACTTGTTGATGACATTCCGGCTGCGATCCTGAGAGATGACACTCTGACATGAGCCGATTGGTTATAGAATCTCTATCTCGCCGCCAAAAGGCGGCAACGCCACGCCCTCACGCCACGCTCAAATCCGGATACACCAGTAACTCCCCCCGCGCATCCACCGCGACCGGTTCCGCGAACGTGAGCGCGACTGCGTCCGTTCAAATCGACACGGCCAGGCCGATGCCAATCGCCACGACGACCGCGCTGCCGATGAGGCCGCTCTGCGGGGATTCGGGGAAGCCCACGAGCCAGCGCGGAGCGTCGAACACGACGTAAAGCCGCGCCACCTCGATGCCGAACACCGCCGCCGCGTGGACCGTGATCGGCAGCCACAGGCTGCGCCCGCCGACCACATAGGCCAGTCCGAACAGGCAGCCGACGAGAAAATAGCCGTAGGCCGCCTGGCCGACGGGCTTGCCCTTGGCGGGCTTGACGAAATGGATCGCCGCGAACGCCGCCGAACTCGCCACGATCGCCAGTGCCGCATAAGTGTTGGACGACGGAAGCGAGCGCAGCAGCTGCTCGAGCAGAACCCCGCGAAACACGCCTTCCTCGAACGTGGCCAGCGGCAACGGTCCGGGGAAGAAGCGGCGGAACAGCTTGGCGCGCCGGGTCGCGCGGTCGTGCTGGGGCTCGAAGCGTATCCACCCCATGACCAGATAGAACGCGTAGGTGAGCCAGATCGGACAGAACATCAGCGCGAAAGCGATGCCGATGTCACGCCACGGCACCGGCGTCGGAAACGCCTGATGCAGCGCGTCCAGCGGATTGATGCCGAGCGCAAGCGGCACTCCGATGAGAATGATCAGCCATTCCGTGTGCACGAGCGCACGGCCCGTCCATTTCAGGACCGGTTTGCGCGAGGTGTACCGCAACGGCAACGCGAGCGGCTCGCCGGCGAGCGCGAGCGCGACACTTTGGAACGCCCAGAGGACGAGCAGTCCGGCCGCAGCGACTCCGAGCGCAATCAGGATGTTCACGCAGCTCCCCCCATGCCGGGCGTCGTTCGCAAAAACCGCGACCAGCGCTTGTCGAGCCAAAACAACCAGTTTTCCGGGTTGGCGCGCAGGCGCTTTTCGAACCAGCCGCACCAGTCTTGCAGGGCGAGGCGAACCGCACCCGCCCGGTCGCCGACCTCGGGCAGGCGCGCGCGATCGAAGTTGAGCACCAGCCCGGAATCCGGCTGCCATTGAAAGGCGAGCCGAACGAGGGGCGCGCCCGCCAGGATCGCCAGCGCGAATGCGCCGCCATACATTCGCGCCGGGCGGCCGAAGATCGTGGTCTCGACGCCCTGTTCGGCGTCGGCCAGGAGATCGGGCGTGATCGCGAGCATTCCGCCGCGTTTGAGGACGCTCAGGTATGCAACGGCATCCTTGATGCTCGACGCCGCGGCCGGTCGAAGCACGATTTCCGGTCCCAGCGCCCGGTACCAATTGAGCTTGCGGGCTTGCCGCTCCGACGTCGGCGCTTGCCGCACCACCATGACCAGCGGATGCCGCAGGTTGATCGCCCCGCCCGCGAGCTCGTGCCCCGACCAATGAGCCGAGGTGAGAACGACACCGCGTCCTTCCGCGGCCGCTTCGTCAAGGACACCGATCGACTCGTCGAACTTGACCTCATCGCGGATCGGCGTCGCCATGAAACCGCGATTGAAGGTCGCAAGCGCGTTCGACCAGAACCAGCCGAGGTGCTGAAAGTACAGCCGCACGGTCTCGGCGGGCACCTCATCGCCCAGCGCCAGGTGCATGTTCTCGCGAACTTTTCGGCGCAATGGCGCGAGGCTGCCGGCAAGCGCCGCCATTGAGCGCATCGCGGAACGCTGGGCGCCGACCGGAAACGGCGCGGTCGCCCGGATCACTTGGCGAATCGCCAGTTGCGTGGCGTCGCGCCGAAACTGGTGCAAGGAATCCCCCACAGACCGCCTTGCTCTAGGTTGGCAACGTCTGCTCAATGTAGCTTGGCGGGGCTAATTGTCCACGACCCAGCGCACCCGACGCCCGTTGAGCGGGATGGCGCTCCTCGCGACGACGAACGTAGCCTGCTCAGGCGTCCGCGACCGAATTGGCACATCGCGACTGACCGGACCTGCCTGACCGGGCGAAAACCCCGCATCTTACGGCCGATATCGCAAAGACGATATGGATGCCTGCGACAAGCACGGGAATGGCCACCGTGCTATAGGCATTCTTCATCACGCCATGGACAACTTCTCCCGCACCCAGATCACCCGCAAGGCCGTCGTCCCCACCCGCGGCGGCGTGGTGGCGGCGGCGCACCGCCGCGCCGCCGAGGTCGGCGCGGCCGTGCTGGAGGCCGGCGGGGATGCGGTCGATGCCGCGGTCGCGGTCTCGTTCGCGATCGGGGTGGTCGAGCCGTGGATGAGCGGGCCGGCGGCCGGCGGCGCCATGGTGCTGTGGCGCGCCGCGGAAGGCCGCGCCCGCGTGGTCGACTACGGCATGCGTGCGCCGATGGCGCTCGACCCGGCCGACTATCCGCTCGCCGGCGGCACCGTCACCAACGAGCTCTTCCCCTGGCCCCGCGTCGTCGCCGACCGCAACGTGCAGGGTGCGACCGCGGTCGCGGTGCCCGGCGTGGTCGCCGGCATGGGCCTCGCGCACGCCGAATATGGCCGCCTGCCCTGGGGCGACCTGCTCGCACCCGCGGTGCGGCTCGCCCAGGAGGGCCTGCTGACCGACTGGGTCTCGGCGCTACTCACCGCCGCCGTGGCGCGTTCGCTCGCCGCCGACCCCGACGCCGCGCGCACCTTTCTCGACGACGGCACCTGGCCGATCGTCGGCTTCTGGACTGCGGTCGGCGAGCGCCACCTCGACCAGCGCGCCATGGCGGCGACCCTCGAGGCGCTGGCGCGGCGCGGGGCGCGCGAGTTCTACGAAGGCGACGTGGCGCGCGCGCTCGTCGCCGACCTGCGCCGGAAGGGCAGCGTCATGACCGAGGCTGACCTCGCGGGCTATCGGGCGCGCATCGTCGACGCGCAGCCGGTACCATACCGCGCCGGCCGCATCCACGTCGCGCCGGGCCTCACCGGCGGGCCGACCTTGGCGCAGGCGCTGGGCTTGCTCGAATCCGAGCTTGTCCCCGCGCGCGGCCCGCCCGGCGTCGCGAGCTACGTCGCCTATGCGCGCGCGCTCGATCGCGCCTTCGCGGCGCGCCTCGCCGGCAGCGGCGACGCGCCGGGCGACGCCGCCGGCCTCCGCGAGGCCGAGCACGCGCCGTCCTGCACCACGCATTTCTGCATCGTCGACCGCCGCGGCAACATGTGCTCGGTCACGCAGACGCTGCTGTCGCTGTTCGGCTCGCGCACGGTGTCGCCCGCGACCGGCCTGCTCCTCAACAACGGCATCATGTGGTTCGACCCGGAACCGGGCAAGCCCAACTCGCTCGGACCCGGCAAGCGCTGCCTCGGCAATTTCTGCCCCGTGATCGGCGACGACGGCGACGGCCGCCGCTTCGCGCTCGGCGCCTCGGGCGGCCGCCGGATCATCGGTGCGGTGCTGCAGATCGCCTCCTTCATGATCGATCACGGGCTGACTTTGGAAGAATCCTTCCACCAGCCGCGCATCGACATGAGCGGCGCCGGCAGGGCCACGGCCGACCGCACGCTGCCGCCGCCCGTGCTCGACGCGCTGGCGACGATCTTTCCGACGACGATCACGGCGCGCACCGGCTACCCCTATGCGTTTGCCTGTCCGTCCGCGGTGCTGCGCGACGGCGAGCTCAACATGGGCTGCACCGAGATCATGTCGCCCTGGGGCGATGCGGTGGCCGAGGGCGCGCAGCCGGGCTGAGACCGCGCGGGGGTCAGGCGGGCGCGACCAGCGTCGCGCGATCGGCGTCCTCGAACCGGCGGATCTCGTTCGCCTTCGCCAGCACCATCGCCTTCTTCGCCACCGGGATGACCACGACCGCGGTCTCGTCGGCAAAGACGATGTCGCCCGGATTGACCTGGACAAGCCCCAGCATGACCGGCTCGTTGATCGCGGCGGTCTTGAGGTCCCATTGACTCTTCACGGGGCTCAGGCCGCGCACGAAGGTGGGAAATCCGGAGGCGCGCACGTCAGGCCCGTCGCGGGTCGCGCCGTCGACGATGGCGCCGGCAGTGCCGTTCTGCTTGCATGCGTAGCAGTGGAACTCGCCCCAGGTCGCGACGTCGATGCGCCCGCCGTTGTCGATCACCACGACGTCGCCTTTGCCGGCAATCTTGCGCGTGACATCCTGGTGGCGGGTGAGCTTGGCCTCGCGATCCTCGTCGGCATTCTTCGGCACCTGGCGGACCGTGACCGCGGTGCCGACGATCTTCGCGCCGGGAGCGGCCAGCATCATCAGGCCGGTCACGACCGATCGCCGCAGGCCCAGGCTCTCCATGGCGTCGCTGATCTGGCCGCTGGCGAGCGCGGTGAAATCGGTGCGTTCCTGATCGGTCAATGGCATGGTGCGTTCCTCGTCCGCTTCACCTCTTCTTACCCGCACGCGACCGAATAGATGTCCTTGACGGGCCCCGGCAGCGGCATCGCGGCCCAGGTCGCGCCGCCGTCCTGCGTGGCAAAAACCTCGCCCTGATAGCGCGCGCCGATGCAGACCTGCCGCGGATCGCTCGGATGCAGCGCGACCGACATGATGGTGCCGTGCACCTGCACCTTGTCGAAGCGCTGCCAGGTGCGGCCGGCGTCCTGGCTGCGGTAGACGCCGCCGTCGTGGCTCGCCGCCGCGACGCTCAAGGCGGCATAGATCGTGCTCGGGTCCTGCGGCGACACCTTGATGTCGCGCCCATAGGTGATCGGCGAGAACCGCTTCATTTCCATGTCCTGCCAGGTGCGGCCCTGGTCGGCGCTGCGAAACAGGCCCATGCGCGCCGCGAGGATGACGGCGTCGGGATCGGCCGGGCTGATCGCGATCGCGTGGCCGTCCAGCATGCCCTCCGCAAAGGTATCGCTGATGATCTTGCTCCTGAGATGCGGCAGCTCGGACAGGCGGACAAGGTCGTCGCTGCAATCCTGCCAAGTCTCGCCGCCGTCGCTGGTCCTGATCACGCCGGCGACCTCGAGCGCGGCGTAGATCTCCTCCGGCCGCCGCGGGTGCTGCACCATGCGCATGACGCGCGGCGGAAACGGACAGGTTGCCCGCGTCGCGATCTCCGGGCGCGGCAGGCGGCGCCAGCTCTCGCCGGCATCGTCGCTGCGGTAGAAATCGACCGGCGCACCGCCCGCATAGATGCGCTGCGGGTTTCCGGCATCGACCAGGAACGACCAGATCTGCTTGCCCGTGTCGGGAAAGCGCGCGCGCCAAAACGTCGCCCCGCGGTCGCGGCTTCGCCATACGCCGTCCGCCGTGCCCGCGAGCACCACCGCGGGATCGGCGGGGAGAACGCAGACGGTATGCGTCTCATGCTCGGTGAGCACGTGCTCCCACGCGCCGCCGTCGGCCGCGCGGCGAAAGACGCCGACCTTGCCCTGCTGATCGGGACGGCCGATGTAGCCGGCGAGACCCGCATAGATGGTGGTAGGCGATGCCATGGGGTCCTCCGTTGCTGCTTTGTGACGTTTGCGGCAGCGGTCACTGTAGGGCCGATCGGTCCGCTGCCGCAATGCCGGCGCAACGACCTCGCGCCGCGAGGACGTCAGCGGCCGTCACGCCCGCTCGACCTTAGCGGCGTAGCAGCCGGGCGCCGCGTAGTGCACGTGCAGATAGGCGGCGCGCGGCTCGGCGAAGAGCTTCTCGATTGCGGCGATGAGCTGGCGTCCGTCGGTCAGGTCCCAGCCGACCATCATGGCGTTCTCGTCGTACGCACGCACCGCGAGCGTGCGCGTGCGCAGCTGCTCGGGCACCTCGTCGACCGCGTCGTAGGTTTCCTCGCCCTTGCGCACATAGACGGCGAACCGCATGCGGTAGGGCGAATCAACCGGATGATGCTCGTAGTTGACGAGGATCAGCTCGTCGCCTTGCTGCGAGTCGGTCAGGCTGACGCGGCACGGATAGCCGGGATTGCGGCCGTCGGCGATGCGCCGCACCGCGCCTTGCGCGGCGAGCTCGTCGTCGGAGAGGCCGAACAGATGGGAAAAGTCTTCGGCCGGCAGGCCGGTGATGCGGAAGTGCATGTTGGGCTCCTCATGCTGTTGCGCGTCCGATATGGCCGCAGCCGCTTGCCGCCGCACTCCGTTTCTTGCCGCAACACGCGCGCCGTCTCGGGAATGGCGCTTGACCCGCGGTGCGCGCCTGCCTTGACTACGCAGCCGTCGCAACCGGGAGCGCCGCACCATGCCCACCGCAACGCCGTCGCATCCGCAACCGCGCGAGGCGAAGATCCGCGTGCATGACGGCGTCGAGATCGCGGTCGCGCTCTACGTGCCGCAGGGCGAGGGCCCGTTCCCGACCGTGCTCGGCGCCTCGCCCTACCGCTATGACAACAATATCCTGCCGGCGAGCCCGCAGTTCCTCTGGCGCGAGACCGGGCCGATCGCCTTCTATCTGCAGCACGGCTACGTCTACGCCCACATGGACGTGCGCGGCTGCGGCAAGTCGGGCGGCGAATTCCGCTTCCTCGACCGCAATGAGCAGAAGGATCTCTACGACGTCATCGAATGGATCGGCCGCCAGCCGTGGGACCCTTGAGGCGCTCGGTCGCGCATCGACCGAGCCTCGAAGGGCCTATGAGGTGCCACTCGCTCGCTTGCTGAATCACCGCGGTCGACATCCTTCGAGGGCCGCGCTGTGCGCGGCCGCCTCAGGATGACGGGACTGAACAGGTGCCTCTCGGCTACTGCCCGTGCACCAGCATCATCGAGATCGCCGGCACGTAGGTGATGATCAGCAGCGTCACGAAGTTGATCAGCACGAACGGCATCACGCCGCGATAGACTTGGCCGATGCCGACGTCGAAGATCGCGTGCGAGGCGAACAGGTTCAATCCGAACGGCGGCGTGTAGAGGCCGATGCTGAGATTGACCGCCATGATGATGCCGAAGTGGATCGGGTTGACGCCCGCTGCCGTCACGATCGGCAGCAGCAGCGGCGTGAGGATGAGGATGGCGGCCGGCGGTTCGAGGAAGCTGCCGGCGACGAGCAGGCCGAGGTTGATGAGCAGCAGCGTCTCCCACGGCCGCATGTGCATCGCCTCGATGCCGCCGACGATGTGCTGGGGAATGCCGCTGGTGGTGAGCAGCCACGAATAGATGCCGGCCGCCGCGACAATGATCAGGATCTGCGAGATCAGGAACGCGGCGCTCACCACGACGCGCCACAGGTCGCGCAAGCCCAATTCGCGGTAGATCACCGTGGTGACGAACAGCGAATAGACCACCGCGACGCCCGCCGCCTCGGTCGGCGTGAAGATGCCGCCGTAGATGCCGCCGAAGATCACCACGATGGTGCCGATCGCCCAGCTCGCCTCCTTGGTGGTCTCCCAAATGTTGACCCAGCGCGCGCGCGAGACCAGCGGCACCATCCTGATGCGCGAATAGGCAAACACGTAGGCCGCATCGACGACACCGATCAGGATGCTCGGCAATATGCCGGCGGTGAACAGGAGCAGCGCCGACTGCTGCGCCGTCATCGAGTAGAGAATCATCGAGATCGACGGCGGGATGATCACCGCGACCGCGCCCGAGGAGGCGAGCAGCCCGACGCTGAAGCGCTCGTTGTAGCCGTTGCTCTTGAGCGACGGGTAGAGCAGGCGGCCGACCGCGACGACCGTGCCGACCGAGGTGTGCGCCATGGCGCCGAACAGCTCGGAGGAGGCGACCGTGGTGATCGCGAGCGAGCCGCGGATGCCGCCGATGATCGACACCACCCAGGCGACCACGCGCCGCGCGATGCCGCCCTGCGCCATGATCTCGCCGGCGAGCACGAAATACGGCACGGCGAGCAGCGGGAAGTTGTCGAGACTGCCGAACATGTAGGTCGGGATCGCGCTGGTCGGCACGTCGGCGACGAAGGCGATCGCGGCGAGCGATGTGAGCACCAGCACCGCGAAGATCGGAAAGCCGATCATCATCAGGATCGCGGGCAGGGCGAAATAGATGAAATAGGTGGCCATCGGGTTGCGCAATCAATGGTCCGACCGGCTGGCGATCGGATCGGCAGGCGCGACGCCGCGCACCAGGAGGCGGATCGCGATCAGCAGCGCCATGAGCAGGAAGCCGAGCGGCATCGTGCCCTGTGGCAGGACGAGCGGGATGTTGGCGGCCTCGCTGCGCTCGTCGAGCTCGGCGAGCATCGAGACGACCGGCCAGGACAGCGCCGCGAGCAGCAGGCTCGTCGCCACCACAATGAGCTCGCAGGCGAGCTCGACGATCGCCCGCGGTCGCGGCGGCAGCAGCGACACGAAGGCGTCCATGCGGATCTGCCGGCCCGCCCAGCCGACCAGCCCGCAATTCAGGAACACGCAGGCGATCATGAGAAAGAGCATCACCTCCTCGGCCCACGGGATCGACACCGCGAGGAAATAGCGCCCGACGATGTTGGCGAAGTTCACCGCGACGCTGCCGACGAGCAGCGCCCCGGAGACGATGCGGATGACGCCCATCAATCGGTGCGCGCCGCGTTCGAGCTGCGAGATCATGCCTTTTCCCCTTGCCCGCCGCGCACGCATTCACCACCGCCGTCATCGTCCGCGAAAGCGGACGATCCAGTACTCTGCAGCGGACCGGTGGGCATTACCGACGTCCCATTCGCCGTCGGTGAGTACTGGATTGCCCGCTTGCGCGGGCAATGACGCGAAGGCGGAGCGGGGAGAGGGAGCGCAGGCGCCTCACTCGTCGCTGTCAATGCTTCTTCGCCGCCTCCCGCACCTTGACCAGCAGCTCATGCACGGCCGGCTGGTCCTTGGTCACCTCGTCGCCGACGCTGTCGAGCAGCGTCTTCATCCTGGCGAGGTCGTCGGGCGGCAGCATGTGCACGACGCCGCCCATCTTCACCCAGTCGTCCGCGAGCTTCTTGGTGAAATCGACCTCCCAGGCCTGCGCCTGCGGCTGCACTTGCTGGCCGACATCGATGACGATCTTGCGCAGGTCGGGCGGCAGCTTGTCGAGCCACGCCTGGCTCACCACCGCGAGCGACACCAGGAACGTGTCGTTCGTCACCGTGATGGTCTTGACCAGGTTGTTCATCTTGAAGCCGACGAACACCGAGAGCCCGCTGATCGTGCCGTCGATCGTGCCCTGGCTCAGCGCCGGCATCACCTCGGAGAGCGGCATCGCGATGCCGGTCGCGCCGAGCCGGCTCATCTTGGCGCGCTCGAGCGCGGTGCCGTTGATGCGCAGCTTCTTGCCCTTGAAGTCGTCGAGCCGCAGCATCGCGTTCTTCGCCGCATAGGCGGCGGTGCCGAGGTCGAGCGTCGCGATGCCGACCATGCGCTTCGCCGCCGCCATGCCGAGGATGATCTTCTGGATGTCCGGGTCGTGGATCGTCGCCGCGACATTGGCGTCGTCGCGGAACAGCATCGGCGCGCTAAACACGCCGTAGCGCGGATCGAGCCCGACGTAGAAGTCGACCGGCCCGATATAGCCCTGGATGCTGCCGAGCTGCACGCCCTCGATCTCGCGCGGGATCGGTCCGAGCTGGCTCGCCGGATAGATCTGCACCTCGATGCGGCCGTTGCTCGCCTTCTCGAGCGCCTCCTTGTACATCTTGATGAACTGGTGCTGCGTCTCGTTGATCGTCGCGGTGCCGAACTTCATGACGAACTCGGCGGCGGCAGCCGGCGTGGCGAGGCCGCACGCGAGTGCCGCGGCGAGCGCAAGACTCCCGAGCAGCGTCCACCGTGGCGCGTTGCGCGTCTTGATCATCGTTCCCCCCTGGTTGGGATTTTTATGGCGCGCGATCCTAGGTGGGACGGCGCCCGTCCTCAAGCACCATCGGGTCGCACCATCGGGTCGAATGGGCGAACGCAATGCGCTTCCGGCGGATCGCGGAAGTTGATAGCCTTGGCGGCGCTTCAATCGGGTGATGACATCTGCGGCGAATTCGCGCGCAGTCCAGCCCGAAGCGGCGATCGGGGAGGAAGACATGAGACGCATCGTGTATGCGGCATTGCTTGGCGCGTGCCTGCCGGCGGCCGCCTGGGCGCAGAGTGCGGACGAGATCAAGAACGCGGCGCAAACGCCGCAGAACGTGCTCACCTACGGGATGAGCTACAGCCAGCAGCGCTTCAGCCCGCTCGATCAGATCAACCGGCAGACCGTGAAGCGGCTGGTGCCGGTGTGGTCCTACAGCATGAACAACAACACCGGCGAGGAGGCGCAGCCGCTCATCTACAACGGCGTCATGTACGTCACCAGCCAGAACAAGACCGTGGCGGTCGATGCGCTCACCGGCAAGGAAATCTGGAACACGCCGGTCGACTATCCGCCCGCGACCACCCGGGTGGTCTGCTGCGGCATCGTCAATCGCGGCGCCGCGATCTACCAGGGCAGGATCTTCCGCACCACGCTCGACGCGCGCGTGATCGCGCTCGACGCCAAGACCGGCAAGCAGATCTGGGCGGTCAAGTCGGGCGACGCCAAGGACGGCATCGCCATGACGGGCGCGCCGCTGATTGCCGACGGCGTGCTGCTGGTCGGCATGGCGGGCGCCGAATACGGCAGCCGCGGCTATATCGAGGCCTATGATCCCGATAGCGGCAAGCGGCTGTGGCGGCACTATACGGTGCCGCGGCCGGGCGAGCCCGGCGCCGACAGCTGGCCCGACCATGCCGCCAATGCGAGCGGCGGCAGCACCTGGACGACCGGCGCGTTCGATCCCGACCTCGACCTCGTGTTCTGGGGCATCGGCAACCCGGCGCCGTGGAATCCGCTGCTGCGCAAGGGCGACGATCTCTACACCAACTCGATCCTGGCGATCCGGCCGAAGACCGGCGAGGTCGTGTGGCACTATCAGATGTCGCCGAACGATCCGTTCGACCACGACAATATTACGTCGATCATCCTCGCCGACATGACGATCGACGGCAGACCCATGAAGGTGCTGCTGCAGGCCGCGCGCAACGGCTTCTTCTACGTGCTCGAGCGCGCGACCGGCCAGCTCGTCGCCGCCAACCCCTACGTGAAGGTGACCTGGGCGAGCGGCATCGACAAGGAGACCGGCCGGCCGATCTGGAGCGAGGCGACCAAGAAGGTGCTCGACTTCGCCGAGCAGATCGAGACCTGGCCGAGCATCTCGGGCGGCACCAACTGGTACCCGTATTCGTTCGATCCGCGCACCAGCACGGCCTACGTCAACACGCTGGCGATGGGCATGAAGTACCAGCCCGAGCCCGCTGACACGATCCGCAACCTCAAGCCCGGCGAGTCGCATCGCGCCGTGAAGATCTCGCGCATCTTCAACCCCGACGGCATGCGCGGCTATCTCAACGCGATCGATCCGATGACCGGCAAGTCGAAATGGAAGATCCCGTTCAAGAGCCCGAACTGGGCCGGCACGCTCGTCACCGCCGGCGGCCTCGTCTTCACCGGCGAGCTGACCGGCGAGTTCATCGCCGTCGATCAGGACACCGGAAAGATCCTCTGGCGGTTCCAGACCCCCTCCGGAATCATCGGCCAACCGATCACCTGGGCGCACGACGGCAAGCAATACGTGACGATCACCAGCGGCATCGGCGGCGTCTACGCGCTCAAGACGCCCGACCCCAATCTTGCGCATGTCCCGCCCGGCGGCACGCTATGGACTTTCGCGCTGATGGAGCAATGACGATTCCCGTCATTGCGAGGCGCGGGAATCGCGCCGAAGCAATCTCGCTCCGCAAACGCATGTGCGCGTTGCGTGATTGCTTCGCTTCGCTCGCAATGACGTTCTTGTTCCTGGTCGCGCCTTCGCGGTCATCGGTCGCGCAGGAATCACCCTCCGCCGCCGCCGGCGCGCGCATCTACGCCGACAACTGCTCCAATTGCCACGGCGACGACCTCGTCAACAACACGCACATCGCCTTCGATCTGCGCCGCCTCAAGGCCGACGAGCACGCGCGCTTCGTCAACTCGGTGCTGCACGGCAAGAACGCCATGCCGCCCTGGGAAGGCGTGCTCGACGCCGCACAGATCGAATCGCTGTGGGCCTACATCCACGCCAATGCGTACAAGTGAGCGGCTATTCCGCCGCCGGCGCCAGGCTCGCCTGCGCGATGAATCCCGCAAAGGCGTCCGCGATCTCGTTCTCGTAGGGCGCCCAGTCGGGGAATGGGATGAGCGGCACGTCCTGGTCCTCGATCGCCAGGCGATGCAGCGTGGCGCCCGGGATGAGCCGGTGCGCCGTGAGCCCGCTCGCGCTCGAATGGGTCTTGTCGTTGCCCGGAATCACGATGGTCGGTACCCGGAGCGCGCGCAGCTCCTGCTCGGTCACGCCCATCACCGGATGGTTCACGCCGGCGACGAAGATGTCGCGCCATTTGCTCATCACCGCGATGAACTTCTCGGCCGGGAGGTCCTTGAGATACGCCGCGTTGCGCGCGCTCGCCCGGATGCGTTCCTGGTACTGCTCGGTCGCGCATACCGCCGCCATGCCGCCCGCCCGCGCCGCGCGGATGTACTGGTCGTAGTAGTTCTCCGGCAGGCGCGCCGCCGCGAATGGTCCGCCGGTGACCCGCAGCAGCAGCAGGCCGCGCACGGCCTGCGGATTGCGCAGCGTGAACAGGATCGAGGTGCGCGCGCCCGACGAGCTGCCGCCGAAAAAGGCGGGCAGCGCGCCGAGGCCGGCCATCAGCTCGCGCATGTCCTCGGTCCAGATGACCTCCTCGCCCTCGTCGCCTTCGATCAGCACGTCGGACAGGCCGGTGTTGCGCCGGTCGTGCAGCACCACGCGATGCCCGCGCGCGGCGAGCTTCTGCGCCAGCGGAATGAACTCGTCGTGGCCGCGCCGCCCGCCCGTGGTCAGCATGATCCACGGGCCGCGCTCACCGATCACCTGGTAGTTGACGTTCACGCCGCGGATCTTCGTGATGGGCATGGTTCCTCCCTCTCTCTTTCTTTCCGAGCAGCCCGCACCTGAGTGAGACCCACCCTCATCCTGTGAGGAGCGCGGCCGAAGGCCGCGCGTCTCGAAGGATGGGGGTGGCCGATGCGGTGCAGCACGCGCGCCACAAGCGGCCCATCCTTCGAGACGCACTTCGGCGCTGCGCGCCGAAGTGCTCCTCAGGATAAGGTTATCGTGAGGCTACGAAGTTTGCCAGGACGCGGCAACGTGCCGCCAGATCCTCGCCTTCCTCGCGCGCCGCCCGCGCGCACCGGTCAGGCCGCGCGGACGGAGGTCAGGAAGTTCTCCATCTCGCGCTTGAGGCGGCTGCTTTCATTCGCCAGGAGCTGAGCGGACGACAGCACCTGGGCGGATGCGGCGCCGGTTTCGCTTGCGCCACGGTTGACGTTGCCGATGTTCGCGACCACCCGCGAGGTGCCCTGCGCGGCCTGCTGCACGTTGCGGGCGATTTCCTGGGTGGCGGCGCCCTGCTGCTCGACGGCTGCCGCGACCGCCGTTGCGATTTCGGCGATGCGGCCAATGGTCTTCGTGATGTCGCTGATGGCGGCGACGGAGTCTTGCGTCGAGGCCTGGATGCCGCTGATCTGGCCGGAAATCTCTTCCGTCGCCTTGGCGGTCTGCGTCGCGAGCGCCTTCACCTCCTGGGCAACCACCGCAAAGCCCCTGCCGGCATCGCCGGCGCGCGCGGCCTCGATCGTGGCATTGAGGGCGAGCAGGTTCGTCTGCTCGGCGATCGCGGTGATGAACTTCACGACGTCGCCGACGCGATTGGCGAGCTGCGACAGCTCGCCGATGCGGTGATCGGTTCGCGCCGCCTGATCGACGGCCTCCGCGGCGATCCTGCTGGATTCCTGCACTTGGCGAGCAATCTCGGCGACCGAGGAGGCAAGCTCCTCGGCCGATGCCGCGACCGTCTGCACATTGGTCGACGCCTCCTGGGAGGCGCTTGCCACCACGCCGGTGAGCTCGCGCGTGGTCTCGGCGGTCTTGCTCATGGTGTTGGCGGCGCCTTCGAGCGAGTCCGACGTCGAGGAGACCTTGTCGACGATCTCGCCCACCGCCGTCTCGAACCGGTCGGCGAAGTTGCGCAGCTCCGCCTTGCGCGCCTGATCCTGCTCGCGGCCTTTCTCCTCGCGTTCGGCGGCCTCCCGTTGCGCCTTGGCGACCGCCTGCAGCTTGAACTCCTCGACGGCGCGCGCCATCTGCCCGACCTCGTCGCGGCGGTCGAGGCCGGGCAATTGGATGGAAAAATCTCCCTTCGCCAGCTCGCGCATGGCGGCGCACATGGCGACCACGGGGCGCGAGATGTCGCGTCCGACGAGGAACGAGATGAGCACGCCGATCAGCGCCACCGCGAGGACGATGCCGGCAAGCATCGATTTCTGCGCCTGCAGCGCCGTGTGGGCGCCGGCGATCTCGCGGTCGCGCCGGCCGTTGCTGACAAGGATCAGTTTCTTGGTGAACTCCCTGATGCTGACGAATTGCCGCTCCGCCCCCTTGATGAAGATGAGGGCCGATGCGGGATCGCCGTCGGCCATATCGAGCGCATCGTTGGCCTGCTTCAAGTAGGCGGCGACCGCCGCATGCAGCTTCTTGAACAGCTCCGCCGTTTCGGCGCTCGCGTCGTGCGAGGTCTCGGCCGCCTTGAGCTTCTCCGCGATTCCGGCGAGCGCGGTCGAGGTCTCCTTGATCAGCGCCGGCAGCTGGCTCTGATCCTTCTCGTTGGCGGCCATGGCCGCCACCCGATAGAGGTTGGCATTCGCGGCCCAGACGGCGGTGTCCAGATCGGCGACCGCCTCGGCCTGGCGCACCGGTCCGGCGAATAGGGTCGAGACGTTCGTCTGGTTGGTCGTCAGCGTGTGGAGGAAGTAGCCGCCGACGCCGACCAGCGCGACGATGAGGCACGCAGGGGCGAACTGGATCTTCCAGTGGAACCCGAGGTTACGCAGCCAGGCGAACATGGAGGACGGCGATGCCCGACGACAGCCTCAAGGTTTGTAGATGCCGCCGCAAACGGCCGTGTTGTCCAGCCGTTCGCAATACATCTGCTTGGGTTCGACCTTGTTGGTCACCGGATCCTTGAACTTGTAGTCCTGCCAGAAGCTCGGCTGCTTCTGCGCGAGCTCGATACGCTCCTTGACGAAGTACTTGCCGTCGACGTCCTGCGCGTCCTTCATGTCCTTGCCGACGAACTTGACGTTGCCGCCGTGCGCCAGCACCTTTCCGTCCAGCTGATAGACGACGACGTACAAATCGCGATCGACGAACTGGCCTTTTCTGTCGTTGATTTCGGCGTATGCCTTGTCGGGCCCTTGCGCCTTGATATAAGCGACGGCCTTGTTGACCATCGCGACGGCTTCGTCCTTGGTGGCGTGGTCGGCCGCGAACGCGGGTCCGCCGACGGGAAATGCGGCGATAACCGATAGCATTGCCAACATCGCAGCTTTGCGTTTCATGGTTCGTTCTCCCGGATTGGGTTTTCTTGCAAAGGCGTTCAACGCGAATAAAGTCAGAAAAGGGGAAAATATCTATTAACTTCGCGCAAAACGCGCGGTGCGGCGATCGGAAGCGGGCAATCCGTTCCTGCGGCGGTGCGTCGGTGTTACTCGCCGCGCCACTGCGGTGCGCGTTTGTTGAGGAACGCATCGAGTCCCTCGCGGAAATCCTGGCTCATATAGCACATCAGGATCAGGTCCTCGCCTTCCTCGCGCGAGAGCCGCCGCTGCAGCCGCGCCAGCGCCTGCTTGGTGGCGTTGAGGGTGAGCGGCGCATGGTTGGCGATCAGGGTGGCGAGCTCGTTCGCGCGCTTGTGCAGCGCCACGACGTCCTCGACCACCTCGTTGAGCAGGCCCATGGCGGCGGCCTCCTCGGCGCCGAGCAGGCGGGCCGTGAAGATCAGGTCCTTCACCCGCGCCGGGCCGACCAGCGCGGTGAGCCGGCTGATGTTCGACATCGACAGGCAGTTGCCGAGCGTGCGCGCGATCGGAAAGCCGAACCGCGTCGTCTTCGTCCCGATGCGGATGTCGCAGCACGCTGCGATGCCGCCGCCGCCGCCCGTGCAGGCGCCGGCGATCGCCGCGATCACCGGCACCCGGCATTGCTCGAGCTCGCCGAGCACCCGGTCGATGCGCGCCTCGTAGTCGAGCGCGTGCTGCGGCGTCGTGAAGGCGCGGAACTGGTTGATGTCGGTGCCCGACGCGAAGGCCTTGTCGCCGGCGCCGGTGAGCACCAGCACCTTGATGCTGCGGTCGCTGCTCGCTTGGCGGCAGATCTCCGCCAGCCGCTCGTACATCGCGAACGTGAAGGCGTTGCGCGCCTGCGGGCGGTTGAAGGTCACCCGGGCGATGCCGTCGCGCAGGTCGAGGAGGATGTCGTCGGAAGCTGCTTGCTGCTGATCCATGGTCTGCCCGTTGCGGCGCAGGTCCGAATGCGCCAGCCGCAACGTAGCCCGGATCGCGTGCGGGCGAAATCGGCGATTCCGCTACACGAACATGCGTTGCCGCTGATGCGTCGCCGGCGCGGCCGCCAGCAGCCGCTCGACCTCGTCGGCCGCATTCACCGCGCCGTCGACGGCTGCAAGGGCCGCCGCGCGCTCGCGCGCGGCTTGCCGATACGACGGATCGGACAGCACCTTGCCGGCGGCGGCGCGCATCGGATCGGTCGCGGCGTCGCTCGGCAGCGCGATTCCGGCGCCCCATTCCTGGATAGCCGCCGCGACGAACGGCTGATCGCCGGCGAGCCCGGGGATCACGACCATGGGCACCCCGTGGCGCAGCGCGCGCATGGCCGTGCCGTGACCGCCATGCGTCATCACCATCGCGGCGCGGCGCAGGATCGGGTCATGCGCCGCGTAGTTGAGCACGGTCGCGTTCGCCGGCGCGGCGACCTCGTTCGGCGCGACGATGCCGCCGGTGGTGGCGACGACGTGCACCGGAAGATCCGCGAGCGCATCGAGCGCGCGCTGCACCTTGTCGACGTTGCGCTGCTCGAAGCCGGTGCTGAAGCTCACCAGCACCAGCGGCGTCGGATCGCCGTCACGCCAGGGCAGGGGCGTCGGCACCGCGAACTTCTCGTCTTCCAGTGCCGGGCCGGCGTGCCGCACCATCTCCCAGCCGGGCAGCGGCGGCGCGTCGAACGCCGCGAGGCTGGTCGAGACGATGCGCTCGCGCCGACGCCAAAGGTCGTCGAGCGCCGGATGCCCGGGGAATCCGGCCTGCTGGCGCATGCCGTCGAACATGGCGAAAATCCTGCGCCACATGTCGAGCTGGCGAAACACGAAGGTGTGGACGAAGACGATCGACGGGCGCCCGAAATGCGCCGCTTGGGCGAGCGCGGCCGGAAACATCGCATCGATCAGCACGATATCGGGCGCTTCCGCGGCGACGATCGATCGCACCTGTTCCTCGACCGCCGGCGACGTGAGGTAGCAGGCGGCGCGGGTCATGAAGTGGCCCTGCGGATAATGATCGACCTGCGCATAGGCCGCCGTGATCTCGATCGCGCGCAGGCCGGCGGTCTTCACCCGCGGCACCATTTCGGGCCGCCCCGCGAAGGCGACCGCGTGGCCGCGCTCGCTGAGAACGCGCGCGACGCCGAGGCTAGGCGGCAGGTTCCCGCCGCCCGACCAGTTCAGCCAGAGGATCCTTGCCATGTGTCGTCTCCCGCTCGATCACACCCGCGATCATTTGCCGCACGATGGCTTCGGCCGCCGGGCGGCTCAGCGCCATGTCGCGGCGCAGCAGCTTCCACACGTAGACATCGGTCAGGACGATGAGCATCGTCAGCAGGCGGTCGCGCGCCGCGCCGCGCCGCGCCGCGAGCTGCGGCGCAAACAGGGTGCGCACGCCGTCGCGATGGTTCTCGCGGCCCTGATCCAGCGACGGCTTGAGCGCCGGCCGGCGCCGTTCCTCGTTGAGCCGCTCGAGGACGAAATCGCCGACGCCCTCGTAGATGTCGAAGAACACGCCGACCGCCTGGCCGACGTCGCCGGGCGGCGTCGGCCGCACGAAGACGCCGCTCGCCGCCATCTCCTCGAGCGCCGCATAGATCAGCTCGTCCTTGCTGCCGAACGCGCGCAGCACGGTCTGCACCGTCGTTCCGGCGCGGCGCGCGACCTCGTCGAGGGTGAAATCCTCGATCGCGCCCTTGCGGTAGAGCTCGACCGCGCTCGCGCGGATGCGCTGCCGCGTGGCGTCCGCCTTGGCGGCGCGCGCCGTCATCACGTAGCGTCGCGTCTTCTTTTTCATGTGAGTACGATTAACGCCAATTATATTTCGAGTCAATAGGCCTAACACGAAAGTCCGCCCCCGCGCCGATGCGGCTGAAATGGGCGGCGAGCCGACGACGGCGCCGCCGGCCCGGCCACGAGCCCGCCGACGTCGACGCGGCGCGCGACCTCGAGCCCGCGACCGATCTGCGCGCGGCGTCAACCGCGTGCTCACGGACCAAGTGTGGATCGGATCGCGCGCTCGGAGCGGCCGTCTCCTTGCGACGGCGAGGCGGGTCGCGCCAGCGCGCCGTCGGCCGTCTTCGGCTTGCCACGCTCACGTCACATAGAGCGGCGCCAGCGGATCGAGCGCCGGCGCGGCGTGCAGGATGATCGCGATCTCGACGGCGAGGATCACCGCAAAGAGCGCGGCGGGCGCGAGGCGAAGGACGCGTGATGCCCGCCCGGCGGGCCTGGTCGGGAAAACCGCGGATACGACGCTGGTCATCGGAACCTCCATTCGATGCCCTCCGGCGCGGATGCGGCGGAAAGGACGATCGGACATAGATTCTAGGCATCGGGCGGCTTCCATTAATCGACCTCGTCGTGATATTATTCATTGCTGCTAGTGATAGGCTGGAGCCATGCTTGATTTGCGCACCCTGTCGATTTTCGCGAAGGTGGCGGAGCAGCGCAGCTTCGTGCGCGCGGCGCGCGATCTCGGCATGACCCAATCCGGCGTGAGCAACGCGATCAGCCGGCTGGAGGATCAGCTCGGCGTGCGGCTCCTCGCCCGCACCACCCGCCGCGTCGGCCTCACCGAGGACGGCGCTGCTCTGTTCGATCGCTGCCGGCAGATCCTGGCCGATCTCGACGAGGCCGAGCAGGTGCTGACCCGGGCGCGGCTCCGGCCGGCCGGGCGGCTGCGCATCGACATGCCGATCTGCTTCGGCCGGCTCAAGGTGGTGCCGCTGCTCGGCGCGTTCCGCGCGCAATATCCCGAGATCCAGCTCGTGACGAGCTTCACCGATCGCTATGTCGATCTCGTCGAGGAAGGCATCGACCTCGCGGTGCGGCTCGGCCCGCTGCAGGATTCGAGCCTGATCGTGCGCCGGCTGACGCGCAGCCAGTTCCGCCTCGCCGCCGCGCCCGCCTACTTCGCGAGGCACGGACGGCCGCGGTCGCTCGACGACCTCGCCCGGCACAACTGCCTCGCCTTCACCGGGCTGGAGACGCGCCGCATCAGGGACTGGCGTTTCCGCCGCGGCGACGGCGAGGTGACGTTCACGCCGGCGGGCGACATGAGCTTCAGCGACGCCGGCGCGCTCGCGGCCGCGGCCATCGCCGGATATGGCCTCGCGCAGATGCGCGACTATTACGCCGACAGCGCGATCGCGGCCGGGGAGCTCGAGCCGGTGCTGGAGAAGCTCAAGCCCGCCGCGGAACCGGTCTCGCTGGTCTATCCGCAGGCGCGTCACCTTTCGCCCAAGGTCCGCGTCTTCATCGACTACATGACGGCGCAGTTTCGCTGACCGGCGGCGGCGCCGCCTTGGAAGACTTCATTTACGCTGGGTGGGATTTGCCAATGGCGTTAACCGTGTTGTCGTCCAAGCGCGCTAAACCGTCACGATAGATGGTCTGGTCAGATGCCGGATAAGTTGTGCCACGTGGACATGGAAGATGCAGCGCGGCAGGCGATTCCTCATCTTCTATTTTCTGCTGCTCGGCGCACTGAGCATCGTCGCCGTGATCCCTGCCGGCGCGCTGATCGTGCTGATCTTCACCGGAATGGCGCTTCCGCTCTTCGGGATCCCCGGACTCCTGGTCATCGCGTCGCCCACCATGCTGCTTTATTCCGGCGCGCTTGTTCCGCTGTGGCTGGCGTCGATCGCGCCGGACCGCCGCGTTTGGCGCATCGCCGCGGCGGCGTGCATCCCGATCGTCGTCGCCATCGCACCCGGGATGCTGTCGCGCCACGAGGCGCAGGAATTCGCGATGCGAATGAGCAAGGACGACGCGAGCCACCCCGTCGCCGCGAAGCCGAGAAGCATCGAGCTCGCCGGCGACAGTCAGTCCGGCATGTTCGTCTACGGGCAGACGATCGGCGACAAGGACGCTTCCTGCAACGAGATCTGCCGACGCCTGTTGTTCAACGGCGAGGTCGACTGGGTGCGGATGACGCACGTACCGGGAATTTACATGAACAAACGCTCGGGGACGGCCTCGAGTGCCACCTATCACATCGAGCATCGCGCCTCCTGCCCGGAACTTTATCCGGCCGGCACCAGGATCGAACAAGCCGTGCGCGACCGATTGATCGCCGGCGACTGCGTGATCGCCGAGTCCGGCGACAGCGCCGCCGCCGGGGCCACGGTGACGTTCACGACAAGCTATTTCGACCAGCACTATCCGCCGAAGCCGCCGGAGCAAGGGCCGCGCCACGCAATCATCGAGACCGTGAAGGATCTCCGCATCGAGAGCCGCCAGGACGGCGCGCGCACGACGGTCGTGCGCCGGACCGAGACGGTCGCGCGTACGTTTGCATTGCCGTTCTACATCGGCAGCGAAATGCACATGCAAGGCGGCTACAACGGAGCCACGCTCGGCAGGGACGAGACCGTGGTCAAGCCGATCGATCTCGCCCAAGCGATACGCGATGCCTTCGGCTACAAGATCGCCGAGATTTCATCGCCGCCCGCCGAGGACACCCGCAAGATCGCCGAGCGAATCCTGGCGTTGCCGCCGCAGGCCAATCCGGTCCTGTCGGCGCAACAGCAGGAGGCGCTGAACGACGAGTTGACCGCGATTGCCCGACAGCCGACCCTCGCGGACGCGGATGTCGACCTCGTGCGCCAAGTCATCGCCGACAAACGCGTGACCGAGGCAAGGCTCGGCGTCGTATTGCAGAACATGTTGCGCAGAGACGCGACGCATCTCGAGTCGCTGATCCCCGTCGTGCTCGATCGCATGAGCACGCCGGTGCCGGAACGCGTCGGCCACTACCAATCCAGTCTCGGTTGGTCGCTGACGAGCTTTTCCGCGGCCAGCTTGCGGCCCTATCGCGACAAGATGGTCGCGATTGTCGAGGCTCAGCCCGACTGGGTCACCTATGGTGTATTGACGCGATTGGCCGAGCTTGGCGACGCCGCGGGCGTCGATCTGGTGATCCGAGCGCTCGATTCGACGTCCGAGCGCCAGTTTGCCGCGATCGCGGCGTGCCGGGCCAGCGCCGCGGCTTGGCCCGCGCTCGAGGCCGCTGTCGTCGCCCATCTGACGCCGCCAAGGCACACCAACAACCTGCAAGACGACGAGCGACCCTTGCTGCTCGCCTTGGTGCGGTTCGATCGAAAGTCGCTGGCCCTCGACATCGTCGATAAGCGTGGTTTGTTCGACAAGTCGGGCAGGCTCAGACGGTTGGCCAGCTACGAGCCGGGCTTTGCTCCCGAGCACTGCCGCGACCTCCTGTAATCAAGCAGTCAGAAGGCTGTTGACGCGGTGCAAAGTGCGAGCCGCCGTCGATTCTCGCGGCGATGCGCGAAGCGTGATCGCTGCAGCTCGCCGATAAGCTCGCGGGCCTGGACCTTGGCGAGCTTGTTGGCCTCGCGGCCCAGCGCCGTGGCGCGGTACAGCCGTCGGAACGTGCGCCCCGACCGCTCGGTCTTCGACGTCAGGTATCCCCGGCGTTCCAGGCTGCGAAGCATCGGATAGAGCGTTCCCGGGCTCAGCGTGTAGCCGTGCCGGGCGAGCTCATGTGCCGATCGGGCGCTTCGTCGTTGTCGGCGAGACCGACCCGTGCTCTTTGCCTTCTATGGGTTGTTCCAAGGCATCTTCCGGGCGGTCGGCAAGGGATTCGCCTCGGATTTCGTTCGGGAGCATCTCCGCGCGAGCGGCATCGGCTGGTACAGCACCACGGTGGGCTTGCTGCAGCTGGTTGCCAGCGTTGTCGGCGGGCTGCTGTGGGACCACATCGACCATACGGCCGTCTTCTATTGGGGAGCAGCCTTTGCGGTCCTCGGCTGCTTTGGCGTGCCGCTGCTCAATCCCCCAACGATCCGGAGCTGATCGAGGCAATCACCCTCGCCGGCATGCGCCCAAGCCGCGGCCGGGGTGAAGCCATCCGATTCCGAACCTGCGCAGCGTCGTGAGCCCAGTCATGGGCCTGTGATCTGATACGCGACATACCAGGAGTACAGATTGGTTGCTGAAGCGTTCTGGAAACCGCGCCCGACGGAGAAGAGAAGGTGGTTGTGCTCGTCGAGGTCGTAAATTGCGCCGATATTGAATCCGGTTTCATCGACCCCGTCGATCGTGGTCGGAGTCTGATGGAACAGCTCGCCGCCGATGGTCAACTTGTCGGTCACCTTTTTCTGCAGCAGCCAGCCGAAGAACCAATAATCCTTGTCGTTGGTGCCGCCGCCATGGTTGAACCAATAGCCGCCGCCCCCGTAGGTCGTCCAGTCGCCGTAGCTCTTTTGCGCCCAGACCGGCAGGTAGAAGCGCACGTGGCCCGCACCGAGGCCGCGACTCTCGTCCCCGGTCGGCAATTCCAGCAACGGAAAGACGCCGACCTGCGGACGGCTCCCCTTCTCATCCTCCTGGATGAAGCGATACTTGAAGCCGAGCTCGGTGTCGCCGTAGCCGAGCTGATTGGGCCCGCCGGCGGGACTGTCGAATTGCAGCGGCGCGACGATGTGTAATTGACCGTTCGGGATCAGGCCATAGTTGAACTCGAAACCGGGGCCGACGCCCGACGTATCCCCCTTGATATGAGTGCCGGTCGAGAAGGTGTAGAATTCGTAGTGCTGGTAGTCCACCGGCTCGGGATCGTCGGTCCGAAACGGGGGACCGGCGCTCGCGGGACCCGACACCACCGCTGCCAGCCCCGCCGCGGTTGCCGCCACCCGAACCGCAAAGCTTGCTCGCTGCCCCATCCTTGCCCCCAGGTGATCACCCGGCGCGAGCCTGCCCGCAAGCTCGCCGTATGCATTTGTGATTTGTGACACAATTGCTACAATCGAATGTCAGTTCGGCGACACTCGGGTGTGGCTCATGAGCTTGCAATGGCAGGCCCGATCCGGTTCCCTGGCCTGGTCTAACCCCCTGGCCTGGTGGTGGGGTCTGCTGACTTTCGTCAGCGGCACCAACATCGCTGTCTGGCTCGTGCTCTACCACCAGCTCCACGACCGGCCGGCTGGCGGCGCATCGGGCACCGGTCTCATGCTCCTCCTCTGCGCGGCCTATGTCTTCGGCTGCGCATTCCGGTCGTTCCTTCCGCGCGCGGATGTTCAGCGCATCTGCCTGTTCGACACCTGGCTGTCGAGCGTCGTCATCGGTCGGTCGGTTGCAACCGTCGCCGAGATCTGCTTCGCGGCGCAGTGGGCGATCGTGTTGCACCGGCTTGGCACGATGACGGGAGCGGACACGATCGTGACCATCGCGTGGATGGTCACGCCGCTGATTGTCATCGCCGAATGCTTCTCGTGGCATGCCGTGCTGACCACCAACTACTTGCACAATGCCATCGAGAATTCGATCTGGGCGGTCGCCTTCGGCGCGGTCGCGATCGGCCTCGGCGAGCTGCTGACGCGCTTCGATGGTCCCGTTCGCGTCGTCCTCGCCGTCGCGATCGTCGGGATTGCCGGCTATCTGACTTTTCTCATGACCGTGGACGTCCCGATGTACCTCAGTCGATGGCGGGCCAAGGTCGCCGATGGCGGCAAGCTTCTGCGACTTCTCGATGGCCTGCGCGACGTGAGCACGCGCTGGGTCGTCACGCACGACCTTGCCGAGTGGAAGGCCGAGATTGCCTGGATGTCGCTCTATTTCACTGCGGCGGTGTGGGCGAGCCTCGCGCTCTGCGCTTTCTACTCGCAGCTTGTTCCGATTCCGTAGGAATGGAACAGGCTCTACGGCGTCATCGGTCTCGGCCCGGCCGATCGGATCGCGGGCGCGCCGTCAATGGATCTCCATGCCGGCGTCGCGGATGACCTTCGCCCATTTGGCGCCGTCGGCCTTGAACCGCGCCGTCGCCTCCTCGGGCGTGATCGACATCGGCTCGTAGCCGAGCACGGCGAAGCGCTGCTGGACGTCGGGCGCGCCCACCGCGTGCTCGACCTCGCGATGCAGCCGCGTGACGATGTCCTTCGGCGTGCCGGCCGGCACCACCACCGTGAACCAGGTCTCGCCTTCGATCTCGGGAAAGCCCGCCTCCGCCATGGTCGGCACGTCCGGCAGGGCGGCGGAGCGCCTGGCGCCCGTCACCGCGAGCGCGCGCAGCTTCTCCGCCTTGACCAGCGGCACCGCCGGCGCGAGCGCGCCGAACGAGATCGGCGTCTGCCCGCCGAGCGCCGAGGCAATCGCCTCGCCGCCGCCCTTGAACGGCACGTGCACCATGTCGAGCTTGAGGGTGAGGCGGAAAAGCTCGCCGACGAGGTCGGGCGGCGTGCCGAGGCCGGGCGACGCGTAGCTGTACTTCTTCGGGTTGGCCCTGATGAGATCGACCAGCTCCTTGACGCTCTTCGCCGGCAGCGACGGGTGGACCGCGAGGATCGCCGGCGAGCTCGCCGCGATGGTGACCGGGTCGAAGCTCTTGAGCGGATCGTAATTGACCTGGTGGAAGAGCGACGGGTTGATCACGAAGTTCGCGCCGTCGATGAAGATCGTGTAGCCGTCGGGCGCCGCCTGGGCGGCGCGGGCGGCGCCGATATTGCCGCCCGCCCCGCCGACGTTCTCGATGTAGAACTGCTGGCCCATCTGCTCGGACAGCTTCGGCGCGATCAGCCGCGCGAACAGGTCGGTCGGGCCGCCGGGCGTGAAGGGAACGATGACGCGCACCGAATGCGTCGGGTAGCTCTCGGCGCGCGCGAGCCGCGGTGCCGCAAGGCCGGCAGCGGCCGCGCCGGCAAGTTGGAGAAATTGTCGGCGGTGAAGCTTCATGGCGTTCCCTTCGGCGTTCCCTTTGGCCTTGACTCGGCGGCCTTATACGTAGCCCGCGATGCCCGCGGCGCGCACGATATTGCCCCATCGGACGACTTCCGTCTCAACGAATTTCTTGAGCGAGGCGGGCGTGCCGGTGTCGGCCGGCAGCATGCCCATTTTGGTGATCCGCTCCGGCACATCGCCGCCGGTCATGATCGCCTTCACCTGCGCGTTGAGGAGATCGACGATCGGCGCCGGCGTGCCGGCGCGCGTCACGATCATCTGCCAGGGCAGCGCCTCGAAGCGCGGCACCCCGGCCTCCTGCATGGTCGGGATGTCGGGCACGCTCGGCACGCGCTTCGCCGTCGTCACCGCCAGCGCGCGCAGCTTGCCGGCCTTGATCATGCCGAGCGCCGGTGCGAAATCGGAAAACATCAGCGGCACCTGGCCGGCCACCACGTCGACCAGGGCTGGCGCGCTGCCCTTGTAGGGCACGTGCGTCATCTTGATGCCGGTGAGGCTCATCAGCAGCGCGCCGCACAGGTGATGCGCGGCGCCGACCCCGCCGGATGCGAAGCTCAGCTGGCCCGGCTTCGCCTTGGCGAGCGCGATCAGGTCCTGCACCGAATGGACCGGCAGCGACGGATTGACCACGAGGACGAACGGAATGTAGGCGAGCAGCCCGAGCGGCGCGAAGTCGGTGCGCGGGTCGTAGGCGAGCTTCTTGTAGAGCGTGACGTTCACCGCCATCGTCGGCGTGGGCGCGATCAGCAGCGTGTAGCCGTCGGGTTGCGCGCGCAGCGCCTCGCCCGCGCCGATCTGCGTGCCGGCGCCGGGCCGGTTCTCCACCGGGAACGATCCGCCGAGCCGCTGCTCCAATCCGTGGCCGACCATGCGGCCGAGAATGTCGGTCGAGCCGCCCGGCGCGAACGGCACCACGATGGTGACCGGCCGGGTCGGATAGTCGAGGCCGGTGGTGGCGGCGCGCGCCAGGGACGGCGCGAGCGCGGGCGAAAGCGCGGCGGCGGTGAGTTGCAGGAACTGACGGCGATGCATGGGCGATTCCTCCGCTGGACGACGCACGCGGCACCGCCTGACCCGCAACCTGCGGGCCGAGCCGCCGCGCGAAGGTCGACACTGGTTATGGTTCTTGCGTTCTTGCCCGCCGACGGCATGCGCGCTGCCGCAATGGCGCAGGGACCTCGGCACGTCCCGCCGGCAGCTCTGCCGCGAGGCTACGACGATCGCGTCTGACCTGAAAGCTCGCAATGCGGCAGCAAGACCGACGTGTCGTCGCAGGGGCGCGGAATCGTATGTCAAGTGAGCAGTGACGTCGCGTTCCCCTCCCCCCGCGAGCCCTCGGGTCTTGCCTTCGGCAAGCCCAAGGGTGAACTCCGCGAGTGGCGGGGAGGGGTCAGGGGTGGGGGCGCCGCTTGCTCGGAGCAAGCATTTTTTGATGCCATCCCGAGATTCAGAGCAAGCGTAGTCCCCCCACCCCTCGCTCCGCAGCTTCGCTGCGTCGCTCGACCCTCCCCGCCACGAAACCCGGGCTTGCCCGGGTTTCGCAGATATTAGTGCGCAAGTCGGGCAAGCAAGCCCGACTTGCGTGGGCGGGAGGGTAGCAACCGCATCTCATTGCCTACGTATCCAAGCGCGGGGTCGCAGGGGCGAGCTTGTGGCCGTCAGCCGTGGACGCCGTCGAGGTGCGCCGTCTCGTTCACCCGCAGCACCTCGATGCGTCCGCCGACCACGTCGAGCTCGTTGATGCAGCAGGGCGACTGGGCGAGCCGCCAATAGGACGACAGCGGCTGGTCGACGAGCTGCAGCAGCAGCGCGCGGTTGACGCTGTCGTGGCCGACCAGCACGACCGTAGCCTCGGCATGGCGCGCCAGCACGAGGCGCAGCGCGTCGGCCGCGCGGGCGACCAGATCCTGCAGCGACTCGCCGCCCGGGAAGCGCACGAGATGCGGCGTCGCGCGCCAAGCGCCATAGAGCGCCGGTTCGGCCGCCGCGACCTCCGCGCAGGTCTTTCCTTGCCAGGCGCCGTAGTCGATATCGATCAGCGCATCGAGGACCTCGGCCGGCGCACGGCACGCGGCGGCGATCTCGGTGCCGGTCGCGATGCAGCGCGACAGCGGGCTCGTATAGACCTTGATGGGCCGCCAGGCGGCGGCGATGCGCCGCGCCACCGCGCGCGCCTGGGCGCGCCCCAGACTTGTCAGCGGCAGGTCGGCGCGGCCGCGAAACCGCTCGGGCGTGATGCCTTCCACGTGGCCGTGCCGGACGAGGAGTATCTTGGTCAGGGAGAGTGCCTCCGCGCCGCGCGCTTCGCCTTGAAAGACGGTTTCCGGGGCAGTCCATCGGCGTCGATGCGAGATAGGATAGCGGCACCGTCGGCTTACTCAAGCTTCGCCCTTCACCGCGTTTTCGTCCGCGAGCGGTTCATCGGAAGATTCCGCTTCGTCGAGGTTGGAGGAATCGTTTCCGGCACGCGACGACGATCCATCCAGCGCGCCTTCCTGTCCGCGCATCCAGTTGAGAATGTCGCCGCGCTGGCCGCTCACCGGGCGCGCCCAGCGCAGGCTCTTGAACGGCTTGCTCTCCGTGCCGGCCCACCAGTATTCCTTGGTCACCATGAGGCTCCATCCGCGTCGCCCGGCGCGCGTCAGCGTGGTGATCTCCACGGTGAGGCTGTGCCTGGGGCCGGAGAAGCTGTGGCGCTCGCGCTCGAACTCGATGCCTGCGTGCGTCCAGCGCGTAAGCTTGAGTCCCGGATTGGTCGTGCTGACCAGCACGTCGAATACACGGAAAAAGGACGGACGTGCGAAGCTCTTCATGGTGCTTCGCTCCCGGGTAAGTTGGGAGTGATGATCCGACCATGCATCGCGGCTCCTTTCGTGGTTGCCGGCCACGGCCTGCGCGACATCCGGTTCGGAAGAAGTATTTGGAGCCCGGACACCCTTCCGCAGCCGAATCTCGCAAACGGCAGGAGTCATCAGCCCAAAAGGGCGTTTGCGGGGGCATTCCATCCCCGTCGAAGAATCGCAGATTAGGCAGGCGGCACATTTCGATCAACCGGCCAAGCAAGCCGACAGCCGCGACGACTACGACCGTCTCGGTGAGCGTCGGGCCGAACGCGGCGGCCTTGTTCAACGAATCAGCCGCCTCGACCGACGGGCGGGAGGCGCGGAGATCGAAGCCAGATCGTCGGCGGCGGTGCGGAGGGTTGCGCGATGCGCGGCATTTTCGGCTTGCAAACGCGCCGGTCGCAGTTAACCTCAATCAAACTTCGGGATGGGGTCCCCCCGTAACCGCCGATGAGGCTGATGACTCCTACTGGACGCTCGGCGTCGGTGGGAGCTTTTTCCGGGCATCCCCGCCGCCTTCATATCGTTGATTCGCCGACGCGCGTTCGGCCCTTGATGCGGCCGCTCGCCCTCTCCGTCGCCCTCTGCCCGATCGGCGTTCGGGTGCGGCCATTCTTGCGGCGGCGCGCCGCTCGATCGAATGGATGTGAACATGCAAGTTCCACGCGACGCCGTCCTGCTGCGTGCGTTCTTCGGCGAGGATGACAAGTTTGGTCATCTGCCGTTGCACGAAGCGATCGTGCTCAAGGCGCGCGAGATGCACCTTGCCGGCGCGACCGTGTTGCGCGGGCATGTCGGCTTTGGTCACACGAGCCGCATTCACACCACGAAAATCCTCCGCCTGTCGCAGGATTTGCCGGTGGTGATCGAGATCGTCGACTCGCAGGAGAAAATCGATGCCTTCCTGCCGGTGCTCGACGCGATGATGCCGAAAGGTCTCGTGACGATCGAAAAGGTCCAGGTCCTCCAGTACGGCGACATCAAGCCGAAACAGCGATGAATTCCCGGTCGGCTTGCTCGCGACAAAGCTAACGGGCGAGGTTGAGGCTCGTCGCGACGGCGTGGCCTGCCCACACGGCGGCAAGGCACAGCACGACCGAGCCGCCCACATTCTCCGCGGCCTGCACGAGCTCCCCGTCCTTGGCGAGATTGAGGGTCTGGAGGCTGAACGACGAGAACGTCGTGAAGCCGCCGCAGATGCCGACCATCACGAACTGCCGGGCAGTCGAGCTCACGAACAGCCGTCCGTCCGGTCCGGTCAACGTCGCGAAGAACCCGATGACGAACGAGCCGACGATATTGATCGCGATCGTGCCCCACGGAAAGCTCTCGCCCGCCAGGCGGGCCGCGACCCCTGCGAGCCAGAACCGCGCCATGCCGCCGAGCGCGCTGCCGACCCCGATCCAGCCGTACAGCGTCAAGGTCCTCGCATCGGGAAGCGCGAGGCCCCATTGCGCGGGGGCGGTCAGCGGGACGAACGCCCGCCATAGCAGCGCCGCGGCCGCCGCCACGAGAGGCGCAAGGCGGACCAGCCGCCTTCGAGCCAAAACCGCACGGGTGAGTTGCGGGTCCTGTGCAGACATTCGGCGCACCAGCCCCGGCATCGTCCGAGCGGACACGGCCAATGGGCCGCTCCGATTGCGGAGAGAATCGGACAAGTCCAGGCGCCGGCAAATACGTCATTTGCCGTAGACGCCGGATGATGTCGGTGGATCGAGGCGGCCGCGCGATCGGGAGCCATTGACAATCCATTGGCGGTTTTTCATCCTTCGCTTGCTTGGCGATGGGGTCCGCCGTTTAACCGCCCGCGGGGCTGATGACTCCTCCGAACGTCTGCTGACGCAGGAGGAGGCTATGCCAGGCGCCAAGCGCCCTCCCCGTACGACCGAGTCGCGCCGACCTGCGCCGCGCAGGGGGTCTGCCTGCGCTCCGTCGCGGCGGCCGGAGCGCGCCCGATGAGCGCGCGCGACGTCCTGCTCCAGATTGCCCAGGTGGTCACGGTGCTGGGCCTGGCGCCGCTCATCCAGGGCATCATTGTGCAGTTCGAGGAGCGCGCGCAGCGCGCGCAGGGCCCGGGCATCTTTCAGCCCTACCGCGACCTTTGGAAGCTCTTTCACAAGCAGATCGTGATTCCGCAGACGGCCTCGTGGCTGTTCTGGATTACGCCCGTCGTCGCCTTCACGTGCATGCTGACGGTGCCGATCCTGATTCCGGTGCTGACGGATTTCCCGCTGCCGCTCTCCGACATGGGCGACATCCTCGGCGGCGGCCTCATTCTCACGCTCGGCTCGTTCATGATCATCCTCGCAGGCCTCGACACGTCGAGCGCCTATGGCGGGATCGGCTCGAGCCGCGCCGTGATGGTCTCGATCCTGGCCGAGCCGACGCTCATCCTCGTCTTCGTCGGCATCACGCTGCTCGCCAAGGCGATGCTGCCGTTCGTCGTGAACCATCTGCTGGTCGCGAGCTGGGCCGCCTATTGGAGCCCGGCGCATCTCTTTCTCGTCGCCGCGTTCTTCATCCTTCTGCTGGTCGAGACCGACCGCATGCCGATCCATTCGAGCACGCATATCGAGGTCTACATGATCGAGGAGGGCCGCATCCTCGAATATTCCGGGCCGCTGCTGGCGCTGCTCAAATGGGCGTCGGTGATGAAGCAGTTCATCCTGTACACCATCTTCTGCAACGTGCTGATCCTGCCCTGGGGCCTCTCCATGCGCGGAACGGCGCTCGGCGCGCTCGGCGCGGCTGCCGCGCTCATCCTCAAGTTTACCTTCGTGGCGTGCCTCGTCGTCATCGTCGAGACCTGCCAGTCCCGTCTGCGCTTCTACCGCTACCAGGAGCCGCTCGCGGCGTCGTTCCTGCTGGCGGTGCTGGCGATCATCGGCACGCAACTGACGTAGCCACCATGCTGATCCAGAATCTCAGCCCGCTTGCCTCCTCGCTGTTCAGCCTGCTGGCGATCGCCAGCCTGCTGCTGTCGTTCGTGATGCTCGGCTCGCGCTGGCTCAAGAACTATCTCTCGGCGTTCGCCGCGGAGTCGTGGATCATCGCCGCGCTGTCCGCCGCGGTCGGCTATTACGGCGGCTATCCCGAGCTCTACCTCATCGCCATCCTGACGCTGCTGTTTCGCGGCCTGCTCCTGCCCTATCTGATCTGGCGGATCATCCGCCGCCTCGACGTCGCGCGCGAAATACACGAAATCCTGCAGCCGGCGAGCAGCCTCGTGATCGGCGCCTTCTTCGTCATGTTCGCGCTCGCCGTCTCGTACCGGGTCGCAGCCGAATTCCATCTCGAGCTCACCGTCGCGGTTCTCGCCCTCACCGTCATGCTGTCGATGAAGCTGATCGGCTTCCTGATGCTCGCGGTCCGCCACGAGGCGATCAGCCAGATCCTCGGGCTGCTCGTGCTCGAGAACGGCATCTTCCTCGGCTCGCAGATTCTCGTGCCCGGAATGCCGCTGCTGATCGAGCTCGTCATCCTGTTCGACCTTCTGATCATCGTCGCCTGCTTCGGCGTGCTGGTCGGATACCTCCTCACCCATGTCGGGACGACCAGCACGCTCGGCCTCAAGAGGCTCGTCGGCTGATGGTCGGATCCCTGCTGCTTGGCTTGTCGATCGCGCCGCTGGCGGCCGCGCTCGGCTGTCTCGCCCTGCGCAGGCCGCGCATCTGCGAAGCGCTCAATCTTGCGGCGAGCGTCGTCTCGTTCTGCTGCGCCTTGCCGCTGCCGTTTCTGGTGGACGCGCGCGGATCGCTGTTCTGGGGCGACTACGTGATCGTCGATCGCGCGTCGGCATGGGTCCTGGTCTGCACCGCGACCGTCTATCTGCTGTCGTCGATCTATGCGGTCGGCTACATGCGCCTGCTCGACGAGGACGATCGGCTCTATCGCTTCTATGCGCTGTTTGCCGGGTTCGGCCTGACCACCCTCCTCGGTCCGGTGATGAACAACGTCGGCATCTATTGGATCGCGATCGAGCTCACCACGCTGGTGAGCACGTTTCTCGTCGCCTTCGAGCGGGTCGCCGAAAGCATGGAGGCGGC
>Ga0335081_10000830_pt1 | contig 49965 bp, 40 predicted proteins | sample Lox_Sample_35_FD_206713 | JGI IMG/M metagenome (GOLD analysis project Ga0335081, IMG submission 206713) | Soil microbial communities from Loxahatchee National Wildlife Refuge, Florida, United States - Lox_Sample_3.5 | ecosystem: Environmental > Terrestrial > Soil > Wetlands | place: USA... | reverse complement strand
CCAGCCGGAAATCTCTATGGAACGACCTATGAAGGCGGCAGCACCCAATGCCCGTACGCAACCGGCTGCGGAACGGTTTTTGAACTGAGTCCGGGCAGCTCGGGGTGGACAGAGAAGATCATCTACGCATTTCAGGATACCGGTGGAGATGGAAGATATCCGGAGGCAAGCCTGGTATTCGACTCCGCGGGCAATCTGTTCGGAACCACCACTGGTGGCGGTGTGTCCTACTTTGGCACACTATTCGAGTTGTCGCCGCAACGAAACGGCACCTGGTCAGAGAAAGTCATTTACAGCTTCAGGGGACCCGATGGCAGCTACCCGACTGCCGCATTGACTCTCGATAGTTCGGGCAATCTCTACGGCACGACACATCGGGGCGGCGCCCACAATTACGGCACAATCTTTAAAGTGACTCCGTCGGGGAATTCCAGCTGGAAGACAACCGTCCTGCACAGCTTCAACAAAAGCCAAGGGGGCGGAGCCGAACCGCAGGCTAGCGTTACGCTTGACCACTCCGGGAATATTTACACGACTACGACAACGGCAGGCGCTTACGGCGAAGGCACCGTGTTCGAGGTACCACATTAATAGTACGGTGCAACACCGGACTGTCGCGGAGCAGCCGATTCTCCGGGTCCTATGAAGGCACCACCATGGGCAAGGTGGCAAGTAGTTCTTTTGCCCCGTTCCACAGGATCTGAACGCCGATGCAGACCAGCAGGAACGCGGTGAGCTTGAGAATGACATTCATGCCGGTGGGGCCGATCACGGCACAGATGCGGTCGGCGAAGGCATAGCACAAGTAGATGCTCCCAGCGACAATTGCCGAGCCGATAACCGCCGCAAGGATGCCAAGCAGGTTAGCTCGGAGATTATGGGCCTCGTTCGCACCAAGCGTCACCGCGACGGAAATCGATCCAGGACCGACGGTCAAAGGCAGGGTGAGGGGATAAAACGCCTCCTGCAGCAGGTCGGTCTGGCTGGCCTGCCTGCCGACTTCGTTTCGATCCCTCTCATCTTTTTCCTTGAGCATGGCCCAGCCGGTTGAAATCACCACCAGGCCGCCGCCTACTTGCACCACCGGCAAAGAGATTCCAAAAAACGAGAGCACGTGCGATCCCACGGCGAAGGACGCGATAAGGAGGACAAAGCTGTTGAAGGTAATGCTCCGCGCCAGCAGTTTTCGCGTCTCGCCGGAATAGTCGCGGGTAAGAGACAGAAAAATGGGACTGCCCCCAATGGGGTCAACGATCGGGAAAAGCGCGCTGATGAAAAGAAGAATGCTCTTGGCGACTTGAATCATGTTTCTCGTCGAACGAGAGACTAGAGACTAACAGCGCCTGGATTCCAGTACTTTACTCCAAAGCTCGCGAGCGGCGTAGAAGCCTGCTTTTGATGATGCTCAGAAGGGGCTGGCGGCGAGTAATTGATGGTGGGCAGTGCAGGACTCGAACCTGCGACCTCCTGCTTGTAAGGCAGGCGCTCTAACCAGCTGAGCTAACCGCCCACGGGCCATCTCGAACCATCATAAATGCTTTGGCAGCCATTATTTTCCACGCATCACCAGCAGAGTCAAATCGTCGTGCTGTTCGCCGGGACTGAACTGCAACACCCTCGCTTGTATGCTGCGCAAGATGTTTTCCGCTGATGCATCGCGTACTTCATGGATACACTCAATCAAACGCGGCTCGGTAAACTCCTCGCCCGCTGGATCCGTCGCTTCCGTTACTCCATCGGTAAACGTGACGAGCGTGTCTCCGGCGCACAGTTGCACAATTTTGATCTCGCAGTCCCACTCGCGAAAAAGACCCAGGACGGTGGCTGACGCAGGCAGGCGCTCGATCGAACCGTTCTTGCGCAACAACACCGGCGGATTGTGTCCGCAATTGATGTACTGCAAGGTTCGCTGCGAGTCGTCATAACAGGCAAAGAACAGAGTTGCGTAGCGGTTCTCCTCGGTATTGTTGTAAAAAAGCTGGTTTACCCCGCGCAGAAGCCTCGCGGGACCCTCCAGCGCGGTCGCATATTGACTGCGCAGATTGGCCTGCAGGTTTGCCATGAGCAGCGCAGCGGAGATTCCCTTTCCCGCGACGTCGGCGAGCACAAAGCCAACCCGGCCGGGACCAAGATCGAGAAAATCGTAATAGTCTCCTCCCACCGCCCGCGCCTGTAAGCATTCCCCGGCATAGTCCAGGGTCTTCAAAACGGGAGCCTGCTGCGGCAGCAGTTTTTTCTGAACTTCGCGGGCAATCTGCATTTCTTGCTGGGTGCGCCTTTCGGTGTCAAGGCGCTCCGCCATCTGTTCGGCCAGGCCGATGTTGTCGAGAGCCACGCTCGCCTGGTTCGCCACCGAGCGCAGCAACGCCTTGTCCTCCCCGGAGTAAGCTTCCTCTGAAAGGCGCGGGCCCAGGACAATCAGCCCGAGCAAGTGGGCATCACGGCCGGCGAGAGGAACTAAACAATCGGCGTGCAGTCTCGACCACAGTGACGCGTTGCCGTTGGCGGGAGCCTCCTGCGGAAAATTTTCACGTGCGAGCTCACGCAGCTCCGGAAGCTCGGCACCCAGTTCTTGATTATCCCGATGACTGGAATTCTGCTGCACCAGCTCTTTCCCCGTGCGCAAGTAAACCGAGACAAAACTTGGATGAAGCGCGCGCGTGAGTTGCAGTTCCAGCAAGCTTGCCAGTTCTTCCCGGCCAGTCGCATTGCGAATGTTCTCCGCCAGCTCCTGCAGAATAACGCGCACGTCATACGCACCCCGGAAGAAGCGCCGGTCAATGCCCTCGGTCGCACGCTTCAGCGCCGGAGACGACACCCACGCGAGGACGATGCCGAAACCGACTCCGGCAGAGGTCGCCATCAGCGGTTGAATATGCAGGTGGGCGAAGGAAACTGTAAACAGACCATCTGCCCCCGCCGCCAGCAGAACAATCAGGACCAGGAACCCTCTTCGCACGAAAACGTAGCGCGCACTGCGCTGCAGCAGAACGGGAATTTCCAGTACGCGATGCTTCACCACGGCATAGCCAAATGACAGCGGGAACAAAAACGCAATAATCACGCTGCCGACATCAATCCAGAACGGAACGTCCCAGCTCGCAAAATCCACAAGAAGCCGTACCAGGAGGATAGGGCCGATTCCGGCGATTGTGCCCCACAGCAATACGCGCAATTTTCGCCGCGCATCAGAAGAATCTGCGGTGATGGCGTTCGTCACCACGGAAACGAACCCTAGGATCAGGCCGGAGTAAACGAAGCAAAGCCGCGTTAGCCGTGCCGCACTCTTCCCGATGAGCCGCACCAGGAATTGTGGAGCAGCAGGATTGCCTGTACCTAAAGCCGGTATGGCGACCGGCGGCACCAGCAAAAGCAGAAGCCATTTCAGCCAGGGCATTCGCCGGTCGATCGGAGAACGTTGCGGAAACACCGCAAAAAACCAGTAGAATAGCGGGCCGATCAGCGTGTCGAAGATCGCCCGATAAGCAAAGCAAAATCCCCGCAGCGCAGCAGGGGCAAACTCCAATGAGCCAGGCAAATCCGGCGCGCCGATAAAACAGGCGAAGAGCAATGCCAGCAGCCAGGCGTTCCCGTCGTCGACTCGCATGAACAACACTGGAATTCCGACCAGCAGAAACAACACCGGAAAGGAGTTGCTCAATTGCTGAGCGACATTGCGGAGCTCGTTGGTGTGGGTTGCCGCGCGGGCGCGGAAAAATCCTCTCAGCTGAACTGGCGCAGGACTGCCCGGACGAACGACGGTCAGGTCAACCTGCTGTCCCGGGTGGCCAGCTAGCCACACCTCATCCTGCACTCGACTGGAACCTCCAAGCGGTTGGCCGTTGATGTCCACAATCGTATCGCCGGGTCTCAGTCCCGCGGCCTGCGCGGGACTGCTGGCCCACACTGCAGACACATGAAGCCCATGCAGACTGAGGTCGTAGTTACTGTCGAAACCAAGCTCGACCGGCGCCTCGTCGAAGCTCCAGCGCACGTAGTACATCCAGGTGCCTGCATGCAACAGCATTGCCAGGGAGAACAGGACAGCCAGCGCGAAGAGAAGAGGTTTAGAGTTGGCCGACCTGCTTGGCGACGGCTGTACGGGGCGCAGAGGCAGGCGTTCAGCGCCTTTGCCGTTGCGCACCTGTGTCGCGGAAGACATATCGCTGGTATCTTATCGGGTCTGTGACTATGAAAGCATTAAAAGGCTGGCAGGGGATAGGAACACCGCTCCCACAAATCTCAGAAGAACTCGGTCACGCCTTCCTCCAGCACTACAACTCTATCCTGAATTCCGGCCGCCTTCGCTTCCTCCTCCAGAAGCTGCAAAGGCTCATCCATTGGCTCGTGTGACAGGCGGAACGTCCCATAATGCATCGGGACCATCCAGTGCGCATTCAGATCGAGAAACGCACGGGTAGCGTCGGCCGGGCTGGCGTGCACGTTGCGGAACTGCGGCGGATTGTAAGCCCCAATCGGGAGCAGCGCGACCTCGGGTGAGAGGCGCCGGCCGATCTCCCGAAATCCGGCAAAGTAGGCCGTGTCTCCGGCATGATAAAGCGAATGTTTCTGATCGCGCACCACATAACCGCCATATCCGCGATGTGAATCCTTCAAAATTCTCGCGCCCCAATGGCGCGATGGGGTATGCGTCACGGTCACGCCTTCGTGCCTATAGTTATTCCACCAGTCGAGCTCGACCACATCGCTGAAGCCGAGATCTGCAACCAGGTCGAACACATGATGCGGGACGACAATCACCGGAGCTCTGCCGCGGCGGCGGCTGTGGTTGACGATGGCGCGCAACGAAGGGCGGTGTAGATGGTCAAAGTGGGCGTGAGTTACCAAAACCAGGTCAATTCGCGGTAGATCAGGAATTCTCAAGCCCGGCCGGCGCAGCCGTTTGAGCACAAACAGCCAGCGCGCAAAATTCGGGTCGATCATTACATTTTGCCCGCCGATCTGCACAAAAAAGCTGGCGTGCCCGATAAAAGTAAGACCCAGATCTCCAGTCGCAGCCAGCCTGGGCTTGTGCGTCTGGCCGGTGCGCGGAGTCACGGCTGAGTGGCGCACCAGGCGGCTGAACGCTCGCGCCCGCTTCCGCAGCACTGGATTCCGCAGCGTGGGTTTCATCACCGGAGTACTGCTTATTTGATTATTTCCCATCCTCGCAATCTTCATTCATTTTATTGCCCATACCCGGCCCGTGAAATGCTTGACGTGGTTACGGCCGTCATTTTTAATGCAAGCACAGGCCATCGTTCACTAATCTGCGTTAATCCAAGAGCTGAAAGAGGAACCACATGCGTGTTGCTTTTTTGGGTTTGGGAATCATGGGCCATGCCATGGCCAGCAATCTGGTTAAGGCCGGACACGAGGTGACCGTCTGGAACCGCACCCCCGGGAAGACAGTTGAGGGCGCGCGCGTTGGCAGTTCTCCCGCCGAGGCAGCGCAAGGTGTCGAGGTGGTCTGGATGTGCGTCTCCGATACTTCGGCAGTCGAGGGCATTTTGCTTGGGCCCCAGGGAGTGGAGCAGTCGCTGGCCGACGGCATGACCGTGGTTGATTCGAGCACCATCTCTCCCTCTGCCACGCGGCGCTTTGCCCAGCGCCTTCGTGCAAAGGGGGCGGATTACGTAGACGCTCCCGTGACCGGTTCGAAAATCGGCGCTGAGAATGGCACGCTGATTTTTATCGTTGGAGGAGAAGAAGCGGCGATCGAAAAAATCAAGCCGCTGTTTGCCGCCATGGGCAAGATTTTCTTCCGTATGGGCGAAACCGGCAAGGGCCAAGCCGCAAAGCTGGTCATGAATCTCCAAATTGCCTTGATTTATGAAGGCTTTGCCGAAGCGCTGACACTCGCGGCGAAGTTCGGCATCGATGCGGAAACCCTGCTCCCGCTGATCAATAAATCTATGGTTCATTCCGGTGTAGTCGAGTACAAAGCCCCCTTTGTTCTGAATCGCGATTTTAGTCCCAACTTCCCGCTGCGCCTTATGCGCAAGGACATTCACCTGGCTTTGGATGCCGCCCGGGAAATGCGCGTTAAGCTACCCGGCCTTGAAACGGTCGAAGAAATCTATGATTTAGCTGCCGAGGAGGGCCAGGCGGATCTGGATTACGCCGCTACTCTTACACTCCTCGAAAAGTGGGCCGGGGTCGAAGTCAAAGGTGCGGCCGCTTAGCGTGGCGCGGGCATTCTTGTCTGCGCGTGCCACCACCATTAGCAGCCAAAAAGTTACTACGGTCACAAACCAGAGCTGCATCTCTCTGCTATTACACAACTATTACACACAGCTTTCGCCCAGGCTGCTAACGTGAGAGCCATTAGGTTAAGACCGGGAACGGGGACCGCACCAACAAAATGGAACTGCAAGCTCTCAATCGCAAAGCTGCCGCTGACGGCGAAATCAACTGGATCACCAGTACCTTCATGATGATTTTTCATCTTGGCGCGGTGGCGGCCTTCTTCTTTTTCACCTGGAAGGCGCTGTTCGTCGCCATGTTTTTATGGTGGGTATCGGGCAGCCTGGGTATCGGCATGTGCTACCACCGGTTGCTTACCCACCGGGGCTACAAGACACCCAAGTGGCTGGAATATTTCCTGACGCTGTGCGCAACCCTCGCGCTCGAGGGCGGGCCGATCTTCTGGGTCGCAACGCACCGTATTCATCACCAGTTTTCAGATGTCGATGGCGATCCCCACTCCCCGATTGACGGCAAATGGTGGTCGCACATGGGCTGGATCCTCATGGGCAAGTCCATGCACCACGACACCACCACTCTTGCCAAGTACGTTCCTGACCTGGCGAAAGATAAGTTTCACGTCTGGATCACGAAATATCACTACGTCCCCAGCATCATCCTCGGACTGATTCTTTTTGCCATTGGCGGGTGGCCGTTCCTGCTCTGGGGCACGTTCGCGCGCACAGTTTTCGGACTTCACTCCACGTGGATGGTCAACTCCATCACCCACACCTGGGGTTCTCGCCGCTTCAATACCCGCGACCTTTCTACCAACAACTGGCTGATTGCTATCTTCTTCACCTTCGGCGAAGGCTGGCACAACAACCATCACGCTCACCCGGTTTCAGCTCGGCACGGTTTGAAGTGGTATGAAGTTGACCTCAACTGGTACGGCATCTGGCTGCTGAAGAAACTGGGCCTCGCCCGTCACGTCTATCGCGTGAAGCTGAACGAATTGGAGAAAGGCTCAAGCCTCAGCCCGGTTATGAAGCCCGTCTCACAACCTTCTATGGCGGGTGACTGAGGCAAAAGCACCTGAATCGGCAAAGTATCTCATCTCCTCGCGGTCGATCCATATCACCGGACCGAACCGCGTCACTCGGTCCGCAGGTTTTGCGTGCAGCACTTGAGATTGGGCGCGCGCCTTTACGCCTAAGACACCCTACCCGGTAGTGAGACCGGGCAGTGCATCCAAATGACCCGGAGTAATCCAGCCATCATCTGAGCCAGCATTCTGCGCCTGCAGATAGCGTCAGGTTCTTTGGTGCCTCTTGACTGCCGCTTGCGCTACGGAAGTAGCCCGTACACATCCAGTTCTTGCTCCGTGGCAACATAGACCTTGCCATTTGCCACCATCGGCACGGTGTATTCGACGGAAATGCCCGCAGTGTCGCGCTTGCCTGCCTGGGTGCTGTCATAAATCTCACGTGACGGGTTGGCAGCGTCATAGGCGCGAAGAATCGCTGCTTTATTGGCCAGCCACTCGACGGTCCACATGATGCCCTGAGCGTTTCCGTTCGACGAGATGGCAGGCGTGGGACCCTGGGTAATCACCTCAAGGGTGCCAGTGACGATGGGTGCCTGGGACATCAGGCCATTGTAGAAGCGGAACATTTTGAAAACGTCGTTTGCACCCCAGAAATATAGATTGTTCTGCCAGTACGCAGGCAACCCAAAGTAGGCTTCACTTACCCCGGTCTTGTTGCCGACGGCTTTAAAAAGCCACTGCACGATCTGATTATTATCGGTAGCGCTGAAATGACCCATGTTGTCGCGGTTCACGAGGTAGATTGTGCCCTCCTTACCGGTACCGATAGCAAGATGGGGAGGTCCAACGGTCTGATCCGGCAGAAGGAGCACGTTACCGGAGGCAAGATCAAAGTCGATGAATGCCAGGTAAGACGAATTATAGGGAGCGAAGTAATCGAGAACTTCAGGATTCGCGCCGCTCAATTTCACCATGGCGATGCCATAATCTCCGCCGCTGACATCAGCGTTGAAGTCGCCGTTGCCGGTAAGGAAATAAATGTTGCCTTCGCTGTCGGCCGCTGGGCCGGCGCCAGCCCCCCAGATGCTGCCGGCGTCGCCGTTCGGGGTAGTGTTGAATACATAGACTTGCTGCAGCGTGCTTTCGTCGAATCCGATAACCCACCCGTGATAGGGATGCTGGTCGCAGGGAGACGACCAGGTCACATAGACAACACCGTTCACCAGCAAAAGGCCCGCGCGGCTATTGTCGTGGATGTCATCGAATGGAACCTGGCCCTGTCCATTGTTTCCCTCGCCTATGCCCGGGACGCTCGCGTCAACTGTGGCGGGGCTGCCGGCGACCTCGGCTCCGGTTGTGATATCCAAGGCATGCAAACGCTGTGGGTAAGTCGCCACCCCATTTGTGACCTCTTTCGTGCGGACCATCACATAAAGAACTCCCCGCACTGGATCAATGACCGGGGTTCCTGTAATGCCGAGGACAGGTCCGGTATTGCGGCAGCTGGTGGGAAGAACATCCGCATAGGGAACAGTTGTGACGCCCTGATCGGGATCGGTGAAATTTGTGTGCCAGAGAGCCGTGGATGTGCGGCCATCCGCGTCAAACGCGTACACACTATCCGCTTCGGTGGCAACGTAAACCACGTTGTGAGTGCCCTGGCTTGGAATATTGACATTCGGCACGTAGAGCGGATCCGGGTAAATCTCGCCATCCACCGGATATCTGAACAACTTTCCAAATTGAGTCGCATTGACGTTGCCGGTGGTCAGAACGGTCTCCTGTGTGTTCTGGCCATCGCGAGAGTTGTCATAGCCGTAGGTGAAAGCTCCGGGAAAATTGGTAACTACGAGCGGGGCATTTGCGGTCTGCGACGGCTCGGAAGGGTCCTGCGCAGTGATCACATGAGAACCGGCGGTTTGTGGCGGGGTGTATAGACCCGAGGTGGTAATTGTCCCTACCCGACTGTTCCCGCCGGCAATCTGGTCCACCGACCAGGTGACGTCCGCCTGACTGCCGCTAATGAAGCCGGTAAACTGCTGGGTTTGACTGAAGGTAACTGAGGCTTGTCGAGGCGAGATGGTGACGATGCTCGGCTTCATGACCCCGGAGCCGGTCAAAGTCACAGTTTGAAGATTGGTGGGATCGGTGTCGTTCAGCGTGATGTAACCTGCGCGCGTCCCTTTTGCTGAAGGCGTGAAGGTCACGTGTATGGTGCAGTTGGCAGAGGCAGCGAGAGAACCTGGGCAATTGTTTGTCTGCGCGTAGTCGCCCGAGGCGAGAATCGAGATCATTGCCAGGGGTGTGGCTCCCGAATTCGTGACGGTGACGGTTTGCGGCGCGCTCTTGGTTCCCACGGGTTCCTGATTGAACGTCAGACTGGGAGGATTGAGCGTCACCGCCCCTGATGTTCCGGTGCCGATCAGTCCGACGAATTGCGGACTGGAGGGGTCCGAGTCCGTCACCGTTACGGTGCCCGTTGCAGTTCCTCCTCCGCCGGGACTGTAAGTCACCGAAAAGCTGCAGCTGCCCTGGGCGGCCAGCGATGCGGGACAGTTGTTTGTGGCGAGGGTATAACCACCGCCACTGACCGTGACACCGATCGAAAGCAGGGTTGAGGTTCCCTGGTTGGTGAGAGTTACAGTCTCAGGAGCGCTGGTATTGCCTTCCGCGACAGTGCCGAAATTCACCGTGTTAGGTGAGAGCAAAACGCTGGGAGCGACTGAAATGGCGGTAATAGGAATCTTCTGCACACCTACGCTGTCATGCACCTGGACGCGTGATGACAAGTCGCCGACTGACTGCGGCGCAAATGCTATGGCAAAGTTACAGCTCGAACCCGCCGGCAAAGTAGTGGGACAGCTGTTGAAGCGGAGGTAATTGTCGACGTCCTCGAGACCGATGCTCGTGATATCGAGGGTGGAGTTGCCGGCGTTGGTCACGGTCACGGTCTGCGCCATTGTGGTGCGACCGACTTCGACGGTTCCGAAATTCAGGGAAGTGGGCGAAAGTTTGACAATCGGCTGGGGCGCTGAGAAAGCATCATCAGCCAGCAGCATAAACCCCACATCAGAAGCGAAATCTGCAACTGAAGGATCAGAATCGGCTCGGCCTGCCGCGTCTGCCGGGACTGACGAAAGCATTAGGGCGAAAAATAGCGCGCTGATAATGGAATAAGCTGCCGCTCTACCGCGAGAAGATGGGATGCTCATACGGTGCTCCTATGCTTCCAGAGTGATTGAAGGAAGAAAGTTGTTTATCCCGAGGCGCGGTCCACAAAACCGCCCAATCCGTCAGCCCAGAACTCGCCGTTGGCGGGTCTCGAGTTGCAGGGCGGTCAGGAGTATAACCTGAAAAAAGCAGAACTCGACCAAGATTCTTGGGCGCGTAAAAAGATGAGCCCAAATATGCAAGTTCTTGCACAGGGCGCCATCTCGAGCAAGCTTGAGCAATGGGGCGGCCGAAACCGGGCCGCTTAGCTTGATGGCAAGTAGCATCATTGAAGCAGCAACGGCGCGTGATGATGCTCAACGAGCAGGATGGCGCAGTAACCTTCGAAGTGAAAGTGCAGGCTCGTGCCAGAAAAGATGCGATTGCCGGTGTACTCGGGGATGCGCTTAAGCTTTGCCTGACTGCCCCACCCGTCAATGGCAAAGCGAACGAAGCCTGTATCAGATTCTTTGCGAGTGTTTTGAAGGTCCCGCGTTCATCCGTTACCATAACGTGCGGTCATGCGAGCCGCAGAAAAGTGATTCGCGTTGCCGGATTGACGGCGGATGAAATCAGGGACCGTCTCGGAATTTAGCTGCCGGCCCGGTCTGCCCCGACTTACTCACATGGCAACGATGCACGAGGCCAAGAGAACGCGCCGGAGATCCTATTGAGCATCGCGCAACGCCTGCACGAAATCCGCACCGGTTTTCAGCGGCCTTTCTGGGTCGCGAATATCAGTGAGATTTTTGAGCGCCTGTCTTATTACGGCGCGTTCGCGTCGCTGGCTCTTTATCTTCAGGAAAAGCTGAGTTTCTCCACCGAGCAGACCGGCACGTTGACCGGAATCTTCGGCGGCATGGTATGGTTTCTCGCCGTCTTTGGCGGAGCCGCTGCTGATCGCATGGGCTTCCGCCGCGCTCTTTCCTCTGCATACCTGATCCTGGCCATCGCATACTTTTTGATCGGTTCGATTGCGGCGCCCTGGCTCGCGCCGGTACGAAACGTAGTTCCGATGACCCTGTTTGTCGGCTTTATCCTGATTCTTCCCGCCCTCGGAATTTCCCTGGTCAAGCCATGCGTGGTGGGCACGACGGCGCGCGCTTCGAAAGAGAACGTTCGTTCGCTCGGCTATTCGATTTACTACACGATGGTCAACGTCGGCGGTGCGGCCGGGCCCTATTTCGCTTCCTGGGCCCACCGCAATCTGGGGGTCCAGAACGTTTACCGTCTCGCGGCCCTGAGCGTCTTCGCCATGTTCTTCGTGGTGCTGGTTTTCTTCCGCGAACCGCGCCGGGCCGAAGGTGGGCCGCCGCCGTCGATCGCTACCGTTGCTCGTAACTTCTGTGTCGTGCTTGGAAAGTACCGCCTGGTGTTGCCCGCCCTGGCCGTTGCGCTGTTACTGCGGCTCTACATGCTGTTCAATCCGGCTCTCAACGTGCCGTGGTGGATTTGGGCCGCGCTGCTTGTCATTGTGCTCGCGGGGCTCAGCCGCTTCATGTGGTTTCTCGTCATCTTCACCGGATATTGGGTCGTCTTCTGGCAGCAGTACATCAGCCTGCCCGGTTACATTCATGGCTACATCAATTCCCAGGCCGACGTCGAAAAAATCCTTGTCACTGATGGGGTCACTGTCATCGCTCTGACCCTGGTGGTGAACTTCCTGATCCGCAAGCTGCCCGCTTTCCAGGCAGTGATTCTCGGTACGCTGGTCACGTCATTATCCTGGCTGATTCTGGCGTTTCATCAGACGGTCGTCGGCGCGATACTTTCGCTTTTCGTGCTTGCTTTGGGAGAGATCACGCAGCAGCCGCGGTACTACGAGTACATCTCGAGGCTCGCGCCTGCTGACCAGCAGGGCACTTACATGGGCTTCGCATTCATGCCGATTGGTCTCGGATCTCTGATTGGCGGCTGGTTTGGAGGAACTCTTATCCACCACTTTGGCGAGGTCACCCATCAGCCACAGAGAATCTGGTGGACTGTCACCGCCGTTGGAGTTGCTACCACGGCGCTGCTATGGATTTATGACAAGCTCGTGACCCGCAGCGACGCGGGATCGGCAAAAGAAGCAGGCGAGCCAAAAAGCTGATCCCTGCTTTTCCGTCGGTGCTTGGACGCGCCCTGAATCCGGCGCGGCCCGCTATCATCCGTTATATTTAAGCTATGCCGTCGCTTACCAGAGCAGAAGCGGCTTCAACCGCATTGCTGGATCAAAGCAATGGAGACCGTGAGCGCGTTTTCGACGCCTTCCGGCAGTGGGGCTATCTCGAAGCCGATCTCGACCCGCTTGGTTCGTTAAAGCCACAGAGACGGCCTGAGCTGCAGATTGAAGGCGAAGCCGCCCAGGAAGCCCGAAGCATTTATTGCGGAACCATTGGTGCCGAGTTCATGCATGTTCCTGAGCCGGAGCGCCGCCGCTGGATTCAGGAGAGCATGGAAGAGACGCCCGGGCCGGTAGACCAGGAGGCGGCTCTTGACCAGCTCATCCGGGCTGAAGTTTTCGAACAGGTTCTGCAGCAGCGCTATCTGGGAACAAAACGATTTTCGCTTGAAGGTGTGACTGCGCTGATTCCTTTGGTGGATGAAATTCTCGAAACAGCGGGAAAGCTCGGTGCCATCGAGCTCGTCATGGGCATGAGCCATCGCGGACGGCTCAACGTGATTGTGCAGGTTGCAAAGCGGCCGGCGGAAGAGGTTTTTGCACGTTTCGAAGATGTCGATCCGCGAAGCGTGCTGGGCGGCGGCGACGTGAAATATCACATGGGCGCGACGGGTGAGTACATTACCCGCACCGGGGCGAAGATTCACATCCACCTCGCGTCAAATCCCAGCCACCTCGAAGCCGTCGACCCGGTCACCATCGGACGCACCCGCGCAAAGCAGGACCGTGCTGGCGAAGACGGCAAGAAAAAGTACTTGCCTTTGCTTGTGCACGGAGACGCGGCATTCGCGGGCCAGGGAATCACTGCCGAAACACTGAATTTTGCCGATCTGCCCAGCTACACCGCCGGCGGCACGATTCACATCATCGCCAACAATCTGATTGGATTCACCACCACTCCTCGAGAATCCCATTCTTCGCGCTTTTCCGCCCAGCTTGCCCGGCGGCAATCCATCCCCATTCTTCATGTAAACGGAGAAGACGTCGATGCCGTGATCCGCGTCGCTCGAATCGCGGTCGAATATCGTTACCGATTCGGCAGCGACGTCATCATTGATTTGATTGGATATCGGCGTCACGGGCATAGCGAAGTTGAGGACCCTACCGTTACCCAGCCGCTGCTTTACCGGGCCATCAAGGACCACCCACCTTTATGGGAAATCTATGCCGAAGACATCGGCGTCGAAGATGTCGAGCGGCGCGTGCAGGCCATTCGCGCAGAGATTGATAACGCGCAACAGGCATCGGCTTCCATCACCAAAGCCCCTACTTTACGCGAACTGCCGGCCTACTGGGATGCATTCAGGGGCGGCCGATACAAGCCTGAATACGAAGTCGAGACCGCAATTTCCGCCGGCGAGTTGGCGCAGATTACTGAGCGGCTGACTTCTTATCCGGAAGGTTTTCACATCCATCCGAAGGTCAAGAAACTGCTCGAGCAACGCGCGGAGATGGGCAACGGCAAACGGCCCGTCGATTATGGAATGGCCGAGGCATTGGCTTTTGCCAGCCTGGTGAAGCAGGGCGTTCCGGTCCGGCTCAGCGGGCAGGATTCGCGCCGCGGCACTTTCAACCAGAGACATGCTGTGCTGCTCGATATCGAAAACGAGCAGGAGTATGTACCGCTGCAGAACATCGCCGAAGGTCAGGCACGCTGCGAGATCTATAACTCAACCCTGTCGGAAGCGGGGGTCATGGGTTTTGAATACGGCTACAGCCGTGATTATCCTGAGGCGCTGGTGTTGTGGGAAGCTCAATTTGGCGACTTCGCCAACACCGCGCAGGCGGTTATCGATCAGTTCATCAGCGCCGGGGAAGACAAATGGAACCTGCTCTCCGGTCTGGTGCTTCTGCTGCCGCATGGCTACGAAGGCCAGGGCCCCGAACATTCCAGCGCTCGCATTGAGCGGTTTCTGCAGCTGGCGGCCCGCGACAACATCCAAGTCTGCCAGCCTTCAAATGCGGCACAGTACTTTCATCTTTTGCGTAGACAGGCGCTGCGCCACTGGCGCAAGCCGCTGATCGTGTTCACTCCAAAAAGCATGCTTCGCCACCCCGATGCCATGTCGCCGGTCGGGCATTTCACCAGCAGCCAATTTCTTCCCGTGCTCCCGGATGACGACGTACAGAACGCGCAACGCGTCCTGCTCTGCACCGGCAAGATTGGTCACGAGTTGAGGGAAGAGCGTAAGAAGAAAAAAAATGACTCAGTCGCTATTGTTTTTGTCGAGCAACTCTACCCCTTCCCGGAACATGCAATCGCTCAGGAAATTGAGCGCTATAACGGCGCTGGTGAAATTGTCTGGATCCAGGAAGAGCCGGCCAATATGGGTGCCTTGCCCTACATCATGCCACGGCTTCGCCACCTCGCTGGAGAGCGATCGGTCCTTTCGATAAAGCGTTCCGCCAGTGCCAGTCCATCCACTGGATCGGCTAAGGCGCATGAGATGGAGCAGAAGACGTTGCTTACCCTGGCGTTTTCGACCCAGCAGTAGCTACCACGCGGCGAAGTGCGCCCGCCGGTTCTGCTGCCAGCAACTCTCATCGGCTTCGCCGCACACGGGATACAGCTTGCCCCAGCCTTCCGAGTAGATGATCTGGTCGGCAGGCACACCCATCACTACCAATGCGTCCTTCGCGGTGAGAGCGCGGTTTTCGGTTAAGGCCAGGTTGTAGACAACGCCTCCGCGTTCATCCGCGTCGCCTTCAATGGTGACAAAGACCTGCGGATTCGCTTTCAGCCACTGGGCATCGCTCTCGAGAACGCTGCGGTCCTCCGGCCGCAAATCGGATTTGGCGAAGTCGAAATGAATATCCTTCACGTTCTGCCGCACTTCCTGAGTAAGGGTTGAAGTGGGATTGAAAGCAGGAGTGTCGGGAGCATCCGCGGCTGCCGGTTGGCTCAAGCCAATCATTGGTGCGAGGTTCCACGCAAAGCCAGTTTGTGCGGCACATGGAATAGCGCAGATAAAGGCGACAAAGAGTGCAATCAGATAACGCATGGCCCTCCCTCCAACCGGGCGGTGAGATGAACGAAACTCCCCACCCGGCGATACAGGCAATGTTGTAGATTGCCCAGAAAGTTTTTGGAGGCTTAACAGCCACAGAGGCAGGTTTCGTTTATTCTGAAATTGTCCCTCGCAACTCATGCAGGTCCCGCCGAAGAAGAAGCACCGTCATCACCGGAAGAGTGTGCCCGGTCCCGGGCACCTGGTCATCCGCCATTCAAAAATCGATACCGAAGGCTGCTACACCACCAGGCCGATTAAAAAGGGCGAAGTCGTAGTGGAGTACACCGGCCCGCGTCTCACTATCAAAGAAGCGGAGAAGCTCTATGACAAGTCGCCTCGCACCTATCTGTTCGGTCTCACCGACGGTAAGCATGTGATCGATGGGGAGGGCGTCGCGGCATTCATCAACCACTCGTGCGATCCGAACTGTGAAGTAGATGAGATCAAAGGACGCGTGTGGATCAGCGCCATTCGCGACATCGCGCCGGGAGAAGAAATCACCTACGACTACAACCTCTACGACGGTGAACTGGACGATCCATCCTTGTGCTCGTGCAGGTCGGCAAACTGCCGCGGCAGCATGTACTCGGAGGAGGAGCTTGCCAAACGGGCGCGGACCGCCCGAAAGAAGAAGCGCTAAACACCCGCAATTCGGACCATCAGAACGGGTTCAGTTTCTCCAGCCCTTTTTTCTTCTTATGGCGGCTGGAAGAAATCGTGCTGTCGTCCGCAGGCTCCTGATCGGAAGATGATGAACTGGAGGCAGAAGCGCCGGAACTTGAAGCAGCCGCGCTGTTGCCGCTTGGCTGCACCTCGTTCACCTGCGTTGGTGGCGGCAACGGCTGTCCGCCATCCGTCGGCACATTGGGCTTGAGCTCACTTGCATCGGACGATGGCACGTTTGGCTTCAATTCGTTCGCATCAGGCTGTGCCGCTGGTGAAGAGTTCGTGTCGGTATTGGCAGAGGTTGTGCCTGCGGAAGCGTTGGAGCTGTCAGCAGGCGCGGTTTCCGGTTGGGCGGGAGCATCCGAGCGCGGTGTGGGCTGATTCGGCGGCGGCGCACCGGTGCCCACGGTCTCAACTGACGCCGCATTGCTGCCGCCGCTTGCTCCCACATTCATTGCAGCTTTGGCGGCCTCGCGAACTACATCGGTTGCACTCATGGGTTGAGGATCGACCAGGGTAGGGTCGCCGACCTTCGTCGCCTCGGCCACATCAGGGTGCTTTTCAAAATTTCTGAGCACCCGCCCGAACATTCCTGAATCCTTGCGGCTGGCCTCTTCTGCCTTGTTCTGCGCAACTGCAGCTCTGGTCGGCCGCGGCACAGGCTGATGCAAAGCAACCAGCCGGGCCTTGGCGTCGTCGGCGCGGTCCATCACCGGGTAGCGAGTGAGAATGCGCGAATACGCCTCGGCTGCACCTCTGGTAAAGTCCGCGATCATCCTGGCTTTCGCGTCTTCATTCAACCTGCGCGCCCGAAGCATGGCAATCTCGCCCTCGTACGATTGCCCGAGCAAATACAAAACCTCGTCAGCCTGGCTGTAAAGCGGATAACGGTCTGCCAACGACTTCAGCCGGGCAATTGCCGCAGGATAGGACATACGAACGTAATAGAAGTGCCCCACCCTAAACTCACGTTCGGCAAGCACTTCCTGCACTTCCAGCAGGCGCTGTTTCGCCTCCGGCACCAGCTTGCTGTCAGGGAACTGCTGAATGAGTTGGCGGTACTCTTCTTCTGCGCGCAAGGCGTGGGTGGGATCGCGGTCGGCTTTTTCCATCTGCTGGTAGTGAATGTTGGCGATCTTGAGTTGCGCCTCAGCCGCCTCCGGCATATTGGGAAAGAAAGTGATGAAGTCTTTGTATTCGATCTCCGCCTGCGCCAGAGACGTCGAGCCGCCTTCGGCATACCACGAATCCGCCACCGCGAGTTTTGCGCGAGCGATAAATTCGGAATCCGGGTATGTATTAATCAGCGTCTGCAACGAGATGCGCGCTACATCGAAGCGGTTATGCTTCATCGCGTCCATGGCACGGTCAAACAGCACCTTATCAGGCTGCTTGGAGTCCACATTCGCGATGGGATTGGAAACTTTCTTATTGGAGCAGCCCGCGGCCACGATCAGCGCGGCAACGAAAATCGCTATATAAAGACGACGGAACATATCACCTCAAGAAACCTGCATTCTGTTCTGCTGCGCTTGTACACCGCGATCTGTTGAAGCTACCGCTTACACTTTCACCAGGCTGCTTTCCATTGCTGCCTTCAAAAGTTTTTGCGCGTTGCTGGTTGGATCGCCGTGCCCGAATACCGCGTTGCCCGCCACCAGAATTTCTGCTCCGGCGCGCACCACCTCGGCCACGGTATCGAGCCCTATGCCGCCATCCACTTCGATCCTGTAGTTCAGTCCCCGCCGCACGCGCATTTCCGCCAGTTGCCTGATTTTGTGCACCGCCCCCGGAATAAAGCTTTGCCCTCCAAACCCCGGGTTCACAGACATCACCAACACGTAATCCACCATGTCGAGCACTTCAGTAAGAGTATCGACCGGAGTTGCAGGGTTGATTACCACCCCGGCCAGCACGCCGTGATCCTTGATGTGGGTCAGTGTGCGGTTCAGGTGACGGGACGCCTCCTGGTGGACTGAAATCCAGTCCGCCCCTGCCGCGGCGAAGTCAGGAATGTACTGATCCGGATTTTCGATCATTAGGTGGCAATCGAGAGGCAAGGCCGTAACTTTCCGCAGCGACTTCACAACTGGAGGCCCGATGGTGATATTGGGCACAAAATGGCCATCCATGACGTCTACGTGAATCACGGTTGCGCCGCCCTCTGCCGCCGCGCGAACCTGCTCCGCCAGATGGGCAAAGTCGGCGGACAAAATCGAAGGTGCTAGCTGAATCAAACCTGAGTTCCGGGATTCGGGATTGCCACAATTTTAGCACCTATGCAGCATTCAGGACGGTCAAAGGCTGGTTCGGTTACTATCCCAGGCAGGCGGTCGAAAAACCGCTGTCTCGGTTTCCGCCTGAGCTCAATCCAGCCGCTGATACTTCCCCTTTCCCAGATGTCTCCAGCGCGCCCCGTCGGCGTCCTTCCAGACCCCGAGCGGCTTATCTTTCTCCGGGTCAGACCCCAGGCGAAGCACATTCGCGTCAAGGTCTTCGACCTGCATCTCCAGAGCCCATTCGAAATTCTCCGGCGGATTGCGGATTTTCGCGCCGGTTGCCGCATATTGCGCATGGAGAGAGCGCGCATCCTGCACGCCGATCCATACCCACATGCGCCCCTGGCTCTGATTATCGTCGGTAAGCATAATCGAGCACTTGTCGCGCCCCACGCAGGCGAATGCGTCGCCCGCTTGCCAGCGCACCTCGAATCCCAGGATCTTTGTGTAATAGACAACGCTCGCGCTGACGTCTTTAACGCGGAATACCGGCATAGGGGCGCCAAAGTTGTTGCTTGAGATTTCGGTCATGAATCCTCCGCGGAACTAGAATATTCACCATTTATTTGTGAAAACCAGCCATTACTCAGCCCTGAATCGACTGCCCCTCCGGCCTCAGCAAAAGACTGTATTGTTGGACGGCAGAGAAGATGTCACAGTTATCATCCAAGCAACTTCGCCTGAACGAGAAGCTCCGTAACCAAACAGAAATCGCCGTCCCGCAAGGAACTTAATCATCCCACACGGAGGAGCACGCGATGTCATCTTCGACCGAGCCGCTTACGAAGCATCCAACGAGCCTGCACCCAGTCCTTTCCCGGATGTGTTTTTCTGTTCTTTTTTGCGCATTGGCTGCCCCGGTCGCCTACGCTGACGTAGTCACGTATCACAATGACAATTCGCGCACTGGCCAATACACCAATGAGACCATCCTCACGACTTCGAATGTAAACTCAAGCGGCTTCGGCAAGCTATTCACGTTGTCCGTCGATAGTGTCATCGATGCCCAGCCCCTTTACTTGTCCGGAGTCACGGTCAATGGCGCGTCGCACAATGTGCTCTATGCCGTGACCGAAAATGACAGCGTCTATGCCTTCGACGCCGACACCGGCGCGCTGCTCTGGCAAGTCTCCGTTCTGGGCAGTGGCGAGAGCGCTTCCGATACCCGCGGCTGCTCGCAAATCACTCCCACCATCGGAGTCACCTCAACTCCCGTCATCGACCGCAGCAGCGGCCCGAACGGCACAATTTACGTCGTTGCAATGAGCAAGAAAGGCTCGGCTTACTATCAGCGTCTCCACGCTCTCGACATCACCACCGGCCAGGAGGAATTCGGGGGCCCGGTCGCCGTGCAGGCGAGATATCCCGGCAGCGGCGACGACAGCCGCAACGGCTACGTTCATTTCGATCCAAAGCAATATGCGGAGCGAGCCGGTCTGTTACTGCTGAACGGAGTCATTTATACGGCCTGGACCTCCCACTGCGATTTTCGTCCTTACACCGGGTGGATCATCGGCTACAACGAAAGCACGCTCGCCCAGACTTCGATTCTTAACGTCACGCCAAACGGCAGCGAAGGCGCTATCTGGCAGCAGGGAGCCGGATTGGCTTCCGATGGCACGGGCATTTACTTCCTCGATGCGAACGGCACCTTCGATACCTCGCTGAACTCAAAAGGCTTTCCCTCCAAGGGGGATTATGGCAACGGAATTCTCAAACTCGGTATTAAAAACAATCAGATAAGGGTGGTTGATTACTTCAACATGTACAACACTGTCTCCGAATCCGATGCTGACGAGGATTTGGGTTCGGGCGGCATCCTGCTACCGCCTCCCCTGGTCGATTCATCAGGAAAAACTCGCAACCTCGCGATCGGGGCAGGCAAAGATACCAATATTTACATTGTTGACCGCACCAATCTCGGCAAATTCAATCCGAACTCCAATCACATTTACCAGGAAATTGACGGCGCTCTCGATGGAGGCATGTGGGCCATGCCCGCCTATTTCAACGGCAGCGTCTACTTCGGAGCCCAGGGCAATAACCTGATGCAGTTCCAGTTTTCGCAGGCAAAACTTTCCACCAGTCCCACTTCCACGAGCTCGGCGGTATTCGAATATCCAGGTTCAACCCCAGCCATCTCCGCCAATGGCACAAGTAACGGCATTGTCTGGGCCATCGAGCACAGCAGCCCTTCAGTACTGCACGCTTACAACGCCACTTCTTTACAGCAGGAACTTTACAACTCGAACCAGGCGGCTAACGGCCGCGACCAATTCGGCGACGCCAGCCACTTCGGGACTCCCATCATCGCCAACGGCAAGGTGTACGTGGGAACGACCAACAGTGTGGTCGTGTTTGGGCTGTTGGGACAATAGATGTGGCATAGGTTTCGTCCGCTTTGTCCTGGTCGAACGATTCAGTCCATCGTTACTGGCGATTGAGGGGGGAAATTAAAAGGTCTTCTTCGGTGCGGTCTGTTGCTCTCCCACCCGGCCCACCACGATGTCGGCAACAAAAAAATTCTCTCCACCGGTCGGGGCGCCTGCCATCCGTCGCAGCATCGCCAGCTGGCCTACATGCGTGAGCGCGTCAGCGATCGGCCCCTGAAACAATCCTTCTACTGGAGCTTGCAGCGGCTGGTCTGAGGCCAGGTAGTCGTCAAGAAACCTAAGCGAGGTGAAAAAGCGGTCGGCTTCCCGCTCCCAGGGCAGGGGCTGCGACACATGCCACTGGCGCGAGCCGTTCGCCATGGAGAGCGCCCAATCCAGCAGATCGCCGAGATGCGCCAGAATCTGCACCGGCGTGCGCCCCGCCCCATCAAAGGTTCCAAATTCCGGCGGAGCGTCTCGCACCGCCTTTGCGGCGCGGTACGCGAGGGTAGCAAGAGTGTGGCGTAACAGTTCTCGTTTAGAATCTATGTTTGTCATTTTTTCAGCCCAGATAACCTCTGCCTCGACCGAAATTATATTCTCACCTTTTCGGTAGAGGCAGAAGTCTCTATGCCCGGGTCCAGCTCCCTCGGTAGAATGCATAGGACCAAAAGGGCCGCCAGCCGCTTACCGCTAGCACGCGAGGTTGCCGTGACTGATTCGATTTTTTCACGAACTCTGAAGCTCGCCTGCCGAATGGCGCTTGCGCTGTTCATCTCCGGCGCTTCTTTTTCGGCGATTGCACAGACACTCGACGTGATTTACTCCTTCGCCGGTACGCCCGACGGCCAAACCCCCACCGCCAACATGGTCATGGACGATGCCGGCAATCTGTACGGCACCACGTACTACGGCGGGCAGTTCGGACTTGGGTGCGTGTTTGAGGTAACCACATCCGGCCAGGAGTCCGTCCTCTACAGCTTCGAAGGCGGAGATGATGGAAAGCTTCCACGTGCTGGCGTTGTTCTGGACTCGGCCGGAAATCTTTACGGCGCCACTACCTCTGGCGGCACAGGCATTTGTCAGTCGCAAGGGTATCTTGGCTGCGGGACGGTTTTCGAGCTAACTCAATCTTCCGGCGTGTGGAGCGAAAGTATTCTTTATGACTTCAACCGGCGTAGCGGCGACGGCGCATATCCCTTCGGCGGTGTCGTGCTTGACGGGGCGGGCAATTTGTACGGTACAACCTGGCGGGGAGGGTCCGCCAATGAGGGCGCAGTTTTTGAACTTGCGCCGCCCTCCGTCTCTGGAGGGCCCTGGACTGAAACCATCCTGCATGATTTCAGCCATCATCATGATGGAGAATATCCAGAGGCCGGACTGGTTCTCGACAGCGCCGGCAACCTCTACGGCACTACAGTTGTCGGCGGAGAGGGAAAATCCGGGGTGGTTTTCGAGTTAACGCCTGGCGCTGGCGGCGACTGGACGGAAACCATTCTCCACAGCTTCAATCGCGATGGCCAGGACGGGGTTGCGCCTGAGTCTTCGCTGGTAATTGATGGCTCGGGAAATCTTTATGGAACCACTTCGTTGGGCGGGACCACTCGGGGAATCGTTTTCAAGCTAACGGCTCCCGCTAAAGCCGGAGAAAATTGGAACGAGAGTTTGCTGTGGAACCTGCCGAGCTCTTCATCTGGCGCCCTTGCCCTCGACCCGTCAGGGAATGTGTACGGCACGACCATCAATGGCGGAAAAGCGGCGGCGGGTACAGTTTTTGAACTGCTTGCTCCGGTTGCTGATGGCGCCTGGATCGAGAAAACTTTGTATACGTTCCGCGACAAGGCAGATGGGACAGAACCCGCTGCAGGGGTAACCCTCGACGCGGCCGGAAATCTTTTCGGCACAACCGATGGCGGCGGCGCGAACAATCGCGGGGAGGTCTTCGAGATTACGCCGTGATGTGTTGGAACCGGAATTCGCTAGCGTCGCCTCCCCGGTCGCAGCAGCCCGCCCGAGCGCAATAACCCGCGCAGTCGCCGGCCGAAGTTGTTGTCAAACATCATATCCGCGAAGCTTTCCATTTGCCTTGCGAATGCCTCGCCGTAACCATACCACCAGACTTTTTTCATTCGCGGCAGGCGATCGGAATCAACGTACTTGACCCTGACCATCTCTTCCATTCCGAAGCGGCCATGCGTCCGGCCAAAACCGCTCGACTTCACGCCCCCGTGCGGTGCCTCGCTGATGCCGAAGCACGAGATCATATCGTTTACCATGACCGTACCAGCCTGGATTCGCCTTGCAAGCGCTTCCCCGCGCGCTCGGTCCTTCGTCCACACGCTTGCCGCCAGTCCGAATTCAGAATCATTGGCCAGGCGGACGGCTTCATCATCGCAATCAAATGCCATTACAGGCAGCACCGGTCCAAACGTCTCCTCCCGCATGATGCGCATTTCATGCGTTACCTCCGCCAGCACGGTGGGAGCGTAGAAATTTGGCCCGAGGTCTTCGCGGCGTCTGCCGCCGCACAGAATGCGCGCTCCTCTCGCCCGGGCGTCATCAATTTGCGACTCGACCACTCGTAGTTGCCTCTGGTTGATCATCGGTCCCACTTCTACGCCCGCATCCATTCCGTTACCCATCCGCAAACGGCTGGACTTTTCAACACACGCCGCCAGAAATCTGTCGTAGAGGCTGCGGTGCACGTAGCAGCGCTCGATGGAAAGACACGTCTGTCCGGCGTTCATGAAGGCGCCCCAGACTGCACCGCTCGAAGCCACGTCAAAATCCGCATCGTCCAGCACAAGCATGGGATCTTTTCCGCCGAGTTCGAGGAGGACGGGAAGCAGCCGTTCGGCGGCGGCCCGCGCAATCCGCTTGCCCGTCGCCACGCTGCCGGTGAACACCAGCTTGTCTATGTTCGAGTTGATCAGCGCTGCACCGGTCGCGCCATCGCCCACGATCACCTGAAAAATCTCCCTGGGAACACCGGCCTGGTGCAGTAACTCCGCAAGTTTGAACGCGCACAGCGGCGTCAACTCAGACGGTTTCAAAACCACCGCGTTTCCTGCAACCAGCGCAGCCAAAGTTTCTGTCGCGGGAATGGAGAACGGATAGTTCCATGGCGAAATAATCCCAATGACGCCGTACGGCTCTTTCAAGATTCGCCCGCGCTTCGTTTTCATCGCCGGATTGCTGTGCGGCAGGTCTCTTGCACACAGGAAATCGAAAGCATTTTCCACACAGAAGCGGGCGGCATCGAGCACGACGATAACTTCTGTGACGAGCGCCTCAACATATGGCTTGCCCGCCTCTGCTGTAATAAGCTCGGCCACCTCCGCTTTGCCCGCGTGAAGAAGAGTCTGAAACCGCCGTAGAACGGCGGCCCGCTGCCGAACCGGGAGCGCATGCCATGCCGGTTGCGCCGCCCGCGCGCGAGCTACCGCTGCATGAACTTCCAAATCGCTGGCCGCTTCAAATGAACGCAGTATGGCGCCCGTGGCGGGATTTACCGATTGAATCTTGGCGCGAGCAGCGGCGCTTTGAACTTCGGCAGGCATCTCTGGAGCAAGTTTACGCTCTCGCAACTCGCAAAAAACCGGTCAGCAACTTCCCGACAACTCCTGATAGTCAACCTTTACAAGATATAACCCGCTCGCCGGCGCGGTCGCGCCCGCCGCTGAACGGCTGCGCGCTTCAAGAATTCGAGTCACGTCCGCCGCCCGCAACGTCCCTTTACCCACCAGGATGAACGTCCCTACCAGATTCCGCACCATATGGTGAAGAAAACCGCTGCCGCGCACGGTGTAAGCAGACTCTTCTTCCGTGCGCTCCCATCGCGATTCAAAGATCGTCCGCACGTTCGACGCCACCTCGTCGCGTTCCCGCTCCGGATCAACTGCGGCAAACGACGTAAAATCATGCTCGCCCGCCACCACCCCCGCAGCTTGAACCATCGCCGCTTCATCCAGAAAAAAGGGGTAATGCCAGACGTAGCGCGCCATAAAAGGCGGACAAATCGCCCCGCGGTAAATGCGGTAACGATAAGTCTTACTTTTCGCTGCCTTACGAGGATGAAATCCCTCATCCATCTCACACGCTTCAAGCACGCGAATCGAGCTCGGCAGAATGTCGTTCAGCGCCTTGACCAGGTTTTCCGCGGGAATCGGCGATTGCGTCATGAATGACGCGACTTGGGCCAGCGCATGCACCCCGGCATCGGTTCGTCCCGAACCCTGCGGCAGTACCTTTTCTCCCGTGATTCGTCCAATAGCTGAGCTGAGTGCGCCCTGGATGGTCGCGGCGTCGGGCTGCACCTGCCATCCGGCAAAATCGGTGCCGTCATAGGAGAGAACGAGCTTGAGGTTGCGCATCATCGCGATTGGCGGGCTCGCGGCAGCAGGCCACAGACTCGCGTCGGCTATACTATTGCATTCCCGTTCATGTTGCTGATTTCAAGTGACTGGCATCAGGTCGCAAGCAGCTGAAACCTGCGGCCGGTATTTTGCGTATCAATCCCTTGGCTTTCGAAGGTACCTCAGTTGAGCAGTTTTTTTGCATGGAGATGAAGGAATGTCTTTGTCATTTTTGAGCTTCATTGCACGGCGCTCCGTCCTCATAGCACTGATCAGCCCGATATGCCTGCCGGCATTCTCGCAAAACTCGCAATCCGTTCCCGCCGCGCAGGTTCAGGCCCCCACGCCACAACGGTTTCAATATCAGGATTATGCCAAGCCTCGCTCGCATTTTCCTGACCCCCTGGCACCCTATGATCCGCGGCACGTGTCGCCGCCTGATTTGAGCAATACGCCACGCATTGAGCAACTGCTGCACGATGGCAAGCTTATGCTTTCCATCGACGATGCCGTGGCCCTCGCGCTCGAGAACAACCTGGATATGGCCATCGCGCGCTACAACCTCAATATCGCCGACACCGACATTTTGCGCGCGAAATCTGGCAACACGATCCTGGGCACTCCCCTCGGGGTCGTTCAGAACACCCCGGGCGGCGGCGTCGGCGGATTGGGTGGAACTGTGGGCTCGGGCGCAGGCGGCACGAGCGCAGGTCTGGCCGGCGCAGGCACGGGAACGCTTGGCATCGTGGAATCTACGCTGGGAATCGGCTCGCCGATCACCAGCTTTGATCCGGTCATCACCGGGACGGCACAGATGGACCGCGACTATGCGCTCTCGAGCAGCGCCTTCAACGGCGTGCCTGTGATCAACCAGAATACTGCTACCGCGAACTTTTCTTACCTGCAGGGATTCCACTCAGGCACAAATCTGCAGGTCGGATTTAACAATACCCACCTGACAACCAACATTCCATTCACGACGTTGAGTCCCGAAGTGGCATCGAACTTCCAGTTCAGGCTCACCCAGCCTCTTCTGCAGGGCTTCGGCTTTCTGCCGAATACGCGCTTCATTCGCATAGCCAAGAACAACCGTGAACTTTCGGACGTCGCCTTTCGCCTGCAGACCATCACCACGGTTGACCAGATCGAGAACATGTACTGGGACCTGGTTTACGCCTACGAAAACGTGCGCGTTCAGGAGGAATCGCTCGCTTTCGCCCAGAAAACCTTAGGCGATACCCAGAAGCAGGTGCAGATTGGCAGCCTTGCCCCCATCGAAGTCGTCCGCGCCCAGAGCACGGTGGCGAGCGATCAACAACAGCTCACCGTAGCGCAGACCAATCTGCAGCTCCAGCAGTTGCTGATGAAAAATGCTCTCAGCCGCAATTTGAAGAACACGGCCCTGGCCGATGCCGAGGTCATTCCGACCTCGACCATGAAACTTCCTCAGGAGGAACCGGTCGTTCCCACCCAGGATTTGGTCAACGATGCTCTAAGCCATCGGGCCGAGTTAGCTGAATCGCGCATAGACCTTTCCAGCCGTGAGCTCAATGCTAAAGCCGTTCGCAATGCGATGCTCCCCAGCTTAAACCTCTACGCCTACTACGGCGGGTCAGGTCTGGGAGGAAACCTCAATCCCAACATTCCATTCTGTTCCGGCAGCGGGGGCAGCACCAACATTTTCTGCATCACCCCTGGCGAAATACCGTCTCAGTTCGCGTCTGGCAAGCCTGTCTCGTACAGCACTGCACTCGACAATCTGGTTACCTCCGCTGCACCTGACAAGGGCGTCGGCGTCACCCTCAACATCCCTATTCGCAACCGCAGCGGCCAGGCCAATCAGCTGCGCTCCGAGCTGGAATACCGCCAGGCGCAGATGCGGCTTCAGCAGGTGGAAAATCAGATCACGATTGAAGTTCGCAATGCGCAGTTCACGGTGCAGCAGAACCGCGCCAGCGTCAATTCGGCGCAGGCAGCCGTCGAACTCGCCCGCCAGTCGCTGGATGCCGAACAGAAGAAGCTGAACCTCGGCGCTTCGACCTCAACCCTGGTTCTGCAAAACGAATCCGCGCTTGCGACCTCGGAGTCAACTCTCGTCTCCGCCATGGCCGCTTACGAGAAATCGCGCCTGGAACTGGACCGCGCCACCGGCCTGTTGCTCGATCACGCCGGCATCATCATGGCTGACGCCGAGCGCGGCGAGGTCACGCAGATGCCTATGATTCCTTTCACCGCGCCTCGTGAGCACCCGGAATCGGTGATGCCACAGCAACCGCCCAGCACACAAACTCCACAGCAGTAGGATCGGCCGGGGACACTCGCATAGTGCGGGTGTCCCTCACCTGCCCAGGGTCGGGCAACAATCGGTATTGCGTGCGCTCACGCTTCACGGTACCCTGATACCGCTCTCACCGGTTCTCCCGTCTCTTTCCTTCCCAGGATCACTTTGCGCACAGTTTGCATTTGTCTCCCCAAATACAGGGCTGTGCAAAATGAGACCCTATATATAGTGTTTTATGTCTTGACCCCGGCGCAATTTCGCCGATACAGTAGCTCCAATCTGTGAGCGCCGCCGTTGGCTCGAGGGCACATTTGGGTAGAGATACGAAAAGCGAATCAAAGTAGTAATCGTCCAGGCCGGGGCTCACATCGCGGCCAGAAGTACGAGGAGTAAAAAGTTGCTCAAACTGAAGAAGCTGCAGATCCTGGGTTTCAAGTCGTTTTGCGACCGCACCGAGCTGAAGTTCCATGGCGACGGCGTGGCTGCCATTATCGGCCCTAACGGTTGCGGAAAGTCGAACATTGCGGATGCAATCTCCTGGGTTCTTGGTGAGCAGTCGGCCAAGACTCTGCGCGGCTCGCGAATGGAAGATGTCATCTTCGCCGGTACCCGCGATCGCAAACCGACCGGAATGGCTGAAGTCGCGCTCACCCTGATCGATCCAGAGGTTTACAGCGGCGCTGATGCCAACCAGCCTACTGAGATTGACATTCAGGACGAGCTGCCCCAGAAAGACACGGATTGGGATGAAGCCCGGATTCGCGCCCGCGCCGCAGAAGAAGTTGAGCGGCTCACAGATGAAGCCTGGCCCGGAAGAACTGAAGAAATCGAAATCCCGCGCTCGAAAATCAATGTTATTTCTATTGCTTTTCCAGAGGATGAGCCGGTCTTCGCCCTGCCCGGCAATGTCGTGCCGATCACTGCCGCCATGGACTCGCACGCGCGCGCTGGCGAAGTCGTTTTAAAAATCCGCCGCCGCAAGTTTAGCCAGCAGCAGGTTCGCGCCGGGGAAATCGTTGTCACACGCCGCCTGTTCCGCTCCGGGGATAGTGAATACCTTTTGAACGGCAAACTTTGCCGCTTGCGCGATATTCAGGAACTCTTTATGGGTACGGGCCTTGGCCCCGAGTCCTATGCTCTGATCGAGCAGGGCCGCATCGGGCAGATTCTCAGCAGCCGTCCCACCGACCGTCGCGCCATCATTGAGGAAGCCGCTGGCATTACCAAATTTAAAACCAAGAAACGCCTGGCCGAAGCCCGCCTCGAAGATGCGAAGCAGAATCTTTCCCGCGTCAACGACATTTTCGAAGAAGTCACGCGCCAGATGAACTCCCTCAAGCGGCAAGCCTCCAAGGCCGAGCGCTATGCCAAACTCCGCGATGAGATGCGCGACAAGTTGCGCATTGTGCTCGCCGGTAAATTTGCTCAACTCGGTCAGGAAAGCTCTCGCCTCAACCAGCAGATGGATGCAGTCTCGGAGGAGATGCGCGAGCGCGCCGATTGCATTCAGTTGCTTGAATCTGAGCAGACAGAACGTACCCAGCGTGGCTATTCGATCGAAACCGAAGCCCGGGAAAACCGTGAACGCCTGAGCCAGATCAAGCTTGAGGGCGATCGTTCACGGGCTCAGCAAAAGCACAATGAAGAACGCTGCGCAGAACTGGTATCGCGCTCTTGCTCTTCCGAACTTGAGCTTGCACAAGCCCGCGAAAAGCTCTCTGCTTTGCAGGCCGAGCACAGCGGCAATCAGCACGTCCTCGATTCGGCCCAGGGAGCCTTGGCCGCGGCGGAACAACGGCTGTCTGAATGTCAGCAACGCGAATCCAGCGCCGCGGCTGCGCTCTCAGACTTAGAGCAGCAGCAGGAGCAGGCGCGCACCGATATTTTCGAAGTCATCTCTGCGTCTTCGAACCTGCGCAACGAAATCACCAAGTGTGAAGAGCGCATCGCCGCTCTCAATCGCGAGGCCGAGCGTTTGCAATCCGAGTTGAGCGCCGGCAGTTCGCAAGTGGAGACATTCGGTGGCCAGCGCGGGCAATTGGCATTGGAATTCGAGTCGGTTTCGCAGCGCGTGGCAGCCCTGACCGGTGAGATCGGTCAGACAAGGTCTTCGCTCGAATCGAAGCGTCACTCTGAAACCGGGTGCAAGGCCCGGCTCGACAGCTTGCGCGCCGAGTGTGCATCGGCCATCGGCAAGAGAAGTTCTCTCGAAGCCGTCATAGCCGAGCACGGCTATTCGACAGAATCCGTACGCCGGCTATTCCAGTCCGGAAGCCTGCAAGGTGGGCTGGCGCCCGCCGGGGTGCTCGCAGATTTCCTCGAAGTCGAGCCGCGTTACGAGAATGTCGTGGAGGATTTCCTGCGCGATGAACTGAATTATGTCGTCGTCAAATCCTGGGACGCCGCCAATGAAGGCCTGCGCCTGCTGCGAACTGACGTAGACGGCCGCGCGACTTTCTTAGTGCATCCGGAGGACTCGCAGGCAAAGTTCTCGTTCTCCGTGAGTGATGCGGCCGGAGCGCAACCCCCCGGGCACTCCATCGTGCCTTTGAAAAATGCCATTCGAGTGCTCAACGGCTTTGGCCGCTCGCTTGAAGTGGTCCTGCCCAAGCTACGCGACGGCTACATCGTTCCAGATCCAGCGTTTGCCCGCGCCCTGGCCCTCGAAAATCCTGATGCGTTTTTCCTGGCGCAGAGTGGCGAGTGCTTTCACAACGTAACCGTCACTGGCGGCAAGCAACGCGCGGAGGGCCCGCTCTCTATGAAGCGCGAATTGCGCGACGTCTTGCGCCAGCTCAGCGAATTAAAAATCGCGTTGCGCGACGAAGAGCTCAAGACCCTGACGCTCGGCCGCGAGATCGAAGAACTCAACTCTCTTCTCACCCACCTCGAAACCGACAAACTTGAGGCGGAAAAGCAGGCCATGACCTCCGGCCACATGCTCAAGCAGCTTGATTCCGAAATGGCCCGAGTCGGCGAGCGCATCACCACTTGTCGCAGCGAGCTGCACCGACTTGCCATAGAACGAACCGATCAGGAATCTTTGATCAGCGCCCGCCAGGCAGAGCTGTCAATATTGCAAACCAAACGCGAAGAACTCGAGCGTACTTCGGTGGCATCGAACGAGCGGCTTGCAAGTCTTCGTCAGGAACGGGAACAAGCTGCGGTTGATTCCTCCCGGCAAATGGCCGAGGTTGCAACCCTTGCCGAGCGCCACCGTTCGGCCGCGTCGGCGCTGCAGAGAATCGAGTCGCTCGTCTCAGAGACCCGCGAGCGCCTGACCGGCTTAGCGCTACAGATCGATTCGTTCACGCAAGAAAAGTCCCGCCGCGAGGAAGAAAACCTTCGCCTTGCCTCACAGTTGCTTGACCTCGAAGTTGAACGCAACGCCACCGAGGCCCGCGATAGCTTGTTGCAGTTCGAGTCCGAGCAGGTCAGGGCGCGTCTCGCCGAAATCGAAACCGAACTACGTAATGCGCGCCAGCTTCTCGAACAGGCGCGCGATCGCCGCGCCGGGATTTCCGCGGCGGTCGCCAAGCTCGACTCTGACGCTCAGTACATGGCGCAAACCTGCCTCAATGAACTCGGGGTTCAACCCCATGAACTCACCGGTGACCCTGCCATCGCCGTTGTGGCTGGAGAAGAACTCGCGGCAGAAGATCAGGCCTATCGCGACATGCGGACAAAGCTCGAAGCGATGGGACCCGTCAATATGATGGCACTCGAGGAGTACCAGGAAACCGCCCAACGCCACGCCTTCCTGGACACGCAGCGAAAAGACCTGCTCGATTCCATTGCCAACACGCAAGCTACTATCAAAGAGATCGACACTTTCTCTCGCCAGAAGTTCGAAGAGGCATTTACCAGGATCAACGAGAATTTCCAGACAACCTTCAGCAAGCTCTTCGGCGGCGGTCAGGCCTTCATGCGGTTGACCGACGAGGAAAATAGCGCTGAAAGCGGCATCGATCTGGTGGTTTCCCCTCCGGGAAAGAAGTTGCAGAACGTGCTCCTGCTCTCGGGCGGCGAAAAGGCACTGACGGCATTGGCCTTGCTGGTCGGAATCTTCCGTTATCAGCCCAGTCCGTTCTGCATTCTCGACGAAGTGGACGCGCCCCTCGACGAAGCCAACGTCGGGCGCTTTACCGAACTCGTGCGCGAGATGAGCCTGCAAACCCAGTTCGTCCTCATCACCCACAGCAAGAAGACGATGAGCATCGCGCCGGTTCTTTACGGAGTGACGATGCAGGAACCCGGTGTTTCCAAGCTGGTCTCGGTGCGTTTCGGCGCGACAGCCTGATCGAGAAGCTGCCGCATAAAATTAGGAATGCATCCGGGCAAAACTGCGGGGCAGAGATTCATCCCGGCTTTCCTCCGCTCTCCTCAGCTTTTCCACAATTCCAATGCGTGAAACTCCGCGCCCGTTGCCGAATCCACCGCTCGTTTAAAGTGTCAACTGTTTTCTGTTTTTGCGCTCTCTATCCAAACGCCAGCGCGTGACTGAGGCCGTTGACAAAATTATTGAACCGGTTAGAATACCGGTCGTTTCCTCGGTAGAATTTTCAGATGAGCCCACAACTCCTTGACTCCGTCCTGTTGAAGACCGATTACCCCGATTTGAAACTGCATGCGAGCGGAAAGGTTCGCGACGTATACGGCATCGACCACGAACATCTGCTGTTCATCGCCACCGATCGCATCTCGGCCTTCGACTACGTGCTTGCCACCGGCATTCCGCAGAAAGGCCGTGTACTGACCCAGATTTCCCTTTTCTGGTTCGACTTCCTGCGCGACATCATTCCCAACCATCTGGTTACCGCAGATGTGAATCGCTATCCCGCAAACGTTAGAAAGTATGCCGACCAGCTTCGCGGTCGCTCCATGATGGTCATGCGGGCCGACATGTTCCCGGTCGAGTGCGTCGTGCGTGGCTACATCTCCGGCTCCGCCTGGAAGGAATACAAAGCCGCCGGTAAAGTTTGCGGCATCGAGCTGCCCCAGGGGCTGAAGGAGTCCGATAAGCTTCCGCAGCCAATCTTCACGCCGGCCACCAAAGCTGTCACCGGGCACGATGAGAACATTTCATTCGACGAAATGGCCAAGCTCATCGGAAAAGACCTGGCTGCGCAGCTCCGGGATCTGAGTCTGAAGGTTTACACCCAAGCCGCAGACTACGCTCGCACCAAAGGTATTATTATTGCCGATACGAAATTTGAATTTGGTCGTACGCCGCAAGGCGTCACTTTGGCCGATGAAGTTTTGACCCCGGACTCCTCGCGATTCTGGCCGGCAGACAAGTATGAGCCAGGCCGGGCGCAGGATTCCTACGATAAGCAGTACGTCCGTGATTACCTGGAAGAAGTCCGCTGGAACAAACAGCCGCCTGCACCATCCCTTCCCCCAGAAGTGGCTCGAAAGACCAGCGAGAAATACTTGGAGGCATATCGCCAGCTCACAGGACGCGAGCTGGATGTGTAGAATTCTCATCGCTGGCCGGAGAACGCGATGACGCTTGCCGATTGGATCATCGTGATTGTTCTGGTCATCTCGGTGGTTCAGGCGGCAAGTTCGGGTTTTTTTCAGGAAGCGTTCGGCATCGCAGGGCTGGTCTTCGGATACCTGGTCGCTTCCTGGGAGTATTATCGGCTCTCGCAACATTTTTCGCCTTACTTGAAGTCGGAGTGGTTAGGGGAAATCACGGCTTTCCTTGTCATTTTTTTTGCAGTGATGATCCTCGCGGGAATCGCTGGCCGGATCACCCGCTGGATTGTGAAGGAAGCCGGCTTAAGCGTATTTGATCGCATGTTGGGCGCGGCTCTCGGTCTGCTGCGGGGGTGCTTGGTAATCGCAGTAGTTCTGGTCAGCATGACCGCGTTCACGCCCACTTCGAAGTGGCTGGCAGGGTCGGAACTGGCGCCGTATTTCCTGGTTGCCGGCCGGGCGGCGATTTGGGTTGCGCCCTCGGCCCTGCGGGCACGCTTTTATCAGGGACTTGATTTACTACGTCACGAGCAGCAATCAGTACCCGCCGCAGTTGCGCCGGCTGCGCGAACCGGGAACTAGCGCGGGAAGCGACGCAAGCGGCAGCTTCCCCAAGAAAGAGAGATGCCGTGAGAGATCAACTCGAAGCACTCATCATGCAAATGTACCGCAGCAACATTCTTTATTCCGAAGCGGTGCGCGAATTCAAGAAGCGCTTCATCCTGACCGTGTTGCAGGAGAACAAAGGCAACCAGTGCCGGGCCGCGCGCGAATTGGGGATGCACCGTAACACGCTCAGCCGCACTATCTCCGAGCTCAAGATTGATGTTCGGCAGTTGCGCGCGGGCATGCGCCGGCCGCCCCGCAGCGCAAGGCCTCTGACATACGAAAAGAAAGCGGCCCGCTAGCTCAGCATCTGCAGAGCCAGGGCCGTTCCGAATGCCAGACTACCCGCTGCCCTCTTCAAGTGTCTTTCACTCTGTTCGGGTCTGGTGGAGCGCGCAGCGGCGGCAACATAGTTTTATCCGGTGCGTCGTCCGATTTATCTCTCTGATTTGGCAATTTGCCGGGGATTCCACGCCATCGCGAAAGCGGCAGCGTTACGGTGACATCGACTTCGATTGGGATTACCGCGTGGACACCACCAGCGCAACCGTCGGCTGGCGCGAGCGCTTCATCGGCCTCCTCAATTCGCCTTACCAGCCCACCGAAGCAGCATTGTTCCACCGGATGCTCGCAGCGGTCCCCATTGATTTTCACGAATTCACATTCATCGATATCGGCTCAGGCAAGGGCAGGGCATTGCTGCTGGCTTCTGACTATCCCTTTCAGCGCATCATCGGCGTGGAACTTCTGCCGGAACTTCATCGCATCGCGCAGGAAAATATTCGGCGCTACAAAAGCGAATCGCAACGATGCTTCTCGATTGGATCTTCCTGCGCTGATGCCACCTCGCTCCAGTTTCCCGCCGCCCCGTTGCTGATCTATCTGTTCAATCCGCTTCCGGAAGATCGCCTCCGGCAAATGCTGCAAAACCTGCACGGCTCAATCCATGAGCATCCGCGCCCCGTTTGGATCATCTATCACAACCCGCTGCTCGAGCACGTTCTGCTGGAATCGGGTACTTTTGAAAAGCTTACCGGCGATCTTCAATTCGCGATCTATAGAAACCTCCGCGGGGCTTGACTCGCGGTGTAGAATTCTCGCAAGTTACAGCTCTCCCCAAGACCGGGTTTAAGCGTTGGACGGCCATCAGGTCCAGCCCCTGTGTTCGTGAAAGTTTAACAAGCAAGTGCTCGAGTCCCTGCTCGGAGGGTTTTCATGCGTCGCACTTTGCTCGTCTTGCTGCTGGTTTTCAGTCCGCAATTTTTCTTCGCTCAGGGCACGGCCGGCGTAGAAGTTCGCGTGCTATTCACCAACGGGCATCCGTGCAATCTGCCTGCAACCGTCAACTTGCTCAGCGGCTCGAGTTCCACCGCGGTGGCGCACAGCTTCAGCGACACCGATGGCATCGCGCAGTTTTCCGCCATCGCTTCAGGCTCGTACACTGTCGAGGTCTCAGGACCCGGCCTTCAGGCTTCCCGCAGTTTGTCCTTTGAAGTTGGGTCACGCTCGGTCGCGGAAATCGACGTCGTCGTCAGGCGCGCGGGCGAGAACGGCCCAACTCAATCCTCCGCGCTTCCAATCAGCGCCTCCGACTTCAAGATTCCTCGCAGAGCCAGGCATGAATTCGATCAAGCAAGCGAACACATCATCCAGCACGACTGGCAGCGTGCAATAGAACACCTCGAGAACGCCGTCCGCATCTGTCCCACTTACGCGCAGGCCTACAACAACCTCGGCGTCGCCTACGGAGAACTCGGCGATATGACACGCCAACGCGAGGCGCTGGAGAAAGCCGTCGCCGCCAACGATCACTTCGCCCCGGCATTTCTGAATCTGGCGAAAATGGATTTGGCTGACGGGAATTTTTCGGCGGCAGAAGCCCTGCTGAACAAAGCCTCCGCTGCCGATCCCGGGCACGTTCCCACGCTCGTACTGCTGGCCCAGGTACAATTCCAGCGGCAGGAATACGATTCCGTGATCGCGACCTGCCATAAAGTCCATCTGCTTGCCCATGGTTCATCGCCGCTGGTTCACTATCTGGCTGCGCAGGCGCTCGAGCAGCAGCAGCGCAAGGCCGATGCGGTTCGGGAGCTTCAAACCTTCCTCGCAGAGAAGCCACTCGGAGGGGATGCCGACACCGTTCGCCATGACCTGACCAGGTTGGAGAATGAGATTGCGGCCAAAGATCCGCAGGCTGGGAACCCTTAAACCAGGCTAGAGCAATCCGCTGGTTTTGACGGTAAGAATGCTGAGTGCCAGCTCGAGGTCGCGAATCGCCTCGGTGAGCTCGGGATGTTCCCCCACCCGCTCGCGTAAGCTTTTCAGCCGCTTTTGCGCTCCGGTGATGTGCTCAATGGCAGGACTTTGGTGCTGCTTGTTCTCCTGTTGACCCTCGGCAGCCATAGCCTCATCTTACTCCTGCAGAGCTCGACCGCGGGCTCAGGCTTCAGTTGCCATGCGTGCGCGCTTTGGCTGGTGGCGCATGCTGCGGCCTTCCACCAGATGCACCAGCTCTTCTCCCAGATTCTTGGCGTGGTCGCCTGCGCGCTCAAAAGCCTGTGCCATCAAGAGCAGGTTCGTACTGTAGTCGCGCTTTCGGTCCTTGCTTTCCAGATGTCGCTGGAAGACCGTTTTGCACACCTGGTCGATTTGCGTATCTGTTTGCATGATCCAGGTGGCTGAGTTCACGCGTCTTTCGGTAAAACCCTGGTGCACCGCCGAAAGCATTTTCTCAAGCGTATCAGCCATAGCGATCAGGTCGCGGCGGTCTTCTTTCGACAGCGGCGCGCTTAGATGCTGCAGCCGTCGCGTGATTGACCAGGCAAGGTCCCCGATTCGTTCCAGATCAATAATGAACTTCAAACACCCTAGCAGTTCCCGTGCCTCCGCTTCGCTCACTTGCGTAATTGCAGTCGTGATGCGCTCATCAACCGTCCGCTCCATGCGGTCCAGCTCTTTTTCGCAATCCTTAACCGCAATAAACGCCATCTTCGAAGAATGCTCGAGGTAGTCCTTGATGTTGAATGCCGCATCCTTGGCGACAAGGCAGGCTTGCCTCACCAGGTCGGTCATTTCCCGTGTGGATTCAAGTTCGAGAACAGATTTCCGCGGCATACGGCTGATCGTCCCATCATAGCCCGTATTCGCCGTAGCCACAGTTACAGTTGCGAAAATTCCTCGCCCGCGGCGACAATTGACACGTGCAAGCAATATCCGGCGAAACCGCGCAGCCAAGAGGCAGCATTCCGTTCAAGCCCGGGAAGATGGTTGTCGTCACTCTCGGGGAACCGCGTGAGAAGTTTTGGGGTGCAATCCTGTGCCTTAGCCCTGAGGGTCTGAGCCTCTGCGGAATCGAGCTCGCCTCCTTCGAAGATCTGGTTTCCCTGGTCAAAGATGGCGAGCCGTTCTCCGCCACCGTGGTTTTTTTCCCCATGCACCGCATTGAGCGCATGGAACTCGACTTGCCTGATGGCAATATCTCATCGCTTTCGCAGCGCTTCACTGCCAAAACCGAGCTTGATCCCGCCACCGTTCTGCTTCGCCATAGCGGCGTCGCCGCCGCTCAGGAGCACGAGTGAAGCTCTCCCAACTTCTTACAGCACCCAACCAGCTCACCCTGTTGCGCATGATGTTCGTCCCGTTCGTCATCATCAAGCTGCTTGAGGGCCATTACTCCACGGCCTTGATTCTTTTCATTTTGGCGGGCATCAGCGACGGTCTGGATGGATTGCTGGCGCGCAAACTGAAGCAGCAGACGCTACTGGGTCAATATCTCGATCCCATCGCCGACAAGCTTCTGCTCAGCACCATGTTTATGGTGCTTTCGATCTTGCACAAAATTCCGTGGAAGTTTACCGTGCTGGTCTTCAGCCGCGATGTTTCGATTCTGCTCGCAAGCGGCGTGCTGTTCGCGATCGCCGGATTGCGCGACTTTCGCCCCAGCATCTTCGGCAAGGCCAATACCGTCGCGCAGATCGCCGCCGTTTTCTTCGTACTGCTGGGTCAGACAAACAAGGCTCGCTGGATTGCGATCGCCGCCCGGTCGTTCTTGCGGGCAGTTTTCGCCTTCACCATCATTTCAGCGATTCACTATGTGCTCCTGGTCGGTCAACGCCTCAAGCATCAGGAAACGACCGCAAATTCCGCTTAGTCAGTCGTAATACTCCAATCCCAGGTGCGTGATCAGCTCTTCTCCCTTGAGATACCGCAGAGTGTTCTTCAATTTCATCAGCTGAATGAAGAGATCATGCTCGGGATAAAGCCCCGGCACCGTCATGGGAGATTTGAAATAGAAACTCAGCCACTCCTGAATTCCCAATCCTTTTAGCTCGGCCGTGCGCTGGGCCAAATCCAAGAACAGCACCAGGTCAAGCACGATGGGCGCAGCGAGAATCGAGTCGCGGCAAAGGAAATCCACCTTGATCTGCATCGGATAGCCAAGCCAGCCGAAGATATCTATGTTGTCCCAACCTTCTTTATTATCGCCGCGCGGCGGATAGTAGTTGATTCGTACTTTGTGCGTGAATTTGCCGTACAGCTCTGGATAAAGCTCCGGCTGCAGAATGTGCTCGAGCACCGACAGCTTCGATTCTTCCTTGGTTTTGAATGACCCCGGATCGTCGAGTACCTCGCCATCACGATTGCCGAGAATATTGGTTGAGAACCATCCGTTCAGCCCGATCATGCGGGCTTTGAACCCGGGTGCGAGAATGGTCTTGATCAGCGTCTGTCCGGTCTTGAAATCCTTTCCGCAGATGGGAGCTTCGTTCTTGCGTGAAAGCTCCCGCATAACGGGAATATCGACCGTGAGATTTGGCGCGCCATTAGCGAACGGCACGCCTTCCATCAGCGACGCATAAGCATAGATCATCGATGGCGCAATCGCTTCATCATTCTGCGCCAGCGCCTTTTCGAATGCCTTCACCGATTGGTGCGCAGCAGTTGGCTCGAGAAACGTCTCTGTCGATCCGCACCAGATCGTGATCAGCCGCGACGCTCCTGAAGACTTCCTGAAATCGCGGATATCGGCCCGCAGTTGTTCGGCAAGGTCCATCTTGTTCTTGCCCTTCTTGATGTTTGGCCCGTCAAGGTTCTTCACGTAGTTGTGATCGAAAACCGCTTTGCGCGGCACGATCGAACTCAAAAACGGTTTTATCCGGCTGATCAGTTCTCGATCGAGCACCCCGGCTTTCGACGCAGCCGTGTACATATCGTCTTCGAAAATGTCCCAGCCGGTGAAAACCAGCTGGTCAAGGTTCGCCAACGGAACAAATTCCTTTACCTTCGGGGAGCGCGCGTCGGTGCGCTTGCCCAGCCTGATGGTTCCCATCTGCGTGACTGAACCGATCGGCTTCGCGATTCCCTTCCGCACCGCCTCTACGCCGGCAACGAACGTAGTTGCGACCGCACCCATGCCGGGAATCATCACCCCCAGCTTTCCTTTTGCCGGTTGAATATCGCTATTGTCTTTTTTCCGTGTCACTGCTGGTTTTTCTGTAACTGCGGGCTTCTGGCGTGTCGCCATATGAGCGCTTCCTTATGAGAGCTTTAGATTTAAGGCAAACAGGTATGTTCTCGCACTGAAGTCGGCAATTGCAACCAATGCAGGTCGAATATAGCGAAAACATGCCCGGAATGGACGGCTGCTCATTAACCTGTCATCGCAGTGCAGCCTCGTTTGTGTTAAAAAGCAGATTCATGGAGCAGAAAGTCGCGCTCGTCACCGGTTCATCCAGCGGCATCGGCCTGCTGACCGTCATCGAGCTGGCAAAAAGTGGTTTTAAAGTCATTGCGTCTATGCGCGATCTGTCGAGGCGCGAGCGTCTGGATCAGGCCATCGCCCAGGCAAAGCTCGCCAGCCTTGTCGACATTCGCCGTCTCGACGTCACCGGCTTCGACGTGATCCCTGGTTTCGTCGACAACGTTTTTTTCGATTACGGACGTTTAGACGTGCTGGTGAACAACGCCGGTTTCGCCGTTGCCGGCTTCGCGGAGGACGTAACCCTCGACGAAGTCCGCCTGCAATTCGAAACCAACTTTTTCGGCGCGGTCGCACTCACTCTGGCCGCACTGCCCATCATGCGCCGGCAGCGTTCCGGTCACATCATCATGGTCTCGTCGATCGCTGGTTTGCATGGTTCGGTTTCCGTCAGCGCCTATTCCGCCGCAAAGCACGCGCTGGAAGGATGGAGCGAGTCGCTTCGCCTGGAGGTGAACTGTCTTGGAATCAAAGTCGTTCTGATCGAACCGGGAAACTTTCAGACCGATATCTGGACTCGCGGCGCGACCATGGCGAAAAAAGCTATCAGTAAAGACTCGCCGAATTATCCGCGCAGCCTTCGCATGCGCGACCGCGTTCAGGCCATTCCCAAAGCCGATCCAATTCATGTTGCGCGCGTGATCGCAGCCGTGGCAAACGATCCCAATCCTCGCCTGCGTCACCTCGTGGGCCGCGACGCCCGCATCCAGCTCTGGCTCAAGCGCCTGCTGCCCTGGAAGCGCCATGAAAAACTCGTCGCCAATTTCCTGAAAATCGACTGACTCTGTCATCCCTCAGCTCGGCCGCGGTTTCTTCTCTATGCTCTGTGTGTCCTCTGTGGTGAATCTCTTTTGAAGCCCCTCCATTCACGCCTTTACTCCGGTTACCAGTTTTCTGCTCTTCGACAACGGAACATCCACAGCCTCTTTCCACTCCATCCCCGGCGCAAGCCGGTGCGCCGCCTCCACCTGCGCCTCCCCAATCAAAAGCGCAACGGTCCCCTTCGCCGTCACCAGCCTGACCGCCTGTGGCAGCACATCCTCAAACCTCTCCACTGCGCGAAGCGTCACAATATCCGCCTCGCCGCCAAGCTTCTCGGCACGCTCGGCAAACACCCCAATGTTCCCCAGCCCCAGCGCCCGCACCACCTCCCGCAGAAACGTCGCCTTCTTCTGGTTCGACTCAATCAAAGTCACACGCAACTCCGGCCTCCAAATCTTGATTGCCGATCCCGGAAACCCCGCGCCTGATCCCACGTCCACCAGCGACTCACCGCCGGGCAAATGCTGCGCCGCAAACAGCGACTCGCCAAAATGTCTCGTCACAACCTCCTCGGCATCGCGTATTGCGGTCAGGTTCACCCGTGCGTTCCACCGCCTCAGCAGGTCGATGTATTTCGAGATCTGCTCAAGCTGAAGCGGCGAAAGTACAGCCGCCGCACCGATAAATGGCTCGAGCAATTCCGCAATCCGAGACTTTTCCATCGCTTGGTGCTAGAAGATTACCGCATGGGCTAGACAGGATCCGCCGGGTACATTTCAAACCGGGGGTAGGCCGGATCTTACCGCAGTTGTGAGATCCGGGAAGAATCATAACGGAACCCGGAACCACAAACATCACGAATCAGACTGGTACGGGTGGTCCAAACGTAGGTATTCTGTCGATGGATTCAAGGTGTGCTTCACAAAAAGCATCGCGCACGTCACAAGAGTGGGAAAACCCATGATCGACACCGCTCTTCTCGAGAACATCGCCGCACAACTCATGCAGCAGAAAGAAATCGCCGTTGGCTCACAAGTCGAGCCTGTGAAGCGCAGCAGCTTTCACCACCTCCGCATGGTCAAATTCAAGATGAACGGAAAGGAATACCAGGCCATCGAGCAAAACCCCGATAAGCCCAGCCGCTGGGGAGAGCTCGCCCGCGCGGGTCACAAGGTCATTCAGTTCCGCGAAGTCGCCAGCGGACAGTACATCGCCGTTTCCGTCGACGGAAAAGTCAAAGAATACAGCCGCTAACAACTGATCGGAAGCACCACAACAGGCTCAACGATGTCATCCCGGCGCCGTTCGCGCCAGCAAACGCTGGACGACAGCCTTAATCTCCCCTGCCGTCGGCGAGGACTCACATCTCACTCCACCACGGCCAGAACATCGCCGGCATTCACGCTATCGCCCTCGTGCACCATTACTCTTTGCAGCTTGCCCTTCTTCGGAGACTTGATCTCGTTCTGCATCTTCATCGCTTCCATCACCACCACGCCCTGCCCGACCTGCACCTCCGAGTCCTGCAGCACCAGCACCCGCACGATCTTTCCCGGCATCGGAGCCACGAGTCTCTTTGTTCCCTCCGCCGCGCCTGTCTTCGCCCGCTGCGCCTGCAACGATCGCGGATCGCGCAGCTCCGCCGAGTATCTCCCGTTCCCTACCCAAAGATGCATATCCGTCGCGGTCTGCTCGCGCTTGATCTCGTACGCCTTGCCATCAATCAACACCGAAATCACGTTCGGACTCGCCAGCACGGCATCAATCCCGATTTCTTTCCCATCCAGCCGGCATTGCCACCCGCCGTCGCTCTGCTCCAGCTCCAGCCGAAAACTCCGTCCGTCAATGTTGACCTCATATCTCATAAGCTCTGTGTCACTGTTCCGGTGCAAACCGCGTTCTCGCGTCCTCTGTGGTGAAGCCGTCTTCCTCTGTGCTCCTCTGTGCCCTCCGTGGCGAGGAATTTCGCTACTGCACCGCCTCTTCCCGTCCCACGCGTTTCCATCTACTCGCGTGGCCATCGCCTACCGGGCGATTCCCATTTCCCACCGCGCCACTTCGCGAATCCAGCACCGCGAATATCCCCGCCACAATCGCCGCCACTTCCGTGTACTCGCCTTCTGCCCCTGTGCCCCCTGTGGTGAAGATTTTTCCTTCCCCAGCATTCGCCTTCAGTAGCCGATCAAGATAACCGGTATCGATTTTTCCCGCCTGAAAATCCGCATCGCTCAAAATCCGCTGGAACAAGGAAATGTTTGTCTTGATCCCGCCCACAAAATACTCGTTCAGCGCCCGCACCAGCCGTGCGATTGCCTGTCTCCTATCGCTCCCATATCCAATCAGCTTCGCCAGCAGCGGATCGTAATCCACCGGCACATTCCAGCCCTGGTACATGCCGCTGTCCCGCCGGATGCCCGGCCCCGCCGGCGCCATCAGCAGCGTGATCTTTCCCGGGCTCGGGAAAAAATTATTATCGGGATCTTCTGCATAAATGCGGCACTCCATCGCGTGACCGCGCAGGCTGATCTCCTCCTGTGCAAACGGAAGCCTCTCGCCAGCCGCAATCCGAATTTGCAAATGCACCAGATCCAGCCCCGTCGTCAACTCCGTCACTGGATGCTCCACCTGCAACCGTGTATTCATCTCCAGAAAATAAAAATTCTTCTGCTCATCAACCAGGAACTCCACCGTTCCGGCATTCGCATAGCCCGCCGCCTTCGCCACCCGCACCGCTACTTCGCCCATGCGCCGCCGCATCTCCGGATGAACAATCGGCGACGGGCACTCCTCCAGCACCTTCTGGTGCCGTCGCTGGATTGAGCACTCGCGCTCGCCCAGGTAAACCGTGTTGCCGTGCTCATCCGCCAGCACCTGCATCTCGATATGCCTCGGGTTGACAATCGCCTTCTCGAGATAAACCTCGTCGTCGCCAAACGCCCGCTGCGCCTCGCTCTGCGCCGCCTGCAGCGCCGGCGCCAGTTCCTTCTCCGAATTCACCAGCCGCATCCCCTTGCCGCCGCCGGCCGCCGCCGCCTTCAACATCACCGGGTAACCGATCCTTGCCGCACCCTGCTTCGCCTCCGCCGCTGACTCCAGTCCCCTCGATGTCCCCGGCACAAACGGAATGCCAGCTTTCTCCATCTCCCGTCGTGCGCCTGTCTTTGATCCCATCATCCTCATGGAAGCCGCGCTCGGCCCGATAAACTTCACTCCCGCATCCGCGCACGCCTGCGCAAACTCCGCATTCTCGGAAAGAAATCCGTAGCCGGGATGGATCGCATCCGCCCCACTCCGCTTCGCCACTGCCAGAATCTTCTCGATATTCAAATATGATTCGCTCGCCGGCGCTGGCCCGATCGGATACGCTTCGTCCGCTTTCAGTACATGCAGCGAAGTTCTGTCCACCTCGGAAAAAACCGCAACCGATGGAATGCCCAGCTCGCGGCACGCCCGCAGCACCCGCACCGCAATCTCGCCGCGATTCGCAATCAGAATTTTCCTGAACATACCTGGCCGCCCGGTTCCTCGATGCAAAACTATTCATTGTAACTGCTCGCCCTGGGCTAGCCCCGGACTTGTCATTCCGACCGCAAGAAGAATCTGCTGTTAGGGGCTAACCCAGCTTTTACTGGTTTTGTGAAACCTGGGCGAATTCATTCGCGAGAGGTGAACTGTCCTCCTCTGTGCCCTCTATGGCTTAACAATCCGGAGACAACCCTTACAAACTTTTACTTGCCCACCCGCAACATTGATTTAACCGGACGGTTAATAACAGCAAGGAAGGAATACAACCATGAAAGCCACTCAAAGATTTCTCACTGTGTTGATCACGCTGGCCGCATTATCCATCGGGCTTGCCGCCCAGACCGCCCGTCGCTACGACACTGCCATTCAAACCCAAGCTGCGCAGCAGCTGGCAAAGAAGACCGCGTTCAAGAGTGTCACCGCCTCTGTCGAAGACGGCATTGTCACACTGACCGGCAGTGTCGATCTCTACCAACAAAGGCTCGACGCCGCGAAGGCTATCCGCAAGGCCGAAAACGTCCAGGGAGTTCGCAACCAGATCGTCGTCGCAGGCAAGACCGTCTCTGATACCGATCTCACCGCCCAGCTCGACCGCAAGCTCTACTACGACCGCATCGGGTATGACAACGTCTTCAACTACGTTACCGCTGAAGTGCAGAACGGCGTAGCCACGCTCAATGGCGAAGTGAGGCTGGGCTATGATCGCGACTCAGCTCTGGCCCTCGTGAGCTCAACTCCCGGAGTGAAAGACATCGTCAACAACATCGACGTCGAATCCATCATCGGTGACAACGTTCGTCTCCGGGCGCTGCGCGTCATCTATCGCGATCCAGTGCTTTCGCGATACGCCATCGATCCCGCCCGCCCCATTCGCATCGTCGTCGATCGTGGCACATTGACGCTTTACGGCACGGTCGCAACCACCATGGACAAACAGATCGCCGGCCTCCGCGTCAACCAGGTTTTCGGCGCTTTCAAGGTGCAGAACGACCTGCAAGTCGCAAAAAAGAGCTGAAAAATTGGGGGTACCGGGAGGCTGTCCTGAGCGACGCCGCCGGCGAGCCCCGGGAAGAACAGAAAATTTGGGGTAGCCCGGGTCTCACCGCTTTTGTGGGACCAAGGAAGAACAACCCTTGGGTGCGGGTGATCTCCTCTGTGCTCCTCCGTGCCCCCTGTGGTTCAAAAACCGGAAGCACCACATTACTTCGTCGCCATCGTCGCTTTCGCCTTCGCGCTGCCGCTGTACTTCAATCCCACCTTCACCAGAATCGGCTCATCGCCCTTTGACGACACTGCATAGATCGTCTGTGGCCCAGGATCATCCTGCGTTAGCAGCCGTGTTCCGTCCTGACTGGCTTCCTGCTCCGCCTTGGTCCAGGTTTTGCCCGCGCCGCCAGTCATCTCATATCTCTGCACCGCAGTGCTGGCGTTCTTCTCCCAGTCCGCCACTTGCTCTTTCGTCAGCGCCAGCGCCTTCGGGCCAAGCGTGATTCCTTCCAGCGGCTTCTCCGTGACCAGCACCGTCAGCACTTCGCCCGCCTGGTCCGGACGGCTCTGCTTCAAGGTGAAATAGTTCGGCCTGTCCTCCTGCGCCGGAATATCCACCAGCTTCCCCGCAGTCACCTGATTATTCCCGTTATTCGTCCGCGACGTAGGAAAAATCAAGTACGCCTCGCCCAGCTCTTTGTTCGCATACTGCTCACGATCGATCACGTACAAATACCCCGTCCGCGGAGATTCAATACTCAGCCGCACCCGGTCTCCCTTGCGCAGCGCCGCATCTGACGCCACCCGCTCCGGCGTCCACTCGATCGTCTCGCCGCTCTCCTGCTCCAGCAGTCTCGGCCCGCCATCGCTTGCAAGCGCGGGCCTCAGCCGCCAGATCGTGATTCCCAGCGCCCGGGTGTTTTCGCTCGATCGAATGCTCGCGATGCTCACATTCTTCGCGCTTGCGCCCACCATTTTGTATTGTGGAACCTTCGCCGCATTCGCTCCCGCCTTCGGCCGCGCTTTAACGAACTCTTCCGCAACAATTCCGCGCGTGCTGTCGTCCTGCGCCATGAGCACAGTTGAAAATCCGGCCATCGCTCCCGCCAGCAGCACCATTCCAGCCAGCAGATTAGCCATTTGCTTTTTCATGATTCTCACCTCATTCCAACTTTTACTCGGAGTCATTCCGAAGCTCCGCGTTCTTACCAGCGGAGTGAGAAATCCCGCGCGTATCCCCTATACCGGCTCACTTCCACTCCCCCTGCTGCACAAACGCGGCCCAATAATAGGGCTCCGACCACTGTTTCTGCTTCCACATCTCCACTTGCGCCTCGCGAAGCGCCGCCGACGGCCGCAAATCCTCTTTCAGCAGCTTCTCGTAAAACTGCGCCATTAACTCTTCCGTCGCGCGGTCATTCACGCTCCACAGGCTCACGATCACCCGTGGGACGCCAGCATACATGAATCCGCGCGTCAGTCCAACAATCCCCTCCCCGCGAATCTCCTTGCCCAGCCCCGTCTGGCACGCGCTCAGCACCACCAGGTCCGCCGGCAATTTCAGGTTGTAGATGTCGTTCGCCCGCAGAAATCCGTCTCGCGGACGCCCCTTTTCATCCACCATCGACAGCACAATCGCCGAGAGCTCCGGATGCTCGCTGTCCAGATATCCATGCGTCGCAAAATGCAGATACCGGTAGCGACGTAAATCCGTGCTCTCCGCGTTCGCCAGGTTCGCGCGAAAATCCAGCTCTTCGAGATTATCTTTCCCCTGTGCCAGCTTTATGATGCGCTCCGCCTCCTCGCGCGTGTACGGCAGACGCGGCACATGCAGGTGCCCCGTGCCATTCACCACCTCATCCGAATCCTCCGACAACTGCTCGAGAATCCTGCTTCCATTTCGCGAAGTCGTCTCCTTCGCCGCAATCGTCAGCGTCTTGCTCTTCAACCGCGGATCATCCCGGCTGAACACCGGATCGGCAAACACTGCCACCATCCCCGGCGCCGGCTTTCGATTTTCAATTTCTTTTCTCAGGATCGGCAGCATCGAGGCCGACGGCAGATTCACAATCTCATGCTGGACGACCAGCGGCTCTGCATTTTCTGCCTGGCGGTGGCCCACGTTCGCGAGCGATCCTTGCGAGCTAACGTGGGATACATCGCGCTCAGCATTCGTGGGCGCTTCCTGCGAACTAACCTGGGAAAGCGCCGGCAACATCGCAAACGGAATATGCTGCAACGACCCATCCGTCACAATCGCCAGCCGCTTCTCTCCCAAATCTGCAGCCACCGGCCCCAGCACCATCTGGCTCAACTTCGCCGCGGCTTCGGGCAGCTTCGCATCCGCCGCTGCAATTCTCTTCTCCCGCTGCCCCTTCAGCTCCCCGCGCACATACGTGCTGCGTGCCGTCATCGCCTCATACACTTCCCGTACGCTCTGCTCAATCTCGCTGCGCTTCGGCAGTTCGTAGGTCTTCACGCTGTCCGTCGTCACCGCCCACACATAGCTGCGCTCATCGCCCAGCGAGTACTCCAGCAGCATCGTGTCTTTGTCCAGCACCTCGTTCTGGATCTGCTTCACATTCAGCGGCTGCGGCTCGGTGATCTCCGCATAGCGCGGACTCGCCTGCCGAATCCTTACCTCGACCTGCCCATACTGCTGCTCCAGCTCGCCGATTTCTTTTTTCAGCGCGTCGCGCTGTGCCTGCGCTCCCGGCCCGCTCACCTCCAGCAGCCGCTGCGACTTCGCGTTCATCAGCTCCGCCAGATCGTGCTCCTGCGTCAGCAGCTTCTGATCCACGCCCTCGCGAAAGTCAACGTGAGACTCGGCCAGCATTTCGAGCAAGCTCCGCGCCCGCGCCCGCTCGCTCGCCTGCAGCGCCAAATCGTCATAGCCCGCATTCGGAGACTGCTCATTCATCCGCATCAGCAGGTCGATATAAAACTCATACATCCCCTGCTGCGTCGCGAAATACGACGCCCGCTCCCGCTGCGCCCCGGCGTGCGTTCTTACCTGCTCCACTTCGCCGATCGTCGTCTCCGCCTGCTTGCGCGCCTCGTCCAAATTTCCCAGATCGCGCTCCGCCCGCGCCAGCTCCACGTGCACCTTGGGAGCGTCTTCCATGTCGTCGAGCGGTTCGAGCAGCGCCAGCGCCTGGTTCTCCGTATCAATCGCCTTCTGCGGCTGCTTCATCCGCTCATAAACCTGCCCGATCAGGTACAGCGTCACGCCTTCATCCCGCCGGTCGTCGGCTGCCTTCATCGCCTCCAGCGATTTCTGCAGATACTCAAGCGCCTTCTCCTGATCTCCCTGCTCGGAGTAAACCCGCGCCAGTCCGCGCAGCGTGTTACCTGCGCGCCACGGATCTCCCGCCGCATAGCGCAATGCCAGCGCCTGCTCCTTGGACTGAATTGCCTTACTGGAATCGCCAAGCAGGAACTCCGCCTGCCCGATGTCCTCCAGGCAGTTCGCCTGGATCTGCTTATTGCCAGCTGTTTCGGCCAACGACAGCGCCTTCTGTAGATACTCCAGCGCTGTGTCAAGCTGGCCAAGATCAAGGTAGTTCATCGCGAGATTATGCGTGGTGTTAGCCTCTTCGGGCAGTACGCCCAGTGAGTGAAAAATTGGAATGGCTTGGGAGTAGTAATCATTTGCCTTCTCCCATTCACCCATGTCAGCTTCGATCTTGCCGAGATTATTGAGGGTGGCGGCCTCAAATGACGCCGCGCCGGCCCGACGCTCGAGTTCTAATGCGCGCCCGAAGAAACTCACCGCCTTCTGCGGCTCACCGAGAACGTCGTACATTCCGCCCACATTGTTCAGCGTCGTGCCCTGCATGTTCAGGTCGCCGACTTGTTCAAAAATCGGTAACGCGCGCGTGTATTCCTCAACGGCCTTACGGAAATCGCTCGCCGAGGCGTCCACAACACCGATTTCATAAAGAAGGAGGCCGTAACGGTACTTATTCGGCGATCCTTCAAAATACGGCAGGGCCTGCTGATAATCCTTCATCGCCGTTTGCAGAGAATCCGGGCCCTGCTGCCCCGAAGCATCCAGCCCCTCTTCCATCAGGTGCTCCGCCGTGGCATGTTTCCTGTCATCTTCGGTCGCATCCCGCAGCGCGACAATGCGAATTTCATAGCGAGCCGGTTCAGCAGATTTGTCCGGACAATCCACCTGCACGCGATATGTGCCCGCTTGCCCCGCAACCACAACCGCCGGCTCCGGCCCCCACAGCCCGTTCTGGCTGTCGGTATGCGAGATCTGTTTTCCGTCGGCGCCGAACAGAATGACTTCGACGTCAATCCCCTTCTGTTCGACTTCGACGTACAGGAATTGTCCCTGGGTCAGGGCAACCTGATAGGAATGCGATTCTCCGCCCTTCATCGAGCGCTCGATTGTAGTCCCGGGAGTTAATGTCGTGAGTTCCTGCCCGTGCAGAAAAATTGCGGGCAGGCTAAGAATGGCCAGCAGGGCAGACGCGACGCGTAAAGCTGGCGCTTTCATGGTGGCGCAGAAGGTCGCTCGTCGAATGCATAAATACTACTCCAAATAGTGGTCGTACGTAGCCGCAGTGTCTCGCCTGCGGGGCGGGGCGAAGCCCCCGCAGCGAGGACATCACAAACGAAAACCGCTGCCGAGCTTGCGCTCGCCCGGGCAGGCGAGGACGCCTGCCCCTACACAACAAAATTGCAGACCACTACAACCCGTGTAGTCCCAGGCGTCTCGCCTGGCATCACCTTCCTACGCTACTTCTTTCTTCTCATGGTGCTCTTCATGCTCTCTCGCGCCGCTCTTGCTGGAGTTCCACTGTCCGCTCTGCACTGCGGCCGGGCCGGGGGCGCTTACGCTGCCTGACCAGCCGTTGGCGCTGTTCCAGCTGCTTGCGCTAAAGGTGTAGCTGCTGACTGTGAACGAAATGTTGTCGCCATTGAAGCTTGGTGTGACATCAACTGCGTTCTGGCCGGTGATCGTGTAGCGCACTTCGTTCGTAGCGTTCGGAGAGGGAACCACCAAAGTCCCGGCCGGGCTGTTCGGACCGGTCCAGTTAGTGACTGTGACCGTATAGGTTCCGTTGAACTTGTTTGCGATTGGCATCTCTTTTCCTCCTGTGAAATGGCGAAACGTGGCTACTGTCGCGGAAAACGGGCCGTCGCTGAATGATGATGCATTCTCGCCGGCGGAACTTAGGGCTGGTCGGCGACAGGCCAAGTCCTGAGGGGGGCAATCATACTCACTACACTTCGCCTAAGTCAATCGCAGATTGCCTGTAG
>Ga0335081_10000829_pt1 | contig 50052 bp, 46 predicted proteins | sample Lox_Sample_35_FD_206713 | JGI IMG/M metagenome (GOLD analysis project Ga0335081, IMG submission 206713) | Soil microbial communities from Loxahatchee National Wildlife Refuge, Florida, United States - Lox_Sample_3.5 | ecosystem: Environmental > Terrestrial > Soil > Wetlands | place: USA... | reverse complement strand
TGAGAAAGGCCGTTTCCTTCCGGCATCGACTTCGCCTTCAACAACGCAGTTATGCCTGAAATGGCGGCCTTTTTCTATGCTGAATTATGCTTGCCTGTTTACTACTGGTGAGAAATCCGGGCTAGTTGGCTGATTTCGTACATCGGACAGATTTCTGGCACAGGATTTTCGTCGTGCAGTAATGTTGGTCAGAGCTGAGGAGTAAGCACCGACGCTGCGAATCGAGTGTGCGCAGGCTCGCTGCCCGCCAACTGGAGCTCCGTTTTTTCGATCATTTGCCGCCACAAAGCGTCGGGATCCGAATCGAAAACCATTTGGGCGTCGCCTTGGAAAATGAACCACGAGCCCAGTGCGACTTCCATTCGCAGTTGATCGTTACTCCATCCGGCATAGCCGATATAAACCCGAAAAACACCAGCGGCCGGTCGACCCGAGATAGCTTTGTCGAAGAGGGTCTTGGTAGAAATGAAGGAGACCCCGCCGAGAATCTGCTCCGCCCCGTCGAGCTTGGGCGTCGACCGGAGCAAGGCAAACACCGCCTGGGTTTCGACGGGGCCACCGAGATACACCGGTTCGGAACGGTTTTTCGCCGCCGGGAACTGGTCCAATACCCGTGAAACCGGGAGATCCGTGCGCCGGTTAAGAACCAGTCCGACCACTCCGTCGGCATCGCAGTGAACCAGCAGGACTACCGTTTCGGCGAAATTGGGATCGGCCAGGCTACGGCTCGCTACCAATACCTTTCCCGCAGCCAAGTCTTTGGGGTTCTTGGATTGCACCGGAAGAAAAACTGTCGAGGAGATTCCGTTTTTCGTGTGGACTACCCAGTTCGATCGGGCCTGCTGGCCTGTGTCCCAGAGCGGCGCGTCGGAAGCAAGCCGTGGACTGTAGGGCTGGGAGTTCGGTATCGGTACATTAGTTTCCGTGGTCTGGGCGTCCAGCCCTCGCGGTACGGCGAAGACAACGAATACGACCAGCATTGAAAAAAGGCACTTCTTGCCCCCAGACATGGCAGTTCTCCTGACACGCGATGGCGTTCGCCGTTCTGAGTCCCTCACCCTGGGTGTGAATTATAGTCAGTCCGTAGCCGTGCCCGCGGCCTTTACCGAAACAATAAATTTGCTGACCAAGCTGCTACCGCTCGTCGCTGGCTGCCGGCTGCTAGTTGCTGCTCTTTTATCCCTTCCACGCGCCGAGGGCGCGACGCAGCAGCACCAATTGTCCCAAGTGATAGGCATTGTGATCGGCGGCGAGCAGGGCTTCGCGAAGCAGCGTCTGGCCCGAGCCGCCGGGAAGCGGCGCGAACAGGTCCTGCTTGGGATCGCCGATCAGCTTGCGCAGCGACTCCAAATTGTCCCGCACCTCCTGAATGCTTTTCTCCCAGGCATCTTTGCTGGGCGGGGCCGCGTGCTTTGGCCAATAGCCCTCCGGCCAAGGCGGAGATTTGTGGTGGGGATCGCGGCAAAACTCGACGATATCCCACAGCGCAAGGCGCATGTGCTCGAGCAATTGCCAGGCGGAGTAGGGCATGCCTTTGGGCGCTTGGCCGCGCAGCTCAGCGGGGAAGTCGTTAACCGCAGCCGACAGGTCGGCGTGAGCTTCGTGCCAATCGAGAAAGTTCGCAAGTTGCTGTCGAAGCTGCTTGTCGGATTGCATAAGGTCGTCAATGGGCGAAGATGAGCGGGCGAATATCCCGGCAGTAGCTTCGATGTGGGGTCGAAGCAGGCGGATGTACTTTCTCAGGACTGGCGATTTGCAGTGTCGCTTTCGGGCGCACAAGCGTACACGGAGACAAAGCGAGCCGAATGCTCTGAATCAGTGGACTAGGCGCCGTTCTTGCGGCGACGCCAGCGTTGCAACGACATGCTGGCCCCGGCGTTCACCAGTACGGTGAAGCCGCTGTGCTCGGGCGAATCCACAATGCGGGCGCGCTCGCTACCCAGGCCACCACCGAGCACGCGTCCCAGGCTCAACAGCGAACGGCTACCGCAGGCGGCGCAGACCTCGCCGACACTGTCGCTGATGACCTCGCAATCGGCGCAGAGAACCGCATGTTCCAGGGCGACGGAATTCAGCCGCGGCTGGGGATTGTGGCCGGCATCCATAGCTTGCTCTTCCATTAGCGTACTGAGGTTGGGGAAGAGTTGGAACCTACGCGATAGTGCAGGAACCGAAGGAGTAACGGTTACTGATTTTGCTCCGGCGGCAGCAGATTGTGGTTCAGCGCGAACAAGGCCAGCTCCAGCCGGTTGCCCACGCCGATTTTGTTGAAGATGTTGGTGAGGTGGCGCTTGACCGTTTCCTCGCTGATGCCGAAGGTCTCGGCGATGTGTTTGTTGGTGGAACCTTCGGTGATGAGGGCGACCACTTCGAGCTCGCGTGCGGTCAGGCCAAAGGTCTTGCGCGGCGGCGGTGCGGTCTGCGCGGTCAGGTCGCGCAGTACCTGCACCAGGTTCTGCACCGGGCGTCCCTCGAGCCAATATTGACCCTGCAGCACAGCGCGGATGCAGGCGGACAGATGGGCCACCACGGCGTCCTTCAGCACCACGCCACGCGCGCCCAGTTGCAGCGCTTCCAGGATCTGGCGTTTGTCGATTTGGCCGGTGAGAACGATGGTGCGCGTGTCGCCATTGTCGCCGGTCAACTCGCGCAATGCCTCCAATCCGGGCATTTTCGGCATGGCCAGATCGAGCAGCAGAATGTCGGGGTGCAAGGTCCGCACCATGTGCAGCGCCTCCACTCCGTCCTTGGCTTCGGCCACCAGCTTGATGTTGGGATCGGCCTGCAGCATGTTGCGCAAGCCGATGCGGACCACGGGATGATCGTCAGCGATGAGAACTCGAATCGGTGTCGCTGCCATCTTGTTTCCTCGCGTTGAGGGATGGTCTTCCTTTTTTCACGCTACGCCGCTGAACCTTCTTCCGGTAGAACCACCGAGCCGACCTGCTGCGATAATTCAGCTTCCAATGTCTTCAGCGCCGCGATGGCGCGCGCCAGTTCCGGCTCCGCGCCACCCAAATCGGAGTTGCGCCCCATCTCTTCCAGCGTGGCGCAACAGCGCGAAAGATCGCGGGCACCGAGGGTCATACTGCTGCCCTTCAGGTAGTGCGCGCGTTCGCGTAACTGCCGGGCATCGGCTTGGGCCAGCGCCTCGCGAATCTGCCCGAGGGTAGCCCGTGCCTCGGTCACGTACTCGCGGCATAACTCGGGCAGGACGTCCGGGTCATTCGCAGTCGCCTGCCGCAGACGGTCGAAAATCTCCCTAGCTAGAACCAGCTCGCTCACTTGCGCTCTAAGTGTCTTGACCCCATGTACTTCGGATACATCATAGGTAATCCTTTGTGGCTCCGGCGTCAAGCGGGGATTTGCGAGGTGGTAATAGAAGCGCTGCAGGTCGGAAACACTCCCGAAAGCATTCCGTCTAGAACTTGGAAAAATCCGGCTTTCGCTTTTCCAAAAACGCGCTCAGCGCCTCCCGGGTTTCGGGCGAATCGAGCCTCTCCGCGACAATTTCGACCTCCTGCGTTAGGGCGCGCTCCACTTCCGCACGATAAGTTCGCTTCATCAATTCTTTGCACGCCAGCACCGCGCCCCTGGGCCTTTGAGCAAGCTCCTGCGCCGCGCCGGCGGCAGTGGACAGCAGGGCATCGCGGGCAAGCACCGCATTCACCAACCCCATTTCGTAAGCGCGTTGCGCGGTGAGGGGCGCCCCGAGCAGAAACAATTCCGCCGCCCGCTGGGGTCCGATCAGCAGCGGCAACAGCACCGTCGAGGCCGCCTCCGGCACAATACCGAGATTGATAAATGGCATCATGAACCGGGTATCCTCGGCGGCATAGACAAGATCGCAGTGCAGCAGAATCGTGGTGCCCACGCCGACGGCCAGCCCGTGAACCGCGGCGACGATCGGCTTCTTCGCGCCCGCCACCGCGCGGATGAAACGCACCGCCGGCGGCACGGCCTGCCCCTTCCATGGCTTGCGCATGAAATCTTCCAGATCGTTGCCGGCGGTAAACGCCTCGCCCTTGCCGCACAGCAGAAGTACGCGTAGCGCGGCATCCGTCTCCGCTGTCTCCACCGCCTCCGCGAGCGCATCGTACATGTCGGCGGTTAAGGCATTTTTCTTTTCCGGACGGTTAATGGCGATCCGCAAAACCGCACCGTCGCGTTCGGCTTCGATGTGCCCCACGAGAGCCCTCCCGATTGAGCTTGGATTGCTGAGGATTGTAGCTGAAATTGGCAGTGGGGATTTCGTATTTGGACGGAAGGGCACGGCTCCTCAGCCCTGCCGAAAACAGCCGAGGGAAATGAGGGCTTCAGTCCTGGTCCACCGTGGCTCAAGCCCGCTTTATGATCGCGGGCTTTCGCCAAGGTAAGGCAGTTTAGTTTTTGCTGTGACCGGTAGAGCGGGCCTTCCGGCCCGCGTCCAAGCGCCCGCTTCCCGTGGAGTCGGCTTGTAGTAAGCTACGGGCGCCGAAAATAACCAAGGCGAGCTTACGCGACGCTTCGCCGTCCGCAGATCTCCTCTTTGGCACGCAGCCAATCTTGTTCCGGCGAACCGCCTCTGCCACCACGTTGCAAATAAAGGTGATAGGCGCGCAAACGAATCTGCTCTTCCAGGTTGGGCGCGAGTTGAGACTGGGGGGTTGCTTCGGGCGCGGCGGTTACGGATTTTTCCACAGCGCCGTTACCGTTCCCCGCCTCGATCCCGTTACCGTTGGTGGGCGCCGCGGCGGCTTTGCGAGTGCGTTTCTTTGGCGTTGCGTTTTCCTTGTCCCGTGGTGCTTTCGGCATCTTACTTCTCCTAAACCCTGTTAAAGATGTGCGTTCCAACCGGTAATGAGAGACGCGCACTGCCGGCCGAACGCGTTGTCTCCACTATAAACAATTCATCCCAATTTGTGGGCGGCGATTGTGGATTGCGCACAACTTTCAGCCACTCTGCCCCAACTTCGTACAGCTCGTCTCATGGTCGCCATAAGTCGCTATCGTTTGGCGGGTTACGAGTGTCCAATGTATGTTGGAGACACCCTTGCCGGAACCAAGTTTGACATGAGCGCGTATATGAGTTCAGGGCCGGCCAAACTCCCATGATGTTCTTCGAAACCCTTCGCCAGATGCTGCGCACCTTGTGGGCGCACAAGCTGCGCTCGTTCCTCACCATGTTCGGCATCGCGTGGGGGGTGGGATCGCTGCTGCTGCTAGTGGGACTGGGCGAAGGCTTCCGCTCCGGCAATCGCCGCGAGTTGAACTCGCTGGGCGAGGACATCATGTTCGTCTTTCCCGGACACGCCCCGGCGGTCGCCGGCAACATGAGTTCGGCGCGCGCTTATAACCTGACCTACCAGGACTTTCTCGACATCCAGAAGGAAGCGCCGCATGTGCGTCTGGCCGCACCCGTGCTGTCGCGCACCGACCTGCGCGAAGTCAGCGATTACGGCAACACCAACGGCGAGGTCAGCGGCGTACCGCCCAACTATGCTGAAATCCGCTACCTGCCGCTGGCCGCCGGCCGCTGGATCAATCAGGACGATGACGCGCAAAAGCGGCTGGTCGCCGTGCTGGGCGACGAGATGCTGAAGAACCTGTTTCCCGGCCGGCCGGCCGTCGGCAACACGATCCTGCTGAACGGCATTCGCTTCGAGGTAGTGGGCGTGGTGCAGCGCGTCGGCCACGGCGATAACAATTCCACCAACAACCGCGTCTTCCTGCCGTTCAACACCATGCATGAGTACTTCCCGCTGACGCAGGACTTACAGGAGAACGCGGTCTCGTTCATCAACTATCGCCCGCGGGTGCGCGACGAGCACGCCCTGGCGCGCGAAGAAGTGCGCAAGATCATCGCCCGCAATCACCGCTTCGACTGGCACGATGAAGATGCCTTCGAAGACTGGGACACGATCAAGAATTCCGAGATGGTCGGAAAGATTTTTGACGCGATGGATATCTTTCTTGGCGGCGTGGGCCTGGTGACGCTCACGCTGGGCGCGATCGGGATCATCAACATCATGCTGGTTGCGGTCAGCGAGCGCACGCATGAGATCGGGTTGCGCAAGGCGCTGGGTGCAACCTATCGCAGCATCCTGTTGCAGTTTTTTCTGGAAGGCGCGTTTCTCACGCTGTTGAGCGGCGGCATCGGCATGGCGGGAGCGGGCGCGCTGATGTACTCCATGCGCGGCATGGGCCAGGTTCCCGGCTTCGATCCGCCCACCATGTCGTTCATGTCGGCGACACTGGCGATCGGAACGCTGGCCATTGCGGGCATTGTTGCCGGCCTGTATCCCGCGCGCAAAGCGGCTCTGCTGGAGCCAGTGGACGCGCTGCGGCAGGAGTAGGAAAGGACGCTATTCGCCATTCGCTTTTCGCCAGAGATCGCGGTCGGTGTGTTCTGGCGAAGAGCGAATGGCGATTTTCTGGCGAAGAGCGAAAGGCGAAGAGCGAAAAACATGATGCGCGATCTGCTATCCCAAGCCTACAGCGCCATGCGCTATAACCGCCGCCGCACCGCGCTGACCATGCTGGGCATGGCCTGGGGCATCGCCACGGTGGTGCTGCTGCTGGCCTACGGCGCCGGCTTCGGCCACGCCATCGAGACCATCTTCGCCAACTGGGGAACGCGCATTATCGGCGTCTTTCCCGGACGCACCTCGATGCAGGCCGGCGGACAGAAAGCCGGCACCCAGATCCGCTTCACCATCGACGACCTTGGCCGCATCACCGCCGCAGCGCCGCTGGTGAACCGCATCACACCGGAGATCGACAAGCAGGTCAGCGTGCAGCAGGATGTGCGCACTTACACACTGCCGCTGCAAGGCGACTATCCCAGCATCTTTCATATCCTGGCGCTGAACCTGGCCGAAGGACGGCTGCTGAACGCGGATGATCAAGATTCGCGGGCGCGGGTGTGCGTCATCAGCTCCGACGCCAAGCTCAAGCTCTTCTCCGGCGAATACGCGCTGGGGCAGAATATCCGCATCGAGGGGATCAGTTACAAGGTGGTGGGTGTGCTCACGCCGCACATGCAGGAGGGCGACGACAGCGTCAACAAAACCATTTATGTCCCGTTCAGTTCCATGAGCGACTTCAAAGACACACATTACCTCGACGGCATCTGGATGTCTTACGAAGGCAACGACTACGAACTGGTGGAGCGGCAGGTGCGCGGGGCGCTGGCGCAGCAGTACAACTTCAAGCCCGACGATAAGCGCGCCGTCTTCCTCTACAACATGATGAAGCAGTTGAAGCAGTTCGGCATCATCATCGCCGGCCTGAAAGTGCTGCTGGCATTCATCGGGACGCTGACGCTGGGCATCGGCGGGGTGGGGCTGATGAACATCATGCTGGTTTCCGTGACGCAGCGCACACGCGAGATCGGCGTCGAGAAGGCGCTGGGCGGACGCCGCCGCGATATCCTGTTTCAGTTTCTGGCTGAAGCCCTGGCCATTACGTTTGTCGGCGGGATCGCCGGAATTGTGCTGGCCTATGCCGTCTCGATCGGCGTGGGCAAGATCACCTTCTACAGTGCGGTCGCCAAGAATGCCGATGCCGCCGACATCCGCCTCATCATCGATCCGTCAACCGTCGTGATCGCGACCGTCATTCTCGCCGTGGTCGGCCTGGTGAGCGGGATGCTGCCGGCGATCAAGGCCTCGCGGCTGGATCCGATCGAAGCGTTGCGCTACGAGTAAGCTTTCGGCCTGCCAGAGATCAGTAATCGAAAATGGCGGACCATCCGCCATGGGCTTTGGAGAATACTGCCACGGCGCTCGCCTCGTCGGGCGCGACCATGCAGTCAACTGTTCTGGTCAGTTTTAGCTTGCTCTCCAGCACGATGCCAGGTTTCACAATCTAAAGGCTCGCTCTACCTGCAATGACGTAATATCGGTGCTTATGGAACTCAGATCGGTCCATTACTATCGCATGAAGTGGCTTGTTCTTGTCCCGTTGCTCTCCAGCATTTTAGCTATCGCGCAAACGCAGCCTGCGCGTACACCTTCGATGAATGATGCCAGCAAAGATTGGATCGCCACCAGCAACAGCTACGCCAACGTCCTGCTCGAGATTGCATTCAAGCATCACCCGGAGTTTGCATCGCAGCAGGGGTTGGGCCAGTACGATGGGAAAATCTCGCAGCCGACGCTGGCCGACGAGGATGCGGAGCGCGCGGAGGACGAAGCGGCGTTGGCAAAGCTGAAGTCCGCGGCCGCCGAGAAGCAGCCAAAGCAGGTCGCGCAAGATCTCCAGATCATGATTCGGCGCGTGCAACTCGATATGCGCATGGAGGACTTCCGGCGCGCGCACGAGGTCCCGTTCAACAACGCCAGCATGTACGTCTTCACTGGCATTCGCATTCTGCTCGACGAGCAAACCCCGGCCGAGCGTCATCCCGCGGCCGTGGTGCGCATCCGCGAATATGCCGGCCTCGAGCCGGGCTACACGGCCATCAGCGAAATCCTGAAGCAGCGCGCGCGGGAGCAGATGGCCAAGCCGGGCGTCATCTACCCGCCGAAAACTGAGATCGAAACCGAGATGGCGCGCAATTCGGCCTACATCCAGGGCATTGCCGCGCTGATGCAGAAAAACAATCTGGAGAACTGGCAGGAACCCTACGCGAAGTTGAAGACGCAACTCGCCGAGTACGACGCGTGGGTGCGGGCGACGATATTGCCCAAGGCGCGCGCCGATTTCCGTCTGCCGCCCGCGGAGTATGGGCTGGAATTGGAAGGCTACGGCATCGATATTCCGCCCGATCAGCTCGCCGCGATGGCACACCGGGCGTTCACGGAAATTCAGGGCGAGATGCAGACCATCGCAGCGCAGATCGCGCAGCAGCGCAGGCTGCCGTCGAGCGACTATCGAGATGTGATCCGCGAGCTGAAGCAGCAGCAGATCGTGGGTGACGCCATCCTGCCCTTCTATCAGGAGCGGCTGAAGCAGATCGAAGCCATCATCGTGAAGCAGCAGATTGTCAGTCTGCCCGACCGGCCGGCGAAAATCCGCATTGCCACGGCGGCGGAAACCGCGCAGCAGCCCGCGCCGCACATGGTTCCTCCGCCGTTTGTCCACAACACCGGACAGAAGGGCGAGTTCGTCTTGCCGCTGAACATCCCGGCCGCGCCCGGACAACAAGAACTCAAATATGACGATTTCACTTTCGACGCCGCCGCCTGGACGCTGACCGCGCACGAGGCGCGGCCCGGCCACGAGCTGCAGTTCGACACCATGCTGGAACACGGCGTCTCGCTGGCGCGCGTGCGCTACGCCTTCAACAGCACCAACGTTGAGGGCTGGGGCCTGTACTCCGAATACCTCATCGAACCGTTCATGCCGCCGGAAGGACAGCTCATCTCGCTGCAGTTGCGATTGCAGCGGGCCGCGCGCGCCTTCATCGATCCTGAGCTGCAAGAGGGCAAGCTGACTCCGGACGATGCCTATCGCATCCTGGAGCACGACGTTGTTCTGTCCCATGCATTCGCGCAGGAGGAAGTGGAGCGCTTCACCTATCGCATGCCCGGTCAGGCGAACAGCTATTTCTACGGGTACACGCGGCTGATCGAGTTGCGCGGCGAAACCGAGAAGGCGCTGGCGGCCAAGGGCGCGACCTTCGACCAGAAGAAATTCCACGATTTCATTCTGGCGCAGGGAATCCTGCCGCCTGACCTGATGCGCCAGGCCGTGATGAACGATTTTGTGCCGGAGCAGATGCCCAACCCGCCCAAGTAAGGTATCTGAATAGAAGAAAACGAGTTGCGCTAAATCAACACTATTGTGCTATAACTTTGCCTAATTAAGAGCACAATTTTCCTATTCAGCTACTCTCCTAGAATGCCATTTAATCGCGCTAGGAGGACGCTGGAGCGACGCGAGAGGCGTGGGAGGTACTCTTGGTCGTCCGGCTCGGCTGGACGGCCTTAAAACGCGATTTCCCGATTCGGAACCACTAGGCTCGGCGGACAGCTTTCCTAGAGCAGTTTCCGCCGCAGCAGACCGGCTATCGCAACCAAGCCGGAGGCGAACAGCAGAATGCTCTCCGGTTCCGGCACGGTGCCGGTTCCGCTGGAGCCCAGAATGCTGAAGGACTCGGCCGGAAGCGTCCCTAAGTTCTCCGATGCTTCGGACGGACCGCTGTTTTCGTCCCAGTACACCGGATCGCCGGTATTCACCACGGCATTTTGTAAGTTCATCCAATAGGTGCCACCGGCAAGGTTCACACCGCTGAAGAAGCCGGTCTCTTGACAAACATCGAATCCGTAGGTGTTGACGAAGCAGCCCGAGGCCGTGAAATTGACGGTCTGATTGAAGTAGATCGTGCCGCCGAATTCGAAATGTGTGAAGGACACATCGACCGATTCGAGAGTGTCTCCGGGGAACAGCCAGGCCCCGAAGGATATGCCGTTAACCGTGGCGTTGCTGCCCGAGAAGAGGGTGAAGGTGTCGCTAACGACGAAACCTTCGTTAATGGTCCAGGCGTCGGTTTCTCCGTTGATCGGCCCACCGTTGTAAAGAATTTGCGCCCAAGCCGGCAACGCGATCGCGAAGCCAGCGAATAGTGTGAGCAAGCACAAACGACGTTTCACAACACGGCCTCCTTTTCCAAATTCGCAGACAAATCAGTTCCATTTGTGGCGAACATACCCGTAACTGCCATCAATCCTCCGGCGAATAGCAGCAGGCTCTCGGGCTCCGGTACGCTGCCCGTCCCGCTGGATGTGCCCAGAAGGCTGAAGGCTTCGGAAGGGATCGAGCCTACGCAATTGCCTTCGCAGGCTTGCGATGGGCAACCCTCGGATTGGCAATCGATGCCGCTGTTTTCGTCCCAGTACACGGGGTCGCCGTTGCTGACAACGGCATTCAGCAGACTGAGCCAATACGTCTCATTGCCCAGCGTCGGGCCGTTAAAGCTTCCCGTCTCGGTGCACACGTTAAAGCCATACTGATTCTCGAAGCAGCCTGACTGTGTCAAACTCACCATCTGATTGAATTAGATCGTGCCGCCGAAGGGATCCTCGCTTATAAGCACTTGCACCGATGTGAGTACATCTCCCGTAAACAGCCATGCCCCGAAAGACAAGCCGGTCAGGGTGCTGTGGCCGGTGGAAATGGTGAAGCTGTTATTCACCACGAAGCCTTCGTTGATCGTCCAGGCGTCGGTCTGCCCGTTGATGGGTCCGTTTTCGTAGAGAACCTGGGCGGACGCCGGCATTCCGAGCAGAAGCACGACCGCGGCAAACAAGACTACGAAGCAGACTCGACTGTTCATGACTTCTCCTCCAGTTTGCTAACCCAGATTGGTTGGCAACTTTTCAGCGGAGGCTGCGCCACATCATCCCGACACCGGAAAGCCGTCCACTTCCGAGCAGCAAGAAGCTCCTTGGCTCGGGTACGCTGCTGCCGCCGCCTGTTAACGCATCTTGCGCCGTAGCATGCCTGTCATACCGATCAGACCGCCAGCGACCAGGAAAAGGGTCCCTGGCTCCGGCACGGTGCCCGTTCCGCTGCTGGTGCCCAGAATGCTGAACGCTTCCGATTGGATCGAACCTGCGTTGCTCTCCGACGCCGAGGGGCAGCCTGGGGAATGGCAGCCGACACCGCTGTTCTCATCCCAGTACACCGGATCGCCGTCATTCACGATCGCGTTACTCAAGTTCACCCAATACGTCCCATTCCCGAGCCCCGGCCCGTTGAAGCCGCCGGTCTCGGTGCAAACATCGAAGCCAAATTGATTGGTGGAGCAGCCCGACTGTGTGAAGTTGACCTGCTGGTTGAAATAACTTGTTCCGCCGCCCAGGGGCTCCGACGTGATCTGAATGTCAACCGAATCGAGAACATCACCTGGAAACACCCACGCCCCGAACATCATTCCAGTAAGCGTGCTTTGTCCCGTAGAGATGGTGAAGGTGTCGCTGACGAGGAACCCGAAGTTTATGGTCTCGGCATCAATCGTGCCGTTGATGGGGCCATTTTCGTAGAGAACCTGGGCCGAAGCCGGCAACGCCAACGCCAGCACCAGGCAAACAGAAGTGAGAAGCAGGCAGCTCCGAGTTTTTACCACGACTGCACCGAGAATCGCAAAGCAGCACCGACTCTTCACGGCTGCGCCTCCTTATCGAAACTCGTGTCCGTGCAAACCGAAATGTGGGCTTCAGCGCGCCTTACGCCGCAGCATCCCCGCCACACCGAGGAGGCCGCTGGCGGCCAGGAAAAGGCTCCCCGGCTCGGGCACGCTGCCGCCGCTGGCGGTGGTATTGCCCAGGACGGTGAACGACTCCGAGGGAATCGTACCTACAGTATTTTCCGAAGCCGTTGACGGGCAGCCCGGGGAGTTGCAGCCCGCACCGCTGTTCTCGTCCCAGTAAACCGGATCGCCCGTGTTGACGACGGCGTTGCTGAGATTGACCCAATACGTTCCGTTACCCAGCGTCGGGCCGTTAAAGGTTGCGGTTTCGTCACAGACATTGAACCCATACGAGTTGGTGCCGCAATCGGACTGGACGAACCTGACCGACTGGTCGAAGTACGTGGTCCCGCCGGATTCCTGGGACGTTATGGAGACCTCGACAAACTCGAGGACATCGCCGGGAAAAAGCCACGCGTTGAAGGCGAACCCGTTAATCTGGCTGGTGCCCTGGGAAACCGTGAAGGTATCGCTCACGACAAAGCCCTCGTTGATAGTCCAGCCGTCGGTGTCAACGCCGGCGTGGCCGTTGTCGTACACAATTTGACCGGACGCGGCGAGCGCCGTGAGGAGCGTGAAACAAATGGCTGCGAAGGTAGTGCGAGGCGAGTGAAGACGGGACATCAGCGAAGCTCCTTCGGTCGGGAGTGCGAGAGGACTTCGGGGCCCAGGAAAAACAGGCTAAAACTTTACACCAGGCGCAGCTATGCGGAACATGAAAATTGTGCGTTAGTGCATCGGTGTGCAACGCTTTGCGCGAGCATATCGCAAAACCAAACTCGGCATGGTTGGTGACGGAGGCGAAACTGTGCCGTCGATAATTTGCGTCCATCAGTCTCGACCGCAACGCGAGAATTATTTGCAAAATCGCATGAGCCACTGCGAACTGCCAGTCTCCGGGTAAAATCGCTAGAACCTTTTGCTGCCGTTGATTTAAAACTATTGTTCCGAGATGAGGTTTTCCTGATGCGGATCCGTTACCCACAGCTCTTGCCGGCCCTGGTGTGCTTTGCCCTGATGCTGGCCAGCACGCCCCTGGAATCGGGCGCGGCGGCGATATTTCAATCATCGGCACGGAGGACGAACGACTATTCCGGCCAGGGTTTGCCGCTCTCGCCCCAGGAGTTGCAAAGTGTGGTGGCCCCGATCGCGCTCTATCCCGATCCGTTGGTGGGCCAGATTTTGAGTGGCGCAACCTATCCCGACCAGATCGTCGCAGCCAACGATTTCGTGCTGCACAAAGGATTGTCGGGCCATGCCCTCATGGAGGCCGTAGCGGCCCAGCCCTGGGACCCGAGCGTGAAGGCGCTCACCGAATTCCCCACGGTGCTAAGCACCATGGCGATGAACCTGGCCTGGAGTTCGCAGCTCGGCGAGTCCTATCACGATCAGCAAAGCGACCTGATGACGGCGATCCAGGCGCTGCGCGCCAAAGCCGTGGCGGCCGGACATCTCGAGTCCGGCCCCCAACTCCGCGTCAATCAGCCCTCGCCGGACATCATCGTGCTGCTGCCGGCCAATCCGCAGGTGCTATACCTGCCGCTGTACAATCCGGCGCTGGTTTACGGCACGCCGGTCGAGACTCCCGGCTACCGCTCGGCGGAGACGTCGAATGTCGCTGGAATCACCTTCGGCGGCGGCGTCGCTGCGGGCGCGCTCACCGCGGGCGGTTGCTGCGATTGGGGCGCCAGCAACTGGGCCTGCAACTGGTATCACGGCGTCGCCTATTTCCACGATTATCCCTTCAATGGCAATAATGCCTGGAACGGCAGCTACTACGGCGGATATAACTACTACGGCAATCACACCTATCACACCACCTACGACTACTCGCATCCCTACACCGCCTTCCAGCACACAGGCAGTCAAGGCGAGAGCGCGAGCGACCGCGAAACCGGGAAAGCCAATCCTTACGACGCGATCAGCGGAGGCTGGACCAGCATCGAGGACTTGCGCGGCTGGGGTGCGAACGATACGGGCGCGCTTACGACCGTGTTCAGCAGTTGGGGGAAGCGTTCCGCATCGCTGTTCGCCACCGGGGGCTGGGGCGAACGCGCCGCCAGCTTCCGCGGCTGGCACTATACTCCCGGCTTCGGTGGCGGATGGGGTACGGGAGGCAGTCTCGAGGGCGTACGCTGAAACAGCAACCAGCAACCAGCAGCTCTAGGCTTCAGAAATGGCTATATAGCGGGGCACGACTTCACAGGCCGTTGGAAAACTCTGGGCGTCTGGAAGAGCATGAGTCAGGGACATGAGTTTACTCGTGCCGAAAACGGCCCCTTTTTATTCGCTAGCCGACTTCAGTAGCCGACACAAGTTGTCACTGGAGAAGCTGGCCATCAGCAATCGGCGGTTTACCGGAGATCAGAGAAACGGCGGGCTGGGGAGCGGACCAAGGAGCAAATGGGAATGAGGGCAGTATCGCGGTTGAACAGTTACGGGCGGGTTGGCTGCCGTGGCAGGAAGGCTTTGGCGCTGATGGTGCTGCTGGTTGTGGCGACCGGGTGCCACCGCAAGACCTCGTCCGCCGGCGAGGCAGCGCCGGGTCAGACGACCTACGCCTCGCCCGATGAGGCCGCCAAAGCCCTGGCCGAGGCGGCCCGCAGCGGCAATCAGCAGCAGATGCTGGAGGTCTTCGGGCCGAACTCGAAGGACGTTCTCTACTCTGGAGATGCTGCCCAGGACCAGGCTGATATGGCGGGATTCGCCGACGCCTATGCCCAAATGAATCGCTGGCGCAAGGTGGACAACGGCCAGATCCTCATCGTGGGCGCGACCAATACCGCCTTCCCGGTTCCGCTGCGTAAGGACGCGAAGGGGCAATGGTATTTCGATACGCCGGAGGGGGCAGCCGAGCTTGGGGTACGCCGCATCGGCCGCAACGAACTGGCTACCATCGATATCATCGCGTCGCTCTGCGACGCGCAGGAGGAGTATTTCAACCAGGCGCACGACGGCGTGAAGCAGTACGCGCGCAGGTTGATCAGCGATGAAGGCAAAGAGAACGGGCTCTACTGGCCGACAGTTGCCGGCAAGCCCAAAAGTCCGGTGGGACCGCTGCTGGCTTACGCCAGTGAACAGGGAGCCACCCTCAAGCCCAGCCTGCATAAACCGTTTCACGGCTATTACTACGGCGTTCTGGTCACGCAAGGAACGTGGGCCGTTGGCGGTCTTCGCGATTACATCCGCGAAGGAATGATGACGCGCGGCTTTGGCTTTATCGCCTGGCCGGCCGAGTACGGCAAATCGGGCAAGATGACGTTCATCGTCAACCGCGATCGCATCATCTATCAGAAAGACCTGGGGAAGACCACCAAGGACGAGGCCCCGTTCACCACGCAATTCGCCCCGGATGGAAGCTGGCTGAAAGTGGAACAGTAATACGACCGGCGTCAGCTCCCGGATTCCCGCGGGCTTGCGGCTTGCTCGGGCAGCGGCAGCGGAGAGGCCGGCGGCTCGTCGGCCGCGATCTCCAGCGGCGTGCGCGGCGCGCCATGCAACAGGAAGTCGCACAGCACGCGATTGAACTCCTCCGGTACCTCTTCATACGGCATATGGCCTGCGCCCGGGAACATCACCAGCCCGCTGTTCTTCAGGTACCGCTGTAATTGATGGATGGAGGAGGGATAGACGGCGCGGTCGCGCGATCCCCACAGCAGCAGCGCGGGCAGGCGGGCAATCTCCGGCAGCGCGGCGCTCACCGCCGCCAGGTCGTCGTGCCAGGAGCGCAGAATGCGCAGCAGGTGCTCGAAGCTGCCGGGCATCTCCATGCCGGCGGCATAGGCCTCAAACGTTCCGGGAGCAATGCGCTTGGGATCGCCATAGAGCGCCGTGAAGTAGCGCCGGGAAATGATGCGCATGCGCGGCTGAACGTGGACCACATACATTCCGCCAAGGGTGCTGGCCAGCAGTCGCGTCAAAACCTTGCCGTGGCTCGACCAGGGATTGATGGGCGAGACCAGCACCAGACGGCGAACCCGATGCAACTGATTGCGCCGGGCCGCCAGCGCCGCCAGCACCATGGCCAGTCCGCCGCCGCGCGAGGATCCCACAATATCGGCGTCTTCCATGCCGAAATGCCGCATAAATTCCAGCACTCGTTCGGCATCGCCAGTGAGGGTGCACTCGCCGCCGTTGGTCCGCTGGGAAAAGCCGCAGCCCGGCAGGTCGAACGCCCATACCGAGAAGTGCTGGGACAGCGGAGCAATATTGAAACGCCACGAATACGAATAGCCCATAAAGCCGTGGATGAGCAGCAGGGGAGGGCCGGAGCCGGCGGTGAGGTAGCGCCAATTGACGCCATCGATCTCGACGCTGCGTTCCTCCGCGCCCGCCATGCGGGCAATGGCCGGAATCGCGGGCATGTGTAACGGCTGGAGCATAGCGTCAGGTGCAACCCGGAGCCCTCGCTGCCGAATCCTACTGGAGCGATATCGCCTCTGTCGCTTTGAGGGGGAGCAGCAGCTCCCCCGTTTTTCTTGCCTGTGAGTTAGAGTATCACTTACCGCATCCTCGGGCAGATACCTTGTACAGAGGCCGGCAATACCCGAAACCTACTCCCGCGCGCCGCGCTCGATGAGTTGCTCGGAAGTCAGGCCGTAGAGTGGTGGCGTGGGGACATCGAGCATGGCCAGATAGATATAAAGCTGGCCGCGATGATGGATTTCGTGTTCCACCATCAGGCGCAGCCACTTCCAAACGGTGATGGACGCGCCGTCGGGTGTGGTGCATTTGCGCCTCATGCCATCCTCGCCGAGCGAGCGAACAATCTCCGCCGTTTCGCGGTCCATTTTTTCCTTGAAGCGGATAACTTCTTCCAGACCGTCGGCCAGCTCTTTACCGCATCCGCGGTAGCGGCTGGGCCTGCCCTGAATGGTCTCGCCGAACATATAGCGCTCGGTGGCGCCCATGTGGCGCACCAGGTCGGCGAGCGTGAATTTGCCTTCGGCGTAGGACCAGTCGAGTTTTTCCGCGGGCATGGCGCGGGCAACGCGCAGGGTGCGCTGATGAACTTTGTCGAGGTATTCGAGGAAGACGTCGAGGTTCTGGATTTCCATCGGGTTGTTTAGACGCGAGGGGTCGGCGCAGCGATTCGGGCCGCGTGCTGGCGCGCCTGGATCTCTATATACACGTGGATGAGCGAAACCGCAGCGGGCGTGACCCCGGGAATGCGGCTGGCCTGCCCCAGGGTCTGCGGGCGCACGCGCGTCAGCTTCTCGTTCATCTCGCGCGAGAGGCCGGAGACTTTGCCGTAGTCGAACCATGCGGGGATGAGGCGCTGCTCGGACTTCTTCAACCGCTCGATGGATTTCGTCTGCTGCTCCAGATAGCCGGCGTACTTGATCTCGGTCTCCACGGACTTCAATTCGTTGCGGACGGAGGCGCTGAAGCGCGAGGTTGTCAGTTGTCGGTTGTCGGTTGTCAGTTGCCCGTCAGCATTGAAATTAGCGTCCCTTTCAAGAATTGTCATCCCGACCAAGGGCTTTAGCCCGCGTGGAGGGACCTGCTGTTCGTGCGGAGGCGCATATCCTTCATTTCGCGCAGCAGTCACCGTATCAGCAGTGCGCTCGAAGAAGCTTGGCATCAACTTCGCGAGCACAGCAGCAAGCTGCTCAATCTGCACCTCAGGCCTCTTCAGGAGCTGGGCCAGGGTCAAAGCCGACGACCTCGCCTCGTTCAAAAGATTCAACGTTGTTGCACCGTCGTCACCGGCAACCGGCAACTGACAACCGACAACCGCTGCACTCACCCGCGTGCGCTCCAGCAATTCCCGCAGCACCTTCATGCGCTCCTGCTTGGCCAGATAGCCTGCCCAGGCTGCATCGCTGATCAGTCCCACGCGCCGTCCATACGGCGTCAGGCGGCGATCGGCGTTGTCGATGCGCAGGTGCAGGCGAAACTCGGCGCGCGAGGTGAACATGCGATAGGGCTCGTTGGTCCCCTTGCTGATCAAATCGTCAATCAGGATCGCCGTGTAGGCTTCTGTCCGATCGAGAAGGAGCGGCGGCTCGCCCTTGATCTTCAGCGCCGCGTTGATGCCGGCCATCAGCCCCTGGCACGCGGCTTCCTCGTAGCCGCTGGTGCCATTGATCTGCCCGGCGAGATAGAGCCGCTCGATCTTCTTCGTCTCCAACGTGCGCTCGAGCTCGGTGGGATCGATCGAATCGTACTCAATGGCATAGCCGGGGCGCAGCATCTCGGCGTTTTCCAGGCCGGGGATCGACTTGATCATCGCGAGCTGCACCTCGATGGGCAGCGAGGTGCTCATGCCGTTAACGTAGATTTCGTGCGTGTTCAGCCCCTCGGGCTCGAGGAAGAGCTGGTGCGTTTCCTTGTCGGGGAACTTGACGATTTTGTCTTCGATGGATGGGCAATAGCGTGGGCCGATCGATTGAATCTGCCCGCTGTACATGGGCGAGCGGTGAACATTTTCGCGGATGACGCGGTGCGTCTCCGGCGTGGTGAACGCGATGTAGCACGGCACCTGCTTATCATGGTGCGCGACGCGCTTGGTGCGGAAGCTGAAAGGCGTGGGGTCGTCGTCCCCCGGCTGGAGGGTGAACTTCGACCAGTCGATGGAGCGGCCGTCAAGCCGCGGAGGCGTGCCGGTCTTCAGGCGGCAGCCGCGCAGGCCGAGCTTCTTCAGCGCTTCGCCCAGGAGAACGGCAGGCGGTTCGCCGCTGCGTCCGGCAGGATACTGCTGCTCGCCGCAATGAATCAGCCCATTAAGGAAAGTGCCGGTGGTGATGATGACCGCCTGCGCGCCGACCGTGCGGCCATCGCGAAGGCGCACGCCGCGGACGGCGTGAGTGGCCAGTGGCCAGTGGTCGGTGGCCAGTTGTGTGCTGCCAATGGAACTTCCTTTGTTGTCTTTTGGCGTCTTCGCTTGTTGAACATTGTCGATCAGGGCGGCTGGACTTTCCCCGCCTTTACTGGCCATTGGCCACTGGCCACTGACCACTTCTTCGACAATCAGATCGGCGACCTCGGCTTGCTTCACGTGCAGGTTTGGCTCCGATTCCAGCACCTCGCGCATCTTGAGCCGGTATTGCTGCTTATCGCACTGCGCGCGCGGCGACCATACGGCCGGCCCGCGCGAAGTGTTCAGCAGCCGAAACTGGATGCCGACTGCGTCGGTCACCTCGCCCATGATGCCGCCGAGCGCGTCGACCTCGCGCACAAGATGCCCTTTGGCGATGCCGCCGACGGCGGGATTGCACGACATCTGCGCGATGAGATCGACATTCAGGGTATAAAGCGCGGTGCGCAGCCCCATGCGCGCGGCCGCCATCGCGGCCTCGCATCCGGCATGTCCGGCGCCAACCACGACCACGTCGTATATCTCCGTGAACTGAACCAAAATCACCCCTAAAGCCGCACAGGCGGGATTATCTCTATTCTAGCGAAGGAAGTTCACGTCCGCAGATGGACAAAGCCTACCGCCATCGGACACCAAAACACCGCATGGGGATGTTGGTTTCCTCGCGTGACCTTTAACGGTGAACAACTTAGACGTTGAAAACGTGCGGCAGGGCGATTGCTATTCCCACCTAATGCCGGTTTCGCCCTGACGGAGAGGTTGCGATGGATAGCCTGCTGCAAGACATCGTCTACAGCCTTCGCATGCTGCGTAAGAGCCCGGTCTTCACCGTCGTGGCCGTACTCGCGCTGGCGCTGGGCATTGGGGCGAACACCGCCATCTTCTCCATCTTCAATGCGGTTCTGCTAAATCCGCTGCCTTATCCCCATGCCGACCGATTAGTTGCTCTCGGCGCGAGCAAGCCGAACTTCGAGAACGGCTCCATCTCCTATCCGAATTTTCGCGACTGGCAGCGTGACAGCAGCACATTCGAAGCGATGGCAGTTTTTCGCGACAACCTTTTCAGCCTGACGGGTGTCGGTGAAGCCGAGGAGCTTCCTGCGGAACTGGTTTCCTCCGACATCTTTGCCATGCTGAACGTGAAGCCGGTGCTGGGACGGCTGTTCGCGCCCGGGGAAGAGGAAGTTGGGGCCGCGCCCATCGCGATCATCACGAGCGGTCTATGGCAGCGGAAATTCGGTTCGTCGCCTGACGTGCTGGGCCGAGGTATTACGCTCGATGGCCGCAGCTACACCATCGTCGGTGTCATCCCAACGATCCTCGATCTGAAAATCCCCAGTTGGGCGCCGGCTGACCTTTACCTCCCCATCGGATCATGGCAGAACAGCCTGCTCACCGACCGCGGCGCCGGCCTCGGGTTTCACGGCCTGGGGCGGCTGAAGCCGGGCGTGACCCAGGAGCAGGCGCGCGCCGACCTGGCTCGCGTGACCGGAAATCTCGCGGCCGCTTACCCGGACGCGGACCGCGGTCTCGGCGCCCACATCGTTCCACTGCAGCAAGCCATGGTTCGCCGCGTGAAACCAGTTTTACTGGTGTTGCTGGGAGCGGTGATGGTGGTGCTGCTGATCGCCTGCGGCAACGTTGCCAACCTTCTGCTGGTACGGGGCACTATCCGCAATCACGAATTTGCGATTCGCGCGGCACTGGGCGCCAGCCGCGGACGACTGCTGCGCCAGTTGCTCACGGAAAGTTTCGCGCTGGCGGTGGTGGGAGGAGCGCTGGGCATCGCACTGGCACATTGGGCAACGCAGGCGGCGTTGAAGTTCTTGCCGGCAACACTGCCTCGCACCGAACATGTCGGGCTGGATGCCCATGTCCTGCTGTTTACCACAGGAATCTCGATGCTGGCCGGAATACTTCTGGGATTGCTGCCGGCCGTGAAGGCGTCGCGTCCGGACTTGAATGCGACCCTGGCCGACCGGAGTCGCGGGACGAGCACCGCCCGGGCACATGCGCAGCGCGCCTTTGTCGTCATGGAAATGGCCATGGCGCTGGTACTTATGATCAGCGCTGGACTGATGCTTCGCAGTCTGGCCGCTTTGTGGAGCGTCGACCCGGGATTTCGTTGCGATAACCTCCTCACCTTCGGGCTGACTCTGCCGCCCTCCATGATGAAGGCGACACCGGATTCCATACGCACTGCCTTCCGCAACCTCGACGGCGAGCTGAAGGCGATTCCAGGAGTTGAAGCGGCCTCGATCTCCTGGGGCGCATTTCCCATGAGCGGTGACGACGAGATTCTTTTCTGGCGCGAGGGCCAGCCGCGGCCTGCCAGCCGCAACCAGATGAATTGGGCGCTCAACTACGTCGTCGGTCCGGAGTATCTGCAGGTGATGGGGACCGAACTCGTGCGCGGCCGCTTCTTGACTGAGCACGATGACCAGCACGCACCGGCTGTCGTCGTTGTGGATGAGGAGTTCGCTCGCAAATTCTTTCCCCACGAGGACCCTGTTGGTAAGCGGCTGAACCTGGTCTACTCGCAGGAATCGCAAGCGGAGATCGTGGGCGTCGTGCGTCATGTATTGCAGTGGGGACTCGACAGCAATCCCGATATGCCACTCCAGGCGCAGATGTATCGCCCGTTCCTGCAGCTTGACGATGTGGCCATGTCACAGACCCCCAGCGGCGTAACCTATGCTGTGCGCTTGAATCCTGCCGCGCACCTCAGTTTCGATGCGATTCGCCGCCGGCTGCAGTCCGGCAATGCGGAGGAGGCAATCTACACTCCGCAAACCATGAATGAAATCATCGCCGCAACCCTGGCCACGCGTCGTCTGGCCATGATTCTGCTTACTGCGTTCGCAGTGCTGGCAGCGTCGCTGGCCAGCATCGGCATCTATGGCGTGATTTCCTACCTCATGGCGCAGCGCACCCAAGAAATTGGAATCCGCATGGCAATGGGAGCGCGCCGCGTGGACGTTGTGCGAATGGTAGCGGGACAGGGATTGAAGCTGATCGTCATCGGCTTGCTATGTGGCGCCGCTGGGGCCCTGGTAGCGACGCGGGCGCTAAGCACATTGCTGTTTGGCGTCAGGCCCTTCGATGCGGCGACGTTTGTTGCTACCGCGTTTCTGTTGCTCTCGATTGGCATGCTGGCGATCTATGTGCCGGCCGCGCGCGCGGCCAAGGTCGATCCCATCGTGGCGCTCAGAGAGCAGTGATCCTCGCTTGTTACCCGTACCCTTCTCCGATATAGTGTTCTCACTTTCCGGGCCTGATCTCACCATTGGGGTGAATGATGGAATTGCATGCTTTTCTGGCGGCGCTCGAGGAGCGCATTGCTCGCTACGATCTTCTTTGCCATCCGTACTACAAGGCATGGACTGCCGGCCAACTCACGCGCGACGACCTGCGCGAATACGCTTCGAACTACTACCATCACGTTGCCGCATTTCCGACGTACCTGAGCGCGCTGCATTCGCGGCTTGAGGACGGCGAGCTGCGCCGTGCCGTGCTGCGCAATCTCTGCGAAGAGGAAATCCACGAGCGTCCGCACAGCGAACTGTGGCTGGATTTTGCCGAAGGCATGGGCGCCGACCGGGACGATGTGCGCCGCTGCGAGCCGCTGGGCGCATTGCACGATCTCATCACCGGGTTCCGGCGTATCGCGCAGGAGGGTTCCACCGCCGAGGCGCTGGCGGCGTTTTATGCTTACGAATCGCAGGTGCCGCGCGTCGCCAAAGAGAAGGCCCATGGGCTGGCGCAGCGCTATGGAGCCGACGCGAAGACCTGCAGGTATTTCGAACTGCATCAGTTCGCCGACGTCGAGCACTCGGATGTCTGGCGCGCGCTGCTGAGCGACGAAGTCGCGGCGCATCCCGAGCAGGCCGAAGCGGCACTGGCCGCCGCGGAAGCTGCGGCGAAAGCGCAGTGGCATGCGCTGGATATGATGGAAGCGCGCCGGAATGCGGTCGCGGCGTAGCGGTTGTGCCGTCTTTCGTGAGGTCTTATTTTCACCACGGAACACACGGAGAGGTAAAAAGAGAAAGTTCCGAGCGCCAGATCACTTGCCTTTCTCCGTGTCTCCGTGGTGAAAAAAGAACTGCTACCCGGCCCCAATACTCACGGCAGCTTGCCGAGCCGCAGCGTCCACGGCATGATTCGCGAGATTTCGAGCAAGCCCATCCGATGCCAGGGATCAGCCGCTAGCCGTTGCCGGATTTCGTCCTCTGACTGCGTGCTGAAAATCAGCAGGACCTCAGACGTTCCCTCCAGCGGGCCGCCGAGCTTCACCACACCGTCATCGACCAGTTTGTCCATAAATTGGGCGTGAGCCTCCCATTCCGCCTGGCTTTCCAGCGGGAGGTCGTGCTGATACGCCACACCGTGATTCAGCATTACTGCGAAAAGCTGTGGCATTCGAAAAATTATAAGCGCGGGCAATTATCGTTAATGGCATGTGTCGACCAGCACGTTGACGGTCCCGTTCTTTGAAGGCTCGCGAACTGGTTCTGCAGACTGGGCTTCATTCCGAGCCGTGTTGGTGCTCTTGCTGCCGACTGCCTCCATCTGCGTTCCTCCGGCGATAAAACGATGATTCACCAGCCAGGTGCGCACGGTGAGCGCCCGCCGTTGGCTCACGTCGCGATTCTCGCTGTCCAACTCGGCCGAATCGGTTTCGACAAGAATTCTTGCAGGATGGTTGCCGGTCTTGACGATCATCGGCCCCAGGACATCCAGCGTCTCTGAAGCGTCATGGTTCAAGGTCCAGCGATGCGGCTGGAATAGCGCGTCGGCATTCACGATCAGCCGCGTTGAACACTTCTCTTGCTGTTGGGTGATGGCAGCGGCGCCCTTGGCGGCAGGCGGCCCAGCCGGCTCGTGCGCAGCTCCGCGCGGCTCGGTAATGGGGCCGGTCTGCACCTGCGCGGCAGCCACAGCCGCGAAAAATAACATAGCGGACAACAGAAACAAGGAATGGCGTACGCGGAAGCTCATCGGATCTGAGAAAGTGCCTGGAGTGGGGGTGCACCAACTCCAAGCTTGAGATTCCTTACGCTCTGACTGCTTCGGCGTGTTTCGCTCGCCGCGAAGCGTAAAGCGGAAACGCCTCGGCGAGCTCCAGCACCTCGCGCCTTACGCGCGCCAGAAGGTTCTTGTCGGTGCGATTCTGCAGCACTTCGGCGATCCACTTGCCCACCCGCCGCATCTCGGTTTCCTTCATACCGCGCGTGGTCAGCGCGGGCGTGCCGATGCGAATGCCGCTGGGCTTCAGCGGAGGATTCGTGTCGAACGGGATCGCGTTCTTGTTGACCGTGATGCCGGCCTCGTGCAGCGCGTTCTCGGCTTCGGAGCCCAGCATGCCTTTGGCGAAGACGTTCACCAGCATCAGGTGCGTATCCGTTCCGCCGGAGACGATGTGGAAGCCCTCGTCGGACAGCGTCTGCGCCAGCACCTTGGCGTTGGCGACAATCTGGCGCGCGTAGTCCTTAAAGCTGGGCTGCATGGCCTCGTGGAAGCAGACGGCTTTGGCGGCCATGATGTGCACCAGCGGCCCGCCCTGCACGCCGGGGAAGACGACCTTGTCGATCTCCTTGGCGTAGTCGGCTTTCGAGAGGATCAAGCCGGCACGGGGCCCGCGCAGCGTCTTGTGCGTGGTCGAGGTCACGATCTGCGCGTGCGGCACGGGCGAAGGATGCACGCCGCCGGCCACCAGTCCCGCGAAGTGCGCCATATCGACGAGATAGATGGCGCCGACTTTATCGGCGATCCGCCGCATGCGGACGAAATCGATGATGCGAGGGTAGGCGCTGCCGCCGCCGATGATCAGCCGCGGCCGCTCGCGTTCGGCGAGTTGCTCCAGTTCGTCATAGTCGATGGTTTCGGTTTCGCGCGTCACCCCGTAAGGGACGATCTTGTAGGTCTTGCCGGAGAAGTTGAGCGGATGGCCGTGCGTCAGGTGACCGCCGTGAGCAAGATTCAGGCCCAGCACGGTGTCGCCCGGCTGGATGACGGCTGCGTACGCGGCCATGTTGGCGGTGGAACCGGAGTGCGGCTGCACGTTGGCGTGCTCGGCGCCGAAGAGCTGTTTGGCGCGATCACGCGCCAGGCTCTCAACGACGTCGGTGAACTCGCATCCACCGTAATAGCGCTTGCCGGGATAGCCCTCAGCGTACTTGTTGGTGAAGACCGAACCGGCGGCCTCCAGCACCGCCTCGCTCACAAAGTTTTCCGAGGCAATCAGCTCCAGCCCTTCATGCTGACGCCGCTCTTCGTTTTCGATGGCTTCTGCAATCTGCGGATCCACTTCCGCCAGCGGGCGTTCCATAGGATTGTTGGTCATGATTCCGTCCTTCGGTACATCGTTGACATTCTAGCGCGTGTGCCTGGTGGGTGCCCCCCAGAGTTGCCGCACCTCACTGTTCCTGCATCCATAAGCTTATGCATTGGGTGCTGGGTCATCTGGCGGGAATCATTGGCACGGCTGCCGTTTTCGTTGTTGGCGGGCTGACCCTCGCCATTGGCCAGAAAATCATCACCGCCAAAGTACACAGAGCGCGCGAGGCTTACCGCGATCGCAAGCTGCTGAGCACCGCCGTATTCGTCGGCGGCGTAATTTACCTGATCATCCTATGGGGACGCCTCATCCCCTCGCACGGCACCTTCTTCGGCTTGCTCGGCGCCGGTCTGGCCATCGCCCTGCGCGAGCCGCTGCTCAGCATCGCGGCGCGGATTGCCATCTTCGCCGGACACATTTACGACGCCGGCGACCGCATCCAGATCAACGACCACTCCGGCGACATCATCGACGTCGGCTTCTTTTACACGCGCATGATGGAAATCGGCAACTGGATCCACGGCGACCAGTACAGCGGGCGCATCCTGCAGTTCCCCAACGCACTGGTCTTCGGCGCCGGTGTCTTCAGCTATACGCGCGACTTCCCCTACATCTGGGATGAAATTGCGCTCAACGTGGTCTATGAGTCCAACCTCGATGCCGCAACCAGAATCATGCTGGATGCGGGCACCAAGTACACCCAGGACTTCCTCAGCGAAGCGCAGGAAAATTTGCGGCGTATGCAGCAATACTTTCTGGTGGCGGAGTTCGAACTCAAGCCGCAGGTGTATGTTCACGTGACCACGAACTGGGTTGGACTGACTATGCGCTACGTGGTCGATCCCAAGAAGCGGCGGGCGGCGTCATCGTTTCTATATCGGGCCATTTTCGACGAAATACAGAAGTGCGACGACATTGAGATCGGCAGCGACACCTCAACCATCACCTACAAGGCGGCGCAGCCGATGCCCTCAACCCGGCATTTGCAGGAACAACATTCCGGCCAGGAGCAGGCCAAAGAGCAAGCCGAAGCGCAGTATGACGAGGAGTCTTTGCCCGGAAAATTATTGCGCGATGACGGGGGCAAAGCCGCGTAGTTGGTCTTAGCTGACGGCTGAGACCTGCGCACTGAGGGCTTTTACGCCGGCTTTCCGGCTGCTCACAAATCCCATTACCAAGCCGATGGCCGCAACTCCGATCAGCAGAAACACGCACGAGCGCCAGCCATCGGCGACCCACGTCCAGCCGGTGACGATCGCCCCCAGGCTTCCTCCGACGTAATAAAACGTGACATACAGTCCCGCCGCCGAGGACCGGGCTTTTCCCGCGACGATGCCGGTCTGTACCGTTCCCACCGCCTGGAAGATAAAAATGCCTGTCGAGAACAACGCCAGCCCGGCGACAATCAGCGGCAGCGAACGGGTCAGGGTCAACAACAGGCCGCTAGCGGCAAATCCGAAGGCCCCAACCGCCGTGGGCCGCATGCCGTAGCGGTCGAGAAATCGTCCCGAAAGCGGAGTAATGACCACCCCCAGCAAATACACGAAGAAGATGCTGCCCAGATCTTCCGAGTTCAGATAGTATGGCGGCAGCGCCAGGTAGAAATTGGCATAGGTGAAGGCGCCCACCAGCGAAAACAGCACCGCAAAGGCCATGGCAAATACCGCCAGCAGCTTCAGGTTGTGCAGGTGATGGAAAGCTTCCGCCACCGAGTTGTGCCAATCCGTGGCGCGCACGAAGTGCTTCGGCTTAGGGAGATAATGCTGCACCACCACCGCACCGGCGAGATTAATGAAGCCGATGATGAGGAAGGCGTGCTCCCAGCGCAGGTGGTGCGCCACCACGCCGGAGATGTAGCGGCCGCCGAATCCGCCCAGCACGCTGCCGGAAACGTACGCCGACATCACCCGGCCGACATGCGCGCCGGCGAACTCTTCGCCGATGTAGGCCATGATCACGCAGACCACGCCGGGCACAAACAGCCCCTGCATGAAGCGCCAGAAGATGAGTTCTTTCAGGGTATGCGAAGTTGCCACCAGCATGGTGGGCACGGTGAGCGCGTACAGCGACGGCACGATCACTCTCTTGCGCCCGATCGACTCTGCCATGAGGCCGACGAAGGGTGCGGCCAGCGCGACGGCCAGAATGGTGGCGCTGACGGTCATGCTCACCTCAATCTCGGTGGCATGAAAGATCCGCTGCAGGAAGGGCAGCAGCGGCTGCGTGCAGTACATGTTCAGATAGGTGCAGACGCCGGCCAGAAAGCAGGCCATTAATGCGCTGTGCGCAGGGGGAATGGGCTTCACAACAGCGGTATCGATGACGGCTGTGCTGCTCATGGGAGGAGAGCCGGGCCTCGCGTTGGGATGGTGGACCTTGGCCCAGGAAAGGCCAAGCGAAGATTATAGGGCAGGGGTTGTGGCCCAGGTTCGCCTTCTGTTGGCTAACCTGGGCCCATGTTAGCATCCAGAACCTCGGTGCCCCAGAGCCTGTCCTGAGCCTGTCGAAGGATTCGCCCTTCTGCTGCCTAACCTGGGCCCACGTTAATCCGCCGCGGCGGAAGAACGTGGAGCCGCAAGCGTGGGGGCACCAAGTTCACAACAGGACAACGGTGATCCCCTTGTTGCCTTTGCCCAGATCGCTGTCGCTTTTCAGCTCGGGCAGGCGCTTCAGCAGCTCCCATGTGCGTTCATCGGAGGTGCGCCAGTTCTCGCCGTAGATGCAGTCGCGGATTTCCCTCTTCGTCACCATCTGGCGCAACGTGGATTGCAACGCGATGCGCAGGTCGCCGCCGACACCGCTGGAGCCGTAACCGTGAACGATCTTCAGGAATTTCAGGCGGCTCTGCTGCGCGGAGGTGATCTCGCTGCGCAGCCGCGCACGCGCCTGCTCCACGCTGGGCATGCCCTCCTTCAGGATCACGGTTTTGATATGTATAGACATCTATCGCAAACAACCGAGTGCTTTGGCTTTCTTTTATGCTCGAAGCGGGCTTTAGCCCGCAGAAGTTTCGCGCGCAGAAGCGCGCTCTCAAGAAAAAGATTGGACCTCAGCGGCCCGACCAAAGGTCGTGCCCTGACTCATGTCCTCCGGAGAAGACCTTGCTTCTATTCGTGAAATTGCAAGACGACCCATGTTGCTTCAGCGACGGCATACGTATCTCGCGAACACGATATCATCTCTAACTCGGGTATCCGCAGATGAAAGAGATCGCTGCATGGGCGCTGGAGACGGCGAAGCTGCGTGTCGCGTCGCTGGCTGAGGCCCGCATCGTCGAGGAGCGCCATCGCGCGTTCCTCCATCTTCCGTTGTTGCAGCATCATTGAACGATAGTTGGGCGGAGTGCTACACTCTGCCGCGTTGCCTGAACCGGTGGACCACGTGGAAGCTCCCGGCATCGATGAGCGAATCCTCACGGAAGGTGTTTTGACTCAGTGCATCCGCCGTGACGCGCCGGGCAAAGGCAACACGCAGGCTGTTCTTTTCGTACACGGTTTCACCGGTAACGCGGCTGAAACCTGGCGTGATGGCGGCTCGACTCCTTTTCCTCATCTAATCTGCGCCGACCCCAAACTCACAGACTTCGACGTCTTTATCTTTAACTATAAGACGAATTTTCTTCGGCCACCTCCCATCGGGAATATCTCGCAGCAGTTGGGAGCGCAAATCAACCAGTGGCTGACTGGGCGCCGGGTCGTGCTGATCGCCCACAGCATGGGCGGGTTGGTGTGCATGCAGTACATCATCAACAATCTGGTGGTCGGCCGACCTCTTCCGGTCGCCGGCCTCATGATGTATGGCACGCCTATGACGGGAATCGAACTCCTGCGTTACGCGGCGTTGGGGGGCTCGGCGCTGGCTTTGAAGCTTCCCGTGATTGGCTCTGTCGTGAGGGGAGTTTTTGGCAACAAACAGCTCCGAGACATGTCGCGAGGGAGTGAATACCTCGGACGACTGTTCGCAGATTGGGTAGCACGGGCCGTGAATGGCGGCAATTTCGACCTTGATCCAACAGATAGAATTTGGATTCCGGTCAAGGTAGTGACAGGTAACGACGACTGGGTAGTTCCCGAAGACTCGGCAAAAGGTTTTTACGGCGACACTGACTGGTTCAATGTTTCCGACCGCAGCCACATAGAACTAGTGAAGCCCAGCGGCACAGGTGATGTAGTGTATCAATATGCGGCGACATTCCTTGCCAAGTGCGGCGAGTGGAAGCCGCCGCAAGTGCTCACGGCGTTGCGCCAGCAAGTTGACTGGTTGTGGAAGCAGCACGAAGGAAAGTTGATCCGCAACTGGCACTTTAATTTTGAGTTGCTGGCGAAAACGACCCTGCCCGACGGCACCTTCGGCTTGCCTGACTTCTACTCCTTCAAGGTGACTGAATGTCGGTACACTCTTACCCTCAATTCAACCCTCTCTTCTCTGCCATTTGGGTTCGCCCTCGATTCCCAAACAGCGGAAAAGTTGTGGCGAGATAATTTCGCCTATCTACACCGATTCTTGTTCGGAGGGTTGGACGTCGAAGAACGCAAGAAGATTTCGGATGCTGTACTGGACGTGCTCGGGAAACCTGCGGAGCAGGCCTGGCAAACCTTATTCCGCAACCCGAAAATCCAGCTCAGATTGAAAAGTGACACCGAGGAGCCCTGGTATGAGCTGACGCCCGGCTCTCCGCAGCGTCGTGACGATGGGATAGTTGCCGAGTTTTCACTACCGGCGGAGGCCAAACACCTCTTTAACCGAGAAGTCGAACTCGATGTTTCCTTTGAATCGATCATCCCCAATCCGATCCGCAACTTCACCGTGGAGTTTCCCTGGCTTTGCGAGGGCTTTGATGTGCGGGTATCAGTGCATGGCAGCCCGAAATACCTCGCCGCATCTCGGTACATGGTTGGCAACGCCGAGGTGGACGTCGAGGCATTAGACCTCGGTGCGTTGCAGAAACTGTCCATCAGCTCCGAAGAGCTAATCATGCCCAACTCTAGGGTTGTTCTTGATTGGCAAAGATAAGAGAATCGACCAGCGAACACCCGATCTTTATTCAGAAAACCTCGGGACCGATGTTGCGGGTAATATCATCTTGTAAGTCAACGCTTTTGAATTTGATTTGGAGGTGGCTCGTGAATGGTGGTGGAAGACCGAAGCCTAGACCTGGGCGCCCCCCGAAGGCTGGAATCGGCTGCCGATCGTTCGCATGACCAACGTTAGCGTTCAGCCGGTACCAGACCCGCTCACGCTGGAGCAACTCATCGCCTCGACCGATCCGGGCATTCTGATGGAGACCAGTTGCTCCTGGCCGATCGACGACAAGCGCTACAACTTCCAGTTTGGCCTCGAAATCCGGAGGGACATTTTCGGCGGCAAGCGCCGCCGCATGCTGAGGCAGATCGCGTCTGTGGAGTTCCAGAACTCGGTCGTAATGAGCGATTCGTCTCCATCGAGATGCCGCGGCCAGCCGACGCGATGAACTGCCCCAGCATAAGCGCATTCCGCCCCGGGCAGAACGCTGACATTCGTCACGCGCACGATGGGCAGCTAGCCGCCAAGCGCAACTTGCTATTTATAATCCGGCTTTGGTTACGGAGGCATCATGGCAGGAGTGGAAGGCCGGATCGCGCTGGTTACCGGAGCTTCGCAGGGAATTGGCCGTGCGTGCGCTGTGCTGCTGGCCGAGTCTGGCGCGAAGCTGGCGCTCTGCGCCCGCAACCAGGAGAAGCTGGAACAACTGGCTGGCGAGATCAAGGGCAAGGGCGGCGAAGCGGAGACATTTCCCCTCGATGTGAGCCAGGAAGAGGCGATCAAGGCGGCGGTGAAGTCGGTGATCGCCCGTTTCGGCAAGCTCGATATCCTGGTCAACAACGCCGGCATCACTTGCGATCAGCTCATCATGCGCATGAAACGCGCCGACTGGGACGACGTGCTCGCCACCAACCTGACCGCGCCATTTCTGCTCACCCAGGCCGCGATCGGCTCCATGTTGAAGCAGCGCTGGGGTCGCATCATCAACATCACCAGCATCTTCGGACAGATTGGACAGGCCGGGCAGGCAAACTACTCTTCGTCGAAAGCCGGGTTGATTGGCCTGACCATGTCGGTCGCGCGTGAGGTCGCCTCACGCAACATCACGGTCAATGCGGTCGCACCCGGATTCATCGCGACGGCCATGACCGAGGTGCTTCCCGCTGAATTGAAAGAGAACCTGTTGCGAAACATTCCGCTGGGACGCGCCGGCAGCGAAATGGACGTGGCGCAGGCGGTGAAGTTTCTGGCTTCAGAAGAGGCCGGCTATATCACCGGGCATGTGTTGAACGTCAACGGCGGCATTCTGATGGGATAATCGTCCGAGTGTCCATGGGCTTTTCCGCCTCCTTCCGTGTTTGTAGCCTTGTCCCGAGCCGAGCCGAAGGGTGCTTTCGTGGTGAAAGTGATTTTCGACGGAGCGCAGAGTCTGTCAAATTTCTGGCCGGCGAACGTCCAAAATCCGTACATTCGCAATTTTCGCGTGCCGAATTGGCACAGCGAATTCCGTAACTCCCATTCCTGCAATGAGCACGTTTTTCCACAGTCCATGCCACCAATGTGGTAATGCGCCTGCTATTACGGCAGTGGTCGAACTCAGTTACCTCCCTTGGATGCGTATTACCGAAGAGGATGATGATGCCCTCCCCGTGTGCCCGCACCAGGCGAACCTTCATGGGACTGAGAATGGCGAAGCCATGCCTGAATCGAACCCGGCTCCAGTTCTCAGCTCTGTTGTTCAAGCCGATGGAGTTCCAGCCCGGCGCTGGCTGGCCGCCTACACTCGCTCCCGCCACGAGCAGCAGGTGGCGCAGCAGCTCCGACGCAAGAATGTTGAATGCCTGCTGCCTACCTTCGAGCGTCTGAAGCGCTGGTCCGACCGCGTGAAGCGCGCGCGCGCGCCGCTGTTCCCCGGCTACGTCTTTGTGCAGGTCTCGCCCGCGGAAGGTGTGCGCGTCTTGGAAATGGCGGGCGTGGTCAACCTGGTTTCGCGCGCCGGCAGGCCCGTCGAACTGTCGCCGAACGACATCGCCCAGCTCCGCGCCTGTTGCCTGCAGGCACACAACATCGAGCCTCATCCCTACTTGAAGATTGGCCGCCGCGTGCGCGTCAAGCACGGCCCGTTTGCCGGATGGGAAGGCACGCTGGTGGAAAAGCAGAACTCGCGCCGGCTGGTCATCACGATCGAGCAGATTATGAAAGCGGTGGCGATCAACCTCGACGGCGCCGACGTGGAAGCCATCAACTAGCTCTCGCCTTCCACCCATCAGAGGAATTGAATTACGCGGCTTCTGCTGTGTCTCCATGGCGAGTCCCGCTGGTTCCACACCAACCATAATTCAATCGCTGCACGTAGCGCCCGTGGATTGGGGGAGCTATCTGGTGCGCGGCCTCGCTTCCGGCGAACGGCTGTTGGACGCGATGGCGGTGATGGCGGCCATCTACTTTGCCGAGGCATTTCATCTGCGGTTCCGGCAAGTGGCACCGCTGTGGCAAGCCCACTCGGTTCGTCTTTCGAGCGCGGCTGTTTTTGCGCTGCTGTTTGTTTTCCTGCTCGAGCGTCATGGCGGATATCGTCCCTGCCTGAGCCTGCTCGGCATCCGCGAGACCGAACGCGTGCTGCGCGTCACCCTGCAAACCTTCCTGATCGCGCTGGTGACGGCCTCGCTGCTGCGCCTTCCCGTCTCCCGCATCAGCGTGGCGATTGCGCTCCTGCTGGCGCCGCTCTTGCTTATTTTGGAAAAATGGGAGTTACAAAAGTTGCTGCGCAGTCTACGCGGCAGAGGATACGGCACCCGCCGCGCCGTAATCGTCGGCACGGGCAGCACGGCCCGCCGCCTCTATACCGCGCTCATCACCTCGCCCAAGCTGGGCATTGAGCCGGTGGCGTTCGTAGAAGAAGGAGCCAGTGCGGAATCCACTGAAATCTACGAGTGCTCGTACCGGCGTAAACGCTCGGCCAAGGTCTTGCCCGGGCCGCTGACATGTGGCTTGCTTCAGCAACTGGGCGCCTCGGTGTTGGTGGTCGCCGATCCGGCCCTCGACCGCGAGACCATGCTGCTCACCGTCAGCGAAGCGTCGCAATGGGGTGTTGAAACCTACTTTGCGGAAGAGGAGTTCCTCGATCCCGGACGGCGGATGGACCATGCCGAAATCGACGGAATCATGCTCGCGCATCCGTGCGAAGAGGCCCCGCGCGTTCTGTACGAAGTCGGCAAGCGGGCCCTCGACGTCGTCACGGCGGCGATCGTTCTTGTCCTGTCGGCGCCATGCGCCGCTGCGATAGCGATTCTGATCAAGGCGACTTCCCCGGGGCCGGTCCTGTTTCGACAGCAGCGGGCGGGTAAGGCCGGGCGTCTGTTCACGATGTACAAATTTCGGACGATGTACCACGACGTGCCTAATTACGGCTACTCGCCAAAGCAGGACGAAGATCCGAGGATCACCCGCGCAGGCCGTCTCCTGCGGCATACCAGCCTGGACGAGATACCGCAGTTCCTCAACGTGCTGCTGGGGCACATGTCCCTCGTCGGCCCGCGCCCCGAGATGCCCTTCATCGTGGAGCAATACACTCCTGCGCAACGACAGCGACTGAAGGTGAAGCCCGGCATCACCGGCCTATGGCAGATCAGCGCCGACCGCGCCTATGTGATTCATGAAAATCTGGAATACGATTTGTACTACGCGCGCCACCGCAGCCTGTTTCTCGACATCGCCATCATGCTGCACACCTGCCTGGTCGCGGCGCGCGGAATTTGACGAAGGCATGATCCGCAAGAACCTAGCAATATCCGCTTCGGCAGACGCCGTGAGGCGGACGGGATGAATCAAGGTTTGGGCACACGCTGAATCACGCGGCGCTTAACATCTGGCCAAGGAGCGGCGGTTTTCTTGTCTCGGTCGAAGGTTTGCAGTCTTTCCCGGACAACCTCTTCAGTCGACCGTGACGATTGCGACTTTGGTCTATTCAGTTCACTCGTCTTCATGACGATTCCAGTGGTGTAATTCTGACCTGCGCAGCGGCTTAACTCAAATTGCGTTTCCCGCTGCCTGCCGGACTTCTGCGCATTCGTGGGTATGAACGGGGACACTCAGCTTTGATTCTTCCCGCCGCAGCTGCAACTCGACAACTCCCGCAAGTCGAGCAGCGCCTCTACTACTACGATTCGGCGCCCGCCCGTGGGAGCCGGGAACTGCTGCTCCCGGAGCTTTGGCGCATGCTCCGCCTGCGCCGCTGGGTAATCGCCGGATGCGTCGGCGCGTCTCTGCTGCTGACCGTTGCCTACGTGCTGATCAAAGACGCTCGCTATCAGGCTGCGGCCAGCATCGAGGTCAGCCCTGCGGGCACCAACTCGATGGGCCTGGACGACGTTGCTTCGCGGATGCTGAATCCGTCCGATCCTACCATTCAGTTGCAAAGCGCCCTGACGGTTTTGCAAAGCAGCACGGTCGCTCTCGCCGTGATGCAGCAGACCAGGCTGGCGGAGCGTAAGGACTTCGCCGGCCGTTGGACTCAACCCGCAGGCACCGATGTCACAAAGCTGGCGCCCGAAGCCCGCGACCATCTGCTGCGCCGCTTTGCCAAAGCGCTGAAGGTCGAAATCCTACCCAAAACCGACATTCTCATCGTGCGATTCCGCGCTAAGGATCCCGCCTTGGCGGCCGAAGTCGTCAATGCCACGGTGAGCAGCTACGCCGAACGCAATTTCCGCAGCCGCTACGATTCCGCCGCTCAGGTTTCCAATTGGCTCTCGGCCCAAATGGAGGACCTGAAGCTGAAGGCCAACCAGGCGCAGGAGAAGCTGGCCGCACTGCAAAAAGAGCGCGGGCTCATCGGCGTCGATGAAACCGATAACATCGTCACCGACAAGCTCAAGGACTTGAACGAGCAGCTTACGGCCGCCGAATCGGACCGCATCCTGAAGGAAGCCCGTTACCGCATCGCCGGCTCGGGAAACCCGGAGCTCATCGCCTCCACCATTCCCGAACCGACGCTGCAGGTGCTGCGTTCGCAGCAGGCACAGTTGCGGGTGGATTACGCCAGGCTCAGCACCAAGTACGGCGAGGGATATCCCAGGCTGGCCGAACTGGGCAACGAGTTGTCGCAGGTCGACAGTGCCATCGCCACCGAACTGAAGAACCTCTCCGAACGCTACAAGAATGAATACCTGGCCGCCTCCAGTGCGGAGAAGATGCTGGACGCGAAGTTCGAACAGCAAAAACAAAAGGCCTACGACCTAAGCGAGGGCGCGGCGCAGTACGCCATTCTCAAGCATGAAGTCGAGACCTCGCAGGACCTGTATCAGACCTTGCAACTCAAGCTCAAGCAGGCGGGGATTGTGGCGGGTCTGGCTTCGGCCAATATCGAGGTCGTAGAAGCTGGCCAGGTCCCTTCCCAGCCGGTCGATCCCAATCCGCTGCTCGATTTCCCCCTCGGCATCGGCGCGGGACTGGTCCTGGGGCTGGTATCGGCACTGGCCCTGGAGGTCTCCGATACCAGCGTTCGCAACAGGGAAGAGGCGGAAGCGGTGAGTGGACTGCCGGTCCTGGCCGAGGTTCCACAGGTCAATGCGCTGAGTTCCCCCACCCGCCGCCTCTTCCGCAAAGGGGAAGCCGAAGCGCTGCGGCTGATCGCCCATTGCGAACCGCTGTCGCCCGCCACCGAATCGTATCGCAGCTTGCGCACCTCGCTGCTCGTGTCGGGGAGCGATCGGATGCAGGTATTGGCGGTGACCAGTTCCATGCCCGCAGAAGGGAAATCGCTGACCTCCATCAACCTGGCGACAGTGCTCGCGCAGCAGGGCGCCAAGGTTCTGCTGGTGGATGCCGACCTGCGGCAGCCCGCGATCCATAAAGCCTTTGGCTTCACGGGCGATGTTGGGCTGAGCGACATTTTGGCCGGCCGATCGTCAGTGGAGTGGTGCGCCGCCCGCTCGGACTCGCTGCCCAATCTCGCCGTGCTGGCCGCCGGATCGAGCTGTACATCGCCGGCCGAAATGCTGGCCGCCGACGCCATGTCGGCGTGGCTGGCCCACTGGCGGCAATGTTTCGATTATGTGGTGCTCGACACCCCGCCCCTGAAGTTATTTACGGATGCCGTGGTCGTGGGCGCGCAAGCGGATGCCGTGTTGCTGGTGACGCGCTATGGACTCACCACCAAGTACAGCCTGCGCCACGCCGGGGAATTGCTGCGCAGGTCCAAACTGAATGTCGCCGGCCTGGTGCTCAATGGCATGGATCGTCGCTACGAAAGCTCGTATTACCACCCGTACGGCTATGGGCTGGCGGACCAGAGGGAACGTGTTCTCGACAACTAAGCTCTTCTTAGGCCTCATTCTCCTGCGGTTGGCGATGTTCGCCACCGCGCCCGCCTCCGCCCAGTCGCAGGAGGCCGCTACGCCCTTGCCATCGCTGGCCGGCGCTGCGCCCGATGTAAAGACCTCTTCCGCCAGCCAACGGCCGGACAAAACCTCCTGGAGCACTTTGGCACTCGACACCGGAGACTTGCTGGACGTCCGCGTCTTCGATACGCCCGAGCTTTCCGGCAAGCTGCGGGTCGATGAGTCGGGCGAGATCACGTTGCCCATCGGCGGTGCGGTGACGGTCCGAGGATTGACCGCCGAGCAAGTGGGGGTCGCGATTGAGGAGCGTTTACGACAGCAACACATCCTCCGCGATCCCCACGTCGATGTCTTCGTGGACGAATACGCCACCCAGGGCGTAACCGTAGCAGGCGAGGTCAAAACCCCCGGCATTTATCCCTGGTCGGGCAAGCATACGGTCCTCGACTTCATCTCCGCCGCCGGTGGACTCACGCCCTATGCCTCCCGCACCGTTACCCTCAGCCGCAAGGACCGCGAGCAAGTCATCACCTTTCAACTGAACAATTCCCTGCAGGCGCCCAGTGGGGCCGATCTCGAAACCCGGCCCGGGGACCGTGTCCTGGTCACGCGCGCGGGCGTGGTCTACGTGGTGGGTGACGTAGGACGCCCCGGCGGCTACCTCATCGACAACAACGACACGGTGACCGTGCTGAAAGCGCTTGCTCTGGCGCAGGGGATGAACAAAACCGCCAAGTACGATGCCAAGCTCATCCGCAATGCGCCGTCCGGACAAACCGAATCCGACCTGCCGCTAAAGAAGATTCTGGCCAACCAGGCGCCCGATCCCAAACTCCAGGATGGCGACATCCTGTTTATTCCCGTCAGCGGCGGCAAGCAGTTCGCCGACAAAGGCGTGACCGCGATTCTGCAGACGGCCGCAGGGGTCGTAATTTACGGCAGGCTATGAGAGCCGGGCCACGCCGCGCGCAAGCCGTTCCTCGCCATCGTCAAGGACTTTGGATCGCATTCTTCGGCCCTGACGGGGTGGGCAAGTCGACCGTCATCGAGCGCTTACCCAACAACCTTGCCGGCGCGTTCTCCGGTTTCGCGCACGGTCATTTTCGCCCGCGATTCGGCCTGCGCCAGGCCCAGGCAAAACCGGTTACCGCCCCGCATGCGCAAACAGCGCGGGGCAGCCTCATCTCCTATGGCAAGTTGATGTACTGGCTGCTGGACTGCTGGTTGGGATACGGCTTCAAGGTGCGTCCTGCGCTGCGCCGCTCCCGATTGGTGATCTTCGATCGCTATGTTCCCGACCTGCTCGTGGATCCGGTGCGCTATCGTTTGCCGGTTAGCGCCATGAAGTTCGCCTCCTGGCTGGTGACGCTGGCGCCCCAGCCGGATATTTGCGTTCTGCTGGACGCTCCCGCCGAAATCGTGCAGCCGAGGAAGCGAGAGATTTCTCTGGCCGAAACGCAGCGGCAGCGCCTCGCCTATTTGAAATTTTTCGAAGGTTCGCGCAAAGCCCTGGTGGTCGACGCAGGTGGTCCGGTCGAGGAAGTCGCACGCGAAGTGGCGGCGATGATTTCCAGTTGCAAGTTTCGAGTTTCCAGTTTCAAGCCGGCCGCTTCGCCGAACCCGGTGCACGGAGCCGGCGGCGTGACGCACCAAAGTTGACCTCGAAACTTGAAACTCGAAACTTGAAACCGCAATTCTCCGCTTTATTGATCGTTGCGGAAGGAATGTTCCGGGAGACGGTGGAAGGGCACGGCTTTAGCCGCGCCGCAAACCCGCCATTTAGGGCGCGCTTCAGCCCGGCTTGCCGCGGCTAAAGCCAATTTTCTTCGGACATCCGATTTCGCCGGGCTGAAGCCCGGCTCTTCCACCGGCGTCTAGAACTTTTCTTTTGCAGGCATCAATAGCTGAACAAATCTTCTCCGCCTTGCCCCGTGGATCGAAACGCGGTGCGCCGCTGACGTTATTGGCCATCCCTGGCCACGGTGCACCGCGCTGGCTGATTCCGAACGAGGTCAGCGCGTGCGTGCCTGTTCTGGCGAGCTGGTCACCGTACCGGATCGCATCGCGTGTGCAGTGGTTTGCCATCCGAGGGTCGCATCGCGCCGGCGCGCTGCCGGTTCTTCCGCAGATAAGGACGATTCGCCTCGAAACCGCCAATGCCGTCGATTGGCGAGCCTTGGGTTGGAACGGCGGCGACGGGCCCGCCTTCGGTATCTACATCGGAACTCCCGGCGCAACCCGGAAGGCGGTGATACACCTTGTCGACCGCGCATCGCACACCTGCGCGGCGATCGTGAAGGTGCCACTGGCGACACAAGCGAAGAGCGCCATTGTGCGGGAGGCGGAAACGCTCCGCAAGCTCGCCGAAGAGCAACCTGTGCAAGCGCCCGCGCTCTTCTATGTAGACCGTGATCGCGGGCTGTCCACGCAGCAGTTCATCTCCGGCCGGCCCGGCCGCCGCCGCCTGCGTCCCGAATATCTCGACCTGCTGCGCTCGCTGGTTTCGCGGGATTCTCCGATCTGTCTGATCGAACAGCTTGTGCAGTGGGAGACATCGGCTAGCCTGCTGCCTGAACCGGAGAACGAGCCGTTACGGCTCGCTTTCGCTGCCTTGCGGGAGGACCAGCCGTTGCCCGCCTGCCGGGTGCATGGCGACTTCGCGCCCTGGAACCTACGGCATCGACCGCATCTGCCGCCTGCGCTCATCGATTGGGAAGAATCCGCGGCACGAGGTCTGCCGCTCGAAGACGCCTATCATTTTCTGCACATCCAGGATTTTCTCTTCGCCGGCAGGCCAGCTTTGCACGCTGAGGTCCTGATGCCATTCGGAAACAGTCTCGGCCTGACTCCGCGTCAGTGTCGCCGGCTGGAGATCGCATACTTGGCCCACGCTTATCTGCGGTGCCGCTGGCGAAACGACCACGCGCGTGCGGCCTTCCTGACCACAACCTTGGCGATGGCAAATCAGGAATACGCGTCCGGCCGTTCCGCAGCCAGGCCGCAGCGCCTTCCTGATCTGACAGTAAAGGCCAACCTTCGCAACGGTCGCGCCGAATTGTTCGACGGGTTGATCGCCAACTTGAACGCGGAGAAGGTCGCTTACTGTGTTCTCGGCGGCCACGATTTCTCACCGGAAAGCGCTGTCCCCGATGTCGACATCATGGTGCGAACCCGGGATCGCCCGCGCCTTCCGCAATTGCTGATGCGCACGGCGTCATCCGCGGGCGCCGCATTGGTCCAGGCGATCCAGCACGAGACCACGGCCACCTATTTCATTCTCGCCCGCGCCGATGGCGGTCAAGTCCGATACCTGGACGTGGATTGCTACAACGACTATCGCAAGGACAATCGGACCTGGCTGCTCGCCGGCCAGCTCATCGCCAATCGCCGCAAGCATCGCGAATTCTATGTGCCGTCGATTCCCGACGAGTTCACCTACTACCTCCTGAAGAAGGTGTTGAAGCAGTCCATTACCCCGCAGCAGCTCAAGCGGCTACAACATCTGCTGGCGAGAAACCCCGCCGAGTGCCGCGAGCGCATCGCGCAATTTTGGCCGGCCAAAGCTGCCGCCCTCGAGCGCACGATCAGCCAGCATGATCTTCGCCGTTTCCGGCAGCAACTTCCGGAGCTGAAGTGCGAGCTCCAGGCATCGTGCCCGGTTGAGCCGCCGCTGTCTCGCTTCGCCGGCAAGCTGCGGGAGCTCTGGCGCTGCTTGCGGCGCGTACTGCGACCCACCGGAATGTGGGTCTTAATCGCAGGCGCCGATTTCGAAACGCGGACCCGGGTGGCAGAGGAACTGGCCGACGCCCTGCGACCCGCCTTCCGCCGAAGGCGGCTGCTGACCACATCGGGTTCAGGTCTGGCCGTCTTCGCCGACCGCATTCGATCGACGTTAGTGATCCATCTTGCCGATCACACTTCGGCCCCCTTCTCCCGATCAGCAATCGGTATCTCGAAACGCGTACTTTCACCCGACCTGACGATTGTGCTCGGTCCGGGAGCTCCGCAGCCGCCACGCGAAGGTGATTCCCCCGCCGGCGTGGTCCACCTGAGCGCCGCGCCAGATTCAGAAAAGCTGGTGCAACACGCGTCGCAGGCAGTCCTGCAATGGCTGGCCGCTCGCCTTCGTGCCGGCTATCCATTGCAGGAACTGCCCGCCGGCGACGCGCACGATCCGCAACTTAGCCCTGCGGTGACCGACTAAATGCCGAGAATCCTTCTCTCCGCCTATGCCTGCGAACCCGGCCGCGGATCGGAACCCGGCGTGGGATGGAGTTGGGCGACCGAACTGGCGCGCCAAGGTCATGACGTCACCGTTCTGACCCGCGCTGCAAACCGCAGCACCATTGAGCGGGAATCCAGCCGGTGCAACGGCCATCTCAGCTTCCTCTACTACGACCTGCCCAAGCCGGTGCAGCGGCTGCGCCGTTTTCCCGGAGGCAAGCAGCTCTATTACGTGCTATGGCAGTGGTTTGCCGCTCGCAGACTGCGCCGACGCTCGCCGCGCTTGTCCTTCGACGTTGTCCAGCACGTCACTTACGTCAGCGTACGCTATCCCAGCTTTATGGGCTCGCTCGGAATCCCGTTTTACTTCGGCCCGGTATCCGGCGGCGAAGTCGTACCCCCCGCGCTGCGCTCCGGATTCTCGGCCCCAGGGCGATGCCGCGAAATCGTACGTGCGCTTTCCAACCGGTGGGTCCGCATCGGTCCCCTGATGCGGCGTACTTTTCAGCAAGCAAGCCGAATCCTGGTCACGCGCGACACACTTGGGTTGCTCCCCCGCAGTGTGCGTCACAAAGCGACTCCCACACTGGCTATCGGATTAGCCTCGGACTTCGCCGGCGGCAGCCAACCGGCACTTCGAACGCCGCACATGAGGCTGCTCTACGCCGGTCGGCTGCTGGACTGGAAAGGCGTCGACCTCGCGCTACATGCCGTGAGTATCGCGCGGCAGAAGTATCCGGCGTTCCGCTTTACCATCGTCGGCGCGGGTCCGCGGAGCTCGCGGCTTCAGCGCTTGTGCCGCCGCTTGCAACTGGATGAGGTCGTGCACTGGGCCGGCTGGATTCCGCAAGCGCTCCTCGGTGACTTCTATCGCAACACGGACCTGCTCCTGTTTCCCAGCCTGCGCGATTCTGGAGGCATGGTGGTGCTGGAGGCGCTGGCTTACGGAGTGCCGGTCGTATGCACCGATCTCGGCGGGCCGGGCTTGATCGTGGATCGGAGCTGCGGACGTGTGGTCGCCACAGGAGGGCGCAGCCGGCAGGAAGTTGCGCAAGCTCTGGCTAACGTGCTGCTGGAGGTGAGCTGCGAACCCGGCTTGCTCGATGCGCTGTCGCGCGGCGCGCGGCTGCAGGCTGCAGAGTTCAGCTTCGCACGGCTCGTGCAATCGGTTTACCCCACTCCCTCCGCAACCGTCATGGAGCGTCCGGCATGACTGCGGAGCAGTGTCTCGCATCCAGTCGCCCCATCCTGCTCTATGAGCAACGAGGACTGCGCACCTGGGCCTACGGTCTGTGCCGCGCGCTCGTTCTCAGTACGTTGTTCTCCATCATCTTCCTGCCGGAGTTCGCCCACACCAGCGGCGATACGCTTTCGCCGTTGTACGACAAGGCTGCCGGCAGTTTCCGTTATATCGATCTGCTTGTGCTGGTGGCGGCGTTCGCTCATGCGGTGGCGTTGGGCTGCCTGCGCCGTAAGCGGCGGCAATTCCCCCGCATGCTCGCCCTGCCGGGACTGGCTTTTCTAGGCTGCATCGCCCTTGCGATCTGGTATGGCGCGCGTCACGGCGGCAGCAACTTCTGCTTCGATTGGCGCGGCCTGGCCCTGGGCATCGCGTTGTACTTCGTGTGGTCGTTCTGGCTGCAGGACGCGTCGCATGCGGCGGCAGCACTGCGCGTATTCCTGGTTTACGCAGGGATCCGCATCGCCATCCTCTACGCTCTGTATTTCCTCGGCCGTCCAGATACCCTGCTGGGCGTCTCCATTCCCACCTTCGACGGGCCGACATTATCCTGCATTGCGTTTACGGGCATCCTTGCCTTTGCTTACCAGCAGAAGGCTCGCAGCCTCGCGCCCAAGCTCTTCTGCACCGGCCTTGCACTGGCTGCCTATCTGCTGGTTTTACTCTGCCTGCGGAGGACCTACTGGGGCGAACTGGCGCTCGGTACGTTGCTGCTGCTGATGCTCGAGCGGCGTCAGCGTGCGCGCAGTTTCGTTTTTGCCGGGACTGCGGTTTTAATCGCCGCGATCATCCTCGGAAGTTCTTTCTCCGGACGCGTGCGCAGCCTGGACGTCAGTCGCGATGAGGGAGAATTCAGCGCCGACAATGCCGACCACGTCTACGACCTGATGGATGCCTGGTACGAGATTCGACAATCGCCGGTGATGGGCATCGGTCTGGGCACGTCGTATCCCACGTGGTACATCCGCAACTGGAAACCGGATTCGGTGATGGTACATAACGCGCCGCTCCACGTCTGGCTGAAGTACGGACTCGCCGGTGTGGCCTGCTATCTGTGGTTCCATATTGCATGGCTGACGTGGTTGTATCGCAGAGCGCGCGCGCCAAACTCGGGCAATCCCATGTTTCTGAGGGCGGCGTTTGCGTACGTGGCAGCGCAATTCGCGATGACACTCGGCTTTGCGCCCTGGCCGTATTCCGAATTGCAAATGACTGCTCTGCTGTCGTTCCTTGTCGCGGCGGCCATCGCCGTCGACTGCAGCCGAAGCTTTTGCGCGGCAAGCACAGCTCCGCTGGTGGCCGACAACCACGTTGCGTTCGGCAGCGACGAAACAGGCGGTTGAAAAGGGAGCTCTTCAGCAACAAGCCCATCATTGGATCTCCGTGGTATGACTCGCCCCTCGCTGTCCGTTATCACGCCTTCGTACAACAGTGCGCAGTTCCTTGAGGACGCGGTCCGCAGCGTTTCGCTCCAGCAGGGGGTCGCGGTGGAGCACATCGTCCAGGACGGAGCCTCAACCGACCATACGCACGCGATTGTCGAGCGCTATCCGGCAGTGCAATGGGTTTCCGAGCCGGATCGTGGCCAGTCCGACGCCATCAATAAGGGCTTCTTGCGCGCCAGCGGCGACCTGGTGGGCTGGCTGAACGCCGACGACTACTACCTCCCTGGTGGACTCGAGGCAATTGCAAAAGCCGCTCGCGAACATCCTGAGGCCGACGTTTTTTATGGCGACTGCGTCTTTGTCGATGGCGCGGGAAGAATCCTTCGCTCCAAAGTCGAACACGAATTCGACCGCGCGGTCTTGCTCTACTTCGGCTGCTATATCCCCTCGACCTCAACTTTTTTTCGCCGCCGGCTGATTGAGCGCGGCCTGCTGCTGGACTGCGCTTACCGCGTCTGCATGGACTTCGAGTATTTCGCGCGCCTGGCCCACGCGGGCATTCAATTTCACTACGTGCCGCGAGTGATCGCCGCGTTCCGCTGGCACGGCGGCAACGTCAGCCTCAGGAACCGGCAGCGGCGCGCCGAAGAAAGACGCCTGGTGCAGCGGCGCTTCGCCAGCGCAAGCTACTCCGATGCGACCCTGGACCTTCTTGCTTACACGCAGCGCGCCAAGCGGCTCCTGCGCAAAGCCGCCAGCGGCAACCTCACCCGCGAACTGCGCCTGCGCCAAATGATTGGGGTGGATACGCGTTGGTTCGACTCTCCTCGCCGTTGGCAGACATGTCAAACATTAGCTTCCTTGTAGTGCACAATCGATATCGCCAGCCCGGCGGCGAAGACGCGGTGGTGCGGGCCGAAGTTGACCAGTTGCGTGCCTGCGGCCACCGCGTCATCCGCTATACGCGCGACAATTCTGAAATCGCCGGCTATGGTGTCGCGCGTAAAGCATGGTTGCCGCTGCGCGCCACCTTCAATCCCCAAACTTACTCTGCGATTCGCGGCTTGATTGCCCGCGAACGTCCCGACATCGTCCATATTCACAATTTCTTTCCGCTGATCAGCCCGGCGGCGCATTATGCCGCGAAGTCCACGGGGGTGCCGGTCGTGCAAACGCTGCACAATTACCGGCTGGTCTGTCCGGCAGCCACGCTCTATGCGCGCGGAGAGCGATGTCGCCAGTGTTGCCGCAATTCCGCGGCCGGCGTGTGGGGCGCGTGCTATCGCAACTCGCGGCTGCAGACGGCAGGCGTGTCGCTGATGCTGCAGTCGCATCGGGTGCTGGACAGTTGGAATCGCTGCATCGATGCCTTTTTCGTCCCCAGCGAGTTTTGTCGAGACTACTTCGTCGGCGCCGGACTGCCGGCACGCAAGATGCATGTCCAGCCCAATTCACTGGAATACGATCCCGGCTGCCGAACCAGGCGCGGCGACTACGCGCTCTTCGTCGGCAGGCTTTCGCCCGAGAAAGGCGTGCTGGAGATGATGCGGGCGTGGCAGCAACTGCCGGAGGTGCCGTTGCTCGTGGCCGGCGGTGGTCCGTTGCGGGCGCAGTTAGCGCAGGCCGCCGCGCGCACCACGGGATCGGTGAAGCTACTGGGGCAACTGGACGCCGAGCAAACCCTGGCCCGCATGAAGGGGGCGCGCTTTTTGGTCTTTCCCAGCCGATGGTACGAGCCCTTCGGCATGGCGCTGCTGGAGGCCGCTGCCTGCGGCGTTCCCGCCATTGCTTCGCGCATCGGCGCCGTTCCGGAGTTGGTGGCCGATGGTCAGACTGGCCTGCTGTTCGATCCCGACAATTTTGAGGAGTTGATCGCGCGCGTTCGCTGGGCGTGGTCGCATCCTGCCGCGATGGACCAGATGGGCAACGCGGCGCGGCAACTCTATCTGGAGAAGTTTACTGCCGAAATTAGCTACCAGGCCCTGATGAGCGTCTGCCGTGCTCTGCTGAAATGAACCGTCATCGCCGTCGAGCTAGCGTGCCGGTTTGAAATTTCACAAGCCGATGCCGCTTTCGTGTAGCTGCATCCGTTTTGAAGAGGCACACCTTCAAGGCGTGTCGAAAGCTGAACAGAAGAGGTCGGCTTTAGCCGCTGAGGAACCGCATTCCTCAGGGGCTAAAGGCCAATTTGTTTGTACGCGGTTTCGGCGCGGCTAAAAGCTTGCCCTGAGGAGCCGAAGGGTCACGCCCTCTCAACGCGGCTACAGAAACTGTGAACCTGCGATAATGCCATTCTCCCGTTCGTTGCTATTGGCGATGCTGGCCATCACCGTGTTCGCCGGTGTTAGCCGGGGCCAAACCATGGCCGCGAAGAATCACCGAGTATCGGCGGCCACGACATCGGACCCTTGTACCTCCAACTTGAATTCCGTCTGCGCTTTGGTTGACAGCTCCGTGGATAGCCTCGTAAACGCGGACGTACTCCAGCTATCGCAAGGCGCTTTGGCTTTGGATGCTCTGCCCGAAAACGAAGAGTCGCCGCCCGTTCCTCCGCTGCTGGTTTCGCGATCGGCAAACGCGTCACCTGCGAGGGCACATCCCGGAGCGGGGGCGGCGGGCATTCGCCCGCTCGCCTCACAGCCATCCCATCCAGTTGCCGTTTCCCCTGCGACTCTTTTTCCGGCCACGACCTACGACGCAGAACCCGATCCGCTGGGCCTCAACCAGCTTCGTGAGCGCAACCGGTGGCGAGCGAGTTGGCGACAACGGAAGCAAGCACGGCGCGATCAAGTTGATGAAGGGCAAACCAACTCGAGTCGACAACTCGGGATCTCCGGCTTCGCCGAGGCCAGCGGGCGTGTGACGAAAATGCCCACCCAGTCGCAATGGGCTTGGCCGGAGCACCCTCGTTCTTCGACGCGCCGCCGACCCCGGACCGGCTGGAAACGAACGGCCGAGCCCGGGCAAAGCCGCGCCACGCCGTGGGGAAGTTACGTGCACCCCGGACCTTAGTTACCACACTAAGGTGGTGCATTCCAAGCCAATAAAAATAAACAGCTTATTGGCGCGAAAATTGTTCTACGAGGAACATTTTGGAAAACGGCTGAATTGTTCTACGCAGAACAATTTTGAAGAGTCGAAGCTCCAAGTCGAAACTGCAATTGCCGCATTGGCGCTCACTCCGCCAGGTTTTTTCGAAGTCCTATCTCTCCGCAAAGAGGCAATCATGAACTCAGCAACTCGCGTTCTCGTCACCGGGGCCGGAGGTTTCATCGGTCATCACCTCGTCAAGCGCCTGAAGGCAGAAGGTTATTGGGTGCGTGGCGTCGACATCAAAGAGCCGGAATTCGAGCCGACAGAAGCCGACGAATTCCAGCTCCTCGATCTGCGCTTCTGGCACAACGCGCTGCAAGCCACCGGACACGTCAGCCAGGTCTACAATCTCGCCGCCGACATGGGCGGCATCGGCTACATCACGGCGAAGCTCGCCGACATCGCGCGCAACAATATTCTGATTAACGCGCACATGCTGGAGGCGGCGCGACTGAATGGCGTGAAGCGCTATCTGTTCTCGTCGTCGGCCTGCGTCTATGCGGGCGCGAAGCAGAACATCGCCGACGTCACTCCGCTGAAGGAAGAGGACGCTTATCCCGCCGATCCGGAGCCCGGCTACGGATGGGAGAAGCTGTTCACCGAGCAGCTCTGCCATTACTACCTGCACGACTTCGGATTCGAGACTCGCACCGTGCGCTTCCATAATGTTTACGGGCCGCTCGGCACCTATGACGGCGGCAAGGAGAAAGCTCCCGCCGCCATTTGCCGCAAAGTGGCGCTCGCCGATCCCGACGGCGCCATCGACGTCTGGGGCGATGGCCTGCAGACGCGCTCGTTCATGTTCATCAACGATTGCGTCGAAGGTTTGCTGCGTCTGATGGCCAGCAACCATCGCCAGCCGCTCAACCTGGGCACGGAAGAGATGGTGAGCGTCGACGAACTGGTGGACATGGTGTGCGCGATTGCGGGCAAGCGGCTGCACAAGCGTCATCAGTTAGACCGGCCGCAAGGCGTGCGTGGCCGCAACAGCGACAACTCGCGCCTGCGCGAAGTGCTGGGATGGGAGCCGCCGACTCCGCTGCGCACCGGGCTGGAGCTCACCTATCGCTGGATTGAAACCGAGTTGCAACTCCGCGGGCGCCTCGACGCGGAACACCAATATGCCGCCGTCTGAGTACGCCCCGCCCGCACGCGTCAATGTTCTCGGCGTCGGCATCAGTGCCATAAATATGGCAGAGGCCGTCGACCGCTGCGCGCGCTTGCTGGCGCAGCGAAAACAGGCCTACGTCTGCGTCACCGGCGTTCATGGAATCATGGAGGCACAACGCGACGCGCGCTTTCGCGAAATCCTGAACCGCGCGTTTCTGTGCACTCCCGACGGCATGCCCACGGTGTGGATCGGACGTTGGCAAGGTCATGCCGATATATCGCGGGTCTATGGTCCCGACTTCATGCTCGAGTTGTGCCGCAACTCAGTTGCATCAGGCTATCGCCACTTCCTGTACGGCGGTGGGCCCGGCACGGCCGAACGGCTGCGCGAGCGGCTCGAGCGGCTGGCGCCCGGGATTCGAATCGTCGGCGCGTACACCCCACCGTTTCGACCGCTTTCCCCGGCGGAAGAAGACCGGCTCATCGCCGGCATCGCTCGCGCCCGCCCCGACATTTTCTGGGTCGGGCTCAGCACGCCCAAGCAAGAGCGCTTCATGGCGCGCATGGTCGATCGTCTGGACACGCGCCTGATGATCGGCGTGGGTGCGGCGTTCGACCTTCACGCCGGCCTGCGGCGCGACGCTCCCGCCTGGATGAAGAGTTGCGGCCTGCAATGGCTGCATCGCTTCGTCCAGGAACCGGGCCGGCTGTGGCGTCGTTATCTGTCCAACAACCCGCAGTTTGTTTGGCAGATTGCGTTGCAATTCGCCGGCATCAGAAAGTTTCGTCTGGAAGAATCGTGAGGAGGTGTCAAAGGGACGCAACATAGGGAGCTCTGAACAAGTCCGGAGCGCAGCCGAAGGGGACCGCTGTAGCGCGCCGACGCTCCTCCCTCTTTGTCAATTCCGACCGGAGCGCCGGAGCGCCCGCGTGTGGTTCGGGCTGGCGCGGAGCGGAAAGCCTGCCCAGAGCGAGGTTGAAGGGGACCTGCTGTTCGCGCGAGCTAAGCCGAGGTTCGCCTCCTTCAACGCCGCCGGCATTAGAAGCTTGTCATCCCGTGTATGACGACGTTGGCGTTGTCAAGGCACACGAAAGTTTTTGCCGGGGAGGGGCGGGGTCAAGGGCGCCGCGCAGCGGCGTTTATCGCAGACCCTTGACCCCGCCCCTCCCCGGCCCACCATCGCGCCGGGAAGAAAGCTCAGAAATGCTTTTTTCTGAGCTTTCTTCCTTAGGGGAAAATGCCTTTTTCTTCGCCATGCCGAGGTCCGGTATTCTCTGTAAGCCAGCGACGGGCCACGCGACCCACCAACCATGTATGCGATCGCCCTCAGGACGACCATGATTGACTCTTCGATCTCCCACGCTGTGGGAGGCAGGCTGCTCACTCAACCGATCGGTCCAAACGTCGACCACGGAATGACTCGGGCTCACCTGCGTATGGCCGGCGCGGAGCTGCCGGTAGTTCGTCTGGTTGCGCAGCATCCAGTACAGCCGGGTGGCCAGCTTGCGGGCGATGGCCACCTTGGCCACTCCCGCCGCGTGCTTGTGGCGCAAGCGCGCGTAGCCGCGCTTCAGCTCGGGCTCGTGTTGCACGGCGACGTGCGCCGCCTCCACCAGCAGCAAGCGCAACAGCGGCGAACCCTGCTTGCTGATGTGCCCCAGCCGCTGCTTGCCCGCCGAGCTGTACTCGGCCGGACTGTCGGTGACCGCCGCAGCGGCGTTGCTTCAGGTCTCGCACCCGGCGCTCTCCAGCCTGCTGAGCCGCCGCGCCGACCTGTCAGGCGACATGGCCCTGCGCATCGAGAAGGCCTTCGGCGTAAAGATGGACACCCTCATGCGTATGCAGGTGGCCTACGACATCGCCCAGACCCGCAAAGTCGAGAAACAGATTCGCGTCCGTCGGTTCGAACTCCTGGCACGCGAGAGCCGTTGAGCGAGTCCGCTTACCCACCCCAGGTCTCGAAAGCGCGAGACCTGGGGCACCCGGCAGGAAGGCGAGCGCATTCGCGCCGGCGAGCCGCTGATGGACGGCCCGCTCAACCCGCACGACATTCTTGCCGTGCTGGGCGAGAAGGAGCTGCAGGCCTACCTGGTAAACGAAATCCAGGAAGTCTATCGCTTGCAGGGCGTGAACATCAGCGACAAGCACATCGAGGTGATCGTGCGCCAGATGATGCGCTGGGTGAAAGTCGAGGATGTGGGCGACACCTCGTTCCTGCTGGAGCAGCAGGTCGACAAGTTCCGCTTCCGCGAAGAGAACGAGAAGGCGATCACCAACGGCGGCAAGCCGGCCACCGGCCGTCCG